>Ga0315297_10001495_pt1 | contig 14446 bp, 12 predicted proteins | sample YL17G15_0_MG_FD_203628 | JGI IMG/M metagenome (GOLD analysis project Ga0315297, IMG submission 203628) | Sediment microbial communities from Yellowstone Lake, YNP, Wyoming, USA - YL17G15_0 | ecosystem: Environmental > Aquatic > Freshwater > Lake > Sediment | place: USA: Wyoming | collected... | reverse complement strand
TCTGCCACGCATCCGCATGGCGGGCCGTGAGCCGGAGCATCCGATCGCCCTTCGCGGCCACCATGACCGGCACCGGTGGACGTCGGGGCGGAGGCAGGAGCACGGCGTCCTCGACCGAGGCCCACGAGCCGGCGAACGTCACCCGCTCGCCGTGGAGCAGCGGCACGATGATCCGGAGCGCCTCCTCGAACCGGGCCACCCGGTGATCGAAGGGGTACCCGAACGCCCGGTACTCCGGCTCGTGCCAGCCGCATCCGAGACCCAGGATGAGCCGGCCGCCCGCGATCTCGTCGGCCGTCGCGGCCATCTTCGCGACCAGGCCCGGCGGCCGGAACGACGTCGCGAGGACGAGCGTGCCGAGCTCGATCCGGCTGGTCGTGGCAGCGAGGGCCGCGAGGAGCGCCCAAGGCTCGTGGTAGCCGGCCTCCGGCGCATCGGCCGGGCGGTAGAGGAAGTGGTCGGAGAGCCAGAGGCTGTCGGCCCCGCCCGACTCCAGCTGCGCGGCGAGCGCCGCGATCTCGGGCCACGTCCCCGCGCCGTCCTCCGCCGCCTGCGGCATGGCCACCCCGACCTTCATCGTCGGAGTCTAGTCCCGCGGCCAGTTCGGTCCGAGCGGCGCGGGTCGGTTCGAGATCCCAGGATCGCTGCAGGGCCGCGCGCCTGCGGTCCTGGCTCAGGCCGAGCGTGCCGGCCCGGGTGTGACGGCGGCGTCGGGCTCTTCGGTGCTGTCCCGCCGGCCGGCCGCGTAGCGCTCGCCGAACTGCTCGAGCGCATGCATGACGGGCTCGAGCCTGTGGCCCTCCGGGCTCAGCCGGTATTCGACGTGGGGAGGCACGACGTCGAAGACGTGGCGTTCCACGAGATCGTCCGCCTCCAGCTGGCGGAGGGACTGGACGAGCATCTTGTGGGTGATCCCGGGAACGGCTCGCTTGATGGCCCCGTACCTCACGCTGCCGTGCAGGGTCAGCTGCCACAGGATGAGGGTCTTCCACTTGCCGGTGATCGCCTCGATCGCGAGGTTCACGGGGCAGTAATAGAGCCGATCGTGCAGGCGGTAGGTCGGCGGCGGGGCGTCAGCGGCGATGTCGACGATGGGGATGGTCTCCATTGGGAGAGTATCGCACCAGATAGTGCGTACTTGTCAAGAGGAGAGCGGTCGACCATATTCTGATCCGAACCCACTGCAGCCACGCGAGGAGCCACCGTGACCGACCGAGAAGCCACCCAGGAAGCCGCGCTGAACGTATCGCGAGCGATCGCCGCACGGGAGTTCACCACGCTGCACGACGAGCTGCTCGCCCCTGACTTCCACTACCACGGAGCCGCCGGGACCGAGCTGGACCGCGACGGCTACGTCGGGTTCATGTCCGGGCTCGGTGCGGCCTTCCCGGACATGGCGATGACGTTCGAGCCGGTCATCGTGGAGGGCGACAAGGTCGGCGTCCACTGGACCAACCGGTTCACCCACCAGGGTGTCTACATGGGCGTGCCGCCCACCGGCAAGGCGATCGTGCTGACCGGGACCTACATCCGCCACGTCGTCGACGGGCGGGTCGCGGAGGAGTGGGACACCACGGACATCTTCGGCCTCGCGCAGCAGCTGGGGATGATCCCCGGCTGAGGCGATCGGCCACGGCGTGATCACCCGATCGATCTGCCCGAGGAGCCGCCGGCCGGCAACGCCCGCGCCCGCTGCCTGCATCGCCGCCCATGAAACGGGCACCCCGGCCCGCAGCCGCGGCTGCGGTCAGCCCTCGCGGAAGAGCCGCGCGAAGCCCGGGTACGGTCGGAGCGGAACCAGGTCGAAGTCGATCAGCCCGGCCGCCACGAGAGGCAGGCTGTCGATCGCCGCGCGGGCGGCGGCGACGTCGGGGACCTCGAAGACCAGGACCCCGTTCGGGCGATCCGCGCGGAAGTACACCTCGCGCAGGACGTCGCCCTGGTGGAGCTCCCAGACCATCCGCGCCTCCGCAGGGCGCAGCTCCGCGAACCGCGGGTCGTCCTGCGCGACGAGATCGCGCCCCAGCGCCAGCACCTTCATCGGGTTCTCCCCCTTCGCTTCGCGGGGATGGCCCGCGCGCCCGTCCTACGACTCCGCGCCCAGGTAGGCCAGCACCGCCAGCACCCGGCGGTGGTCGTTCTGCGACTCGACCAGGTCGAGCTTGCCGAAGATGTTGCTGATGTGCTTCTCGGCCGCGCCCTCGGTGATCCCGAGGGCGGCGGCGATCCCCACGTTCGTCCGTCCCTCGGCCATCGCGCCCAGCACTTCTCGTTCCCGGGGGGTGAGCGCCGTGAGCCGGTCGTCCCGGCGGTGACGGACCATGAGCTGTGCGACCACCTCCGGGTCGAGCGCAGTGCCTCCGGCGGCGACGCGACGGAGGGCCTCCATGAACTCCCTGACGTCGGCGACCCGGTCCTTGAGCAGGTAGCCCACGCCGCCGGCTCCGTCGGCGAGGAGCTCGCTCGCGTACTGCCGCTCCACGTACTGGCTCAGGACGAGGATGGGCGATCCGGGGACGAGTCGGCGCGCCTCGATCGCCGCGCGCAGCCCTTCGTCCCGCTGGGTCGGGGGCATGCGGACGTCCACTACCGACACGTCGGGGCGGTGCTCGACGACCGCCGCCACGAGCGACGGGCCGTCGCCGACCCGCGCGACCACGACCGCCCCCGAGTCCTCGATGAGGCGGACGAGTCCCTCGCGCAGGAGCACCGAATCCTCGGCGATGACGACCCGGAGCACGGTGCCATTCACGTGTCGATGATGCACCGCTCGGCCGTGTTCGGGCACGTCGCTGGCGATCGACCCTGGGGATAGCCCCACCCCGAAGATGCCGGCTGCCCGGCTTGGCCGCGCGGTGCCACGGCCGTAGCGTCGAGGTCGACAGAACCTCCACCCACGGGTCGGGCCCACCGGCCCCGCCGACCGCGGCGGGACCGGCCCGCACCCGATCTCCTCGAAAGGGGACATCGATGAAACGCGTTCTCGTCATGGCGGCCACGGTCGTCTTCCTCCTCGGCCTCGGCGCCCCTGTCGCCCTCGCCGCCGATCCCGTTCCGAACACCGGACAGGTGCTCGTCTCGGTCAACCGCGCCGTGGACGTGCCGGCGGGCGAGCATCTCGACGCACTGGTCGTCATCGGCGGGGACGCCCGGATCAGCGGCGACGTCGCGTCGATCGTCGTGGTCCGGGGGACCGCGACCCTGTCCGGCGCCACGGCCCGGAGCCTGACGGTCGTGAACGGCAGCGCCGACCTGCAGGCCGGGACGACCGTGAGCGGGGACGTGCGGACGCTCGACGGGACCGTCACGCAGGCTCCGGGCGCCACGGTCGGGGGATCGGTCAGGACCCTGGACGCCGACCTCGCGGCGCTGGGGCTGCTCCTGATCCCGGCCTTCTTCCTGCTCCTCCTCGGGCTGGGGCTCGCGGTCGTGGCGGCCGCGCTCCTCGTCGCCGCCTTCGGCGCGCGCCAGGTCCGGTCGGTCGAGTCGCTCATCCGCCGACGGCCCGGCCACGTGCTCGTCGCAGGCATCGCCGGGTCGATCGCTCTGCCGCTGCTCGCGATCCTCCTCATCGTGAGCGTCCTCGGCGCCCCGATCGGCCTCGCGATGCTCTTCATCCTTCTCCCGGCGGTCGCCTTCCTCGCGTGGATCGTGGCGGCGATCTGGATCGGCGACTGGATCGTGGCCCGCATGCGCGGACACGTCGAGTCGGACCGTCCATATCTCGCCGCGGTGGTCGGCGTGATCGTCCTGGCCATCGCCGGGGTGCTCCCCTTCGTGACCGCGATCGCCACCCTGTTCGGCTTCGGCGCGCTGCTCCTGGCGGGGTGGCAGGTCCTTCGGCCGGTGGCGCCCACCCTCGGCGAGGCCGGCTCCGCGCAGCCGGCCCTCGGCGCGAGCTGAGCGGATCCATGACGCTCGCGACGCGGCCGCTCCGTTGGTCCGCGCCGCGAGCGGCCGGGATGGTAGGGTCGGCGAGATGAGCGGCAGTGCCAGCAGCCCGGGTCCGGCCGCGGGGTCGGGGCGCCGGCCGAACCTCCTCCGCATGTTCCTGCGGTCGCCACTCGATGCGGCCACGTGGCGCGCGACGCTGGCGGTCGTGCTGGGGCTCGGGATCGCGGTCGCGGCGATCGCCACCCTGAGCGCGTGCTTCTCGGCCGGTGGCTCCCTGCTCATCTGGCTCGTGGGGATCCCGATCATCGGCCTGGGCATCGAGCTCTCCCGGCTCTTCGCGCGGGTCGAGCGCTGGCGGATGACGATGGTCGACCGGCGCCCGCTGCTGCCACACGCGTACCGCCCGCTCGATGGCCCTCCGCGCAGTCCGTACGGCGCATGGGTCCGCGGGTGGGCCGAGGCCGAGTTCCTCGACGCGAACCGGTGGCGGGACGTGGTCTACGTTCTCGTGCTGTTCCCGCTCGCGATCCTCGAATTCTCGGTCGTCATCGGCCTGTGGGTCACTGCCGTCGGTCTCGTGGCGACGCCGCTCCTGCTCGCGGGCCTGCGATCGCTCGAGGTCCCCTGGTTCACCGCCGGCGTCCCGGCCGTCTGGGCGGCGTTGACGATCGTCGCGGTGCTCGTCGGCCTCGTCCTCGTGCCGGTCGCGGCTTCGGTCTCGCGGGGCGTCATGATCCTGCATCGTGCGGTCGTCCAGGGGCTCCTGTGCGTCGATCCCACCGATGTGCTGCGCCAGGACGTGGCGCGGCTGCGGGGAAGCCGGTCGGCGGCCCTGGAGCTGGAGGCGAGCGAGCTCCGTCGCATCGAGCGCGACCTGCACGATGGTGCTCAGCAGCGTCTCGTCGCCCTTGCGATCGACCTGGGCATGGCCGAGGACCGCATCGACGCGGACCCGGCGCAGGCGAAGACGCTGGTCGCCCAGGCCCGCGAGCAGGCGCGCCTCGCACTCGCCGAGATCCGCGATCTCGTCCGGGGCACCGCGCCGGCGATCCTCGTCGATCGTGGGCTCGCGGCGGCGCTCGGGTCCCTCGCCGGCGGCTGCCCGGTGCCGACCGTACTCGACAGCGATCTCGTCGTCGGCGAGCGACTGTCGCCCATCGCGGAGCGGACGGCCTACTTCGTCGTCGCGGAGTCCCTCGCGAACGTCGCGAAGCACAGCGGGGCGACCAGGTGCGACGTCAGCCTGCGTCGGGAGGCGGCACGTCTCGTCGTGGAGGTGCGCGACGACGGCGCGGGCGGCGCGACCGTGACGCCCGGCGGCGGCCTCGCCGGCCTCCGCGACCGCGCCGAGGCGCTCGACGGATCGCTGGAGGTCTCGAGCCCGCCCGGTGGGCCCACGGTTGTCCACGTCGAGCTGCCGACCGGGCCGGGCTGAGGCACGGGCCCGGTCGCATCCCGGCCCCCGCGCGGCCGGCCCAGCGCGCCCACCCAAGCGCGCCCGCCCGTGCGCCGGCCCCGTGCGCCTCGTGCGGTCAGCCCTACTGGACAGCCCCTCGGCCGACCTGGTCGGCGTACGCCGAGAGGCCGTCAAGGAAGCGATCGATGTCCTGCCCGTCATTGAACAGGGCTGCATCAGCCCGGATGAGTGACCCGCGCGGGAAGCCCCAGACATCCACGCCGCGCTCCCGGAGGAACGCCCGGAGCTCGAGCGGGGTCCGGGCAGGGATCGAGACCAGACCGGCGCGACGTGCACGCTCGCGCGGCGTGGTCACGGCGAGACCGATGTCGTCGAGGCCGGCGAGGCACCGATCCACGAGAGCCTCGACGTGGCGGAAGATGGCGGGGACGCCGGCCTCGAGCACGAGGTCGAGCCCGGCCCGCCACCCGGGCATCCCGAGGAGACTCGGCAGCCCCAGCTCGTGGCGGCGAGCGTCCGGGCGGATACGGAGAGACGCCGGGTCCGACGCGTCGAGCTCCGCTCCCATGTAGCCGACATGGGGGGCGCCCGTTCGCGACAGAAGCTCGGCTGACTCGTAGAGGAACCCGATCCCCGGCGGTCCCATGAGCCACTTCACTGCCGTCCCCGCAGCGAGGTCGATCCCCTCGGCGGCCATGTCGATCGGGACGACCCCGGCCGACTGCGAGACGTCGACGATGAGCACGGCCCCGTGGGCGTGGGCGAGGTCCGCGATCGGGCGCAGGTCGTGGCGGAAGCCGGTGTGCGGGTGGACGTGCGTGACGCTCACCGCGACCGTCCGCTCGTCGACGAGCCGCTCCAGGTCGCGGATCGCCGACCCCATGCCGGCCCGGTCGCTCGGCGCGCTTCGGACCTCCACGCCGGCCTCCGCCCGGAGCATCCAGGGGTAGAGGCTCGACGGGTACGTCGTGGCATCGACCACGACGTTCGAGCCGGGCGGCGCATCGAGCAGTCCGACCGCGATGTTGGACGCGCGCGACGCACCGTCGACGATCGCGATCGTCGACGGCTCGGCCCCGAAGAGCCGGCCGAGGCGCTCGCGGACGGGCGTCGGTCTCGGTGGTGAGGTGATCCCACGCCTCGAGCGGGTCGAGCGACCACGTCCGGATCCACGAGCCCACCGCCTCGGAGGCGCGCAGGGGCGCGGGCGCGAGGCCGCCGCCGAACAGGTACGCACGAGTGGCCGTGATGGGGAACTCGGCGCGGAAGCGCCCCGGAAGCTCGTCCATCGTGTTCATGCCCCCCGAGGTCAGGGATGCATCGAGACGGCCGGAATCATGGCTCCATGATGGTCGACCCACACCGTCGGCGCCGGTGCCTCGCGCGATCGTGTCCGGGATTGGGTGGGGCCGGGACGTCCGCCTGCTCGGGCGACCTCCTGCTGGGCGCCACTGCCACGTCCTGAGACGCCCTGCCGCGTCGGTTCGGGGACCCGGCTACCTCGGCTGCCCGAACCGCCTGAGCCCGATCCGGAAGGGCCGCATCATCTCGTTGTCCTCGTGCTCCACGATGTGGCAGTGCCACACGTACTGGCCTCGGTTGGCGAAGGTGGCCTTCACTCGAGTGACCTGGCCGGGGTAGGCGATCACCGTGTCCTTGAACCCGGTCTCCCATGGCTCCGGCGGCATGGTGGTGCCGCTCAGCACCGCCAGCGGGACCGCCGGATCGCCGTTCACATCGACCTCGAGCACCTCGCGGTTGATGACCTCGAACGTCACCTCGTGGATGTGCATCGGGTGCGCGTCGGCGGTCGTGTTGTAGAACTCCCAGACCTCGGTGTCGCCGACCCTCGGATCCTCGGTGACCTGGTCCATCCACATGTAGCTGATCGGGGTACCGGACTCTGCCGTGCCGAGGAGCGCGGCCACCGGACCCTCGACATCCTGTCCCGCGGCGTCGTGGCCCTCGCCCGACTTCTCGATGAGCGCGAGCGGTCGCGTGCGGTCGGGCGCCGGCAGCGGCCTGATGTCCGGGAGCCGGAGGTACCGCGGCGGGGTAGTCGGGTCGGCCGCAACGGCGGGGACCACGCGGAACTCCATCACCTGTCCGGTGGAGCCGACGTCCGCGCCGGGGAAGTCGATCCCGGGGATCCCTCCGCCGAACGGCTCGTCGGGTCCGACGTTGCCGAGGACGTGGGATCCCTCCGGCACCCCAGTGAAATCCACGATCACGTCCGCCCGCTCGGCGAGCCCCATGAGGAGCTTGCCGTCGTGGTCGGCGGTGATGTCGACCGGTGCCGCCAGGAAGCCACCCTCGTTGCCGATCTGCCAGACCTCGACGCCGGGGATGTTCTTGAAGTCGAGGATCAGGAACCGCGACTGGCAGCCGTTGAGGAAGCGGAACCGGTAGCGGCGCTTCTCGACCACCTGGTACGGCCAGGTGTTCCCATTGGCGATGATGGCGTTCCCGAAGAACTCGGGGTTCCAGATCGGCGAGAAGCCCTCTTGGCCGCCCATCCCGCCCTCCGGGAGCAAGGGCGCGACGATCCCATCGAAGAAGGCCCGGGTGTCCGGGTAGAAGAGCGAGCCGTCGGCGTTGAAGCTGCGGTCCTGGATGGCGATCGGGATCTCGTAGTACGTCTTCGGCGATGGGAAGCTGTCGCCCGCCCGCGGCGCAGGGCCGGGCAGGTCGGCCCTGCGGCCGGATCGTGTGTCGCGAACTGCCGAGTCTCCGTCGGGACCTCCGCGGACGAGGTAGAAGCCGGCCGGGCCCGCGTAGACATTGAGCCTCGTCATGCCCAGGGTGTGGTCGTGGTACCAGATCGTCGAGGCCCGGTTGAGGTTGGGGTACTGGAAGGTCGCGGACCCTTTCTCCCACTTCGCGCCGTAGGAGATCCTCGCCCGCGCCTTGAAGAAGTCGTACCAGGTGCCCTCGGTGGCGAAGCCGGCCGGGATGTTCGCGGCCGCCGGGAGGAACCAGGCCTCGGGATAGCCGTCGCTCTCGTCGCCGACACCGACTGCGCCGTGGACGTGGGTGACCATCGGGACCGGTCCCGTGTAGGCGCCGGGCGTCGAGGCGAAGCTCGGGCGCGTATCCCTTCCGGTCGTCCCACCCGGGGGGTTCGCCCAGTGCAACGTGGGATCGACGGGCAGGAGGTGCGGCAGGTAGTTGCCGTTGTCATCCACCAGCTCATTGATCCACCTGATCCGAACGGGCCTCCTCCAGTCTGCCTCGATCGTCAGCGACGGCGCGTTGTAGATCCGAGGACCGCCCCTGGCGACCTTCGGACCGTATCCCCAGACGGTCGTGGGCGGGAATCCGGAAGGCAGGATCTGCTGCGCGAACTGGCGCACCGAGATCTCGTAGTAGTCGCCGATGCGGCCGTCCATCGGTTGGGTGCCCACGCGGGGCATGACCGGCGGGATCAGCAGCGGTGTCGCGAACTTGCTGACCGCCCCGGGGTCCAGGTTCCCGCCCGGGATCGCGACCGCCCGCACCACCCGCTTGCCGTCGATGAACGTCGACAGGAACAAGCCTGCGCCAGCGGCCGCGGACCCATAGAGGAACTGACGCCTCGAGAACGGCACGAGGAGCCTCCATTTCGATGAGCCCCTCTGTCCGGGGGCACGGCTGATCGGCCGTCGCCGACGGGGGTCCGGCGACGCTCCACGCGAGGTGTCTGCCCCTCGATCGCCCGCTCCAGGCTGTGCTCACCCCCCGCGGCCAGCCGAAGCCGATCTGGGGGAACGGTACCGGCGACGGTGGTGCGGACCATCCGGGCTGCCACGGAGGACATCACGGATTCTCGTTCTACGTGATGCCGGCTCCACGGAGGCCGGGATCGGGCGCGCGGGTCGCCGCCGGGCAGTGCGGAGGGGCTGCGAACGACCTCGAACGACGATCAGGCGCCGTCGCGGTAGCGGCGCGCGGCTTCCGAGCGGTTCCGCACGCCGAGCTTGCGCAGGATGCTGCTCACGTGCGTCTCCACCGTCCGGTGCGAGATCGTGAGCGCAGTGGCGATGTCGCGATCGCCGAGGCCGTCCGCGAGGAGCCGAAGGACATCCCGCTCTCGTCGAGTCAGCCGGTCCACCGGCACGCCATCGGCCGCAGGTTCGGACATCCCGCGAGGCAGCATCCGTGCCAGGAGCCGCGCCGCGAGCCGCCGCGGGATGACGAGCTCACCGGTCAGCGTGGCCCGCAGGGACCGCGCGAGCGCCTCGGCCGACAGGTCCTTGGTCAGGTATCCGCTCGCCCCATAGCGCATCGCGTCTGCGACGTCGCGGTCCGCCGACGACGCGGTGAGCATGACGATCCTCGTGGCGGGAAGACGCGGCGCCAGCTCCCTGACGACGTGGACGCCGGACATGCCCGGCAGCGCGATGTCGAGCAGGAGGATGTCCGGAGCGACCCGAGTGGCGATCGCGATCGCCTCCTCGCCCGTCGCCGCCTCCGCGACGACCGTCATGCCATCGCCGGTGAGCGCGCGCGCCACCGCCGAGCGGACAAGCGGATGGTCATCGACGATCATCACCCGGAGCGACGAGCCGGATCCGCTCATCAGAGCTCCTGCCCGACGAGCGGCGCCTGTTTCGCGAAGGGTGCCGTGAGGACGACTCGCGTGCCGCTTCCGGCCCGGGAGGCGACCCGAAGCCGGCCGCCGATGAGCGCCGCACGCTCGCGCATGGTCACGAGGCCGAAGGACTCCAGCCCTACGGCCGCGGTGTCGAACCCGCGTCCGTTGTCGACGACCCGAAGCGTGACGCGGTCGCCGCTGATCGCGAGACGAACGCCCACGACCGTCGCTTCCGCGTGGCGGGCGACGTTCGTCATCGCCTCCTGGGCGATGCGCACGATCTCGGCTCGGGTCCGGGGGTCGATCCGCGTCGTGTCGTCGCCTTCGAACGTGAACTCGACGCGGAGGCCGAACCGTTCCCCGATGTCCTCGACGGTTCGGTGGACGAGGTCGCAGAAGCCGGAGTCGTGGTGGGCGAAGCTGCGCAGCGCGGCCACTGCCTCGCGCGCATCGCCGAGCCCGATGTCGATCGCCGCCAGGGCGTCCCGTGCAGCTTGCCGGGCCCCGACAGACAGGCCATCCATGCTCGCCAGCTCGCCCGTCCGCAGCTTGGCCAGCCACAGGTCCTGTGCCAGCCCATCGTGCAGCTCGCGGGCCAGCCTCGAGCGCTCCTCGAGCGCCGCACGCTCCACGTCGGCGTCGCGGAGCCTGACCAGCTCGACGTTCGCCGCTCGCAGCTCGCGGAGGCCGGCCCGGACGGCGCTCTCGAGGCCGATCAGGAGCGAGACGGAGAACCCCAGCCACAACAGGTCCCCGGTGGAGACCTGGCCCGGATGCGCGGTCGGATAGAGCATCCAGTGGAGCTCGGCGAAGCCTCCGAACACGAGCCCGACAGCGATCCAGCCGTCGACGACCGCGCGGTCGGTGCGCCACAGGGCTCGGCTCGCGTACGCTCCCGCGAAGAAGAGGCCGCCCGTCACGAGATGGACGGCGGCTCCGAACGGCGTGGTGTCCGGCAGCCCTGACGCGTCCGTGAACGCGATGATCTGCAGCGGATCCGGCGCAGGATCGATCCACGTGCCGACGAGCCCGGCGAGGAGCACCGCGAGCGTCGGCACGGACAGGATCCACGCCGGGCTCCACCCGTACCTCCGGTGTCGAGTGACGACTCCGGCCAGGACGAAGAGGATCGCGGCGGCCAGCGTCGCCACGGCGAACACGAGCACCTGGGCGTTTTCAGGCTCGGCTGGACTCGTGATGCTGCCAGCGTGGTGCACGTCTGCGAGCACATCGATGCCGTATGCGACCGCCAGCGACAGGAAGGCAGCCGCATGGTAGACGGCGGCCACCACCCGGCTCTCGCGGTAGCGTGCCCAGGCGAGCGCCGTGAGCGTGGCGCGGGCGACCAGGGCCACCGTGTCGACCATGACGTCGACCGTCGGCAGGATCGCGTGACCGTGGACGCCAAGGACCAGCAGCGCCGTGGTGGCCGCGACGCAGGCGGCGATCGCCAGGACGAACAGGCGGTCGAGCGTCTCGCCCGCCCGATAGGGGCGGGCGAATGCCCCAGGCCAGCCTGAAGACACCCCCCTTGCGGCCACTGTCCCCCCGAACGTCCTGATCCCGCGCCGCCTGCCCGAGGTGATCGGGCATCCCACGGCCACGGTTGAGAAAGAGTCCGCATGAGCGTCATGCCTGTCAAGGATCGATTCGGTTGCGTGTCGGTCGTGCACCATGCGCCGGGACTCGGTGCGCTGTCTCGCGAGAGACGTTCCGTTGCCCGGTGCCTCGCCTTCAGCCCAGCGTCGCGCGTGCCACAGCGCCGGTCTCGGGCCCCACCTGGTCGACGACGACCCCATTCGGCGACCAGATGCCCGAACACCCGGCGGCCTGCGCGTAGCCGCCGCCGGTGGGTCCGGCGAAGCTGGCCACCGCGACCCAGACGTGGTGGCTGGCGGCGATGCGACGGGCGCGTTCCCCCGGGATGGCCGCGTCCTCCGCGGACTCCAGGACACCGGCGACGTAGGCGTCCATGCCCAGGGCGGCGGTGTCGGACGCGTGCTGCGGGATGCCGGTGTCCCTGCAGATGGCAAGACCGAGCCGCCAGCCGTCGACGTCGAGCACGGCAGGCGTGTCACCGGGCGTGAACCGATGGGCCTCCTCCGTGCCCAGCCACATCTTGCGGTAGGCCACGGTGGCTCCGGTGCCGTCGATGGCCAGGATCGCGATATGCGACCGGCCCGCCTCGCCCAGCACGGGGGCGCCCATCAGCGCCGATGACCCCGTCTCGGCACAGGCCTCGATGATGGGCGCCAGCCGCGGGTCCTCGACGGCGATCGTCGGGGCATCCAGCTCGTACCCTGTCAGGGAGAGCTCCGGGAAGACCACCACCCGGGCGCCCGCGTTGCGGACCGTCGCCGCATGCGTCAACGCGTTCGCCGCGACGTCATACGACACGCACGGCGGCTGGGCGACGGCGATGACGAGCGGCTCACGCATGCGGACTCTCCCAGGCCCACGACCGGCCACGGCGCCCGATCGGCGACCGATCATAGGCCCTCATGCCCCGATCCTGGACCGACCAGGGCTGCGCTGATGTGGCAGACGTCGAACCCCGCCGCCGCGGGAGCTCATCCGGACCCACCACCCGTCGCCGGCGCAGTACCCTCCGCGTGCGGAGCCGCGTGCGACCGACATTGTCGCCCGACCACAGCGTGAGGACGATGAACCAACACCTGCCCCTTGACGGCCTCCCGATCCCTGCCGTCTTCGTTCTGTTCGCGATCATCGCGCTCGCGGCGTTCGAGGGCGGATACCGCGTCGGGCTCTGGTGGCAGAGGCGGACCCCCGACGAGAAGGAGGGCCCCACGGGCATGCTCGTGGGGTCGATCCTCGCCCTGCTCGCATTCATGCTCGCGGTGACGATGGGGATGGCATCCGACCGATTCGACACGCGCCGGCAGCTCGTGGTCAACGAGGCGAACGCGATCGGCACGACGTACCTGCGCGCCGGCTACCTGCCCGAGCCGGTCTCGACCGATGCCCGCGAGCTCCTGCGCGAGTACGTCCCGCTGCGCATCACGACGGCCGACCAGGCGAAGCTCTCGGCGAACTACGCGCGCTCGGTCGAGATCCAGGACGAGCTATGGGCGCAGGCCGAGGACCTCGCGCGCACCACGCCCGGCTCGGAGACCCTCGCCCTGTACATCGAGACCCTGAACGAGATGATCGACCTCCACGAGACGCGGCTGACGGCCATCCTGTACGCACGCGTCCCGGAGACCGTGGTCATCCTGCTCGTCCTCGGCGCGATCCTGACGCTCGGCATGGTCGGCTACAGCGCGGGCCTCACACGCCGCCGCAGCCTTCTTAGCGCCGTGGTGCTGGTCATCGTCCTCGGCGCGGTCATCACGCTCGTCGTTGACCTCGACCGACCGCGCGACGGCTTCCTCCAGGTGAACCAGCAGCCGCTGCTCGACCTCGCCGCGCAGATCGGTGAGCCGTCGCCCTGACGCGCATGAAGCCGCCGCGCCTTCCGAGGTTCATCGTCGAAACCCTCGGCGACGTCACCGCCGACCGGACGGCGCTCCTCGGGCTCGTGGCGGCCTCCATCACCCTCGCGGCCGCGGGCCTCGACCCACACGTCCTCGATCCCGGGCAGGCGCGCATGCGCGCTGCACTCGGGGAGACGCCGTCGCTCGAGATGGCGCTCACGGTCGCGGCGCTCGTGCAGGCCGCGTTCCTCTTCGGAGCGTCTTCGCGCTCCTCGGACGGGACGACCCGGTCCGCACGGTGTGGGATCTCCGGGACGAGCGGGTGGCGCCGGGGTAGGCGGCGCACGGGGACGAGCCGGCATCCCGACCGGCCGGCCACACTCGTCACCTTGTCGCCGTTCCCGTCGCGATGCTCGCCGCGATCCAGGCGATCGGGAGCGAGGCCGCCGGCCGTGAGGACGCGGAGCCGTCGCCCGGCTCGGCGTCAGTCCGCCGCGTCGCTCGCGGTGAGGGTCCCGTCCAGCGGTCCCTTCGGTGACCCCGCCGACGCGATCGCGGACTTCAGCGTGGACGCAAGGGCCGAGCCGATCTTCGCGAGGTTGGCGGGGTCGAGCAGGTTCGTCTGCTGCTCGAAGAGGGCGAGCAGCCGCTCGATCTCCGTCGTCGGGTCCGTGTGGTCGTCGACCCGGAGGTCGATCCAGCGGTCGTTGAGGCCGCCGAGCCCGCCCTTCTCGCGGACCACGAGCAGCGCAGCGGACTGGCGGCCCCGGCTGTCGCCGCCCGCGGCATCGCCGGCCCGGAGCGCCGCGAGGAGCCGCCTGGGGAACGATCCGGTCGCGGTCCCGTAGGTGGCGAGCATCTCGTCCACGACCGCCGGGCCGACGAGGATGTTGCCCTGGACGGCGACCCCGGGCGCGGCCTTCCCCCCCGCCCAGTCCATGCAGCTCGCGCCGGTGAAGGTCGCGGCGCGCCCGGTCGCGTCCACGATCCCGGCCTGGCGGCTGGCCCGCATCGAGTCCGCGGCGACGAGCGCGGCAAGCGCGCGCTCCGGGTCCTCGCCGGCCGCGAGCCGCGCGAGGCCGTCGGGGCCGTATGCGACGTTGGGCATCGCCTGCGTCGAGATCGCGC
>Ga0315297_10001494_pt1 | contig 14460 bp, 10 predicted proteins | sample YL17G15_0_MG_FD_203628 | JGI IMG/M metagenome (GOLD analysis project Ga0315297, IMG submission 203628) | Sediment microbial communities from Yellowstone Lake, YNP, Wyoming, USA - YL17G15_0 | ecosystem: Environmental > Aquatic > Freshwater > Lake > Sediment | place: USA: Wyoming | collected... | reverse complement strand
GCAGCCGCTCCTGGCGACCCGGCCTGCCGCTGCGCCGCCGGCGGCGGACTCTGTCGGGGCCGGGACGACCGCGGATGACCACGGAGCCTGCCGGTGAGCGCGCGGCAGCACGCAGGCAAGCCGCGCGTCCTCGCCTTCGCGGACGGGCGCGACAGCCTTGTGGCGGCCTGTCGAGTGCACGCGCCACTTCGCGCGCTGCAGCGAGCCGGGCTGATCGGCGCATATGTGGTCACGGACGCGACACTGCGGGGCGCGCCAGCGTCCGGCTCGTTCGACGTCGTCTGGCTGCAGCGCGGCGCCGATGCCTGGCTGGCCCGGGCGCTCGCCGCCAGGCTCGAGGACCGCTATCTGCTCGACCTCGACGACCACCTCCTGTGCCGGCCGACGTTTCTCGAGCCGTGGGAGCTGCCCGACGCCGGGGCGCTCACAACGGCTCTGGGTGCCTGCCGCGTGCTCACGACGCCGTCCGCGCGGCTCGTCGGGCTTCTGGAGCGGCGCGCGGGCCTCGCGCTCGCCGGCAAGGCGCGGACGTGCCGCAACGCGGTCGAGTTCGGCGGCACGCCCGGACGCGCGCCGAGCCCCCCGACGGCGATCCTGCTCACGCAGGGTCACCGGCTGGCGCTGATGGAGTCGGCGGAAGAGGTCCTCGGCGCCATCTCTGTCGCCTCCGCGCGGCACGGGCTGCCGATCTGGAGTCTCGGAGCGCTGCCGGAGGCCCTGCGAGCCTCGGCGGCCGCGGCCGGGGCGACCCTCTCGACGCTCGTGCCGCGGACCTGGGCACAGTATCATGCCGGCCTCGCCGCCGGCCCGGCGCTGCTCGGGGTCGCGCCGCTCGAGACGCGGGGCGACCCGGCCACCAACGAGTTCGTCGCCGGCAAGTCCGACGTCAAGATGGTCGAGTTCGGCGGCTTCGGGCACCCGGCCGTCTACAGCCGCGCCGCACCCTACGTGGACACGGACCTCGCCTGCGGCCGCCTGGCCGACAACGACGCGGCGTCCTGGACGGCGGCGCTCGACGAGCTGTGCGAAGACGGCTGGCGCGCGCTCGCCGACGAGCAGCGTGCGGTCCGGGAGAAGCGCGACCTCGCGCAGGTGAGCGCGGAGTCGTGGCTGCCCGCGATCCGGGCGGCGCAGCTGACGGAGCCTGTCGACGCCGCCCGACTGCTCTCCACGCTCGATCGCCTGCGGGCGCGGGCGCGGGAAGAAATGAGCCGTGCGCGCTGGCATCTGCGGCCGCGCCGAGCGGCTACCCGCCTACGCGCTCAAACCTGAACGACGTGTCCGGGGTGATGATGAAAGGTGTCTTCTCGTCTTTCGTGACCGTGAACGAGGCGGCCTCCTTCCAGTAGTCGTAGATGGCGTAGCCCGACCCATCGGAGATGGCAAGGTCGACCGTGTGGCGACCATCGCTGAACAGGTTGGGGACCGACCACAGCATGCGAACACGCGCGCCCGCCTTCAGCCCGCCGCACCGCTGCTTCTTCAGCTTCGAGTTCGTGCCGAGGATCACCGCGCCGCTTGAGTTGCTGACGAGAAAGCCGTAGACCGCTTCTTCAACGTCGTGGATCGCGGTGGCCTCGAGTTCGATGACCAGCTCACCCTGCCCCTCGCACACCGATGGGACCTTGACGCTGTCGAAACGTACGTGTCCCTCGCCCCAGCGGTAGTCGGGTGGTTGTTCCGATTCGGCTGGCGGCGGCTCCGACGGCGTCGGACTGAACAGCCTCGTGTACTTCTCCGCAACCTCCTCCGCACTGCCCTGTGCGACCAGCCGACTGTCTTCGATGAGGATGGCGCGGTCACAGAACTCGCGCACCGCATCCATGTTGTGGGTCACGAAGACGATGGTAGTCGCGCTGTTCTTGAGCGCGCGAAAGTGCTCAAAGCACTTGCGCTGAAAGGCAGCGTCGCCGACGGCCAGCACCTCGTCGACAAGCAGGATCTCTCCCCGCGCCCGCGTGGCCAGCGAGAAAGCGATGCGAACCTGCATGCCCGAGGAGTAGTTCTTCAGCTTCTGATCCATGTACTCTTCCAGCTCGGCGAAGGCGACGATGTCGTCGTAGATCTCGTCGACCTCGCCTCTCGAGAACCCCATGAGCGCGCCGTTGAGATACACGTTCTCACGGCCTGTTAGCTCAGCATTGAATCCCACACCCAGCTCGATGAAGGGGACCAGCCTGCCGTCGACAGTCACGTGGCCATTGGTCGGCTGGTAGATCCCGGCGATGATCTTGAGCAGCGTGCTCTTGCCCGAACCGTTGCGCCCCACCACGCCGAAGAACTCGCCCGCCGCGACATCGAAGTCGATGTCCCTCAGCGCGTGCTGGACCTCGATGAGGCGCCGTCGCCGGAACATGTTGATGAAGTGACTCTTGATCGTGTTGCGACGGAGGTGCGGCAGCAGGAAGTCCTTGGACACCCCGCGGACCTGGATGACGGGCGCTGCCACTTCAAGCCCCCTCGGCGAACGACGGCGCCTGGCGGCGGAAGAACGCCACCGACGCGAGCACCATGACGGCGGTTATCCCCACCGGGATCACGCGCACCCACGGCGTTCCGAAAAGCGTTGTCATCGTCTGCGTCTGATTCGTGATCAGGCAGTAACGCGCGTCCTGAATGATCTGCGCCATGGGATTGAGCAGAAGCAGTCGCGCCCAGGCCACGGGTATCAGGCTGAGCGGGTACAGGATCGGAGTCGCGTAGAAGGCGGCCTGAGCGATGACTTCCCAGATGTAGCTCACGTCACGAAAGCGCAGGTACAGAGCACCGAGGAAGAACGCGAGCGAGAACGAGAACGCTACGAGCTCGACGAACAGAAGCGGCAGCCAGAGGACGTCGACGCGCACGGGAACGCGCGCCAGGAACATGAAGAGAACGATGACGACCATGCTGAGGCCGAAGCTGATCAGAGCCGACACGCCGACCGACAAGACCACCACGTAGCGCGGGAAGCTGATCTTCCGAAGCAGGTCAGCCCGCGCCACTAGGGCGCTCAGACCCTGGCTCGTAGCCTCGGCGAAGAACCCCCAGATCACGATGCCGAAGAGGAGGTAGATCGCGTTGTAGGGGATCCCGGCCCCGATGCGAAGCAGCTGAACGAACACGAGATACAGAATGCTGAACAGCGCGAGCGGCCTGAGAAGGGTCCAGAGATAACCTAGGAACGAGGCCTGGTACCGAAGCTTGAAGTCGGTGACGACCATCGCCCGCAACAGGATGGCGGGATATCGATATCGGAGACGCAGCCGCGCCTGGAGTGCCGTCACGTGCCGATCCCGAGGTGAGAAGACTAGCCAGAAGGTAGTATATCGCGTGGGCCGTTTGCGCCACGAATGGGGCTGCATCTATCCGCCGGTGGTGCGCCGCCTCTCGGCCTCGGCAAGGAGGGAATCGATGTCCGAGGCAAGCAGCCAGGGCAGCAGTTCCGCGATCTCCTCGTCGCGCCAGGACCACCATCGGATGTCGAGCAGCGTCTCGATGGTAGCCTGGTCGAACCGCCTCCTCAGGAGGCGAGCGGGGTTGCCGGCGACTATGGCGTAGGGGTCCACATCGGCCGCGACGAGGGATCGCGCGCCGATGACGGCACCGTCACCGACAGTGACTCCCGACAGGATCATGGCCTCGCTGCCGATCCACACGTCGCTGCCGATGGTCACATCGCCCTTCGTGCCCGGGTCGCCCGCGATCTGATGGGCGCCCTCCCATAGCACATTGAACGGAAACGTGGTCACCCAGTCGGGACGGTGCTCACCCCCCAGCAGAACCTGCACGCCGCTGGCGATCGAGCAGAAGGCCCCGACGGTGAGAGTCGCGCCCTCGTCCCACGAATGGACGGTGAGGTCGCCATAGGACCATCGCCCGATCTGCGCCTGCGGGTGCCTCGCGTGCAGGGCGTTGAAGCGCCCAGTCGGCGGAAGGGCGCCGTCATCCCGGCTGTTCATGGCCACCGCCTTTCGGAGCCTCTCCTGCGGGGCTCATCGCTGCGTCTCTGAACGTCGTCGCGACCTCTTCGTCGGGCGCATGCACGGCGCCAGCCTCCCGTGTAGAGTATCAATACTCACGCGACCGGCGGCCAAAGCACGTGTGGAACGGGGCTGCGCCGCTGGGGCAAGCATCCGTCTCGCTTTCACCGCACAGCCGCGTCCAAGGGAGCATGAATGCCTGAGAGCATCCCCCGCCGACTTCGTTCCGCTTGCGCCGCGATGGCGGCGCAGTTCATCGACGTGAGCCGCCGCCGCGGAATCGCTGCGGCCGCTGTGGCCCTCGCCCGCCGCGTGCTCGGTGTGGGGCGCCTGCGGCGACGCCGGGCGCTGGCAGCCCTTTCGGCGCCACGCTCCGCGCTCATGGTGTCCGTCCAGATCACGCCCGCGCACTGCTCGAGTGAGGCAGTGGTCGCCACCTCGTCCTCGCTCTTCGCGCAGGCCCATCCGCACTGGCGCTTGTTGGCTCGCCCGAACGCGCGTGACGCAGGGCCTGGCAGGCTCGAGCCCCTCGGCGACCTGGTCGCCATCGTCGCCGCGGGCGACGTCCTGCACCCTGAGGCGCTCGCCTGGCTGGCGCACGCGGCGGCCTGCGACCCGCGCGCCGATGTCGTGTACACCGATGAGGAGCGAGAGAGGGTGGAGGGCGGCGCCCCTCAACCGTATCGCAAGCCGGACTGGTCGCCCGAACTGCTGCTGTCGGAGCCCTACGCACTTCACTGCGTGGCGATTCGTCGCGAGTTGTACCTGCGGCTGGGCGGCCTCGGCCCTGAAGCCGATGAGGCTGCCCAGTATGCCTTCGTCCTTCGCGCAACTGCCGCGGCGCGTCGCGTCGGTCATGTTCGCCGGGTCCTGTGTCGTCGCCCGGCCGAGAGCGGACTCGACCCCGAAGCAGGCCTGCGCGTCGTGGCGGAAGTGGCGCAGTCGCTCGATCCGCCGGCACGAGCCGCCCCCGGGGCGCGCCGGGGCACCTTCAGGCTGGTGCGGCGTCCGAACGAACGCCCGTGCGTGACCCTCGTGGTGATCACCAGCGACCCGGTCTCGCGCGTCGATGGCCGTGGTGAAGTCAGGATCCTTGCCAACTTCCTGACGAGCGTCGTCGCGCGCTCGACGTACCCGGACTACCGCCTGCTGGTCGTGGACGACGGCGACATCTCGCAGGAGTCTCTCGCCATCATGCGGGAGAGCCGCGCACGCAGGGTGACCTACCCGGATTCCCAGAGCCGGGGCACCTCGTTCAACTTCTCCCGCAAGGTCAACTTCGCGTTGAGCCAAGTAGACACAGACTACTTCGTACTCCTCAACGATGACCTCGAGGTCATCGCCCCGGATTGGATCGAGGCGCTCATGGACTACGCCGTGATCCCGGGCGTGGGCGCAGTGGGAGCCCACCTGCTTTTCGCCGACGGACGCACGCAGCACGCCGGCGTCGTTGCCGCTGGAGCTGACGGCCCGGCGCATCGCTTCTACGGCCACCCGCCGCGTGCAGCTGATGAGCGCGGCTCAGCTGAGGTCGTTTGCGATTACTCCGCCGTCACGGCGGCCGTGCTTGCGAGCCGATGCGAGCTCGCGCTCGGAGTCGGTGCGTTCGACGAAGCGTTCGCGCTACACTACAACGATGTGGACTTCTGTCTCAGACTGCGTCGCCGGGGCTACCGGATCGTCTTCACCCCGTTCTCGCGCCTGTACCACTTCGAACACACGAGCGTCCGTCTTTCGCACCCCGCTCCCTCGGAGCTCAAGCTGTTCCGGCAACGCTGGGGTGCGTGGTGCGACGACGACCCCCTCTTCCCTCGCCTCTGACCGCGCGCGTGCAGGATCATCGCCTGAACGTCGCGCCGCCGAGATCCGCTGCGACCCCATCACGAGACCCTGGGGCGAAAGAACATGCTTGACTACCTAGACGTGCTCGCGCTTCTGCACGAGACGCGACGTCCGAAGACCTATCTAGAGATCGGCGTGTACCGCGGCGCTTCGCTTGCCGTGGCCCGCGAGGACACCCAGCGTGTCGGCGTCGATCCTGAGCCTGTGGCCCCTCCCTCGGACTCGCCGGACTATCTGATCGAACCCACGACGAGTGACGAGTTCTTCGCCGGACCCCGGCCGAGAGAGATCTTCGGTGAGAGGCCTGTCGACATGGTCTTCATCGACGGGATGCATCTCTTTGAGCACGCGCTGCGCGACTTTACCAACGCAGAAGCGCTGTCGGGTCCCGAGTCCGTCATCGTGCTCCACGACTGCCTACCGAAGGCGGCCGAGACAGCCTCTCGGGAGCGCGTCACCGTCGACTGGACCGGGGATGTCTGGAAGGTCGTGCTCTGTCTAATCGATTGGCGGCCGGATCTCGAATTGTGCATCATCGACGTGCCGCCATCGGGACTATGTCTCGTCACCGGCCTGAACCCGGGTGACCACTCGCTGCGCGATGGTTACCAGGAGATCATCGAACGCTATCTACCCCTTGACTTCGCAGATTGGGAGGCCCGTCTTTCGGACGTCCTGCAGCGCACGACGAGTAGCTCGGAGGCGCATCTGTGGGCGTCGCGCCTGGAGATGGCCGAGCTGCATGATGAGCTGGCTGAGGCACGTGCGGAGTCGGGGACCTTGTCGGCCCGCCTCGATCAAGCCAGCGCCGAGCTGGCCGACACGCGAGACCAGCTGGATCAGGCGCGGGCGGACATGGAGCGAGCGCGGGCCGAGGCAGAGAGCCGCCTTCGAGATGCTCATGCTGAGGCCTCACGGCTGGCCGCGGAACTCGCTGAGCAGAGAGCCATGCTCGAGTCGGTCGCCGCGTCGGCCTCCTGGCGATTGACGGGACCGGTGCGATACGTCGGCCGAGCGTCCCGCAGCGTGCGGCGTCGGGCCGGCAGGCTTGTGGGTCGCGTCTCGCCGGCACGCGTCGAGAGCCGTTCTGACGCAGAATCTGCCGTACGGGAGATCGTCGGCCCTGCCGGCCTTCCCGTGACTAGGCCGGACCCGCTGCTTCTGGCCCGCGAGGGGGAGCGGCTCGACTACCGCCCGACGATCTCGATTCTCGTGCCGGTCTACAACACGCCGCCGGCCTACCTGCAGCTGGCCGTCGAGTCAGTGCTCGCCCAGGCATATCCGCAGTGGGAGCTGTGCCTCTGCGATGACGGCTCCACCGACCCGAGCACCCTGTCCGCTCTCGAGGAGCAGGTGCAACGGGACCCACGCATCAGGTCACATCGCCTGGAGCGAAACGGTGGCATCGCCGTGGCGAGCAGCGCGGCTCTCGCCATGTCCCGGGGCGAGTACGTGGCCTTGCTGGACCATGATGACGAGCTCACGCCGGATGCGCTGCTCGAGGTCGCCAAGGTTCTCAACGGCGACCAGACCATCGACGTCGTGTATACGGACCAGGACTACGTCCACGCGAACGGCACGATCGCGCGGATGTTCTACAAGCCGGACTGGTCCCTCGAGATGTTCCGCGGCGTGATGTATGTCGGCCACCTCCTGACGGTCCGCCGCAGCCTGGCCGAGGAAGCGGGCGGCTTCGACCCCACTTTCGACAACGTCCAGGACTTCGAGTTCATGCTGCGACTCGCGGAGCGCACCGAGCGCATCGCGCACCTGCCGAAGGTGCTATATCACTGGCGCATGATCCCAGGCAGCGTCGCATTCGGTGGCAACGAGAAGAGCGATATCGAGTCGCGCCAGGCTGCCGCCGTCAACGCGCATCTCGCACGCTGTGACATCCCGGGCGTCGCCCGCTCGAACCCCAAGCACGCCCATCGTCTGGTCATCGAGCCAAAGCCACGCAGCGACTATCCGTGCGTCAGCGTGATCGTGAGAGCTTCGGGGGCGGAATCGTTCGTGGAGCGCTGCGTCGAAACGATCTTCGAAGTCACGAGCTACCCGCAGCTCGAGATCATCGTCACCGGAGGCGCCATTCCCGGCGCGGCGGCGGCGCGGCTCGAGCGGCTCGGCGTCGTCCTGGCGGCCCAGGGCCAAAGCGGCAGCGCCGCTGGCCAGGCGGGGATCGGCAGGGCCACGGGCCAGCTCGTCGTTTCGCTGTCGGGCGATCTCGAGGTCCAGACACCCGGTTGGCTCGAGCACCTGCTGTTCAACTGCGAACTGCCGGGGGTCGCGTGCGTGACTCCGGTGATCCTCTCCGCGAGCGGAGAGGTGGCGAGCGCCGGACTCGCGCTGACCGGATCGCCGGCCGTCAGTCCGGCGCTGCTCGGCTGGCACCCCGACACCGACGGACATGCGGGGTCGCTCTCGTGTGTGCGGGAGGTGAGCGCGGTCGGTGGGACCTGCTATGCGGTGGCGCGCCGCGTCCTGGACGATCTCGGTGGGCCGAACCCCTACTACGCCACCGATGACTATCAGGCGGTCGACTTCTCCCTTCGAGCCATGTCCCGCGGTCTGAAGAACCTCTGCACGCCTCGGGCCCGGGTGCGCCGCATGCAGGTCGCGGAATCCGATGTCGCCGGCCGCACCCTCGACGAACTGCTTCTGAGAGACGCCTGGGACCCGGTCCTCAGGGCCGGTGACCCGTTCTGGAACGTCAATCTCATCGGACTGCTGCCGGAAGGCCCCGCGTGAACGTCGCCTTCGTGAGCCACTGCGACTTCAGCGGAAACAGCGCGATGCACATCTTCAGCGTCGCCAATGAGTTGCAGCGTCTGGGCGTCGAGTCCGTGGTCTGCGTGCCCAACGATCCCGGGACGGTCTCATCCCACGGCAAGCCACTCTTCCGCGTGCTTCACCACGACGACGCGATGAGAGACGAGATCGTCTTCTCCGACGGGCGAGGCCCCGACCTGATCCACGCGTGGACGCCCCGCGAGCTGGTACGCAGGCTAACCGAGCGCCTATCGCACCGCTACTCCGTGCCGTATTTCGTCCACCTCGAAGACAATGAAGAGGTGATCCTCGAGGACGATCTCGGAGTGCGGCTCAGGGCGCTGGACGGCCTGCCGCTGTCGATCGTCGACCAGCTGGTGGCGGAGCACCGGACGAACCCACTTCGCTCTCAGCGCTTCCTTGCCGGAGCCGCAGGGGTCACCGTGCTGATGGACCGCCTCCTCGAGTTCAAGCCAGCGCAGGTCCCCGGACTCGTGTTCTGGCCGGGCTTCGACAGCGATTTCGCGGACGCCCAGGCCGACCCTCGCCTTCGCCGGCAGCTCGGACTGGGAGGCGCCGATTTGCTGGTCGCCTATACCGGCAATGTGCACAGGTCCAACGTCGATGAGGCCGCGAGTCTCGTGGCCGCCGTTGCGGCGCTGAGACGTCGCGGCCACCGGCTCGTGCTGGTCAAGACGGGCTGGAACTTCAGCGAGATCCCCTACTTCGACGAAGGCATGAGGCAGGGGTTCATCGTCGACCTGGGGTTCTGCCCCCGGAGCGACATCCCCAGGCTGGTGGGCACGGCGGACGTCCTCATACAGCCGGGGCGCCCCGGGGAGTTCAATGACTTCCGATTTCCCTCAAAGCTTCCCGAGTTCCTCGTCTCCGGCAGGCCAGTCGTGCTGCCACGCTCGAATATCGGACGGTTCCTGCACGACGGGATCGATTGCGTCTTGCTGAACGAAGGACACGCTCTCGACATCGCTGCGCGCCTCGAGCCGCTTCTCGACGATCCGGGCAGAAGGAACGAGATCGGCGCGTCAGGACGCGAGTTCGCATTGCGCGAGCTGACCTGGCATAAGGCCGCGGTCCTGATCAGGGACTTCTACGATGACGTGCTGGGTCTTGCGGCGCCGGCCGCCACGGACGCCGGGCGGGAAGCCGCGCCGGCGGGAGCTCGCGAGCCGGCCGCCGCGGCCGGGAGCGCGTGGTACACAAAGCTCATCGCCTTCTACCTTCCTCAGTATCACCGCATCGAGGAGAACGATGCGTGGTGGGGCGACGGATTCACCGAGTGGACCAACGTCAGACGTGCCGCGCCGAACTTCGAGGGCCACCAGCAGCCACAGCTGCCCTCAGATCTGGGCTTCTACGATCTCATGCGGCCGGAGGTGATGGACCGTCAGGCTGAACTCGCCCGATCTTTCGGCATCTACGGGTTCTGCTACTACCACTACTGGTTCAATGCCCGGCGTCTCCTCGAGCGACCCGTTGAACAGATGCTCGCGCGCGGCATGCCGGACTTCCCCTTCTGTCTCTGCTGGGCGAACGAGAACTGGACGCGGTGCTGGGACGGATCGGAGGACGAGGTCCTCATCAGACAGGAATACGCTCCGGGGTTCGCAGAGCGCTTCATCAGGGATGTGATCCCCGTCTTCAAGGATCCCCGGTATATCCGCGTCGGCGGCGCGCCGATCCTCCTCGTGTATCGCGCCGATCTGCTTCCCGACGCAACGGCGACGGCACGCCGGTGGCGCCAGGTGTGCGCTGAGGAAGGCATCGGCGATATCCACTTGGCCGCCGTGCAGAGCTTTGGCATCCGCGATCCGCAGACCCTCGGCTTCGACGCGGCGGTCGAGTTCCCGCCGCACGTGAAGCGGGAGCTTGTGGACCCGAGGACGATCGCGGGCGTGGGAGAGGGCTTCGAGGGCTATCTCGAGGACTTCGAGCGCGTTGTCCGCAACCAGATCTCTCAGCCACCGCCGGCGTACATCCAATACCGAGGCGTGATGCCGGCATGGGACAACACCCCGCGGCGCATGAACCGCGCGCACGTCTGCATCAATTCGACTCCGGCGGCCTACCAGTCGTGGCTGGAGCGGGTAGTCGACCAGACCATGGCCCGTGCGCAGGTTCAGGCGCCGCTCGTCTTCATCAACGCCTGGAACGAGTGGGCCGAGGGCGCGTTTCTGGAGCCCGATCGTCAAAACGGCTACGCTCGTCTCGAGGCGACGAGACACGGTCTGTGCCGCGGCATGGCCGACCACTTCGCGCATGACGGCATCCCTGTCTCCGAGGAGATGATCCGGCGATCATTTGTCAGCGAGGGCGTAATCGCCGATGAGACGCTCCCGGCGGGAGCGGTGGAGGGGGGTCATCTTGGGGTCTGAGACTTGGTTTGACGACGCTGGCCTGCGTGCCGCGGCTGGTCGCTACAATGCGTTCTCCGCCGAGCCGCTCGGCTACGGCACAGTGCGAGACTACTGCGACAGCTTCGACCACCTCCACGCGCTGGCCACATCGAGCGGCGACCTCAAGGACCTGCAGCGGCCGTGGATGCTCAAGGCCGTTCTCGGAGCGGCCAGCGGGCGTCGCGGACGTCTGCTCGAGATCGGCGCCGGTGAGCCGGTTGTCGCCGATCTGCTGCAGCGCCTCGGCCACGAGGTCTGGGTCGTGGATCCGTACGACGGCTCCGGGAACGGACCGACCGAGTACCAGAGGTTCCGGACAGAGTACCCCGGACTGCGATTCCTGCGCGAGCAGTTCAGCGACGTCACCACGGGCCTCGCGCCCGGCTCCTTTGACTGCATCTACTCGATCTCGGTCCTGGAGCACATCCCGGCCGAGGGGCTTCGCGGCGTCATGGCCGGCGCCCGGCGCTTCCTTCAGCCGGATGGAGTCACCATCCACGCCGTTGACCATGTGCACCGCGGCAAGGGCGCGGAGGAGCACCTCTCGAGCCTTGTGCTCATGACGACGGGCTGGGGCTTCCCGAGCAGTGACTTGGAAGCGACGCTGGCCGCGGCATCCGATGACACCGAGACCTACTACCTCTCGGCGGAGAGCCACAACCGGTGGCGCGCAGGCGTGCCCTACGATGAGTTCCCCATGAGGGTGTGCATCAGCATTCAGGCGTGCAGCATGGCGCGCGACATCATCGTGCCAGGAGGCGACGATGACCGATGAGGCACGGTGGCCGACCACGCCGCCTTCGATCGATGAGCGCAAGTGGCTCGGGTTCCTTCTTGGCAAGCACCCGATCCGCGGGATCACAGCACCCCCCCTGCCGGACGGGGCCATCCAGACGCAGTTCGTGGGCTCGTGCGGCGCGGAGGCCTTTGCCGAGGCGACCACGTTCTGCTCCAAGCTACGCGACGCTGCGCGCACGTATCACGACGGGCTTCAGGCGAGCACCAAGGTCCTCGACTTCGGGATGGGCTGGGGTCGCCTCTACCGCGTGATGCTGAATCACGTGAGCCCTACCTGCCTCATTGGAGCAGACATCGACCCCATGTGCGTCGAGCTCTGCACTGAGGCGATGCCGTACGGCACATTCGTCCAGAACGCGATCAGCGCGCCGCTGCAGTTCCCCGACGGCGCGCTCGACATCGTCTATGCCTACTCGGTCTTCTCGCACCTCGCTCCGGAGGTGGCCCACGGATGGCTGGTCGACTTCCGTCGCGTGCTGCGGTCTGGTGGGCTCGTCGTGTTCACGACGCTGAAGCCGGCTCATTTGGGCGTCTGGCGCCATCAACTGAGCAGTGGCGTGCCGGACTTCTCGACGTGTCTTGAGCGCGTCGGGTTCGACCACGACGCGTGGAGCGAACGAGCGCAGCGCGGCGAGGCGCTCTACCTTCCGATCGGCGGAGGGGACCTGCGCGATAGCACGTTCTACGGCGAGACGGTCATCGCTGAGCCCGGTGCCGCGAAGCTCGCCGCCGAAAGCGGACTTGAGATGCGTGTGTTCGAGGAGGGGCCGGACCTGCCCCAGTCCTTCGTGGTGTTTCAGCGACCAGAAGCATCGTCGCCCGGGGGCGCCTGATGCTCTCCGGGCCCGAGAGGGCGATCTTCGACTTCAAGCGCGTGTTCGTGGTGCTCAGCAACATCTGCAACTGCAGATGCATCATGTGTAACAACAGGCATCACTCCCTTGGCAGAAGCTCCCTGACGTTCGCTGATGTCCAGCGAGTCGCCCGTTTCGCCCTCAGGAATGGCGCCGAGGTCCTGGACTTCTCAGGAGGCGAGCCCTTCCAGTTTCCGCACATCGCGCAGCTGATCAGAGAGTTCGGCAGCTCCGACATGGCCCTGAATATCGTCACCAACGGGACCATCATGACGAAAGAACACCTCGACGCTGTCGCAGACGCCAGGAGTCTGAGGCTCCAGGTGTCCACCCATGGGCTCGGCGCCGTCGAAGACAGCATCAAGTGCCGGTCATCGGCATCGCGTCAGGTGGACAAGACCCTCAAGATGCTCACGGAGGCCAGCGTGTCGATTTCGCTGGCCACGGTCGTCCAGAAGGAGAACCTGCATCAGCTCGTCGACATCTACCGGCATTTCTCCGGTCTGCCCTACACGCACCATTCCTTCGTGATGTACGAGCCCATCGGTGACACCACGGCCGGCTACATCGACCCGGCTCAGGTGCGCATTCGGCCTGAGCAAGCGGAAGAACTGCAGCGCCAGATGACGACGGTGATCGATGAAGCCCGCGCCGACGGCAACGCGATCAATCTCGACGGTCCCCTGGTGGAGAAGTACGTGGAGCGGATCCTGAGCGAATGGCCGGAGGCGGAGCCTCACGAGGCGAACGCGCTCGACATGCCTGCACCAGAGACGGCCGCGCCAGCGGAGGAGCACCACGCGGCCTCGAGGGACTTCTCTCATCCTGGGCTGCTGTGCACGATCCCGCGGCGCAACCTCTTCATCGATCACAACGGCGACGTGATGCCTTGCTTCCATTTCGACTGGAAGGCACTCAACAGCAACTGCAACATCGCCGGCACGGCGGTCGAAGACCTGGTCTTCTCGCCGGAGTACCTCGACATGATCCTGACGGCGATAGGACCCGGCGGATGCCCGGGCTGCGATGCCGCGTGCTACATCTGGGATCCGGACTTCCGCCGCCGGGCCACGCAGCCAAACAAGGACGACCAGGTGGTGGCGCTGCTCGCGAGGCGACCGCACGCCGTCTACGCTGTCGGCGCCACAGCTACGCCCGACCCGGAGATGCAGTCCGCGCTGACCCGGGCGAACGCCCGGGCGTCATACCTCGATCAGGCGCTTCGCACGGTCGAACAGGGTAGCTCCTGGCGGCTGACGGCGCCGCTACGGAGGCTGCGACGGGCGCTGCGACGGCCAGAACACGAGGTCTGAGAGGCCGGGGTGCGGTCCGTGGTCGAGCCCGCCGAGGGCCGCGGTAGAATGCGCCCATGACCGCTCGCATCCTCGTCGTAGCGCCAGACCTCCCCCACCCCCCGTTTACCGGCGCCCACACTCGACCGCTCTCGCTGATCCGGGCGCTGGCGCGGCACTATGAAGTCGTCGTCGTGGGCTCGGCGGCGCCCGGCGCAGAGCTGGCGCCGCTCGAGGACCTGTGCCTCGCCGTGGGGCGCCTGCGGGCGGAGCCGTACAGGCGCGGGCCGGCGCGCTGGCTGCTCGCGGCGGCGCGGCGAAGCCTCACGCCGGTGCCTCTGATCGGCCGGTCCTCCTCCCGGGCCCTGGCGCGGCTCGTCGACGACGCGCTCGAGAAGTTCAGCCCGGACGCGATCCAGATGGAGACGATGTACGCGGTGCACTACCGACGGGCAGGCCTGCCGGCGGTCATCGACCTGCCCGACGTGGTCAGCGGCCTCTGTGCGGCGGCGGCCGCGGCGCGCCCGCT
>Ga0315297_10001493_pt1 | contig 14465 bp, 14 predicted proteins | sample YL17G15_0_MG_FD_203628 | JGI IMG/M metagenome (GOLD analysis project Ga0315297, IMG submission 203628) | Sediment microbial communities from Yellowstone Lake, YNP, Wyoming, USA - YL17G15_0 | ecosystem: Environmental > Aquatic > Freshwater > Lake > Sediment | place: USA: Wyoming | collected... | reverse complement strand
GCGGTCACCGAACGCATTGGCATCGCCACTGCCGCAACGAACCACAACACCCGGCACCCGTTGGTGACCGCGTCGTACGCCACGACCATGCACCGGCTCACCGGGGGCCGCTTCACTCTCGGGCTGGGACGGGGCATCACGATGATGCAGGACGCCTTCGGCATCCCCCGCATCACCACCGCGCAGCTCGAGGACTTCGCCGGACTGATGCGCCGGCTCTGGCACGGCGAGACGATCATGGGTCACGACGGCGCGGCCGGATCGTGGCCGGTGCTTCGTCTCGACCCGACCTTCGACGAGAACATCCCGCTGTTGCTGGTGGCATTCGGCCCGAACAGTCTTGCCCTCGGCGGTCGCTGCTTCGATGACGTCGTGCTCCACACCTTCTTCACCGACGAGACCACCGCGCGATGCGTCGCCACGGTGAAGCGCGCGGCCGAGGAGGCCGGGCGGGATCCCGACGACGTTCGGGTGTGGTCGTGCTTCGCGACGATCGGGGATCACCTCGACCACGATCTGCGCATGAAGAAGACGGTCGGGCGCCTCGCCACGTACCTCCAGGGCTACGGCGACCTGTTGGTGCGCACGAACGGGTGGGACCCTGCCGCACTCGAGCGGTTTCGCGCCGACGAGCTGGTCGCGAGCTTCGCCGGCGGGTTCGACCAGACCGCGACCACCGAGCAGCTCGAGCACATCGCCACGCTCATCCCCGACGAGTGGCTCGCCCCCGCCGCAACCGGCACGCCGGCGCAGTGCGTCGACGCGATCCTCGGCCAGCGCGACCTCGGGTGCGACGCCGTCATCCTCCATGGCGCCACGCCCGACGAGCTCGCTCCTATCGTCGACGCCTACCGCGATCGCCACCCCTGATTCCTCTGGCATCCGTCGGTTGGCGCGCTGAGCGGCGCCCGCCGCCGCTCAACGTTCCAACGCCGGGGAAGGGGTGTGACCCGGGGGAGGAGGCCCGGCGCTGGCGTCAGGTCAGCAGGTCGAGGGCGTCGAGGTCGAGGATCTGGGCCGCGCTGCGTTCGGCCATCGCCACGAACATGGCGTCACCGCGGTCGGTCTGGCCGACCGCGATGGCGCCGAGCATCGTGATGAACGGACCCTGGAAGCAGCCGTGGCGCTCGTCGGCCGACAGATCGTCCGCCGTGTATCCGGTGACCCCGAGCTCGGAGAGCCGACCGAGGTACGCGGTGCGCACGTCGGCTTCGACCTCGCGACGCACGGCGGGTTCGACGCTGTTCCCGAGGAGGTAGGCGAGGTCGTTTCCGCCGGAGGCGATGCTCACGGTCTGCCAATCGACGGCTGCGACCGTCGACGCACCGGCACCATCGGAGAACATCAGGTTGTCGAGGCGGTAGTCGCCGTGCATGACCGTGAAGCGCTCGGGCTTCGAGGCGAGCCAGCGCTCGACGCCGGCTGCGAATCCCTCGAGCACCCGCACTGTGGCGGGTGCGAGCCGATCGGCGTAGCGCTCGACGAAGATCGGGGCGAAGAGCTGCACGAGCATGACCGTCTGTTCGTCGGAGCCGCTTCCCAGCCACTCGAGATCGTGCAGCGACTGGTCGCACCACCGCGGTGCGTGCAACCCGGCGAGGTTCTCGGCCGCGAGTACGAGCTGCTCGGGGGTACAGCCCCCGAGCTGGTCCCCCTGGCGGGCGGGCGCGAGATCCTCGAGCATGAGGGTGAACTCGGTGGAGTCGTCGCTCACCGCGCCGTACCAGCAGCGGGGCGTGCGGACCGCGAGTCCTTCCGCGAGGTCGGCGTAGAAGCTCACCTCGTTGCGGTATCCACCCGCCGCGCCCGCGGCCCGGCTCGCCGCGTTGGGCGACGGGAACTTGCCGACGAGCGTGGCCGGGGCGTCGCCGGCCTCACCCGCGTAGGCGAGCATGAAGCGCTCGTTGTGGGCCATCTGGCCAGTGCCGACCGGCTCGGTGGTGACTGCGCTGACCGTGACGTTGTGGCCCGCCGCGCGCACGACGTCGGTGAGCCAGGCGGGCGTGACCTCGGCGGGATCGGTGACGATCGTGGGTTCCGGCATCTTCGTCAGCCCGCGATGCAGCCGCGGAGGAAGTCGAGCATCCGCGGGAACCAGTGGGCCGCAACGGTCGGCAGCGCGATGCAGCCGTGCGGTGTCTCCGGGTAGACGAGCAGTTCGGTCCGGTTGCCGGCCGCTTCCCACCGAGACGCGAGGAACAGGGTGTCATCGACGAGATGGTCGTGGGTTCCGACCGTGAACAGCGCGGGCGGGAGGCCGTGGAGGTCGGCGAAGAGGGGGGAGATCTCGGGGTCGCGTCGCTCCTCGGGGGTCAGCCCCGGTGTGAACAGCTCGGTGAAGAACGCCGTGCCGTCGACGGTGAGGATGTCGGACCCGGTGGGGATCCCGACGCCGCGCTGGCTCGGGGTGTGGCTCAGGTCATAGACCCCGAAGACGAGGTTCGCGCCGTGGAACCGGTCGATTGCATCGTGGCGGTCGCGCATGCGGAGCAACGTGACGGCCGAGAGGTGCCCACCGGCGGACTCGCCCCCGATGAGGAGCCGTGACGATCCGAACTCTGCTTCGGCGTGCTCGAGGAGCCACGCCGCGGCCGCCTCGCAGTCGTCCGGTCCGGCGGGGAAGGGGTGCTCGGGTGCGAGGCGGTAGTCGACACTCACGACCGCGACGTTCAGGGTGTTCGCCACCATCTCGTTGAGGAGGTCGGTCATCTCCGGTGCGCCGATGATCCACCCGCCACCGTGGACGTGCAGGAACACGGCGTTGATCGCGCCGCCCTGCTCGGGGACGAAGGTGCGGAGCCGCATCGGACCGGCCGGGCCGTCGATGGTGCGGTCGACGGCCTGCTCGGAGCGCAGCACCGAGCCGTCGCGTTCGGTGCGTGCGATGGCGACCCGTTCGGCGACCGAGAGGCTCGGGTCCTCCGGTGGTGATGCCCACGACGCGACGAACGCAGCCGACTCGTCGCGCAATGTGGGCCGCAACGCCTCGAACTCCTCGTCCCACAACGGCATGGGTACTCCTCCCCGGCGGTTTCGTCCGGGGAGGACGCTACCCGCGGGGACGCGTCAGCCCCCGCCGCACCCCGCGCCCTGCAGCGTTGCCTTGAGCCCGGCCGCGAGCTGCTGACGCTCGGATGCGCTGAGGTCGGCGGAGGCATGGAGGCCGAGCCAGGTGTAGTAGCCCGGCGGCATCGACCCGTTCTTGATGGTCTCGGCCGCGTCGCCGGCCTCGCCGCCGCGCCCGGTGCACTCGGAGAAGTTCAGGGCCTTGCGGCCGTCCTCGACGTGGTTGTTGATCCACCACGAGATGGGGGCGATGTCCTCCCACCAGTAGGTGTTCGTCTCGTTGGAGTGACAGTCGAAGCAGGCTGCGACCGCGAGTTGCCGGGTCCGGGGGCTGTCCCAGGGCGGCTCGTTCTTCACCGCGGGGTTCGACACGCGGTACGGGACGAGTTGGATCAGCCCGAATGCCAACACGAGCACGCCCAGCCCGATCAGCACACCTCGTCGGGTCACGTGATCCTTCAGCCATTGCCGCATCGCCTCACCTTCGTCTGCGCGGCACCGGCCGACGAGGGTCCAACGTCACCGGATGCCGAGGCCGGAGTGCCCGCGGAAAAGGTCAGGCCTTGGTGCCCTCGAGTGCCTGGCGCAGGCCTTTGGCCGCCGCGTCGCCGATGCGACCGAAGGCGAGCGCGAGCAGCGGGGTGCCGAGCTTGGCCAGACCCTTCAGCGAGATGTTCGCGTCGTACGTGACGACGCTGCCGCCGTCGGAGGCCGGCTCGACGGTGATGATGTCGAGGGACCGCAGCGTGCCGGTGTCGGCCTGGGCGGTGAGCCGGCGGGGCGCGTCGAACTCGATCGTCTCGTAGCGCAGGGTCATGTCACGACCCGCGGTTCGGACCACCAGGTCGTAGGCGGTGCCGAGGCCAGGCGCGGATCCCACCACGCGCACGGCGCTCTGGGTGCCGGGATCCCACTCGTCGAAGTTCTCGAGGTTCGACATGTACTCGAAGGCGCGTTGGGGCGCCCACGGTGTTTGGACGCTCGTGACGTAGCGCGGCATGTGCCCACTCCTGGTTCGTCGGCCACCGAGCCCTAGGGTCGGTGGTGTGTTCGATTGGCTGTTTCGAAACCGTCAGACCGGTGAGATCACGATCGGGCAGCGACCAAACGCGGCGATCATCATCTTCGTCGTCGCTTGGGGCGCCCGGCGCATTCTGGAGCCGACCGGCTCGGTCGGCACCGCGCTGGATGTCATCGTCACCGGCTCGATCACCGTCTGGGCGCTCGATGAGCTGATCCGCGGCGTGAACCCGTGGCGACGGATCCTCGGTGTGGTGGTGCTCACCTTCGTCGTCGTGGGTCTCGTTCGCGGCTGAGGGACATCAGAACCGCGCTCAGACGACCCGCCGGAGCTCGATCACCGGGATCACGCGGTCCGTGCTGGCCTCGTAGTTCGCGAAGCCGGGCATCCGTTGCTTCTGGATCTCGAAGAGCCGGTCGCGCTCGGCGGCCTCGACGACGGCTGCATTCGCTGCGTAGCGTTCGGTGCCCTGCTCGACGGTCACGCTCGGGTTGGCGACGATGTTGTGGTACCAGTCGGGGTTGGTGGGGGCGCCGGCCTTCGAGGCGAAGATGAAGACGCGGTCATCCTCGACGAGGGCCGCGAGTGGGTTCGTGCGCGGCTTCCCGGTCTTGGCGCCCGTGCTGTTGAGCAGCACCAACGGGGCACCCTCGAACTGGCCGCCGACCTTTCCGTCGTTCTCGCGGAACTCCTTGATGATCTGGGTGTTCCAGTCGTTGATGTCGCTCATCGGTGCTCCTCGTCCGCTTGTGGTTGCCTGCCGTGGACCGTGGGGGACGTAACACCTACGACCGGCGACTTCTTCCGCCGTTGCAGTACTCGTTCAGCAGTCCCCGGGAACCGGGGCCAACGAGGCGGGGTCGACGGGGGCGCCCGTCGGTGCCGGCGCGGCCGATGCCGCGGGTGCCGGCGTCGTGATCCCGCCGAAGCCGCGGCCGAGCACGACCGTCACGTCGGCGCCCGAGACCGACCCGTCCTCCACGACCTTCACCGGCCCGCTCACGTAGCTCGCGACGAGCGCTGCTTCCGCCTCGGCGCCAGGTCGGTACCGGACTTCGGTCGTCTCCAGCGACCCGTCCGCGTTCCCGGTTGCGCCGCCCTCGAACCCTGCATCGGTGAGTCCGGCGAGGGCCTTGGCCGCCGCGTCGGTGACGCCCGAGGCGTTGAGCACCTTCACCTTGGTGTCGGCCGGCGAAGCGTCGCTCGCAGCGGGCGGTGCGTCGGGCACGACCGTATTGAAGTCGCGCAGCCGCGTGAGCAGCGCGTCGGCCTCGGGCTGCTTGACCTCGAGGACCGACTGCCCACCCTTGGTCGCCGGGGTGTTCGGCACCGTGATGCTCTCGGGCCCGCTCGCGGCATCGTCCGCCGCGAACGCGTCGACGAGTGCGAACACGTCGGTACGACCGAAGTCCTGATCGAGCGTGAGCTGTCCCAGCGCGCTGTCGATGATGTCATTGCCCTTGAGGGGATTCGACATCGCCGTGTTCATCGACTTGCGGCCGAGCACCCGCAGGAACGCCTGCTGGCGGGCGATCCGACCGATGTCCGGGATCGCGTCGGCGCTCTGCCAGCGGCCGGTCGTCGGGTCGAGGAGCTCGAGGTGGCGTGATCGCACGAACGAGAGCGCCTGCGCGCCGTCGAGCTCGACGCAACCGGGCGCAGGCACGTCGAGCAGGGAGAGCGCGTCACGAGCCGCGGCCGGGAAGAAGACCGGCACACTGCCCACTGCGTCGACGATCTGGCGGAAGGAGTCGAAGTTCACCTCGAGGTAGTGCTGGATCGGGACGCCGAACTCGCTCTCGAGCGTGTCGACGACCGCTTGGGGTCCGTCGTTGAAGGCTGCGTTGATCTTGGATTCGCCCTGCCCCGGGATGTTCACCCACAGGTCACGGGGGAACGAGACCAGCAGGCTGCGCTCGGAGTCGGGATCGACGTGGAGCACCATGATCGTGTCGGATCGTTGGCCGCCCGCGGACTCACCGAACGCCTGCTGGTCGAAGTCGGTCGAGACGAACGATCGGGTGTCGGAGCCGATCATCAGGAAGTTCCCACCGCCCCCGGCAGGGGTGGGCGCGAGTCGGAGGTCGGCGCGTGCCACCGAGGAGAGCTTCGCCTCGACGAGCACGTTGGTCCCCACGAACGTCCCCACGACGATCGCGACCACCAGACCCAGCGCGAGCAGCACCCGACGCCGGAACGCGGCGAAGCCAGAAGGCGGTGCGGGCATCCCATCGACGGTACCGGGCCCGGGCCGCGAATCGTGGTCAGCCCGCCGTGGTCAGCCCGAACGCGTGCGCACGATTCGGCCATCCGCCGGGTACGGTCGCCCCGAACACTCCTGTATGACCATCGCCGAACAGCGCGCCGCGGGCGGGCCGCCAGAGCATCCGACCACACCGGGTGGGCCGGGGTCGTCGCGCTGGAAGTACGCCGTGGCGGCCCTGGCCCTCGTCGTGTTCGCAGTCGCGGCGGTGGTGTTCGCCAGCGGCTCCGATCCCGAGAGCGTGACCGGGAAGGTGGATGTCGCCAACCTCCCGGTGGGTCCGACCCCGCCCGGCCTCGACGGCGCGAAGGGCTGGATCAACACCGAGCCGCTGACCGATGCCGACCTGGCCGGCAAGGTCGTGATCTACGACTTCTGGACGTACTCGTGTGTGAACTGCGTCCGCACACTCCCGCACCTCCGGGCGTTGCACGACCGGTACGCGAAGGACGGCCTCGTCGTCGTCGGGATCCACTCCCCGGAGTTCGAGTTCGAGAAGGACCACGGCAACGTGGCCGACGCGGTGCAACGTCTGAAGGTCGAGTACCCGGTCGCGCTCGACGACGACATGGACATCTGGAACGCATTCGGGACGCAGTACTGGCCGCAGAAGTTCGTGGCCGACCGTTCGGGGCACGTTCGCTACGGCCACATCGGCGAGGGCGGGTACGCCGAGACCGAGGCCGTCGTACGTACGCTGCTCGGCGTGTCGGCGAAGTCGCCGAGTGCGAGCACCGAGGAGAGCGTCAAGGCGTCGCCACCCCCGACCGAGAACATCTCCCCCGAGACGTACCTCGGCACCGCGCGCGGCAGTGGCGCGGCGACGCTCGACGGCCCGTGGACCTCCGAGCCCCAGTACGTGCAGGCCGATGCCGCTGGTGCCGCGATCACGCTCGCCTACTCCGCCCGTGAGGTGAACCTGGTGCTCGCGCCGGGCGAGCGTGGTGCCGACCCGGTCGATGTCTCGGTCGAGCTCGACGGTCAGCCGCTCACACCCGAGTACCGCACAGCCGACACCAAGATCGACAGCGAGGGCGCGACGTTCGTGCGGGTGACCGGGTCGGACCTCTACCGGCTCGTCCTCGGGCCGTCGGTCGAGCAGCACACCATCCGGCTCACCACCCGAGCCCCCGGGCTCCGGGCGTTCGCCTTCACGTTCGGCGTCTGAGCCGGGCTCGTGCTCCCCGAGCTCATCGCGCTCTTCGGCGCCGGCGTCGCGTCGTTCCTGGCGCCGTGCATCGTCCCGCTCCTCCCGGCCTACCTGGGCATCATCGCGGGAGGCGCGGCCGAGGCGCGCGACCCGGCCCGCGCGGTGCCCGCGACGATCATCTTCATCCTCGGCTTCGCGACGGTGTTCGCCGGCCTCGGGGCCGCCGCCGGCCTCGTCGGCTCGTCGCTGCAGGATGTCCAGGACGTGATCGAGCGGGTCGGCGGCGTGATCATCGTGATCATGGGGCTCGCGCTCCTGGGCGTGATCCGTGGCCCGTTCTCGCGGGAGCGGCGGGTCGTGACCCGCATCCCGACCGGGGGCGGGCGCGCCCGGCCCTTCGTCGTCGGCGTCGCGTTCGGCGCCGCCTGGAGCCCGTGTGTCGGGCCGCTCCTCGCCGCGGCGCTCACGGTGGCGGCACAGGCCGGGCAGGCCTGGCGCGGTGCGCTGTTGCTGTTGGCGTATGCGTTCGGGATCGGCGTGCCGTTCCTGCTCGCGGCGCTCGCGCTCGCGTCGTTCCCCGCGTTCGCGGAGTGGCTCCGACGGGTGGGCCCGGTCATCGAGCGGGTGGCCGGGGTGCTGCTCGTGATCCTCGGCGTGATGCTCGCCACCGGCACCTACGGGTACTTCACCTCGTACCTCGCCCGGTTCACGCCGTCAGTCGGCGGACTCTGAGCCCTCTGCCGCTGGTGCCGCCAGCGCGGCCCGGGCGCCCGGAAGGTCGTCCTCGAAGACGAGCACCGAGAAGCCACCGACCGCGGCGAGGTTGGGGAGCGACCCGCTACCGTCGTCGGCACCCCGCATGGCCTTGATGCCCGCGTCCTGGAGTTGCGTGAGCGCGGCCTCGGCCTCGATGAAGCTCTCAAAGGATGCCAACTCGACGATCTTGCCGTCGGGACGCGGTTCGGGTGCCATGGCGTCAGCGTAGGCCGGACCGGTCTGGCGGGCGCGGTGTGTTGCCGATACAACGTCGCAGAGCCCGACCCCAGGAGGACGTCCCCATGGCCGAGAGCCAGACCGAGATCCAGACGGCGTCGCGAGCCGCCTTCCGGGAGCTGCTCGATACCCTGCGCGAGGCCGACGAGCGCTGGGTGTCGGAGGAGTGGGGGTTGACCGACGCCGGGAGCGTCGCCGACGGTCATCGCGCGCTCATCCACATCCTCGACGGTGCGCTCGCCTGTCACTTCGAGAGTGACCCGGCCCATCCCGACTTTCGCCGTATCGTGTCGCCGACGCGCAAGATGACCGGCGATAATCCCGACGCCGTGTACTTCGAGGCGCCGATCGATCCGGCCCGCACCTACCGGGTGCAGGGGAACACCGCCGGCGCGGTCTACACGTCGATCACCGTCGAGGCCGGGGCGTCAGACGGGAGGTACGCGACGCGCACCGCCGGCGTGATCAACGACACGCAGTTCGACATCGCGCCCGACGGCGGCTACGAGCTGTTCCTGGGTGGCCCTCAGCGCGACCGGAACTGGCTTGCCCTCGACCCCGAAGCGGCGCGCCTGACCACGCGCCACTACTTCGAGACTCCCGAGCCGGCCGCCTGCGATCCGACCCTGCACATCCCGCTGACGATCGAAGTTGCCGATGACCCGCCGGGACCGCCGCCCACGTGGGACGACGAGCGCGTCGCCGCCGGCATCCACCGCGTCATCAACTACGTCCGCGGCAAGACGGTCGAGGCGGCCCGGCCGACCGATGACCGGCCCACCTGGGTGTCGACCACGCCGAACGTGTTCAACCCGCCCGAGGTCCCGGGCGACCTCGCGTTCTCGGCCTTCGACGCGGCGTACGCGATGGCGCCCTACATGCTCGGCCCCGATGAGGCGCTCGTGATCACGTCGCGCTGGCCCGAGTGCCGGTTCGCCAACGTGTCGCTCTGGAACCGCTTCCTCCAGACGTACGACTACGTGAACCGTCCCGTCGGCCGCAACCGCTCCAACACCACCCTCGAGCCCGACGGGTCGTGGCGGATGATCGTGGCCCACGAGGACCCGGGCCTCCCGAACTGGATCGACACCGAGGGCCGCCCGTTCGGGATCGTCTACTGGCGCTGGTTCCTGCCCGAGGGCGACGTCGCGACCCCGGAGACCGACGTGGTCAAGCTCGCCGACCTGCGAGAGGCCTGACTGCCGCGCGCGTCGCCTCGGGCCGCGACTCCCCGGCCGCGATCACCAGGCGGCGGCGTAGTCCTCGTCGGGCCAGGTCACGATGCCCTGAGCCTTGAGCGCGTCCTGGTCCTTCCCCGAGAAGCCGAGGTCCTCGAGGATCTCGCGCGAGTGCTCGCCGATGCGGGGTGCGGGACCGTGGATCAGTCCGGGTGTCTCGGAGAAGTGGATGAGCTCGCCGAACTGACGCTGGCGCCCCATCGACGGGTGCTCGTACTCGACCACCATGCCGAGCCGTTCGAGATCGGCGTCGAAGAGCCCGATCATCCCGTTGTGGTTGTCGAGGCTGACCTCGTTGGGCACGCCCGCGTCGTCGAGCATGTGCGACCACATGACCGCGTTCTTCGTGCGCATCGCAGCCGCGATCGCCGCCGTCGGGTCGGCCGTCGCGCTCGGATCGACGCCCATCGCGGCGAGGAACCGCTCACGGTCCTCGTTGCTGAGCGCGGCGACGCAGATCCAGTTGTCGTCGGTCTCGTACAGCCGGTAGGCCCAGTGGAAGCCGTGTTGGCCCGCGTCGAGCTTGGGCCGCATCGCCGGCGTTCCGTCGGGGAGGAGGAGCGTGTCGGACGAGAACACCGCGCCACCGTCCATCAGGCTCGTCCACAGCTCCTGGCCCTCGCCCGTGCGCTCCCGGTGCACGAGCGCCTCGAGCACGCCCACGATCGAGAGCAGCGCGTTCGCGGCGTCGCACATGCCGTAGCGGTAATAGAGAGGATCGTGGCCGTGGTTCGTGGCCCCGAGCTCATGCTCGATCCCCGAGCTCGCCTGGTAGAGCGGGTCGAGACCGCCGAAGTGCGAGAGCGGACCCTCGAGCCCGTACGCGTAGGTGTTGCAGTACACGATGTCGTCGCGCACCGCCTTGCACGCCGCGTAGTCGATGCCGAGGCGGGTCGCGGTGCCCTTCGTCATGTTGTGGTGCACGACGTCGGCATCGGCGACGAGGCGCAACGCGATCTCTCGGCCCTCGGGTGCCTTGACGTTGAGCGCGAGGTCACGCTTGCCCCGCTGGCAGCCGAAGAACGGGGTCGCGGCCATCCGCATCCCGTCACCGGCAACCGGCTCCACCTTGATCACGTCCATGCCGAGATCGCCGAGGATCATCGGACCGAACGGACCGGCGAGGTACTGGCCGAAGTCGATGAGCCGGTACTTGCCGAGCGCCCGGTGCTCCGGCTCACCATCGGGGAGGCGAAGCCGCGGGCGACTCGTCGCGCCGCCCGTCGAATCGCCGGTCGAAGTGGCCGACGAAACGCCGGACGCGCCATCCGACTCCCGGGCAGTCGCCGCGCCGGTCGCATCGCCACCGCCGGCCGCGCCGGTCACGGCGCGAAGTGCGTCGCCCGAGATGCCGACCTCGCCCCACACTCCGGTGTCGTGCTCGCCGATGCGGGGCTGACCGCTGCGGATCCCGCCGGGCGTCCCCAACAGGTGGACGGGAACGCCGATCTGGGTGGTGGCCCCGAGGTCGGGATCCTCGACCGTCACCACCATCTGGTTCGCCTGGAGCTGGGGATGCGCGAACTGGTCCTCGGGCTCGACGATCGCCTCGGCGATGTGCCCGGCCGCGATCAACTCGGCGACGAGCGCGGCGCGGTCCCACTGGTGGAACGCCGAACCCCGCCGCTCACTCATGAGGTTGTGCTGCTGGAGGGGGAGCAGGCCCTCGAGCTGGTCGGCCGGGATCGGCTCGGTGCCCAGGATCTCGTCGAGTGTCCTGGTGGGGGTCATGCCGCTCATCACCGAGACGTGCACGAACTCGCGGTTCGCGCACTCGAAGATCATCCCCTGGTGCACGCCGGGCGGATGGCTCTTGGCCATCATGGCGTACACCGCGGCCTCGGCGTGCTCGGACCACTGCCAGATCTGGGTCGAGTAGAGCCAGACGCCCTGCAAGAGAGAGGTCTGCACGTGCTGGCCCCGGCCCGTCTCCTCGCGGGCGAGCAGACCCGACAACGCGCCGCTGGCGACGAGGAAGATCGCGCCCACGCTCGGGAGTGGCATCGACAGGAAGATCGGGCCCGGCCGCCAACCCGGCTGCTCCCACTGGGCACCGGCGGCGGCCTGGACGAGCGCGTCGTGGCCGGGACGCCCCGCATTGCGATGGCCGGGCGGATAGCCGGGCACCGAGACGAGCACGAGGCGCGGATTGGTCTCGTGCAGTGTGTCCCAACCGATGCCGAGGCGATCGAGCACACCGGGCCGGTACGACTCGACGACCACGTCGGCGGTCTTCGCCAGATCGAGGAACGCGGCGCGTCCGGCGTCGGACTTGAGATCACAGCGCGCCGAGCGTCGTGACCGGGTCCAGACCTTGTAGCCGCCGTACCCGTCCGCCTCGTAGGCGCGGAACGGGTCACCGTCGGGCGGCTCGATCTTGATCACGTCGGCGCCCTGCTCGGCCATGAGCAGCACACCCAGCGGACCCGCCGATCCCCAGGTCAGGTCGAGGATGCGGATCCCATCCAGTGCTCCCGCCACGTTTCCCCCGCTTCCCGGTGCGTCGCCGCCGCTCAACCGAACCCGAACGTGATGGTCGAGCCGGTGGCCCACTCGAAGATCTCGATCCCGATCCACATCCCGAACGCGATGGCCACGAGCTGGAGCGCCCAGGCGTAGACGCGCAGGTTCCCGGTGACCGTCGCACCGGTTCCGGGGCCGACCTTGCCGACCCGGTCGGTGACCGTGCTCGGGACGCGCGTGTCGCGCCCCATCATGAGTGCGCGGATGCCGATCACGAGCGGGATGCCACCCATCGCGAGGAAGACGACGGCGCAGATGAGCCAGCCGACCGCAACCCCGCCGGGGCCGGGCGGGTCGATGCCGTACTCGAGGAAGTTCCAGCCGAGCGACAGGAACAACGCCGGCCACGCGAGGAGCGTGAGGTTGGGTCCGATCGCGCTGACGGCGTAGAGCGCGAGGAACCCGAGGCCCAGGAAGATGGAGCCGATCATGAGGCCGGGCACGCCCGTGGGGCACGGCACGCGCGGGGTGTACGGCGTGTTGCCGCTGGCGCACACACCGCCCACCTCCATCACCGCGCGCATGGAATAGAACATCGTCGTGAGCGCCGCGACCGTGCCGGCCAGCCCAACGAAGGTGAAGACGGATCGCTTGACGATCCCCGCCGGCATCGAACCGCCGTCGGGGGTGCTGGGCGAGCCCGGGCCGGGCGTACCCACCTCGGATCTCGATGTCTCGGGCGGCACCATCGCAGAGACGCTACCGGGTGGCACGTGCCGGTAGCGTTGATCGCCATGGCGCGCGCGACCGCATCGACCGTCGACGCCCCCACCACGACGCGCGGCGAGCGGTTCACCTTCGCGATCGACTCGACCGTCGCCCCGTCGCCGCCCGTCGCCGCCCGTCGCCGCCCGTCGCACCCGAGGACGTCCGGGCGCCCGCGCGTCCCAAGCGGCGACTGTTCACCGACCCGGTCTGGGTGGTCTGCGCGGCGGTGCTCGTGGCCCTCGACGCCGCGGTCCTCTATGTCGCGTCGACGTCCGTGTGGATCACGATCATGGTGCTGGTCATCAGCGCCGCGCTGGGCTCCTACCGCCATCGCTACACGCTCACGTTGAGCGAGGGCGACGGTCGCTACGTGATCCTGACGGCTGCGGTCATGGTCCCGATGCTCGTGCTCGACGAACCGCCGGGTCGGTGCCGACCGCGTTCGTGGCCGACGTCGAGATCCCCGATGTCGATCTCCCCGTGCGCTCCTTCGGCGAGGCCTTCGCCGCACTCCAGGAATCCGACGGGTTGGGCTTGCTGTGCGCCTTCGGTCCCGAGCCGCCGAGTGAGCTCCACGCGTTGGTGCGCGCGTGCGAGGAGGATCGACGGCGGGTCTGGGTGGTCCCGCGCCTGTTCGACCTGGCGCCCCGTCGCGACCACATCTGGGGCGTGGCGGTCGCAATCATCCATCGGCCACCGATCTACAACCCACTCGTTCGCAGCGCGAAGCGGGCCATCGATCTCGGGTTCGGTCTCCTGGCGCTGGTGCTGCTCGCGCCGGTGCTGCTCGCGATCGCCCTCGTCGTCCGCCTGTCGTCACCCGGGCCCGTGCTGTTCCGCCAGCGACGCCTCGGCCTGCGGGACCGCGAGTTCACGATGTTGAAGTTCCGCACCATGCGGGTGAGCGACTCTGGCGATACCGGTTGGACCACCCGCGACGACCCGCGGCGCACCTTCGCCGGCCGGATGCTGCGGCGAACGTCGCTCGACGAGCTGCCACAGCTCGTGAACGTGATCCGGGGCGACATGAGCCTCGTCGGGCCCCGGCCCGAGCGTCGGTTGTACGCCGAGGAGTTCGCGCTGCACGTGCCGACGTATCCCGAACGAACCCGAACTGCCGGTGGCATTACCGGCCTCGCCCAGGTACACGACCTCCGGGGCGACACGTCGATCGAGGACCGCGCCCGGTTCGACAACATGTACATCGACCAGTACTCGTTGTTCCTCGACGTCGTCATCGCGCTCCAGAACGTCGGGTCGCTGTTCCGCTCCAAGCAGTCGTACTGACCGGCGCTTGTGGCCGACGCCCCGGCGTCGCACAATCTGGGGATGGGAATGGATCCGCGCGACCCGGGCGGGGGCTACGGGGGTCCCGGTGAGTATGGGGATCCCCGGGAGTATGGGGATCCCCGGGAGTACGAGGATCCCCGCGAGTGGGCCCGGCCTCCCGGTCCCGCCCGCCGCCCGCCGGCGGGCGCCGACCCCCGCCGCGCACCCGGTCCC
>Ga0315297_10001491_pt1 | contig 14478 bp, 12 predicted proteins | sample YL17G15_0_MG_FD_203628 | JGI IMG/M metagenome (GOLD analysis project Ga0315297, IMG submission 203628) | Sediment microbial communities from Yellowstone Lake, YNP, Wyoming, USA - YL17G15_0 | ecosystem: Environmental > Aquatic > Freshwater > Lake > Sediment | place: USA: Wyoming | collected... | reverse complement strand
GGAGTTCGCCGAGCCCGACGCCGATGATGCGCAGGTGCAGCAGGCGAGCTACCAGACCACATCGGTGTACGGACACGGGCACAAGCCGTACTACGAGAACGTGATCCAGTCGCTGCGCGGACAGGCCACGCCCGAGACGGATGGGCGTGAAGGACTTCATTCCCTCGAGATTCTCGTCGCGACCTACCTCTCGGCGCGCGATGGGCGCCGCGTCGCACTTCCGCTGGAGTATTGAGCCAATGAGCATTGCGAAGGACCTGATCCGGAAGGCAGAGCGCCGCGAGGCGCTCTTCGGCATCATCGGACTCGGCTATGTTGGGCTTCCCCTGGCCGTCGAGCTGGCCAGGGCGGGCTTCACGGTACTCGGGTACGATGTCAACCAGCGCGTGGTCGATGGGCTCAACGCCGGGCGCTCACACATCAAGGACGTGAGCGACGCGGAACTCGGCGAGCAGGTGAAGGCCAGCCGGTTCTCGGCGACCACCGACCCGAAGCGGCTCAAGGAACCCGACGCGATCTCCATCTGCGTCCCCACGCCACTGTCGAAGTTCAAGGACCCGGACGTCAGCTTCATCGTGGCGGCCACGGAAGCGGTGAAGGCCGCGCTCCGCCGGGGACAGGCCATCATCCTCGAGAGCACCACCTATCCCGGCACTACCCGGGAGATCATGCTGCCGGCGCTGGAGGCAACCGGCCTCAAGGTCGGTGAGGACTTTTTCCTCGCCTTCAGTCCCGAGCGCGTCGACCCGGGCAACCCGGTCTACCAGACCCGCAACACCCCCAAGGTCGTGGGCGGCATCACGCCTGCCTGCCGCGAGGTGGCGGTGGCACTCTACCAGCCCGCGATCGACACGCTGGTCCCGGTGTCCACCACCGAGGCGGCCGAGCTCGTGAAATTGCTGGAAAACACGTTCCGCAGCGTCAACATCGGCTTGGTGAACGAGATGGCAATCGTCTGTGACAAGCTTGGCGTCAATGTGTGGGAAGTCATCGACGCCGCCGCCACGAAGCCGTTCGGGTTCATGAAGTTCACCCCGGGGCCCGGCCTCGGCGGGCATTGCATCCCGATCGATCCACACTACCTCGCCTGGAAGATGCGTGCGCTCAACTACAAGACCCGCTTCATCGACCTCGCGGGCGAGCTCAACTCGGAGATGCCGCTGTTCTGGGTACGGAAGCTGGCGGACGCGCTCAACGATCGCGGCAAGTCGGTCAAGGGATCGAAGGTGCTGGTCATCGGCGTGGCGTACAAGAAGGACATCGATGACCTTCGCGAGAGCCCGGCGCTGGATATCCTGCGCCTGCTCGAGGAGCGGGGAGCCGAGGTGAGCTACCACGATCCGTACGTCAGGGAGTTCACCGAGGAAGGTCACACACGCCGCTCCGTGCCGCTCACCGCCGAGACGCTGCGCGCTGCGGACGCGACGATGATCGTCACCGATCACAGCAGCCTTGACTACGCACTGATCGGGCGTGAGGCCAAGACGGTGACCGACACACGCAACGCGCTTGCGTCACGGAGGGCCTGATCGCGTGGACGTGACAGTTGTCGGTTCGGGATATGTGGGGCTGGTCGCCGGGGCGTGCCTCGCGGAGACCGGGAATACGGTGCGCTGCGTGGACGTGGACGCGGGCAAGATCGAGCGGCTGCGGCGGAACGAGATTCCGATCTATGAACCGGGTCTCGAGCCGATGGTGGCCAGCAACCAGGCCGCCGGACGCCTCCGTTTCACGACCGACCTGGCCGGCTCCGTCAGGGAATCACAGGTCATCTTCATCGCCGTCGGCACGCCACCGGGCGAGGACGGCTCGGCCGACTTGCGGCACGTTATCGCGGTGGCCGAGGGTATCGGCCGGGCCATGGACGGCCCGCGCGTCATCGTCACGAAGAGCACGGTGCCCGTCGGCACCGCGCGGCTGGTGCGCGCAGCCATCGCCGGGCATTCGCCGCACGAAGTGCATGTCTGCTCCAACCCGGAGTTCCTCAAGGAGGGAGCGGCGATCGACGACTTCATGAAGCCGGATCGCGTGGTTGTCGGCGTGGACAGCGATCATGCGCGGGAAGTCATGCGCGAGTTGTACGCACCCTTCGTGCGCACTGGCAACCCGATCCTCTTCATGGACATCGCATCGGCCGAGGTCACCAAGTACGCGGCCAACGCGATGCTCGCGGCGCGCATCTCGTTCATGAACCAGGTAGCCGAATTCTGTGAGCGGGCCGGTGCCGACGTGAACGAGGTGCGCCGGGGCATTGGATCCGATCGCCGTATCGGCAGCGCGTTCCTGTTCCCGGGACCGGGGTATGGCGGCTCCTGCTTCCCCAAGGATGTGCAGGCCCTGATCCATTCGGCGCGGCAGTTCGGGCTCGTGCCCGACCTGCTCGAGGCCGTCGAGGAAGTGAACCGCCGGCAGAAGCAGGTGCCGTTCACCAAGGCGCGGCGCGCGCTGGGGGGCAGCACCGCCGGTTGCACCGTGGCGGTGTGGGGCCTCGCCTTCAAGGCGGAAACCGACGACATGAGGGAAGCGCCGGCCATCGTGTTGATCGAGGCGCTGCTGGCCGAGGGGGCCGTCGTCCATGTGCACGATCCCAAGGCGCTGGAGACGACGCGCGAGATCTTTGGCGACCGGATACGCTATTTTGCGGACAATTATGCGGCCGCGGATGGCGCGGATGCGCTGGTAGTCATGACGGAGTGGCTGCTGTACCGCAATCCGGATTTCGAGCGCCTCAAGCGCAGCATGAAACAGCCGGTGCTCGTCGATGCCAGAAACCTCTACGAGCCCGGTCGGCTGGCGGCACTGGGCTTCCGGTACGATGCCATTGGGAGGCGGGTCTGATGCGGATACTGGTCACCGGTGCGGCGGGCTTCCTCGGGTCCCACCTGAGCGATCGCCTGCTGACTGAGGGGCACTCGGTGGTCGGGATGGACAACTTCCTCACCGGGCACCCCGACAACATCGCGCATCTGCTGGGGAACCAGCGGTTCCAGTTCATCCAGTATGACGTGACGAACTACGTCTACGTCGAGGGCCAGCTCGACGGCGTCTTTCATTTTGCCTCGCCGGCCAGCCCGATCGACTATCTCGAGAAGCCCATCCAGACCCTGAAGGTGGGGTCGCTCGGCACGCACAAGACGCTGGGCCTGGCGAAGGCCAAGGGCGCGCGGTTCCTGATCGCGTCCACGTCGGAGGTGTACGGTGATCCCCAGGTCCACCCTCAGCCGGAGAGTTACTGGGGCCACGTGAACCCGATCGGTCCGCGGGGCGTCTATGATGAGGCGAAGCGCTTCGCCGAGGCGATGACGATGGCCTATCATCGCTTCCATGGTGTCGATACCCGTATCGTCCGGATCTTCAATACCTATGGTCCGCGGATGCGCCCGAACGATGGCCGGGTGGTGTCGAACTTCATTGTGCAGGCGCTGCGGGGCCATCCGCTCACGCTGTACGGTGATGGATCCCAGACCCGCTCCTTCTGCTACGTATCCGACCTCATCGAGGGGATCTATCGGCTCTTCCACAGCGACAAGAGTGATCCGGTGAACATCGGGAATCCCGGCGAGTTCACCGTGCGGCAACTGGCGGAACGGGTTATCGGGTTGACTGGCTCCAAGTCCGAGATCGAGATGCTGCCGCTGCCGGAGGACGATCCCAAGGTCCGCAAGCCCGACATCACCCGTGCGCGTGAGCGCCTCGGCTGGGAGCCGCAGGTGCAGCTCGACGAGGGCCTTCGGCGCACCATTGAGTTCTTCCGCGCCCATCCGGCCACATGATCGACGCCCCGGAATCCATCGAACGCCAGCTGGGGCAGGCGCGCGATCGCTTTGCGCTGCAGGACTACTACGGTGCCATTCACCTGTGCATGCGCGTGCTCGATGCCGGCTGCGCCTTCCCCGATGTTCATCACCTGATGGGCGTCTCCTACGCGCTGCTCGGGCAGCCGGAGCGCGCGCTCGAGGCGTTCGACGCGGCGCTCGCGCTCAACCCGCGCTACCTCGAGGCCACCATCCACCGGGCGCTGGCGCTCGCGGCGCTGGGCCGCGTGGATGAGGTGACACCGGCGCTCCGGCGGGCAGCGGAGATCACCCCGGCGCCCGTGGCCGGCTTCCCCGCTGCGGTGGCCGCGCTGCTGGCCAATCGCCACGCCGAGCTCGGCCAGGCGTATGCGGAGGCTGGCGCGCGGGACCGCGCCATCGCCGAGTATCGCCGCGCCCTCGAGCTCGGGCCCCGGTTTCACGACCTGCGGTACCGGCTGGGTCGGCTGCTCCTCGAGTCGGGCCAGGTGCTCGAGGCGCGTGACGTGTTCGGCGCGGTGGTCGCGGCGCACCCGCACTTCGTCGATGCGCAGGCGGCGCTTGGTCTCTCCTGCTACCTGAGCGGCGATGCCGCCGAGGCGCAGCGGGTCTGGCGCGAGTGTCTTGCGGTCCGCCCGGCGAGCGCGCGGATCGAGGCCTATCTGGCGATGGTCGAGCGCGCCCGCGCATGAGGCGGGCGGTCTGGCTCGCCCTCACCATGACGTTGGCCTGCAGTGGTCCCACCAGCCTGGAACGACGCGCGGATGCCGAGGTCGCGGAGGCGCGCTGGAGCGAGGCCTTTGCCTCGTATCGCTCGGCGGCCGAGCGTCAGTCCGATGGCCGGGTGCTCACCAAGCTCGGCGCCGCCGCGCTGCGTGTCGGGAACCTGCGCGACGCGGCCACCGCCTTCGGGCGCATGGGACGCGAAGACCCGTCCCGCCGGGACGAGGCGGCCGACGGCATGGAGATGGTGGCGCGCGCCGCCGAGCGCGCGGGTGACACCACGGCGCTGCGGATGGCCATCGAGGGCCTGCGGGATGTGGCGCCCACCCGGCCCGTGGGCCGCTTTGTGCTCGCGCTCGAGGCACGTGGCGTGCTCGCGCCGGCTGATCGGCTCGAGTTGACGCCGGCGGCCGTGGCGGCGGCGCCGGACGGCGATACCGCCGACTCGCTGCTGCTGCAGTACGCCGCGCTGCTCAGGGGCGCCAACGACTGCGAGCATGCGTCGCGCATCTATCAGGCGGTGGCGATGCGTTCCACGCTGCGCGAGCGCGCCGCGGGGGCGCGCAGGGCACAACAGGACTGCGCGCTGCTCGTGGGGCAGGCGCGTCTCGAAGCCGGCGCGCCCGCCGACGCGCTCGCGTGGCTCGAGGAAGCGATCAAGGCGGATTCGGCGTCCCGGAGCGGTGTAACCGCGCTCGAGGCAATGGCCACAGCGCTGATGGCGCTGGGCGATACAGTGGGGGGGACTCTGGTGCAGGCAGTGGCAGACCGGTACAAGACGGCGCTCCCGGACAGTGGGGGTGCGAGGCCATGAGGAGGTTCGTCTTCAGCCTGCTGGCGGCGGCGTCGCTGGCCTGCTCCAAGAAGCGGCCCGACATCAGCGTGCTCCCCCAGGGTGCCCCCGCCGTGTCCGGGCAGGCGATCGACTCGCTCTGGGCCAAGACGGAGCTCGCGTTCCGCCGCGGATGGTGGCGCGAGGCGCAGACCAACCTCGAGCGCCTCAACCTCGAGATGAAGCCGGGCGACCCGCGCTTTCCCCGGTTGCACTTCATGCTGGGCGAGGTACTGGCGGTGGAGGGGAGCGAGCTGCAGGCGGTGCGCGAGTTCCGCCGGGTGTCCGACGAGTCGCCCACCGATCCACTGGCGGCGCAGGCCCTGCTCCGGGCGGGCGACGCCTACGCCAAGTTGTGGCGCAAGCCGCAACTCGACCCCACCTATGGCCAGACCGCGCTCTCGACGTTCCAGGAGCTGGTCAGCCGGTACCCCGGCACGTCGGCGGCGCTCCAGGGCCAGGTGCGCATCAATGAACTGCAGGACGATTTCGCCGAAAAGGGTTACCGCACCGGCCTGTACTACTACCGGGTCAAGGCCTACGACTCGTCCATCCTCTACCTGCGCGATGTGGTCGCCACCTACCCGCGTTCGACGATCGCGCCGAGCGCGCTGGTGCAGCTGGTGAAGGCCTACAAGGCGCTGGACTACGCGGAGGACGTGAAGGAGACGTGCGGTTATATTCGGCGGTTCCACGCGAGCACGCACAACATCAACAAGGTGTGCCCGGTACCAGCGGACAGCACGGGCAAGTCGTGAACGCCGTGGTCGGCCTGTTCGGCGGATCGTTCGACCCGATCCACCATGGCCACCTGCTGGTGGCCCAGGCGGCGGCCGAGGTGCTGGGCCTGACGGAGCTCCGCTTCGTGCCGGCGCGGGAGCAGCCGTTCAAGCCGGGTGCGCATGCCGCGACCGCGGAAGACCGCGCGGCGATGGTCGAGCGCGCGATCAGGGGGTCGCCGGGCATGCGCGTCGAGCGGGCCGAGCTCGATCGCCCGGGTCCGTCCTATTCGGTCGACACGCTTCGCGCCCTCCGGGCGCGGGAACCGGGCGCCGCATTCGTGCTCCTCGTCGGCACTGATGCGGCGATGGGGCTGCCCCGCTGGCACGAAGCGCCCGAGTTGAACCGGCTCGCGCGCGTCGTGGCATTCGGGCGCGCCGGGGAAACCGGGCGGGAGTTGCCGCCGGGCATCGAGCTCATCACGGTGCCGGCGGTCGAGATCAGTTCCACGGCGATTCGTGACCGTGTGCGCCGTGGTCAATCCATTCGCTATTGGGTGCCCGACGCGGTGGCGGAATTCATTGCCGCGCGCGGGCTGTACCGGGACGGAGCAGGATGATCAAGCAGCTGATTGCGTCGGTCTTCGGCACGCGGCACGCACGTGAAGTGCGCCGCCTGCAACCCCTTGTCGATGCGATCCATGCCGAGGAGGCGCGGCTCAAGGACCTGGGCGACGCCGAGATTCAGGCCCAGACCGCCCGGTTCCGTGGCATCATCGCGGAGCGGACGGACGCGCTCAGGCAGGAACTGGACCAGGTGCGCGCCGCCCGGCAGGGGTCGGCCGACGCCGCCGAGCGCGAGGCCCTGGAGAATCGCTTCCAGGAGCTCGACGCGCAGCATCGCAAGACGATGGCCGCGGTCCTGGACGAGATCCTGCCCGAGGCCTTCGCGACGGTGCGCGAGGCGTGCCGCCGGCTGGTCGGGACCACCGTGTCCGTCACCGGGCACGACCTGACGTGGGACATGGTGCCCTACGATGTCCAGCTCATCGGCGGCGTCGTGCTGCACCAGGGGCGCATCGCCGAGATGGCGACAGGTGAGGGCAAGACGCTCGTCGCCACGCTGCCGCTGTACCTCAATGCGCTCACCGGCCGCGGCGCCCACCTGGTCACCGTCAACAACTACCTGGCCCGCCGCGACTCGCAGTGGATGGGCCATATCTTCCGCTGGCTCGGCCTCACGGTCGCCTGCCTCGACGACACCGAACCGTCCACGCCCGAGCGGCGCGCTGCCTACCTCTCCGACATCACCTACGGTACCAACAACGAGTTCGGCTTCGACTACCTGCGCGACAACATGGTGTTCGGGATGGAGCAGCGCGTCCAGCGCGAGTACATCTACGCCATCATCGACGAAGTGGATTCCATCCTTGTGGACGAGGCGCGGACACCGCTCATCATCTCCGGGCCAGTGGCGCACGAGGGCGATGACTCCTACGCCCGGTTCAACCGGCAGGTATTCGAGCTGGTGCGGAAGCAGACCGACGTCGTGAACGCCCTGCTGTCCGAGGGCGAGAAGCTGCTCACCGACGACAAGCGCCGGGGCGAGGCCGGCATCAAGCTCTACCAGGCCCAGCTGGGCATGCCGAAGAGCAAGCGGCTCATGAAGTTGCTCAATGAGACGGGGGTGAAGCAGCTGGTGCAGCGGGTCGAGCTGGATGCCATCGCCGACCGGAAGCTGCCGTCGCGCCAGCAGCAGATGCGGAACCTGGAGGAGGTGCTTTACTTCGTCCTCGACGAGAAGGGCCACTCGGTGCACCTGACGGATCAGGGCGCCGCGACGATGTCGCCCGAAGATCCGGCGCTTTTCCTCGTGCCCGACATCTCCGAGGAGGTCCACGCGATCGAGAAGGACCCCGCGCTCACCCCAGCCGACCGGGTCATCAAGCGCCGCGAGATCGAGGCGGCCTACGCGACGAAGAGCGAGACCCTGCACGTCATCCACAAGCTGCTGCAGGCGCACGTCCTCTATGACAGCGATGTCGACTACATCGTGCAGGAGGGCCAGGTTCTCATCGTTGACGAGTTCACCGGCCGCATCATGCCGGGCCGCCGGTGGTCCGACGGGCTCCACCAGGCGGTCGAGGCCAAGGAAGGCGTGCACGTCAAGGGCGAGACGCAGACCTTCGCCACCATCACCATCCAGAACTACTTCCGGATGTACGAGAAGCTCGCCGGCATGACGGGCACCGCAGAAACGGAGGAAGTGGAGTTCTTCCAGATCTACGGGCTCGAGGTGAGCGTCATCCCGACGCACCGCCCGATCACACGTCGCGACCTCTCCGACCGGATCTACAAGAGTCGCAAGGAGAAGTACGACGCGATTGGCGCGGAGGTGGAGCGCCTGCATGGCATGGGGTTGCCCATCCTCATCGGTACCGTAAGCGTGGATGTCTCCGAGACGCTGAGCAAGACGCTCAAGCGCCGCGGCGTGAAGCATGAGGTGCTGAACGCGAAGTACCACCAGCGCGAGGCGGAGATCGTGGCGCAGGCGGGCCAGAAGGGCTCGGTGACGATCGCGACCAACATGGCCGGCCGCGGCACCGACATCAAGCTGGACAAGGCGCTCGACCTCACCCAGGAAGAGGCGGGTCTCCAGATCATCGGCACCGAGCGCCATGAATCGCGCCGCATCGACCGCCAGCTGCGCGGGCGCTCCGGCCGGCAGGGCGATCCGGGCCAGTCGATCTTCTTCCTGTCCCTCGAGGACGACCTGATGCGGCTCTTCGGGTCGGACCGCATCGCTGCGTGGATGGACAAGAGCGGCGCCGAGGAGGGCGAGGTCATCACCGGCGGCTTGATCACCCGGGCAATCGAGAATGCGCAGCGGCGGGTCGAGCTGCAGAACTTCCAGGCCCGGAAGCGGCTGCTCGAATACGACGACGTGATGAACCAGCAGCGCGAGGTGGTGTACTCACTGCGCCTGTTCGCGCTGGAGAAGGGGGAGCAGCTCAAGGCCGAGGCTCGCCGGATGATCGACGGCGCCCTGGAGCGCACGGTGCGCCAGTTCCTGGCCACCGCGAGCACGCCGGAGGAGTACGACCGCGGGGCCCTCCGCGAGGCCCTGCTCATGCAGTTCCTGGTGGTGGCCGACGACGTTGTCGATGCCGCGGTGACGCCCGACATGGACGAAATCGTGATCGCGGCACAGGCAGAAGGCAGCGCCGCTTTCCAGCGAAAGCTCGAGTACCTCGCCGACTTCGGGAAGAGCATCGGGGTCGCGGAGGTGAGCGGCCAGGTCCTGAGCCAGGTGATGCTGTCGGTGCTGGACGAGAAGTGGAAGGATCACCTGTACGACCTGGACCAGCTGCGCAATGCGATCCACTATCGCGGCTGGGGACAGAAGGACCCGCTGGTCGAGTACAAGAAGGAAGCGTTCGACATGTTCGAGGACCTGATGCAGGATATCCAGGTCACGTTTGCCGAGCGGTTCCTCAAGATCCAGGTGTCGGCGGAGCCCACGCCGCCGCCGCCGCCGCCGCGTCCGCCGGCGCCGCCGCCGCGCCCGGCATCAGCCGACGACCTCTTCTCGGGCGGGGCCACTGCGCCGCCACGCCCCGTGCCCCCGGTGGCAGCCCCGCCGCTGCGGACCTCCGCCGGCCCGCTGCGGCCGCAGGGGGGAGACCTGCCCGAGGTGGGACGCAACGACCCATGCCCGTGCGGATCAGGGAGGAAGTACAAGAAGTGCCATGGCGCAGGGAAGTGACTGCCGCCTGAGCGGCGGCCATCCTGAGCCGGTCTACCGGGCGAAGGACTCGCGGGGCTATTTCGAATCGGGTGCTGCAGCCTTCACCGGTGATGCTGGCGCTCCCACCACCACGATCGCCAGCCGTCCATCCGTGAAGTAGGGATCGCCGCCCCCGTTCTTCCCTGTCCGCTCGTGCTGGAACCCGTCCAGCCAGTGCAGCTCGGCCACCATGCCCGCCCGCCGCAGGTCCTCCAGCACGTTGTCCCGCTCGGCGTCCGTTCCCGGTGCGATGTGATGGGTTATCTGGCCGGTGGTATGGCTCAGGCCGACGGAGCGATCGAAGGTGGCGCCGGCCGCCCACAGCGTCCGCCCTGACGCGTCCTGTTCCGGTGCGAGCCAGAACCGGATGTGGTGTCGTTCGCTCGGGTCCTCGCCAAACGGAAACTCGAACGTCAGGTCCTGCTTCTTGCCCCACAGCATGAGCGGGCTGACCGGCGCATCGTCATAGGACCGGTGGAACACCGTGCCGGCGGCGATTTCCAGGCTGCTCTTGAGCGTGATCGGGTCGGCGGGATGCCAGCCGGCCGCCAGCATCGCCCCGACCAGCTGGTCCCCGGTGCCGACGAACAGCAGGTTGATCGGGTCCCCGGGAATGCCGTTCGCGGTCTCCGAGTGGCGCGGCAACTTGTCGGTGGTGGGTGGTGCCACCGCGGCCGCTACCTTCTCGCGCCGTCGCCAGATCCTGGGCAGGGCGAGGTAGGCGGTGGCCAGCCACAGCACGACAAGGGCGATGATGATCTGGCGTGCCGACATGGGCCTCCGATGGAGTGGGCGTCCGTGGTGCCTGAGCAGGTAATCTCGCCGGTTCGCGCCGGTCGGCGCGATCTGGATACACCCTGAGCGCGGTGCTCCCCGTATGATCGGGCATGCCCGCTGTCCTCGAATCCCTTCGCACGTCCGATCGTCCCCGGGAGCGCCTCTGGGCCCTCGGCGCTTCCGCGCTTGCCACACCCGAACTGCTTGCCATCCTGCTCGGCACGGGCACCCGATCGGGTGACGTACTCTCGACATCCCAGGCCCTGCTCGCCAGCGCCAATGGCTCCCTCCGGCGCCTGGCGACGCGGCCCGCATCCGAATGGCAGCTCCAAGGTGGGATCGGCCCCACCAAGGCGGCACGGCTGCTCGCCGCATTCGAACTCGGGCTGAGGCTGGCCCAGGAGGAGCGCCCGCCGGTCCTGCGTATCCGCGAACCAGAAGACGTCGTCCGCATCTTTGCCCCGCGGCTCCGCGACCTGAGTGTGGAGGAGTTTCATCTCCTCGCGCTCGACACCCAGTCGCAGGTACTCCGGGAAGTCCTGGTCACCCGCGGCATCCTGAACAGCTCGCTGGTGCACCCGCGCGAGGTCTTCCGGCCCGCCATCGCCGAGGCGGCAGCCGGGATCATCGTTGTGCACAACCACCCGAGCGGTGACCCGACGCCGTCCGCTGAGGACCGAGCGGTGACCCGCCAACTGGTGGCGGCGGGACAGCTTCTGGACCTTCCGGTCTACGACCACGTCATCCTGGCCGGCGACCGATGGGTGTCGTTCGCGCAGGGGGGGATGCTCTAGAGACTTGCCGCCTGCCGCCTGCCGCCTGCCGCCTGCAGCCTGCCGCTTGCCCCGGCCCTGACCTTGCAGCATGCTACATACTGGGATGTTACACCTTGGAGCCCAGCGACCGTGACTGTCACCCGCCCCGACCTCGCCGACGCCTCGCCGGAACTCCGGCGGCTGCTGGAGCCGCACCGCGAGCGACTCGATCTCGAGCTGCTCGACCGGGCGCTCCGCTTCAGCGCGGCCGCGCATCGAGGCCAGAAGCGGATGTCGGGCGAGGACTTCATCTCCCACAGCATCGCCGTGGCGCAGATCCTGGCGGAGCAGTTGCTCGACACGACGTCGATCGCGGCGGCATTACTGCACGACGTGGTGGAGGACTCGGACGTGCGGGTGGAGGACATCGCCCGTGAGTTCGGCGCCGAGATCGCGAGCATCGTCGACGGGCTGACGAAGATTTCCCACCTCACCTTCCGGTCGTCGGCCGAGGAGCAGGTGGAGAACTACCGCAAGCTCCTGCTGTCGATCGCCAAGGACGCGCGCGTCATCATTATCAAGCTATGCGACCGGCTGCACAACATGCGCACGCTGGAACCGCTCAATCCGGAGAAGCGGCAGCGCATCGCGCTCGAGACGCGCGAGATCTACGCCCCCCTCGCCCATCGCTTCGGCATGGCGCGCATCAAGGCGGAGCTGGAGGATCTGGCGTTCAAGTTCCTCGAGCCGGAGGACTTCCGCGCGCTGGTGGTGCAGATCGCGTCCAAGAAGGCGGCGCGGGAGCAGCTGATCATCAAGCTGCGCGCGCCGCTGGAGCACGAGCTCCGCCGCGCTGCCATCGAGAGCTTTGACATCACCGGCCGGCCGAAGCACCTCTGGTCGATCTTCCAGAAGATGAAGCGCCGCAACAAGGGCTTCGACGAGATTTACGACCTCATGGCGCTGCGCCTGATCGTACAGACGGTGCCGGAGTGCTATCACGCCCTCGGCATCATCCACCACAACTGGACGCCGCTGCAGGAGCGGATCAAGGACTACATCGCGAGCCCCAAGTCCAACGGCTACCAGTCGCTCCACACCACCATCTTCGGGCCGGGCGGCCAGCTCTTCGAGGTGCAGATCCGCACCCAGGAAATGCACCGGACCGCTGAATACGGCATCGCGGCCCACTGGATCTACAAGACCGACGGCAGCACCGACGAGGTTGCGGAGCATCTCGGCTGGTTCCGCCAGCTCCTCGAGCTGCAGCAGGACACGCACAGCCCCGAGGAGTTCCTCGAGTTCCTCAAGGTGGACCTGTACCAGGACGAGATCTTCGTCTTCACCCCGCAGGGCGACGTGAAGCAACTGCCCAAGGGCGCCACGCCCATCGACTTCGCGTATCACGTCCACACCAAGGTGGGCGAGAAGTGCCAGGGGGCGAAGATCAACGGCCGTATCGCGCCGCTGCATCGCGAGATCAAGAACGGCGACACGGTCGAGATCCTCACCGGTCCATCGGCGAAGCCCAGCCGCGACTGGCTCAATCACGTGCGCACCGCCCGCGCACGGCACAAGATCAAGCAGTGGATCAAGCATGAAGAGGAAACCGTCAGCCTGCAGCTAGGCCAGGAGATCCTCGAGCGCGAGCTCAAGAAGCGCCGGCTGACCGGCGCCGATGAGGCCCGCATGGAGCGCGCGGCGGCGGCCCTCTCGCTCGCGGATGCGCGCGGCCTCACCATCGCGATCGGTCGCGGCGATGTCGCGATTGGTCAGGTGGTACGGGCGCTCTTCCCCGACGCGCCCGTGGAGGAACTGCAGGAGCCGAAGCCCACCGTGTTCGGCCGGGTCATCGACCGGATCCGCCTCGGGCGCGGCATCAAGATCCAGGGCGTCGACGGACTCATGGTCCGGTATGCCCAGTGCTGCCAGCCAGTGCCGGGTGACAAGGTGGTGGGCTACGTGACGCAGGGCAGGGGGATCTCGATCCACCGGTTCGACTGTCCCAACCTCCTCACGCTATCGGCGGACGACCGCCGGGTGGAGATCGACTGGCACGAGACGTCAGGGGAGTCGTTCGTGGTACGCCTCGATGTCAACGGCAACGATCGTCGGGGCCTGTACGCCGACCTGATGCAGGCGGTGAGCGCGTCCGGCACCAACATCAAGGCGGCCGACATCAATACCAGGGACGGCGCCGTCTTCGGCAACGTCTTCATCGAGGTGGACAACCTGCCCCATCTCGAGAAGGTCATGAAGGCGATGCGGCGCGTGAAGGGCGTGCAGCAGGTGGATCGCCACGAGGAGGGGCAATCCGGCGCCTCGAGGTCGACAGGGTAGCGCATGGCGTACTGGATCCTCAAGACCGAACCTTCCACGTATTCATTTGCCGACCTGCAGAAGGCGGGGCGCACTACTTGGGACGGCGTGGCGAATCCGGTGGCGCTCAAGCACCTGCGCGAGATGGCCGCTGGCGACGAGGTGATGATCTACCACACCGGCGACGAGAAGGCGGTTGTCGGACTGGCGCGGGTGGTGAGGGCGGCGTATCCCGATCCAAAACAGCCGGAGGGAAGGCTGGTAGTCGTGGAGCTCGAGGCGGGCGAGCCCCTGGCAGCTCCGGTGACGTTGAAGGCGATCAAGGCGGATCCGGCGTTTGCAGATCTGGCGCTGGTGCGGCAGGGTCGCCTGTCCGTGGTGCCCGTGCCAGCGTCGCTCTGGGCTCGGCTGCTCAAGATGGGGACCTGAAGCACTACCGAACAAAGGCCGAACCGCGTTATCTTCCCGTTATGCCTCGTACTGCTTTTCAAGTCGTCGCCCCGTTTGAACCCGCAGGAGACCAACCCAAAGCCATCGCCGAACTCACGGCGGGTCTCGTGCGCGGGGACAAGTACCAGACGCTCCTCGGCGTCACTGGATCCGGCAAGACCCTGACGCTGGCGCACATGCTCGCCAATTACGGCAAGCCAACGCTCGTCCTCTCCCACAACAAGACCCTCGCGGCGCAGCTCTATGGGGAACTGCGGCAGTTCCTGCCGGCCAATGCCGTCGAGTATTTCGTTTCCTACTACGACTACTACCAGCCCGAAGC
>Ga0315297_10001490_pt1 | contig 14479 bp, 14 predicted proteins | sample YL17G15_0_MG_FD_203628 | JGI IMG/M metagenome (GOLD analysis project Ga0315297, IMG submission 203628) | Sediment microbial communities from Yellowstone Lake, YNP, Wyoming, USA - YL17G15_0 | ecosystem: Environmental > Aquatic > Freshwater > Lake > Sediment | place: USA: Wyoming | collected... | reverse complement strand
GTCCTCTATCTCCTGCCGCGCCACCTTCAGGGAAAGGCCAGCGCCAGGCCGGACGCCGTCGATCTCCTCGTTGTAGCGCCGGATCGCGGCATCGCCGCCCTCCCGCACGTCGGCCAGGATGCGATCCACCACCGCCTGGGCGTCCAGGTCTGCCCCAAAGACGCGCCGTATCTCCCGTCGGACGGCTGCGGGCAGCTCCGCCTCTCCCAGAGGACGCCGCAGGCGAACCAGCAGGCGACGGCCCTCTTCACTGCCTTGAACCAGTTTCAATCCAGGTACTCCTCGACGGCTCCCCGGCCCTGATCTATCGACTTCTCCAGGAAAGCCTCGAGCCGCTCGCGGCTGAGGTAATCGGTGGCCTCGGCCACCAGATCTGGGAGCATCTTCACAAACGCGGCGAAGGCTTCGGGCGTATCGATGCCCGTAGCCTTCAGAGCGCGACCGCCGAAGAAGCGGAACCGCTCCCAGTCGGGCGGATGGTTCAGCGCTTCCACCATCAGCGCTCGCCACTGCCCTAGAGCGTCCCCGTCGATGAAGCCCACCTCCAGGTCCAGAGCCGGGTGGGCTAGCTCCTCGACGATGTGGGACATGGCCTGCCGGTCAGCGCGAGCCTGACGGTCCAACTCGTATTGAAGAGCTCGGTCCATGATGTCCGCTCGCCGGTCGTCGGCCAGGGGCGAGGACCGACTGAAGAAGGGCCGATACACGTCATTGATCCAGATCTCGTCCATCACCAGATGCGAGATGTAGCCGCAAACGAAGGCCACCGTTGGCGGACTGAGTTTGGCCGGGCAGGCCAGGATTGGATAGGCCTCGAACATAGCAGCCACCGCGCTCTGCTCCCCAAGGTTTTGCAGATCGAAGAAGTGAGTGCGCTCCCTCTCCCAACGCATCAGGATATGGATGTCGGGAGCGGTGGAGCCCAGACATAGGCTCCCCGGGTCCGCATCCAGGGCGCGCCGAGGGAACTGGTCGGCAATGCGCTTGGCGACAGCGGCATGCAGGGCCAGCGCTGGCATCTTTCCTCTGACAACCTCCTATGACCATTTTATCACCTGCCCGCCGCTGGCAGGGACGACGCCGCCTGGCGGAAGCGCTCGATGAGCTGAGAGAGGAGTTTGGCCTTGGCCCCCTCAGGCCGCCGCTTGCTGGCGATGAGGCAAGTGGTGGAACGCAGGAAGCGGTCGATGGCCTTGAGTTTGTTCTCGACCAGCGTTCTGCCCGTCTGAATGCCCTCGATGAGCAGTTCGGCGTCCTCGGGGACAAACCCCTCCGAGGCGCCGCTGATGGGTATCAGTTGATAGCGCCAGAAGTGGTTCTGGCGGGCATAGTGGTCGGCGATGGCGGGGAACTCCGAGGCCACTCGAATGGCCTTCAGGCCCTGGCGACGCCAAAGCTCGACGGCCTCGGCCAGGCTGGCAGCCGGCAGGTCATCACTGACCACCGCCGAAAGATCGAACTGGCCGCCGCCAAGATCCACCACCTCCTCTACTGGACTGCTGGGAAAGTGGAGAAGATGCTCCAGCAAACAGTCGCGGCCACTGATGGCCAGGTCGAAATTGCCCAAGGCCACCTGCTGCGGCATGTCCTGGGGTCGAATGACCTTCATCTCGAGTCCCTCTTGCGGGCTCCGCGGCCGGCGCACCCATCCCTGCTCGTCATAGCCCTGGCAGGATATGCCGGCTGCTCGCAGGATAGCGGCGGCGCTGGCCTGCTGGTGCCCATCGGGCAGTGCCAAGCGCACAGTGCTGGCCGCTCGCTCGGTCGCCAAGGGCGGCCGCGGCGGTGCAGGCAGGGCGGAGGGCAACGCGAGGCCAGCTTCCGGCTGCCGACCGGCCGCCAGGGACATCAGCGGGCCCAGCACAGCGCTCAGGTCCTTTCCTTCAAGACTGCGGCGGTGAGCGATGAGCCAAGGCGAGCCCACCAGCAGGCGATACAGCGGCCTCAGCCCATGCTCTCGTACCTCCTTCTCACTGGTGGCAGCAACGACCGCCAGGTCAGCATCCTCCGGAGGATAGGCCTCCGCCGCCCCCGACACCGAGAAGACCCGATAGGCGGGCAGGCGAGCGCTGAGGGCGAATGCCTCGGTCAGGTTGGGGTACTCGCTGACCAGGCGCAGACCAGGCACCCCCGCCAGGCTGTCCAGGCTGGTCAGGCCGCTATTGGACGCCGCCGCCACGTACAAGACCGAGGGGCCCAGGGGGAGAGCCCTTAGCTGCACCACCGCCTCGCTGGGATAGCGTATGAGCAGCTCCTCCGGCCAGGCCATGTTGCAGATGCCCAGGTCATAGTTGCCCAAGGCGATCTGGATTGGGATGTCTTTCTCACGGAAGACCCGCAGGACTACGTCCTCACGGCCGTCCAGCCGCGGTCGGTAGGAACGGGAGCCGTCCGTGTAGCCGCGGACGGTCAGTCCAGCCTGCCTCAGAAGCTCATCGGTGGGGCGAGCTAGCTGGCCAGCAGGGAGGGCCAGCTTAAGGGGCACCGCCCGTCGCCTCCAGGACGGCCAACAGATCGTCCAGCTTGGCGAAGGCCCGCCGCCGCTTCGCGGTGCGATCATAGAGAGAGTAGCCGATACCCTCGGCAGACGGCTTCACCGTTATCTCCCAGCGGCAGGCAGAAGGCGCATCTCGAACCAGGGCCGCCTGAGTCCGCAGGCCCAGCTCCTGCAGCGGGCCGATGGCAGCGAAGGCCGCCGCCACAACATCTGCCCGGTCGGAGGCAGGCCTCACACAGACAGCTTCCTGCCGGGGAACGGACTCCTCCCACGAGGGCAGCAGCCTGGCCAGCTTGCTCGCGTCCAGAGCAAAGCCAGAGGCTGCCACATCGGGGCCACCAACCAGGGCGATCAGGCCGTCGTAGCGGCCACCTCCTCCCACCCCCTCACCGTTGGCCACGAACTGGAAGACGGGCCCCGTATAGTACTCGAAGCTGCCCACCAGCGCCGTAGCCACCTGGCAGCGGCAGGCCAGAGCCGACAGCGTATCCACCAGCGTCGCCAGTTCCTCCAGCGGGCGGGCCATCTGGGGCACCGCCTTGAGGCAGGCGCTGCCGATGTTAGCCAGACAAGCGCTGCCAGCCCCCTCGCCCTCGAACAGCAGCCGCAGAGGCGCTCCCAGAGATGGCAGTCGCTCCTCCAGCTCGGCCAGCGCTGTCAGATCGCCGTCCAGGATGCGATCGTAGACGCGCACCTGGTCGGCGCGCTCCAGGCCAGCCTGAGCGAGAACCGACCGCACGATGCCGGGATGGAAGAGACGCACCTCGACCGGGCCCAAGCCCAGCCGCTCAAGCGTCTGGCGGCCGAGAAGGATAAGCTCCACCTCGCCTCGCGGCTGCGTATCGCCGATAAGCTCCACGCCGCACTGCCAGCCCTCTCGCGGCTCGTCCCCCTCAGCGAAGCGAAACACGTTCTGGATGTAGAAAAGCTTGGCCAGCTTCTCCTGCTGCAGGTGCTCCACGAACAGGCGAGCGGTCGGTATGGTGGCATCGGGGCGCAGCACCACTCGCTCGCCGCTCCAGCCGTCCCAGTCCAGGAACGAGTAGACGCGCCCCAGCATCTGGGGGGAGAGAGTACCAGCAGCAGTGAACAAGTGGAGGTGCTCGATGGTGGGGGTACGCACCTCCTGATAGCCCCAGGCCAGGCAGGCGGCGCGGAAGACCTCCTCCACCCGCCGGAAGCGAGCCATATCGGCGGGCAGAAGGTCGCTCATGCCGCGGCAACGTGGTGACTCTTCGACCATGGACAAGCCTTTCCTGTTCAGATTCGGCCCCATTCTACAACCAACGGCCGTCGCCGCTCAATGATTGAAGTAGTCGTAGATAGCGCGGGAGAGAAGGGCAATGGGTTCATACTCCCCACCTCTGTCGGACAGCACGGCGATGACGTAGGTGGCCTGGGGAGAGTAGACGATGCCCACGTCGTGAGTGACCTCAGGCAGATCGCCCGTCTTGTGGGCGACCTTCGTGTCAGGAGGCAGCAGCGCTGGCAAGCGGTCGTTCACCTGTTGCGCTAGCATGAGGTCGAGCATCTCCTCGCTGGCTTTGCTGCTGACAGCCGTTCTCCTGGCCACCATCTCCAAGAAGAGCGCCATATCCGCCGCCGTGCTAGTCACGTCCACGGGACCGAAAGCGCTTTCGGTCAGCCCCAGCGCCTGCAGATCCCGATTGATGTTCTCCAGCCCGACCCTGTCTCGCAGCAGGAAGCCGCTCGTGTTGTCACTATAGGTGATCATGGCCTCCAAAGCCTCGCGTACCGTCAGCGTATCGCATATATCAACAGGCAAGGTACCTGCGTCGAAGGAGGCATAGTACAGCGTCACCAAGAGCTCCTCGTCCATCTGCAGCAGACCCAGCTTCACCTGCTTGTAGACCTCATACATCACCCAGAGCTTGAACAGGCTCGCGGTTTCAAAGACCTTGTGAGGGTTGACTTCCGCTACGGCGCCGTCGCTCAGCTTCTTGACCACCACGCCGTAGCTGTCCACCTCATCGCCCAGATTGCTCCGGATGACCTCCTCCAGGGCAGCATCGTAATAGGATAGCGTTGGTGCGTAGGCGGAGGACAGAGGAACGCTGGTCGGCCCAGTGAGGAGTTCCTCATCTGCGCACGATACGGCTGCCACCGACTGGCTGGGCTGAGGGGAAGGCATTTCCGTCTCTTCGACACGAGGGCTTGCCGGCAACGCTGTCGGGGTAGGCACGCTTGGGGTCACCGGCCTCTCGATCGTGGGCAGAGGCGTCGGCGACCCTGCCGATTCCCCCACGCTGTCGGGCGGCGCAACCTCCCAAGAGGCGCGGCAGCCCACGCACAAAACAACTGCCGCCAGCAGAGTCACAGAGAGAAGCCGCCAAGAGACCCTTCTATCTGTTAACATTGCCTGCAAATCATAGCGCAAACCCTGGCGGTGCTGCACTCCCGCTCGCTTCTCCGGGATCGACAGCGGCAGTAGGAACCGAGCGGCCAAGCGGCTATAATGAGGCTGCACGAGGTTTCGCTCATGATGAACCGTCTCCTGGTCATGTCCATGAGGCAGCGACTGGTTTTTGTGCGCCGTCTGCTCCTCCTGGCGGTCGCCCTGGCTCTCTTGGCCGCCGCCTGCGGCCCCGACGGGCCGGAGGGGGCCGTTCACGTTCTGAAGGCCGATGGTGACGTGAACCCCGTCATGGCCCGCTACATCGACCGGGGCATCGACCAGGCCGAAGACGCCAAGGCGATAGCGGTGGTCATCGAGCTCGATACCCCCGGCGGTCTCATGAGCTCTATGGAGGACATCGTTAAGCGTATCGAAAAGGACCGCATACCAGTCATCGTCTACGTATCGCCGAAGGGGGCCAAGGCTGCCTCGGCGGGGACCTTCATTACCATGGCCGCCAACATCGCCGCCATGGCCCCCAGCACCCGCATCGGCGCCGCCAGCCCGGTAGGGGCCGGGGGCGAGGACATCGAGGGCACCCTGGGCAAGAAGGTGACTGAGGACGCTGTGGCCTACGCCAAAAGCATCGCCAACTACCGCGGGCGCAACGCTCAATGGGCAGAGCAGGCGGTGCGCGAGGCTGTCTCAGCCACGGAGACCGAGGCGGTCGACCTGAACGTGGTGGACCTGGTCGCCGACGACCTCCCCTCCCTTCTGGAGGCGGTGGACGGACGTAAGGTAACACTGGTTGACCGCAGCGTGACGCTCGCCACGAAAGACGCCCCCATTGTCCACAACAACATGAACTTCGCCGAGCGCATCCTGGACATCATCAGCGATCCCAACATCACCTTCCTCCTCCTCAGCCTGGGTTCGATAGCCCTCTTCTTCGAGATCGTCAACCCCGGCCACATCTTCCCCGGCATCTTCGGGGTCATCGCCCTTGTCATGGCCTTCTTCTCCCTCAGCGTACTTCCCTTCAACTGGGCAGGGCTCATCCTCATCTTTCTGGCCTTCGGCCTGTTTGTGGCCGAGCTCTTCCTGACCAGTCACGGCATATTAGGCATCGGGGGCGTAGTGGCCCTCATTCTGGGCGGCCTGTTGCTAACCTGGGGCAACCCGCCCGAATTCCAGGTGAACCGGTGGCTGGTCTATAGCATGGCGGCGATGGCAGGCGCCTTCTTCCTGTTCGTGGTAACATCGATCATTCGCATCCGCCGCCAGCCTGCGGTGACCGGCGTCAACACTCTCATCGGCCGCCGCGGGGTGGCCCGCTCACCCCTGGATCCCAGCGGCATGGTGTTCGTTGATGGCGAGCACTGGTCAGCCACGGTGGAAGAAGGGAAGGTGGAGAAAGGCGAAGAGGTAGTGGTTACAGCAATCAAAGGCCTCAAGCTGACAGTAAGGAAGCTGGAAAGGAGCTAGAGCATGGCTAGTTCACCACCGACCGACAGTTGGGTAGCCAAACTTCTCGTCGCTATCGGCTACGTCCTGCTGATCCCTCTGTTCCCCCTGGCGGTGAAGATCGTCCAGGAGTACGAACGAGGAGTCATCTTCCGCCTGGGCCGCCTGGTAGGAGCCAAGGGGCCAGGGCTGTTCATCATCCTGCCCATCGTGGATCGGATGGTGAAGATGGACCTGCGTGTCTTCACCGTGGACATACCCAGCCAGGAGATGATCACCACCGACAACGTAACGGTCAAGGTCGATGCGGTGATGTACTTCCGGGTGGTCAATCCCGAGGATGCCGTGGTCAAGGTGGAGAACTACTTCCGGGCCACCGCCCTCATCGCCCAGACCACCCTTCGCAGTACCATCGGCCAGTCGACCCTGGATGCGCTTCTGGCCAAACGCGATGAGATCAACCAGCGCCTCCAGGTCACCGTCGATGAGGCCACCGAGCCCTGGGGGGTGAAGGTGACCATGGTGGAGTTAAGGGATGTGCTCCTGGCGCCGGAGATGGTGCGCAGCATCGCCCGCCAGGCGGAGGCCGAGCGCGAGCGACGGGGCAAGGTCATCCACGCCGAGGGCGAATTGCAGGCCGCCGAGAAGTTGTCCGAGGCGGGCCGCATCATTGCTGCCTCACCTGGCACCCTGCAGCTCCGCTACCTCCAGACCCTGACGGAGATCGCCACCGAGCGCAACAGCACGGTGATCTTCCCCTTCCCCATCGATTTGGTCCAGACCTTCCTGGCCAAGCTGGGCGTCCCCCAGCCGGCCAGCCTCCCACCCCAGGAGAAGAGCGCCTAGGGAAGCCAAAGAGCGCGACAGATTCTTGCCTAGCTCCGCAGGGTGACGTCGCCGGCAGCGATGGTCACGCGGGAGCCGTCGGCCCGTCGCAGGATGAGGCTGCCGTCGCTGTCCACGTCCTCGGCCAGCCCCTCTTCCACCTGCTCGCCGAAGCGCACCCGCACCTCTTTGCCCAGCATACCCAGACGAGCGCGCCACTCCTGATCGATCGCCTCGCCCGCCTGCGCGTCCAGATAGAGCGCCTCGAACTCATTGAGGATCGCTGCCGCCAGGGCCTCCCGCGATACCTCCCGCCCCAGCTCCGTCATCACGCTGGTGGCCAAGGCGCCCGTCTCGGGGTAGGCAGCCAGGTCAGCGTTGACGTTCACGCCGATGCCCACCAGGGCATAGCTCACGCTCTGGCCCACCAGCTCCGCCTCGCTGAGAATACCAGAGATTTTTCGTCCGGCCACCAGCACATCGTTCGGCCACTTCAGACTCGTCTCCAGGCCCGCCAGCCGCTCGATACCGCGAGCCACTGCCAGGGCAGCGATGATGACCAGCGCCTTCAGGTGCTCAGCCCGTGGCCGGAGGACGACGGTGAGGTACAGACCGCCCCTCGGCGAGATCCAGGAGCGGCTGAGGCGCCCCCGGCCCGCCGTCTGGCGGCCGGCCAGGACCACAGTTCCGTCGACTGCCCCCGCCTCGGCCAACTCGCGGGCCAGGTCCTGGGTGGAGCCGAGAGACGCCCGATACTCCAGACGGCGCCCGACAAAACTGGTCGTGAGGCCTTCCTTCAAGGCCCTGGCGGAGAATCCGGTAGTCATGGCAAGGGGAGAATATACCGTCCCCAAATAAAAAGCCAGCCCGCTGTAGCGGGCTGGCTTTCGCGCTAGGCCCCAGGGCCTAGCCCGCCATCACCTCCAAGGAATGGCGGTGCGGGTGGACAGGCCTGAGGCCTTCGCTACAATGATCGTCCATCCACATCACCTCCTTTCCTAAAACCAATGTTAGCAGCTTTGCCCAAAAGGCGTCAAGCGCTGTGCCGTTTCTAGCCAAACATCTCTCGCAGGAGCTCCCGCGCCACCCGCCGCTCGTCCCAGGGGATGACCGTATCGCCGATGGTGATGGACTGCTCGTGCCCTTTGCCCGCCAGGAGCACAATGTCCCCCTCGACGGCCATGGCCAGAGCGTGGGCGATGGCCTCCCGTCGGTCAGGGATACAGACGAAGTGATGCCCCTCGTGTCGGCCGGCCTGTCGAAGTCCCTGGGAGATCTCCGCCAGAATGGCCTGGGGGTCTTCCTGGAAGGGGTTGTCGTTGGTGAGGACGGCGAAGTCGGCCAGCTCGCCTGCCGCCAGCCCCATGCCCAAGCGACGGGGCCTCTCCCTCTCGCCGATGCAGCCGAAGACGACGATGAGCCGCCCCTGGCATCGCTCGCGCAGGAACGTCAGGACACGCCGCAGGGCTTCAGGCGCATGGGCAAAGTCCACCACCAGCGTGAACGGCTGCCCCTCATCGACACGCTCCAGGCGGCCCGGCACGCCAGGGAAGGACGCCAGAGCATCCCTGACGGCAGCCAGCGACATGCCCTGCGAGAGCGCCACCGCCGCCGCTGCCAGGCTATTGTAGACGTTGAACAGGCCAGGAAGGCCAACCGCCGCCTCCAGCTCGTTCCCCCCCGCCCGAAGGCGAAAGCGAGAGCCCCACTCGGTCGGGGATATGTGACTCGCCTGGAGGTCGGCTGCCTTCTGCACGCCGTAGGTCGCGATTCGGGCGCGCGTGAGGCCGGCAAAGTAGGCGACGGCGGGCTCGTCGGCGTTGAGCACAGCCACCTTCTCCACACCTTTGTCAGCCGCCTGGTCGAGCATGGCGAACAGGCGCCCCTTGGCCGCCATGTATTCCTCGCGCGAGCCGTGGAAGTCCAGGTGATCGGCGGTGACGTTGGTCACCACCGCCACGTCGTATTCGCAGCCGTCCAGACGGTGCAGGGCCAGGCCGTGGGAGCTCGATTCCAGGATGGCGTAGTCGGCCCCGGCGGTCGCCATCTCGGCCAGGAGAGCCTGCACCTCGGGCGCCTCGGGCGTGGTGAATCGATACTCGTTGGCGAAGAGGCGATTGCCAACCTTGCAGTGGACGGTGCTCAACAGGCCGGTGCGATAGCCCGCTGCCTCTAGGAGGGCGCTGATGAGATGAATGGTGGTGGTCTTGCCGTCCGTGCCGGTGACGCCGATGACCCGCAGCCGCCTTCCCGGATGGCCGTGGAAGGCGGCCGCCAGCGCCGCCAGAGCCCGGCGGCTGTCGGGCACCACGATGGCGGGCAAGCGGCCCCCCTCGACGGCAGCCTGCCACTTCGCCCGCCGGTCGGCCTGAACGACCACCGCCACAGCACCGCCAGCCACTGCCTGGCCTATGTAGTCATGCCCATCGGCCCGAAAGCCGGGCACGGCCACAAACAAGGCCCCCGGCGCGACCCGACGAGAATCACAGCAGATGGCCGATATCGGCACATCGGCGCCAAGGATTTCCTTATCCTTCAGCTCGCCAGCCAAGTCATGCAGATTCATGCGAAAGAAAGGGAACGAGAGACGCCGCCCTGCCTCTAGCGCAGCACCAGCCAGTACCTGACGCCATCCACCTCCTCGAAGCCCAGCCGCTCGTACAGACGCCGCGCGCGGACGTTATCCCGCCGTGTGCCAAGCTCCACCCGAACGCAGCCGCTCTTGCGGGCGTGGTTCAGCGCCTCTCGCATCAACTCGGCTCCTATGCCCTGGCCGCGGTGCTGCTCCAGGACAAAGACGTCATCGAGATAGCCGAAGCAACCTGCCCCCTGCGTGGTGGGCACAATAGCCAGCGATAGCATGCCGCACGGCTCGTCCGCGTCCGCCACGACGGCGAAGAACAGCTTGAAGGGCAAGGCAGGCGCTAGAGCGTCGTCGAACAGTTTCGTCAGGCGGCGCCTGGGCGGCCTATCCTCGTCGAACTCCCGGGACAGGGCCTCGGCCAGGACGAGAAAGGCTTGCCTGTCCTCGGAAACCGCCAGCCGAACTTCCACCTGCGGCCACGCCCGTCTGGCCAACTGTCTGCCAAACATATCGCTTGCTCACAATCTACCGGGCAGCCCGCTCCTTTGCCCCGCTCACCCTTGGACCGGCCCTTCGGCTGCGCTCAGGACAAGCTCAGGATGAGCGGCCAGAGGCCGTCTGCCCCTTCATCTCCAGGCCATGGCGTCGGCGCGGCCCTAGGTAGCGGACGACAGCATGGCGCTGGTCAGCGCCGCGCCGCCTATGGTGGCCGGCGAGACGACATCGCAGTCAATGAGGACGTTCAGGCAGGCCGGTTTTCCGCTACGGAAGGCTCGCTCCAGGGCTGGCACAATATCGCCAGGCTTCTCCACCAGCTCGCCGTAGGCCCCCAGACCCTCGGCCGCCTTCTCATAGTGTACCAGGCCCAGCTCGGTGGCCACCGTCCGCCCCTTGCCGCGGGTCATCTCCTGACCATGCTTACACATACCCCAGGCTTTGTCGTTGAACACCACCACCACGATGGGCAAATTGTGCTTGGCGGCGGTATGGAACTCCGCCAGGTTGAGCCCGAGCGACCCGTCGCCGGTGCTTACCAGTACGGGCTTGTCGGGATAGGCCAGCTTAGCAGCCATGCCGAAGCTGAGGCCGATCCCCAGGCAGCCCAGATAGCCGTGCGATAGCCAGTGGCCTGGCCTCTTCACCACCGCCGCGCCGCTCATCCAGTCCCAGGCCTCGCCGCCGTCGGCGACAATGATGGCATCGTCGGGCAGAAAGCGAGCGACTTCGGTGGCCAGCCGGAAGGGATGGATCGGCGGCGCGTCGGACGCCAGGGCCTGGGCAAATGCCTCCCACCGACCGCGGCGAGCGCCGTTCATGACCTCCAGCCAGGCGTCTCGCTGGGGCCAGCGGCGCTGACGGGCGCCGTCCAGCAACTGGCGAAGCACCTCGCGACAGTCGCCCACGATGCCCAACTGGATGTCCCGATTGCGGCCGATCTCCTCGGCCTCGATGTCCACCTGGATCACCTGGGCATCGGCCGGAATGAGGGAGAAGTAGCGGCCGCCGGTGAACAGCCCCAGGCGAGTACCCAAGACGAGCACGACGTCCGGCCGACCGGCCGCCAGCAGCACGAAATCGCCGAAGCCCAGGAGCGTATCCTCGGGCACACAACCCCTGGCCTTGTTGTTCGTCATCACCAGAATCTGAGTCAGCTCGGCGAATTCCCTCAGCTCGCCCGCCGCCTGAGCGAACCAGACGCCCCCGCCAGCCAGGATGGCCGGACGTTGGGCCTGCTCCAGCAGGGCCAGGGCCTTGGCGATGGCCTCCGGCTGAGCAGCCGGCGGTGCCTTGGGTCGGTACTCCTGGGGGAAGAGCACCCGCTCCTCTTCCACGCGGGCGGTGATCACGTCCAGGGGGATCTCCAGATAGACAGGGCCCGGCCGCCCGCTCGTGGCCTGGCGCAGGGCGATGGCCGTGAACTCGGCGATGCGCCGCGGCTGGGCAACGGTGTAGGCCCACTTGGTGATCGGCCTCATCATCTCCAACTGGGGCAGCTCCTGCATAGCCAGGGTCTCGTCCTCGGCCAGAGCGCTGCGCCCGCCGATGACCAGCATGGGGATGGCGTCTACGTAGGCGTTAGCCACAGCCGTGACCACGTCGGTGACGCCCGGCCCGGCGGTGACCGCCACTACCCCCAGACGGCCGGTCACGCGCGCCCAGCCGTCGGCCATGTGGCCCGCCGCCTGCTCGTGGCGCGTGTCGATGATGCGGAAGCCGTGGCCGTCGGCGGCGTCGAGTATCGGGTCCACGTGCTCGCCCGGGAGCGTAAATATCTCCCGAACGCCCTCTCGTTCCAGCATGCGGACGACCATCTCGCCGCCGTGAATCGTCGCCATATCTGTCCTCCCCCTACAAACGCTCCTCTACCCATCGCTGGCTTGTTCAGGATGCGGCAGGATTATACAATGCCCCTCGCCGACTGCCAATCGGAGGGCGAGTTCAGGAGGAGGCGGGCCGTTGAAGGCGCTGGTCTATCGCGGCCACCAGGGGATGGTGGTGGAGGAGGTGGCCGACCCCCAGCCTGCCGCGGGCGAGGTGCTGGTGAAGGTGCGCTACTGCGGCATCTGCGGCAGCGACGTCCACCTCTTCGCCAAGGGGGTCTTCTTCCTTGGCACTACCCCCGGCCACGAGGCGTCAGGCGAGGTGCTCAGCCTCGGCCCCAACGTCAGCGGCTGGCAGCCCGGCGATCGGGTAGTGGTGGCGCCCAGCCGGACCTGCAGCCAGTGCGAATACTGCCTCTCCGGCCAGCCTCAGCTCTGCCTCCAACCCGACGGCTTCGGTACGGGCATCCGGCCGGGGGCATTCGCCCAGCTCCTGGCCATTCACCACAGCACCCTCCTGCGCGTGCCGCCGGGCCTCGACCTGGCCCATGCCGCCCTGGCCGAGCCGCTGGCCATCGCCATGCACGCCGTGGACGTGTCGGGGATCGAGGCCGGCCAGGCGGCCGTGGTCACCGGAGCAGGGCCCATCGGCCTTCTCATCACCGAGGTGCTCAGGGAGCGGGGCGTGCAGCCGATCATCGTCAGCGAACCCTCCGAGCCGCGCCGCAAACTGGCCGCCAAGCTCCGACCTGACCACGTGGTCGACCCCAGCGCCGCCAGCCTGGCCGACCTGGTGCGCTCCCAGACCAGTCTGGGCGTGCACGCCGTGTTCGAGTGCACGGGCGTGCCGGAGGCCGCCAACCCCACCCTGGGGCTCCTGCGCCCCGGCGGCACGCTGCTGGTGGTGGGCCACAGCGAGAAGTCGTACACCCTGTCCAGCCTCATGGTAATGGCGCGCGAGCTGCGCATCCAGGGCGTGTTCGGCAGCGGCGGCCGCTTCCCTGCCGCCCTCGACCTGCTGGCCGCCGGCAAGGTGCACTGCCAGGACATCATCACTCGCATCGCCCCCCTGGCAGAAGCGGGGACCTGCCTGCGCGAGCTAGGGGACGCCCGCAGCGAGGGCAAGGTGCTCATCGACCCCTGGGCTGCCTAGTAACGGACAAGAGCGACAGTAGCCAGACTCGGGGTGCAGGCCAATCAGGCCAATCAGGCCAATCAGGCCAATGTGAAGAGGAACGGCTGATGCCGGCCTTCAAGCAGGCCGCTCGGCTGGCCTAATGGCCTTCGCTCTCTGCCGCCTCCTCCTGGGGCTCCGCCTCCGCCGGCGACGGCTCGCGGGCGGGTAGTCTCTCCTCCAGGAGGGCAAGGACTCGCGCGATCTGTTCTCTCGTCTGGGTCACGCCAGACAGCATGACCTTTCAGGGAGACTCTTCGGGCATCTTCTCCATCATCTGCTGCATGTGGGACATCATCCGTTCGGGGAGAGACTGCATGTGCTCTCGGACCCGCCCCGCCAGCCGTCGGCCCAGCAGAATGCCCCCGGCGACGATGGCCAGAAGCAGCAACCACCGCCTCATGTCGAACCTCTCCTTTGCCGCTGTCGTCTCACTGAGATTTCGCGGGCATCATGCCTCAGCGCGATGTCTTTGTCGACGACAGCCCAGCAGCTACTTGATGCTGATCAGATCCACGTCGAAGATGAGCTGGGCGTTGGCGGGGATGACGGGCGGGTAACCGTTCGCACCGTAGCCGAGTGCCGGCGGAATGATCAGCCGCCGCTGGCCGCCGACCTTCATCGAGGCGACGCCCTCGTTCCAACCTTTGATGACCTGACCTCCGAGCACGAAGCTGAACGTCTGGCCCGAATCGAGCGAGCTGTCGAACTTCGTCCCGTCGGCAAGCCAGCCGGTGTAATTAACCTCGACCGTTTGGCCAGTCTGAGGCGAGGCGCCCGTGCCCACCTTTATGTCGATGATCTGAAGCCCGGTATCGGTGACCGTAGGCGTACCAGAAACGGCCGGCGGGCCGCCCTGAACCTGCGTCGCTGGTGCAGTCGGCTTAGTCGGCGTGGGGCTGGCCTCTTCGCCACCATCGCCGCAGGCGACCAGTGGCACCGTCAGGCCGATGCCCAGGAGAAGGGCCAGGCCCAAGCTCATTCTCTTCATTGCGCTGCCTCCATGTCCGTTGTCCGCATTCAAATCGCGGCACTCCTCATCCTACCCGCAGGCGTGGGGGTGCGCAAGAGCGCGAGCTAGAGCCACGCCCGCAGCGAGGACAAGATCGTCATCCACCCCTGGGCTGGCTAGCCCCAGAAGAGAGCGCCTACTCCTCCTCGATGGTGACGGTGATCATCTTGTCGCCGGGGCTGGTGGCGGTGGCCGGATCGCGAGCTGTCAGCGATTCGGCCACATCCATTCCGGCCACTACCTCTC
>Ga0315297_10001489_pt1 | contig 14481 bp, 18 predicted proteins | sample YL17G15_0_MG_FD_203628 | JGI IMG/M metagenome (GOLD analysis project Ga0315297, IMG submission 203628) | Sediment microbial communities from Yellowstone Lake, YNP, Wyoming, USA - YL17G15_0 | ecosystem: Environmental > Aquatic > Freshwater > Lake > Sediment | place: USA: Wyoming | collected... | reverse complement strand
CAGGACAACATCATCTGTCTTGAGAGCCTTTCGGCTATTCTTTAGAATGTCGAGAATATTTTTTCTCTCGTCCTCTTTTTCAAGCACACTCATGATAAGAAGTATGAAAGGATTTATTTAAAGTTTTCCAAACTTAAGCAGCTTGTCTTAATTGCTTTCCAATAATATAATCTTTATGGCTGTCATCATATAAAGAATCTGATTTGAACAGCACTTGAAAGCCGCAGAATAGTATGAATTTCAGAAGTTCTTTGCTGTATGGTTTGCCTGCTCGGAAATCAGCTATTATCTGTTCTTGATTTGTTTGTCTTGCATAAACTTCTGCCTGTTTCATGAGAAAATGTGCTATGTCCCTTTGCCTGTATCGCGGATCTATCCTTAGATTTTTTATTTCAAGAGTTTCAGGAAGCTGTTTATGCTGCTGAAAAATTATATCTGCAATTATCACACTATTTGCGATGACTGCCAATCCTTGCTTCTGATTGAAATAAAGTTCCGGCAAACAGGTCTTTTTTATCCATTTGTCATAGCCTGGATATCCTAGATCCTGGGAAAAGAGAAATCTTTCTAATGGCTTTAAATCTTCATCATCTATGGGCTTTACTCTAAAATCCGGCAATAACAGCGTCGACATCGTATTATTTTATGAAAAATGCAAGTTATATTATTAAGGTTTATATTATTTAAACCATTTATTATAAACAATATTTAAAAATAGATATAACCTTTGATTATCATGGCTAAAAAAGAAGAGAAAGAGCAGGGGAAAAAGGTCACTTTTAACATAGATAAAGATGTTAATTTTTCAGAGTGGTATTCTGATATAGTTGACAAGGCTGAATTGGCTGACTTGAGATATAATCTTAAGGGCTTTATTGTATTCAGGCCGTGGTCTGTGATGGTAATGGAGAAGATGTATGACATTCTTGAGCAGGATTTGCAGCAAAGAGGACATGTTCCTGCATGGTTTCCTTCGTTGATTCAGGATGAAAACTTGAAAAAAGAAGCGCGGCATGTTGAGGGCTTCAGCCCTGAAGTGTTCTGGGTCCAGGGAAAGGGGGAAGAGCAAGGATTAAAGTTTGCTATGAGACCTACAAGCGAGACAGCAATGTATCCTATGTATGCATTATGGATTAGAGGCTACAAGGATTTGCCATTGAAGATATATCAGCGCGGGCAAGTCTGGAGATATGAAACCAAGGCTACAAGGCCTTTTATCAGATCTAGGGAATTTTACTGGATTGAAGCTCATGATTGTTTTGCAAGTGAAGAGGAAGCAAGAAAACAAGTTCAGGAAGATATTGAGATTACTGCTAATCTTATGCATGCATTGGCTATTCCTATTCTGCATCTAAAGAGGCCTGAATGGGACAAGTTCGCAGGAGCATTGGAAACTTATGCTGCTGATTCTCTGATGCCTGACGGCAGGATGATACAGCAGCCATCAACTCATCTGCTTGGCCAGAATTTCGCGAAGGCTTTCGGCATCTTGTTTAAAGACAAGGAAGGAAAAGAGAATTATGTGTGGCAGACATGCTTCGGGCCGGCTGTATCTAGGATTTTCGCGTCGCTGATTTCAGTCAACGGCGATTCAAAGGGGCTTATACTTCCTTTTATTGTAGCTCCGGTTCAAGTAATAATCATTCCTATTTTCAGTGATCAGACAAAAGCGAAAGTTGTGAAAAAGTGTGAAGATATAAGCAAAGCATTGAATAAAGAAGGGATAAAGACAAAAATAGATATGAAAGAAGTATCTCCTGGAGAGAAATTCTTCTTTTGGGAGATGAAGGGTGTTCCTTTAAGGCTTGAGATTGGTGAAAAAGAATTGAGTGGAAAAATAACTTTATTTTTAAGAGATAACAAGACAAGAATGCAGGTTTCTGAAAAGAATATTGCAGAAACTTTGATGAAGCAAGGGCTTGAGCTTGATGAAAGACTGAGAAAGAAGAATGAAAAGTGGTTTAAAGAGAGTATTGTTGAATGCAAAACCCAGAATGATATCAAAAAAGCGATAGAAAGCAAGAAAATTGCAAGATGTAATTTCTGTTCTATAAACAATGATGGGGAAAAGTGCGCAGCTGTTGTTGAAAAACAGCTTGCAGGATTTGTCCGCGGCAGCCTGGCTTCGAAACAGGAAAAAACATTTTCCGACGGAAAATGTGTAATATGTGGCAAGAAAGCCAATGCAGTGGTTTATATCGGAAAAAGTTATTAGTTATTAAGTTTCATAACTGCATAAGTTTTCTTTAAGATACTGGCAAGGCACTTTTGGAAGAGCAAACATCAGCAATCCGCATCTATGGTCGCAATACATTTCTTGAGCGCTGTTTGCAATGCATGTTTGTATTAATACAGCAGCTACTCTTTCTTCAATGGCTAATTTTTCTAAATCTTGCGGCATTCTAAATATCTCTTATTTAAGCAAATATTTTATATAAATATTTTTATAGTATAATTGTTATATTGATTAATGAGCAAAGGAAAGATAATAGGCAGGGGCGCAGAAGCATTATTGGTTCGGGATGGCAGGATTTTGAGAAAAAAAAGAATCAAAAAAGGCTACAGGCATGAAAGACTTGATTTAATGCTAAGAACATGGAGAACAAGACGGGAAGCAAAACTTCTTGACAAGGCTTCTAGTGTCATAAAAGTTCCTGGAGTTAAGGCGATAGATGGAAAAGCAAAAAGAGCCTTTGAGCCGGAAACAGAAATTGAGATGGAATTTATAGAAGGCAAATTGTTAAGCCAGTATTTGGATAAGTTTTCATTGTCAAAAGCCCTGAAAATATGCAAGAAGATAGGTGAAAATACGGCAAAGTTGCATGATAAAGACATAGTGCATGGTGACTTGACAACCAGCAACATGATTCTGAAGAATGATGAAGTGTATTTTATTGACTTCGGCCTTGGTTATCATAGCGCAAGAGCTGAAGACAAGGCAGTTGATTTGCATCTGCTAAGAGAAGCTCTTGAAGCAAGGCATTTCAGGCATTGGCATGAGTACTTTACTAAGGTTCTTGAGGGCTATAAAATATCGAAAAATGCAAACAGCGTCTTCGAAAGGCTTAAAAAGGTTGAAAGCCGTGGAAGATATAAGGGAAAGGCCAAAGGATAAAATGGGAAGAGTAAAAGGACAGGCAATTAAAAGAACAACAAGAAAACTGTTGCAAGGATATCATGACTTGTTCAGCCCGGACTATGAAAAAAACAAACTTATTCTTGAAAAAATACTTGAGACTGACAAAAGAACTAGGAACAGCATCGCTGGCTATATGTCCAGAATATTGAAGAGAGAGACTAAAAAATAATGCTAAGTTTGATAACTTAGAACAAAACAAGTAAAAACAGGGAGGTAAAACATGGCAGAAGAAAGAACTAGAACAGAAGAGAACGTTGTCTTTATCGGTGGAAAGCCTTTCATGAACTATGTCACAGCTGTAGTAATGCAATTTACAACTCGTGGAGCGAAGGAAGTTGTAGTGAAGGCAAGAGGCAAGTTTATCAGCCGGGCAGTGGATGTATCGGAAGTAACCACGAAGCGTTTCTTGAAAGAACATGACATAACAGTGAAAGACATAAAGATAGACAGTGAGGAGTTCGAGAACAAGGAAGGCAGAAAAGTCAACGTATCTACCTTAGAAATAACTTTAGCAAAGAAATAAACTTTTTATTTATTTTTTCTTTTTTTTTATTATTGTGTGACCACAGCTGACGTTATCTGTGACTAAACTTTTATCATTATCAAAAATATTCATGCTGCTACGTCAGGCAGTACATTAAAAGCGAGCCATCAGGCGAGCTTTTACTTCTTATTTGAAATTATCTTTGGTGAGCTCGTATTCTATGAAATCTTTCACAAAGACAGGAACATTCCATGTGCTAAATCTTTTTTCATTAATCTGGAATACGTACAAAAAGACTCTTTGTTCGCCGTATTCATATTTCTTTGCGTTTGCAGCTGCTATGACTATCATAGGGTCCTGGAATGATGTGTCCACTTTCAACTCTGTTCTCTGACTTTTAGACAATAAGATCGCGCCATATTGCAGATTTCTATCAATCATTATATCTAATTTTACTGGGCGGCTGTTGAAAAGAGTTAATTTGTCTTTTTGGTCGCTATAGTTCTTTTCAACTTCATGCGCATATTCTTCCAAGAAATCAGAAAAAAAGCTCCTTACAGAATCAACATTCAATGCCATTTTTACCTCTTTTGTCTCTTTTTGTTTATTATCTTATTAAATCCCTACAGGGATTTAAAAAGTTTATTGTGAAGGAGTGTGATAATGGCAGTGGGGGGAGTCGAACCCTCGACATCGAGCTTATGAGACTCGTGTTCTACCGCTGAACTACACTGCCTTGAAATTTCAAAGCCAGGGAAATTTAAAAACCTTTAGTAAATATGCTGCAATACAAGATTATCGTCGCTGTCGCGCAAGAATAATGTGTCATGATCATTGTTCCATATAGAAGGACATTGTATATTCTGGTTCCAGTATAAATCCATTCCTGTATCCTGGCCAGAGCCGCTGTGCAATGTAAATGATTGATCTGATTTTGCTGTAAATTCCTTAAAAGTATAGACATGTCTCGCGCTATCTTTTATTGTCCAGTCTTTCATTTCAATATCTTGGCATATATTTTTCAAAATAACATATTCATCATTTGCATTCTGGCAATCATCTCCCTGTGCATCATAGTTAAAATTTTCTATGATGAAGCAATCAGAATATTGGCTTTTAGAGCCCCATAAACATCCTTGTTCTTGGCTAGCTTGATTTATTGCTTCCTCAAATGCTGGCTGATATTTTGTATCAGGTTCTATTATGAGCATAGATGCATAACCCTCTCTAAGTATCATCAAGTTGACAAAGCCATCATAATTTTTTGGGTCCAGGTTTTCAGTCAAAAATATGTATCTTAATTTCCTATCGTACTTATCTTCATCCTGCATATCACGCTCAAGCCATATTGTTTTGTTTTCAATCAGTTCCTTTAGCCTGTCTTTTGCTTCCTGATAGCATTTTTCGCCTTTTTCTGGTGTGTTTTCATGCAGAAGCCTTATTGTCTGAATTGTTCCATTCGTATCCACTTTTATAGTATCACCGTCGACAATTTGAGTTACAATTGCTGGCTGCAAGATTCTTTGTCTTGGTGTTTGCTCTTGAATAATGCAGCCAGAGATAAAAATTAACGCAATCAGAAGAAAAAATATCAGTTTTTTCATTTTATTTATATGCCCTCACCGAGAATCGAACTCGGATCACAAGCTCCGCAAGCTCGCGTTCTGTCCGTTAAACTATAAGGGCTATCTATTAGAAAAAATAGCGATATCTTTTATAGTTTTCTGATAATATCTTGAAACTCATTAAGAACTTGGTTTTTGATTTTTTCCTTTAATGGCAACCCGCAGATAACTGCAGTATATTCTGGTGTGTTTTCTTTTGAAAGCCATTGCAATGGCTTGTTTAATTTTTTTGACAAATCATTGCAGTCAACACCCATAGATTCAAGGCTATATCTTCGCTTTTCTGGATACTTGCATGGCTTTTTTAATTTCAGCTGGCAAGGATTACATAATCTGCATGAGCCTGTTGCAAGAAACTTTGTTTTTGATATTTGTTCAAGTTGCCTCATTATCTTTTCTATTCTTGGTTTCATCACCCTATTTAATAGCATGAACTTGTGCCACGAGCGATAATCTGTGTTATCAAGTTGTTTTAAGTCTGTATGAAACATCAAAACAAAAATCAAATCACTATCATTTATTTCATTTTTAAAATCAGGAGTATAAGGAGGGCATGAATATTTTTTAGAATAGTTTTTGCAGCCTTTTTTGCATAGTTTATTGAACAGGATTTTATCAATTTTCACGTCGGAAATCTTGAAAAACTGATATGTATAATTAATCTTAAGCTCATGTTTGGCAGTCTTTACAATAAAAAAGTTCATTTTATCCAAAAATAAATGAAATATTTATAACTTTAGTTTAGAAAAGTTTTTCCTGTTTTGCTAATTCTATTATTGCCTCTCCATATTCGCCATCATAGCCCGGTTTGACCTTTATCTTTCCTTCCCTGTTTTTTATTATCGCCTGTGTTATTTCTTTTGTTGTGATTTTTGCCAGTTCTTCTGCAGGAACATCAAGCAATATGTTTAATTCATTGCCGAATTTCGCTATTAACTTGTTATATTCATTCCATACTTTTTTTGTTGTCATTGCCCCGCCAAGAATTTTTGAAAGTATCTCATGCAATGGCAGGATGCTTTTGAATGGTTTCGCGCCCTGAGGTTTAAAGCCCTCTTTTCTATCTGCAAGCTCTTCAACTCTGTTTAAAACTCCGATTGTCATCGGTTTTTTGCAGACAGGACAAATATTATTCAGTTTTTTTGATTCTTCTGGAGGACATGAAAATTTACATAGACGATGGCCATCATAATGATATTTGCCATATGATGGAGAAGTTTCAATTGTAGATAATATATTCTTTGTCCTTATCGCTTCTATGATATTTTTATAGGTCAATTCTTTCAATTCGAAGATTGTTGCTTCGCGGCCTATGCGCCATGGCCAATAACTGTGCAAATCAGAGAAAGAAACTATAGCGTATTTGTCTAATTTGCTTAATCTCCAGTTCATTTCAGGATCAGATGACATGCCTGTCTCGAATGCATGAATATATTTTGCCTTGTCCTTGAATGCCTCTTCTATGCTATTGAAACCAGTTGCAGAGCCGAAGATGCCGAACCAGGGCGTCCATGCATGAGCTGGAATTATTTCAATGTCTTTGGAGATTTTCATAAGCTCTTCGGCAAATTCATCGCATGATATGTTGAAGATAGGCCTGCCATCATAATCTATGCGGCCTTTTTTCTTCAAATAATCTGTAATCTGCTCCACTATCTCAAAACTCGGAGCTAAGAAAACCAAGTGAATTCTTCTTCCCTTGTTATCTTGAGTGTACATCAGAGAGATTTCATTGCTCAAAATGAAAGGAAATCCCGACGCTGTTTTAAGAATTCCTGTTCCATCTTCTTTCAACTCCTGTTTCAGCTCTTTAGACCATAATGGATGTGAGAAATCTCCTGTTCCCATGAGGCTTACGCCTTTCACTTTTGCCCATTTTTCTAAGTTTTGTATAGTCAATTCATGGCTGGTGGCTCTGCTGAATCTCGAATGAATATGTAAGTCGCTTATGATTTGCATTTTGTTAAGTAGTTATTTTACTCGCGGAATGACGTCAGCCGCGTGAATATCTAGTGGCTTAATAATGAGATAATGAGAACTAAAAGATTTTTATAGTTTTATATGTTGAAATTCTCGTGCCCGGATGGGACAACGGTACTCCGCACGCCTGGAAAGCGTGTTTCCGAAAGGATTTCCAAGTTCGACTCTTGGTCCGGGCGTTACCCCATTTTTACCGACGACAAAACCACTGAAAACCACGTACTGCGCGGGGCGTTGCACTCTTTTTGCTATTTGAGGGACTTTTGATACACGAGAAAGATACAAACTCTTTTAAGATAATCTTGAAATGAAAAAGTTTAAAAGGCAATTCTTTGCCTAATATCTATGGGCATCGATAGTTTTGTCGCAGAAAAAAGCAAAGAATATGCTGATCCAAAAACAGCACTTTATAGATTAGATAGCATCGCATTCATAGCAGATCAAGCAGGACTGCTGGATATGCGTATTCAGTCTATGTTAGATGCGGTAAATAGAATTACTGGATATTTTGGACCAAACAGAATGGAAGCACTAAAGGCCTTTGAGAGCACATATGGAAGAGTTATGGGGCACTTGAAAGCTGGCCCTAGGCAGATGGCCTTAATTAGCTTTGATTACGCATTAAAAAATATCGAAAAAAGAGTTGTAGCTGCAGGTAATCGAACAACTAGAATATTACAAAATATAGTAGAAGAAGAACTCCTAGGTTTTGAAAAGCCTAGTACTAAACACGGTATGGGAAGACAGTATTTAACTGAAGCACAAAAAGCGAAACTAGGCCATACTCAAAGTTAATGTCACAGCAAGGTGGTCGACAATCCTTATAGCCTCTAAACATCTAGGAAATGTTGTATAAACCTTGTGCATAAAACCACTCATTATTTAAACATTAATTTGCTTTTCTATTCATGGCGAAGTATGATTATTCTGCTCCGAAATATATTCTTGATGCGATTTCTAAGAAGAAAAAAGCAGGATATTATGTTGATCCTATCAATGATAAAAAGTTCTTGGCGCAATGGTACATCAACGTAATTAAAGACAAAACTAAATCGGATGAGATTTATAATGGGATTGCTAGCGATTTGGCCAAGCCATTTATGAAACTTCCAACTAAGTCAATTGAAATTGCCCAATTTTTACGTAATCAACAAGACGAAAAGACGGGTAGTTGGGTCAAGCAGCCAACCAGATTCCATCAAGAGCTTGAACGTGCAAGACATATTATTTCTACACTAGAGAAATATGAACTTAAACCAAAATATCCCTTAAGATTTATGGATAAAGTAAATACGGGCAGAAAATTAAAGCAATACTTCATGAGTTTGCTTTTAGATACAAGAATTAGTCACGATGATGAACTTAATTTAGGCTTTGTAACGCTAAAAAGTTTTTATGACAAAAAACTACATCCATTTAGTAAAGATTGGCTATCTACTTATTATAGTTGTATTGATACCTGGCAGGATTCAAGAACTGGATACTGGGGCCCACAGATAAAAAAAGCGAACATAACTAAGAAATTACCGGAATTATCAATTACATTTCATATTCTTGAGTTTTTTTATAATCCTGAAACTTTGGATTTAATAAATAAGAAATATTCTCCAAAGTATAAGAAAAAGATAATAGAAACTACTTGGAATATTCGCAATAAGAATTATGGGTATGGTTGGCTTGAGGGGGGAAAGTGGTCAACGCACCATAATTTTGACGTTGCTTATATTTTTGTTTTATTATTTGATGAAATGAACCTCAAAGAGAAAAATAGAGTTAGAAAATTGTTTAATCAGTTTTTAGTTTGGACGTTAGATAAATGTCAACAGAAAAATGGAGGGTTTATAGGGGTTAAACCTGAAACAAGAGAGGCTAATTACTTTGAAACGAGAAGGGCAATTTCCCTTTTAGAGAAAATAGGTTATTTTGATAAAATTATTCGAAAAAGAATTTGGGGAGATGTTGCTTTAGGAATCAATAGTTATAGGATTTATGAAGGAGATATACCCAATAATACGTGGGATACGCGAAATTTGAAGTCAATTGTATACTCTAAAGACTCAAAAAATAAGGATCCTATTGAAACAAGAGAGAGAATACGTAATTTTTTACAAAAGAGTAAAGACCACAAAGATTCTGATTCATTGAGGATACAAAAGCGAATGTTATTTGATGAATACTCAAAACATAAGTATGTTATCCTCCATCGTTTACCTCGGTTAAAAGAAGGGCAAAGTTTAGTGGCAGTCGATAGATATGGCGGAATAATTAGCGATTAAATTCATTTATTTTTATAGCAAATTAGAAGGATCACTCCTAGTCCGACAATGCTTATAACCTCGAAAGATCACAGAAACCTTGTATAATACTTGTACATAAAAAAGCGCACTAAACACCCAGTAGATATAATTCTAAATATCTGGGAACCGAAATGTTTATAAATAAGTCCAACTAAGGTAAACTAAGTAATACTAACATGGTAAAAGCGCTAATAGAACTTAATGAAAACACCAATCGAGTGTTAAACGTAGTCAAAGCAAAGTATGGTTTTTCAGACAAAGCTAGAGCTATCGAATTCGTAGTTGACAAATATATTGAAGAGGAAAACGAACCAGAACTGAGACCAGAATTTATAGAGAAAATAAAGCAAATAGAAAAACAAAAGAGTATTAAAGTAAAAGATATCTTGAGTCATTATAAGGTGTGATAATGTATGATCTTGAAGTAAAAGATGAGATGGATAGAATGTTTCATAAGTTGGCTCGTAAAAACCCCAAACAACTCGAAATGATTAATAAGAAGGTCAACGAGATACGCTCAAATCCTCAACGCATTTATAAATTTCTGCACTTTCCTCTTCAGGGATTTAATAGAGTTCATATTGATACTCACTTTATCTTAATTTTCAAAGTGGATCATGCAATGAAAGTGGTTATTCTTTATTATTTTGATCATCACGATAATGCCTATAAATGGCGACCGAAACCAGAATAAACGATACATTTCATCTCGACAATCCTTATAACCTCTTAACGTCTAGGAAATCTTGTATAATACTTGTACGTAAAACGGCCCACGAATATACCACAATGGTCTCATGGGTGGTCCGGGCGTTTTAATAATATTTAAAAAGTAATCGTGCTTTGTTCAATCATGCCAAAGAAAGAGGTCAAGAAGAAACTTGGTGGAAGAAATTTCGCATTAACTATAATTCTAGGGGTTTTTGTTGCCATAATGGTTGTAACTTTATTCAATTTATTGGTGACTTATATTTATGAAGATCCTCAATATGATGACTTCTGTCATGGGATGGGCACAGGAGAATATGGGCCTTATCCTATTAAATATGGAATAGATACAGGACAATGTATATCTAATTGCACATTTTCAAGAACTCTTCAAGAGGAAACTGACAATTGCACATATCAGAATGGAATACCTTTTTATGAATATAATGACGATGGATGTGCCATAGCATTGAAAGAATGCAACCTCTGCAACCAGAATTTTGAAAAAGCTTTTAAAAAATATAATGAAAATACGTTTTTTGTGTATGCAGCTATAGGATTCATCTTGATAGTTCTAGGATTGTTTATCAATACATTGTTAATACAGATAATAATGCTTCCTGCAGGAGCTTTTCTTGTAATAGAGGCTGCTGTAAAGAATTTTGACAATAAGCTTTATGTAATAATAGTATTCAGCCTGTTGATAATAGCAGCTGTTTATCTTGCTCTGAAGAAATTAAGATAAATTAATAGGTTATTTTGATTCCTTTCGCTTCTTCTAAAACGCCTTTTTCCCCTCTAGGGATTTTTTCATGCATCGCTTTCTGAACATATTCAAGAACTCTTTTCTTTTTTTCGTTCAGATTCCTTTTTTGTGTTAAGAAAGGTCCGCCTATACAGCCGCCCATGCAGAAATTCGCATCTAAGAACCTGACTTTAGGGTCTGGCTTTTTTAAAAATTCTATGACGTGAGAAATTCCATCAACACTTTTGCTTTCTTCTGGCTTCAATATCTGTTTTATATGAGCTGTTTTTGATAATCCTCCGGCAAGAGGATAAATTTTTGTGTATTCATTGTAAAATTTGTCAAACTTTTCATCGATTTTTGTCTTTCTTGGTTTGATATTGTGCTTCTGGAGCAGATTTTCAAGCTCCATCATGCTGATAACTATATCGACGTCATTTGTTGTCTCTGCCTCCATTCTTTTGAAATTGCATGGAGCAACAAAAACTGTCTTGTGCTTTGGATAGGTTTTTTTGCAGATTTTTCCCATAACTATCATTGGAGAATAAACCCTGATAAAATTTTTTTCATATTTAGGAAATTGTGTCCTGATTGTATGAACAACTCCCGGACAGACTGTTGAAATAACAAGACATTTTGACTTTTTCAGAATATTATGATATTCGTGATTTATGACTTTAGCAGCGAATGTCAATTCAACTACCTTGTCAAAACCTAGATCTTTGAGTTGTGTGATTATCTGCGGATAATCAAACTGAGCAACAAAGCATGGAGCAAGCATTGCAACAAGCTTGGATTTCTTCTTCAGTTCTGATTCAAGCTCAGGAACACCACCTTTTTTCATAAAAGAAATAAATAAGATATGCTTTTAATTTTATTGTTTAGAATTTTATGTCATTTATCCAGACAAATGGCTGTTCGCGAGATAAGCCTGGACATGCTGTGTTTATCCAACATTGCACTTGAGGAAAGTTTTCTGTCTGATTAATATCTAAATCATTGAACAGGAAAATATAAGCTTTCTTTTTCTGCTTTTCAAGCTTGTTTTTCAGCTCTTGGGCTTGTTTCAGCTTTTCCTGGCCTGGTTTTGTTGAGACAAGGATGCCGAATGTTTCTGAGCTAAGAAATTTCAGTTTCTGACCGCGCTTTCTTGCCATTATCTTGTCTATATCATTCTTGTCTAAGTGTGAGAATTCATTTGTCAGAGGATTGAAAATGAATATTGGTTTTGACTGTTTTAGGCTTGTGGCTATGGCAAGAGGATGAAACTTTCCAGAGCCAATATAGAGGAATGCCTGGACTTTATCTTGGATATTATCAGCTGATGTGACATCGCAGCCAAGAACCTGGCCTGGCTCTAAACAAGGATTCTGGCTTTTGCTTATAATGACTTTTTTGCCTCTGGCTTCAAGGTATTTTTTCAATTGAGGCAATGAGCTTGAGAATTGCACCGTTGAAACTAACCCTATTATATTCGGTAATAGCCTCAGATTTATAGCGTTAAAAGAAGCGATATAACTGAATTTAGAAGGTACAAATACAAATTTCATGTTTTGGCTTAAGCTGATTCTGCTTTTTCAAGTTTCTCTATCTTCTCGCCTCTGTAAACTTCAACAAAAGCTGGTGTTGCTATGATAGTGTTCTCGCCAAAGCCTGCCACATTGCCCTCTAAAGCATCCACAGTCTTCTTAAGCTTTGAGATTGATCTCTTAAGCTCTATGATGTCTTTCTGCTTCAATGGCTTTATGTCTATAAGGGCGATTGTGTAACCTTCTCTCATTATCTCAAGAATCTTGTTTACATCCTCGAAAGTTCTAAGAACAAATGGTCTGACAACCACTCTGACTTTTCTAGCAACATCCTTGCCTACATCAACTTCTAGGTAGTCTGGATTTGCTGCTGATTTTCCGCCGCCGCCAAATAGATTTTTTAATCCCATTTTTTATAACAGATTTTGAATTGTTCTTTAGTTTATAAATTTTTTGATGATAGTTTATATTGATTATTTTACTACTTTTTCAGGGTTTTTAGGATCTCATCCCTGTGACTTAACAGATTGTTCTTGAGCTCCTCTTCCTGTTTTTCGATGGTTTTGAGCCTTAAGTTAATGATATCCATTTTCCTTTGAAGGTCTTTTTCCAAATCATTCTTGTCTGACCTGAACATCAGAGAGCCGACTATTTTGAAAACCTCTGTATTTGGCTTTGCCTTCTTTAATTCATCCAAAGCGCTAGAGGTTTCATTGGCTTCGAACTGAAATGCCTGTTTTTGCATCAACAGGCTTTGTAAATTCTGCTCTATAATCTGAAGCTGAGCTATGGATTCCTGAGCTCGATGCTCTGCTGATTTTTCTGGATGCTCTTCTCTTGTTTCTTTTTTTGCCATTTTATATTGCTTTGACCTTTTTTACCATTACTCTCGGCTTAAAGAACACTTTTGAGCTACAGTAAGGACAAGAGAATCTGCCTTTCAAAACTTTAGAAGTGATTTGTTTGCCACAAAAAAAGCATTTATAGTTTGCCATTTTCTTTGTTTTTTGTTATTTTATTATAATTTAGGAATATAATAATGTTTTAAATCTTTGCCCCGACGTAGTATGCTGAAGCTGCGTATTTTTTCTTGCATCTTTTACATTGCCAAAGACCCTTTGCAAGTCTTCTGCTTCCAAGTTTTTTACAAAAAGGACATTGCTGCTTTTGCTTCTGTCTCGAGGCTATGGCAGAATATTTTGCCTTGACTGTCGAGCCATAGCGTGCGCCGAATTTTCCTGCAATTCCTACTTTTGATTTTTTTGGCATTTTTTTATTGTGTGGTTGACGTTATCCACATCATTATTTTATTAACATTACCTTCGCAGATGTTCATGCTGCGTTTTTGAATTATGGGGCTGCCAGGATTTGAACCTGGGCCACGGGTGCCCAAGACCCGAATACTAGACCAAGCTATACTACAGCCCCTGTAGTTTAGTTTAGTTTTTTTGTTATTTAAATATTTGGAAATATAGAGGATTATTTTTTCTTGGCAGAGGCTTCTTTCTTTGCTTCTGGAGCTGCTGTTGCTGCCGGAGCTGTTCCTGGTGCAGGTGCTGCTGCTGTTGCAGCTACTGCAGCTGCTTTTTCTTCTGCTTTTTTCTCAAGTTCCTTGATGACAGCTTCTTGAGTTCTCTTGACTTGCTCAAAATCTTTTGCAAGCTTATCTAGCTTTTCCTGAGACGGCTCTTCCCTTGATTCCTTGATTTCAGCGTCATATTTTCCTTGTTCGATTTCAGATATTACTTCTGTAGGCTTTTTGCTTTCTATGAGAATGCCTAAACTTGTACAGGTCCCCGCAACTGATTTTACAGCTGACTTGAAATTTTCAGTGTACATGTCGGGCTGTTTTATCTTCGCTATTTTTATAATATGCTCTATTGAAGCGTTTGCGACCTTGATTTTATCAGGCTGTTGCGATGCTTTCTTAATATCAAATTCTTTCTTTAACAACTCTGATGTAGGTGGTGTTAA
>Ga0315297_10001488_pt1 | contig 14481 bp, 17 predicted proteins | sample YL17G15_0_MG_FD_203628 | JGI IMG/M metagenome (GOLD analysis project Ga0315297, IMG submission 203628) | Sediment microbial communities from Yellowstone Lake, YNP, Wyoming, USA - YL17G15_0 | ecosystem: Environmental > Aquatic > Freshwater > Lake > Sediment | place: USA: Wyoming | collected... | reverse complement strand
TGCGTTGCGCGACGACGACAATCTCCGACAGTTCATTTTCGCAGGCACAAGCGAGTGCTACGGCAACCAAACACTATTTCCAATAAAAGAAGACGCGCGGTTCTATCCTACCTCGCCTTACTCAGTTTCAAAGCTTGCCGCAGTCAACTACCTGCAGTACATGCACGTCGCATACGACTTTCCTGTAACAATCATTTTTCCCTTCAACACTTACGGGCGTGGCCACAGCAAATTCTTTGTTGTCGAAAGAATGTTGAGTCAGATGCTGAACGGCGAGAAGGAAGTGCATCTGGGCGACCCTGAACCTGTGCGCGACTTCCTATACGCAACTGACCATGTTGAAGGCTACGTGAAAGCGTTAAACCATCCTGAAGCGGTTGGCGAAATCTTCAATATTTGCACGGGAACAGGCATTAAAATCTCTGACTTGGCACAGAAATGTGTGGAAATAACGGGTTTTCAAGGCGACATTGTCTGGAGCACCATTCCGAAGCGTCCTTTAGACATCTACAGGCTTATTGGAGACAACTCGAAGGCAAGGAACGTTCTGGGCTGGACGCCGACTGTAAGTTTGGAAGACGGGTTAAAAAAGACGATTGAAGGGTTGAAAGAAAATGGCGGTTAGAACAAGAACAGTTTGGAAGTTGAAAAGGGGAATCTACGAGGCTTGGGAAGGAGGCGAAGCTGAAGTCACGTCGGCGGACACGGTGACGGTTGACAGTTTGTCAGGCACAGTTTTCAATGCTATTTACCAGGCTTGCTTCTGGAAAATGACTGACGGCATGGTCGTGAACGTCACACACCCTAGTCCGTCGCCTAACGAAAACAGAATCCTAATCGGCAACGATTCAGCCACGAACCCCGTTACTAACTGCAAATGCATCTACATGGTGTATGGTGTCAAAGCGTGAGAGATGGGACAAATGGCAACCATAACCTACGTTGACCTGCACGACCTGTTAAACATCACGGTTGCGGACATAAGCGCGATAAACGCTGAGAAAATCATCGACTTAGCAGTTGACTGCCTCAACCTGTACGGTGCAGACTTGCCCAACATGACGGGAACGGCAGGCGCCAAAAGCCTCAGCTTAGAAAGCAAAGAGAAAGGCGCAGTCTTCATGGTTGCCCGCGCAGTCTACTACGGCTTCTACAAAGGGTTGGACGTGGTGGGGATTTCAAGTCTTTCCGCGTCGTCGCCAGACGTGATGAGCAACTCTACAATTGCAGCTGTCATCAAGGATGCTGGGCATTTGTTGTCAGAGGTTGACGTTGACGTTGGATAGGAGTTTCGAAAAGACATGAAAGCCACGGCTGGCGGAAAAGACACTGTGGGCGACATGCAGAGAGTCGTCCAGTCCATTCCATCTTCATACACGGTGTGGAAGGATGGAACGCAGGCAATAGCAGAATCCAATGTTAAAGGCGGAACCGACTACACGACAGGCACTGTCGCAGTAGTGATACAAAACGCGATAGATGCTTTACCCGCTAAGGGCGGCTCGATAGCATTCAGGGAAGGCGACCTAACTTTAGCATCAGAAGTCGTGTGCAACAAGCCAGTCCTGATAAGAGGCGCAGGCTTCGGGTTAACCGAACCCGTTCCCGTTCAAGGCGTCACAACAATAACTTTCGGCAACCACACAGCATTCAAAATTACGAACCGAAGCGTCCAAATAGAAAATCTTAACTTGGTCGGCGGCGGCAAAGCCTTGGCGAGCGGCAAAGCATTGTATTTCAATGGGGTGGGGCAACCTGCAACTAACAGGGTTGGCTGGGCAAACTGTGTCCGCAACATTGCGATAACAAACTGCTATGATCCGCTGTATCTTGACGGTGACATTTTCGAGTTGTCACTAGACCATATTTACACTAAGAATTGCCAACGGGGATTCTATGCAGATACAGATAGCATAAACGCCTATCTCAATCGGGTCTGCGTAATCTCGTGCGGAACAGTGGCAGGCGCAGCCGCCGACGCTTTCTACGTTAAGAACATGAACGCGCTTTTTATGGATGACTGTCAAGCTTTTGGCGGGGATCCAGACAGCAACATGGATTATGGATTACATCTTGTGGATATTATGGCGGGCAACCAAGTCTTTAAAGGCATCCAGATGGACGGATGCAACAAGGCTGGGTTATACGTTGACATGCCAGCTTCGCGTTTGGTGCAAATCGAAGTGTTGGGTTCATGGTTCCACGCGAAAGAAAACGCTGTTCTAATCAAGAATGCCACGGACATTTCGATTGTTGGTGGAATGGCTTATGTGATAGCGGGCGGTACGCCTGACTCAATAATCAAGGCGGAAGACTCGGCAGTAATCAACATTTCAGATGTGAAGGTGAGGCAGGAAGTGGATGCTGCGATACTGGGCATAGAACTTCACGATACCACACAATGCAGTGTTTTCGGCAATTTTGTCTATAACTACTATGCTCCTGGTGCTGCATTAAATGACCATGTGATCCAAGAGACTGGCACAACATGTGATTGGAACAAAGTAATAGGCAACACGGTCAGGTGGAGTGCAGGCGAGCCAGTCGATTTGTACGGCGCCTATAGTATGAAACTGGGGAATCCCCATTCGAAGAACCAGTTTGTTAGGCCCGTCATTTTCAATAATGATGCGGGTGTTGAGAAAGGCGCTATTTCTACAGGGACTGCTGGGAACAGGATGGTTCTGAAGTTCTATGACGTTACTTTGACCGCGTGGAGATACGCTTACATTGATAACGGTGCTTGGGTTATTGCTGTTGCGGAGCCAACTTAATGGATAAGGCTATTTGGGGCGTTCCGCGCTGGGGCTATTTCCGTTGGGGAGTCACCGTCACGAAATTTGATGTGGCGCTGGAACAACTCAAAAACGTCCCAATTCCAAACAGTCCAGTCGTGTCCTTGGAAGGTTCAGGCTGTGAAGGCTACGAACGCGAAGCCGTGTACCTGCCATTGTTTGAAGATGCAAAAGCCAGATTGAGCAAGGTGTAACCCTTGGGAAGACACAAAAAGTATATTCCAGCCGAAAAGATTCAGCACAACGACTTCATGGACTACCGAGAATACACGCTTTACGCTGACCTAGTCGCCGCAGTCGCTGGGTACGGCGCTGCAGAAGTCGGCAGAAACTTCCTGTGCATCGAAACTGGACGGTACTACTATTGGAACGGCGGAACCTTAATGGCTTATCCGTCAACGGGAGGCGCGGGAGCACCATCAGACGCGAGTTACGTAACGATAAACTTGGAACCCGCCCTGTCAGGAGAGATACAACACGCGAACATCATAGACCAAGCACAACTCCACATCTGCAAAATTCACGGGCCGTACCATCAAAACGCTATGGCAGACGAAATCAACGTTGCTGGGTTGAGTGGGCTTTTGGCGGATGAGCAGAACGCGGGCAAAATCAAAGCCAAACCCGTAGACGCGCCAGTCGCGGGCGACGACCTCAAATTCCTACAGTACAATCACGGCGCAAGCAAATTTCAACTAGGTGCGGTCGGGGGCGGCGGCGACATGACCAAAGCCGTCTACGACCCTGACACAGACAACATAGTAGAATCGGCGGATAATGCAGACACAGTTGACGGTTCACACGCTGTAGCCTTCGCTGCCGCCACTCATAAAGACACTCACAAGACGGGCGGAGGCGCAAACGCCTTTGTCGTGACTGACTTGCTGGACGGCATAGCCAGAATCACAGTACGCAAGAACACGGGTGCCAATGTCGGTTCAAGACGTAGAATCAACTTTATCGAGGGCACAGGAATAAGCTTCACGGTTACGGATGTGGGTGGAAGCGAAGAAGTCACGGTGCGGGTGGACGCTACGGGCGCGGGGCTGGGCGGAACTTGGAGCACGGGCATCTGTTCAGGTAGAAGCCCAATCGTGACGCCTCACAGCCTCGGCGGGGTTCCCACGCTTGTTTTGGCGTCGATCAAGGCCGCGCAGCCGTATCCTTCGCCGTGCTGGACTGCCGACGCTACGAACATCACGTTTCGCCACGCCGTCACAGCTGGTTGCACAATCACCTTCGCGGCGAGACTCTAGTTTTCCCCTCTTTTCTCAGTTCATAGTCATCTTTTGACAGGAAACGATGTAAAATGAAAACCGTAAATCTGGACAAGAAATTCGCGGCAACAATAGTTGCCCTGATTCTGATAAGCACGGCAATAGGCGCCTTGCTGGTTCAACAGTATTTTCCGCAGATCGGCTCAATCAAAGCCGAAGGGCCAGAGGATCCTCTGGAGGCTTGGAGCGAAGCCAGCTACATAATCTGGAAGTACAACACCACTTTCTACGCGTCTCGAAACATGAGCACTTGGGACACCGAACTGGACTCAAACAAGACCTACATTCAGCAGATGGCGATTGGCAACCTCACAACTGACTTTGCACACCCGAATAACGGTGGAACAATCTACCTGAAGGAAGTCACGCTCAACACTAGCCTCACCTACGATGAACATATTCTCATAGTCGAAGCGTATCAGGGGAAACTCACTTTTTACAGGGGCAACCTGAAACTGCGCGAGATCGGGGATTGCCCAACAGTCACAAGCGGCACATTCACGTTGACAAGCGACACTTCTGAGCATACCATCGTTGAGTTGACGCCTTCGGTTGTGACTTATGTCTACAACTTCTGGCTTGATTTGGACGCGTTGACGCAGAACTGCACCGTCAGAGTTTACAGCAAGATTGACGGAACCAACTACCGAGAGATGTTGCCCATGAGATTGAACAATATGCCTCCCTCCGCTGCGGAAGGACTGGCTTTGAAGCAACAGATAATTAGCACGGCTTGGAAAATAACGATTCAGTCTACAGTCGTGGAAGGGGCATCGCGTAGTATTCCGTACAGGTACTTCACGGAGGTTTGGGGTTAATGAACAAAACAAGAGCAACTGAAGGATTCATCTGCATCGCGGTGCTTGTTGCGGTTCTGTTTGTGGGTGTGTGGCAAATCAAACCTGTTTACAGTGCGGAACTTCCTTGGAGTAACGGATTCGAAACTGGCGATTTTAGTGGATGGATGGACTTTGGAGACGCTTCCTACATTGCAGTCAATAGTCATTCTGTTCTTAACGGGACTTACGGAGTTGAATTCAACTATACTGGCGCGACATCATATCCTTATTTCCATCATAATCTAGCTACTACTTATCCAGCATTGTACGTTTCATATTGGATTTATCTTGGACAGGCTCCTGGGGGTGGTGACCAGTACGGTGTTGGGCATCTTGGACAGAGAGGAGTTCAAGCTCTTGAGCGCATTCGAATCTACAATAATGGTTCTGGTCTGCAATGGCTTATGAACTACTACAACGCAACTTACGGTGATTTGCAGAGTGTTCTATCTCAACAATATGCGCCACAAGTGCTTACATGGATGCACATCATCGTCTATGATAACCAAACCAGTGGAGAATACAAGCTTTTCATAAATGGTAATGAACTTACCGATATTTCTCAAACAGGAGTCGACCAAGGAAGTAATGAACCTAATAGCTTCTGCGTCGAATTTTACATGGGAATTAATGGCAACTATGTTCGATATGACTCTTTCATCATCACTGATAACTACGCGGACGTCTTCCAAACAACGTCTTCCTTTGGTTATGCAACAATCGGCGGGTCCACTACATCCTTTGGAGACAATAACGTCCTTGAAGGATGCAAGTTCACTGCGCCTACTGGAGCAGTTGCGATTACTCAAATCACTGCGTATATACGAGGCTATACGGGAACTGCGAATGCAAGAGCTGCAGTATATTCTAGTAGTGACGGAGTTCCAGTAAGTTGGCTTGCGAATAGTTCGGAAATAACAGGAATAACCACGTCACTATCGTGGGTTAGCTTTCCAATTTCCTGTTCAATAACGACAGGTCTTACGTATTGGCTATGCATTTTTTCTGACGTCAACATTCAGATGGCTTATGATACTGGAACAGCAAATCAGCTAGCATGGATAACCGCTGTCTATACCTACCCAACCTTTCCAAGCGTCTTTATTCAAGGAACAACTCCTTCGTATGCCGCTTTAGTACAGAGCATCTATGCAAACATTACGACAGCCTATTCTGATGTTACGCCTCCCACATTTGGAACGATTATTGCTAATTCAACTGTTGTAGGAACTGGCGTGTCTCTGACCTGCACACTCTTTGACAATGTAGCAACCTCTGGTTACTGCTATGAATGGAACAACACGGGTAATCTAGTGAACAAGACTTGGACAACGGCTGGACTACAACCAGCTACTTTGGTTGGAACGTGGAACGAAACTGTTGGAAACAAAGTTGCAGTACGAATTTTCGCAAACGATACAAGCAACAATTTCAATGTCTCAATATTCTACAACTTCACACTAACAACTGATGCTGTCGCCCCAGTGTTTGGAGCGGTCACAGCGAACAACACCTATGCTGGAAACGTGACCAAACTACAATGCACCATCACCGATGAAACGGGAGTTTCGGGATATTGGTGGCAATGGGATAACGTCGGGCATAATGTTAATACAACTTGGACTGCAGGTAGTATCGCTATCTTGGAAGGAACATGGAATATCACTGTCGGAAAGATTGTTCATGTTACTGTCTTTGCAAACGACACAAGCGTAAACAACAACACAGGAATTTCAGCTCAATATAACTTTTTGCTGAAAACAAGCTCTGAGTACACAGTGGTTGCGTCTAGTGGCTCACGCTATGATATTCAGGTAGCAGTCAATACTGTTCGAGCGCATGGTGGAGGTATTGTTGAAGTTCCAACAGGAACTTACAACTGGGTTGCGTTAGGGGCATCATGGTCAACAGTTTCTGTTGATTTAGGTAATGGCTCGATAAGTATAATCGGTGCTAGTGTTCCAAGTGGCGATGACGGAAATGGTCTAAGTATTCCAGCAACGTGGTACACCACCATTGTTCAGCTAAACGATGTTCTCGGAAACTTTATCGGCGCAGGCGAACAACATTGGATAGACGTAACTGGCTACGAGAATTCCTATACATTCAGACTAGCAAACATCGAATTTCAAGGTTATCGCTATGCCCATAACGGAACAAGCAGCAACATCACGTTAGGAGTAGCATTGAGCAATGTCTTTGACTTTCGTATTGACCACTGCAAATTTCAAGACATCTGTGGGGATGCCATCTTCGCTGGAAATCTTGACATGGGTCCGTATAACAGGCACAACTGCAGTGGAGTTATAGACCATAACGTACTGAATAACACGTTTGGAGACCCGGGTTACGGTGATTATTCTACCACCAGCGTTGGATACGGCATTGAAATGCGACGATGGGCTTCTGACGTGTGGGATACAAATTTGAACAACGTGTGGGGAAAGGCTACGCCTTACACGATTTTCATTGAAAACAACTATTTCAGCAGATGGAGACATAGTACATGTTCTAACGATGGAATGTATCAAGTTGTTAGATTTAACATGTTTGAACATGGATATGGCATAGGAGAAGTGGACGGTCATGGGTCATACGCCGACGAAAGTAAGCCTTACGCAGTTGGAACGAGAGGAATGGAAATATATAACAACACATTCAAAAATCCAGACACTCGATGGTTAGGAACAGATACAATTGTTCCGATGGCTGTAAACATCAGGGGTGGCACAGTACTAGTTACTAATAACACGCTGATTAGTTACGTTGGACTATGTCACTTCAACGATGATTGGGGCAACTATGCACCATACGTTCCACAATGTCATACCAACAACACCTATCTTTGGGGCAACACCATGAACGGCGCGGCGAATTGCACTTACAATACAGATTCAGTTGAGAATGTCAACTACTTCTACAGAGCACCTACAATCGCACTAGATGGAATCTCTTACATTCCTTATGTTTATCCACATCCATTGGCGATTCAAGAAGGTCAATCATCATCAATAGTTGTAACGATTACATCACCAACAAACACAACCTACACCACTTCAACGATTTCCGTTCAAATCTCGGCAACTGGCGGAACCATCGACACGATCCTGTGGAACTGCAAGAACGGCACAACATGGATTTACGGTTCAAACCAGACATACACGGTTCCGACGAGCATGACGGGATTCGTGGACGGAACTTCCTACACTTTCTATGCTTGGGCGAACAACACGTTGGGCGAGTGGGACGAAGAAACAGTCATGTTCACCGTCCTCATCATCGTAGTTCCTTATGATTGGGGTTCATTTTGGGGAGACTGGTGGGGACTTCCTTGAGGCTGAAAAAGTGGGTTTAGACTTTAGCGTGACCCGAAGGGAACTGCAGCTCGGCGCAGCCGACACAGTCACAGGATGGTACGCCAAAGCCTACGCGGAAACAACGATTGAAATGGCAGTCATTCCCCGCGCCATGCGAAGCATCGCACTCGCGGCGGGGTTTTATCCGCATTATGAAGTGAGCGGGTTCCACCTTGACCCAGTCACGGAAGGCGACGAAGTCAAAGACAGCTTTGGCAACTACTACGAAGTGGAACTGGTCGCGCCGAACAACTTTGGAGACAGTCTAGTTTACTACGAGTCCAACCTCACTAAGTTGCCCATTCACTACGACATGCCAACCACCTACGGCACAAGCGCGACAGTGGAGGATCCGCGGCACAGAACCAAAGACTATTTGGATCCACTATCTGGCCACATTCCTGCTGGGCATTTAGATGGGGCGAACTTGCTTAAAAACGATGGAGTTACACAGGCCAGTTTCAAAGTGTGCTGGGCTGATCCGCCTTACCCCATCAAGACGGTTTTCGTGACGAAAGGCGTAGACCTAGTTTATTCAATCGGCAGACAATCGTCCGCACCGTTAATCGACTGCGACAAGTACGCGTATGGCTACCAAGAAAAAGTGCCGATTACGGTTCAAGCCATTGACAAGACGGGCATTAGCGGTGACAATCTGATGTGGCAGGGCGAACGCGAACTTAGGCGAGTAGTCGAAACCTATCCGTTGGGTTCATTGCGAAACTTGGAAACAATGAATAGTAAGACGCAGAGCCTCGGTTCAACGACGTTGTACAGCGTCGAATGCGTTATGGATTATCAGAGGGACCTGACTTGACAAACGTGAAGCCGAGCATAACGCACACGCAAGGATTCTTGGACGATTGCAACAGCGTCACTGGATGGGGCCAAACCGATTCAGGGTTAGGCGCGACTCTTGCCGTTGAAAATGACGACTACTTCAAAATCAGTGGCACTCCAAACGCTGTAGGTGACGAATACACATATTACACGTTGGACAATCCTAACTTTTCAACTACGTTGTACCCTAAACTGGTGGTTAGGTGGAAGACAGACGTAGCCTCAAACGGTCTTGAAGCTAAAATCAAGGCTGTCTACACGGCAGGAGAAACCTTCACGACTCTAGGCTTCAGCACAGGCTGGAAGACAACCATAATCGACTTGACCGCTGCTAAAGAAGTGAACAGTATTCAGTTGTGGGCAGACGACAATCCTGACACGGCAGAATCTTACGGAGCGCACTATGTCATGTTCGACTTTATCTTGGCTTGTGGCTTGTTCACGTTTCCGAATTGTGCGGGTGGCCTACGTTTTACGCCACCGTCAAGGCACGTTGCAAGCCCAATACCGACCCGACTCTGTGACGTGACACAGTTTCTAGGAACCGACTCAGCCACGGTTGAATCCACTTCCAACTTAGACATTGGAAACTGGAAACGGTCGACTGACAGCGTGAATGGTGACGTGTTCCTAGACATAGCGCACAACAGTTACAAAGAGCCTTTTCAGTGGCTAGACACTGGCACAGAACGGTTCAAGGTCACGTTGGATAGGCCAGTGTTTAGGCGTGAAGTGAACGGCAGCAAAACAAGTCACATGCTAGACCTCACTTTCAGAGAGTTTAGGCGTAGCAACGGAAACTTGGAAACTTTCAGAGAACGATTCCACAGCGAGGGACAACTGTGAGCGTGAAACTTAGGGACATGGTTGCTCTTGACCGCGAATGGACAGCGGACCTGAAACTGTTTTTTGAGCAGAACCGCATTTGCGAGGTTGACTATCTTGAATTGACTTACGCGGAGTTCTTGGAGTTCAGCGAGGAATACTTGAAGAAACTGGCAGAGGTTCTACAGAAACATGAGCATAAGATATGATTTTAGCACAGCCAAAACCGACCTTGCGGTTCTGCCACAGAAAATGTTGGAGTTTGCGTTTGAAGTTTTGATGCAACAAGCTGAACTTATGAAGGGTTTGGCTCAGGTCTATGTGCCAGTTGATACTGGTTCATTGCGCGACAGTATCCGAATTGAAAGGGGCGGGGAAGGTGAAGCATGGCGCAGAGTTCGCGTTCGCGCAGGTGGTTACGTGACCAATCCCAAGACTGGCAGGCTTGTGAATTATGCCGCGATTATTGAGCAACGCTTTCCATATATGAGACCCGCTTTTGATGAAGTTAAGCCAACGATTGCCGAAATGATCCGAGCGAAAGTGGTGGAGAGTTGCAATCCATGAGTGAAGAAACAGTCACTTTCAACTTGGAACTGAACATTGAAGGCGCGATAGATAACTCTCGAAGACTGGAAACTCTGCTTTACAGAAGCATAGGCTTGCTGGGTAGGCTGGGCCTTCCCGAAAACATAGATGCAGCCATAGCGAAGGTTCAGCATCTAGTCATGGTTATTAGACTGTTGCACACTGCAGCCATAGCATTGGAAGCCGCAAGCGGGCCCTTGGGCTGGGCATTAGCGCTTGTAGGAGTTGCAAGTGCAGCCTTGTCCATGGGTGATTTAGTGTATGACGTTACGAGAGGAGTCTAAATGGTAAGCCATAAATCACTGCCTCAGATGCAGTTGACCGTCACCACTGGCGGAGTCGCCTATGTCATAGACAGCGTATTCAGCGGTAAGATTATCAGAAACGAAAACGGCTTCGACACTGGCACATTCACGATCATCGACTGTATAGGAACAGACCCTTCCCGATATTACCCTGCTAAAGTTACGAGTGGCAGCCTAGTCAAGTGCGAAATGAAAGACTATTCTGACGCTGCTTACACCACGGTTTTTAATGGTGTGGCTCGTTTCGTCTATGTCAACATGACTGAGCAAGGATGGACTTTAGAGTTGAAGTGTGACGGTGCTGGCTTCGGACTTGCTGAAAGCGTATGCGGTGAAGAGTTCGGAGTAGAAAGCAGAAACCCAACATTAGACACGATTAAAGAGATATTGACGGATGCGAACCACGGCATCATTCCAGCGTGGACGAACAGCATCTTAGGAAACACTGGTAATGCTAGCGGCTACGCCTACACATTCGCTGACGTGGAAGACATCGCTGGGTCCATGAAGTACGTTTACCTACCTTTCAAGCCATGCCACAAGGCCATTGGTGACGTGTGCGACTTGCTTCAAGCCATTAAAGGAGCCAATGCTGGGCCTCACTGGATCGTTGGAACAGATGACAAGTTCAGACTCAAAACTGTAGGTTCGGATCAAGCTGGATGGGATGACTATTACGGTGGAAGCCAAGCTGCTTCAACGCTAGAGCAAGGCGTGGACTTCACAAGTTTCAGCCTTCAAGACCTAACAAAAGAAGCGAACTACGTTTTGTTTAGTAGTGCGTTCAGGAAGCCAGCTAACGGAGACTTATGGACCGAGAACAACGCGGGATTATGGGGAGTACCTGGCGGTGGATTCGTCACGTTGAGCAACGAGGGACCCGACACTATTATGAAGGTAGGCCACTACAGTCTGAAAGCGCTCGTTAACATTCAAGACATCAGCCAAGAATACTGGTATTATCCTTCAACGCAAAATGCGGGGTGGGACCTCACTAAAATCGGTGGAAATTACACGATTCCAACCTTTTCGTTTTGGGCCAGAAGAAACGCGGCGTTGACATTGGCAGCAAGTCCTGACTGGATGGGTGTCTGGTTTGTTCACGATTTTGGTGGAGCCGTTCTTTACGAGGCATCTATTGACCTTACCAAGTTTCTGCCAGAAGTTGACAAGTGGTACAACATCAGCTTTGGCATAGGCCCAAACTGGAAACAGTTCGAGTCAAACAGCGCTTTCGGAAGAATGACTGCCGCTGGTGGTGGTGGAGATTGGACTAACGTTAATTGGATTGGCTTCGTCATAGTCAACAAGCCAGTAGGTTCCGCGCTTTACATTGACGGAGTACAGTTCAACGGACAAATCTTGCGAGGAGCAAAAGAAGCGGGAATCGGAGCGAACAACAAACTGAAACTAAAAGTGATAACGGACGACATCGCAAAAGACGATAGCATGGTTGCTTCTGACGACAGCGGAGTCATAGGCCAACTGTGCAAGGCTGAACTATACCGCTGCAAAACCACGCCTCTAGTCGGAGAAATCCGAGTGCCGTACCTCTATGATCTGATGGCTGGTCAACTCTTGCACATCCACGCTAAAAAGACAAGCGCTGGAACATTCAACATTGACAGGGACATGAGAGCCGTCAGGGTAGAACTAACCTTTGACGGAACCAGCAACTTTATGGACTCCATAACCGTTACGAGTGACGTGATAAACAGTTATCCGCGCATGGCATGGACTAACATGAATAAGGTTCTGGCAGATGCAAGGCCAGAAAGCCAAGATCGTCAAGCCAGCTCATTGAAAATGAGGGAGATAGACGTTACTCAAACAATATTGGAACATGCGGCATATTAGGCGGTGATTGAATGGAAAGTAAGATTGTTCAGAGATTGGCAGACTCGGTTAAGTTGGCGCTTTTGCTTTTGGCAATCACGACTTGCGCGGCTATGACGGTTTACGGTTTCGGGTACATCGCCACGATCCACATAGTTCTTGAAGGATGGCTGTTCTGCACCGGGTTCACTGTTGGATACCTTTGTCTCTGGCTGTTTCTCGTCTGGATCGGGGTATGGTGGTATGACAACGCTTTATTACGAGCATCATAAGACGCTGCCAAGTTTGAGCAAATAGGCTGGCCCTAGCGACTCCGAAACACCTACTCGTAACGGTCTTCGTTGAAGGCCCCCCATCAATGGGTTTCAGTGAAGGCCCCCAAATTAAACGGGCTTCCACGAGAAACAACGGGCTTGTACGGACATTTCCGTGTTGAAGGCCTCTGAAAAAACGGTCTTCAATGAAGACCTCTAATTAAATGGGCTTCGGCGAAGACCCCTAGATTGAACGGGCTTCAAACGGGGTCTCATCTGTTTTTGTGCAACTCTACTAATCCTCAGCGAAAGCCCTACTTCTGCTTAAGCTTCCTTCCAATAGCGCCTTTATCCGTGAACATCCACACAAAGTATCCTTCACTCGTAACCCGTCCGCCCGCGTTTTCTAGGAACTGTTCAAGCGCAATGTAGTCGGGGTTTCCGTCGTTGGCTTTCTTTTCTGCAATCTCGAATGGGCCCTTGTCGCCTTCCGCATTCTTCCACACGATTTTTGACGTGTCAAACTTGAGTTTTGGGCTTCCTTGAGGTTTTGTTTCGGCGCCTAGGTTCTGCCTTAGCTGCGTCGTTGCGGCGTCTACAGCGTCAGAATAGATCAGGATGGCTTCTTGAAGTCGCTCGAGCTTCTGCTTCATTTCTCGTATTTCGTCAATCTTCTTTTCAATTTCACTCACTCTTTTCACCTCCACCTATTTTCGTTTCCAAAACGCTCGGAGAGTATGAACCGTACGGTCGTAGTGCCTACCCAAATACTCAACTCTACCATCATAACGAAGCATTTTCAGAAGGAATCCGAGTTTGCCTTTCTCCATGCCTAGTTGCCTACCGAGTTTTTCAGTTGTGATACGTTCGGTTGGCATTGCCCAGTAAACCCGTTCTTTCAGGCCTTCACGATCATTCATTACTGCTTCATCTCTTTCTGTGTGGATGGAAATAGTGCTTCTGCAACCAACCAAACACCCAAGCCTAGAACAGCATACACTATGAAGTCCATCTGAACAGCCAGCCGAAAATGACTTACGTTCTGCCATGTGTCAACCAACATGAAGTAGAAAACCGTAACTATGATGTGCAGGCCTATCCCAAACATTAGGTTTCTCTTATTCATTCTTTTTCATCTCCTTTGGTTTGTATCCGTTGCACGGGATTGACTGGTGGACGTCTTTTATTGTGGCGTTGCACCAACTGCAGTTTCGGCTGGGCCTGTCCAGACAACCACAACAGACACAGCGAGGCATCAACCCCTCACCTCAACAATCATTGTTTAAGCCTCAAACCCTTCACAGAGTAGATACCTTCGCATCATCAATGCTTCCTCTTCGTTTGTCGCTAAAACCTGAAAATGCCTCTCTGCAACATTCTGGCCACAAGTTGGGCAGTATTCTGGGGGAAAGACATATTTCAATTCAAACACCTTCAGTTCCTTTGGCTCGTTTTTGGTTGCCCACAACCACACGTACAGGAAAAACCCCACAACCGCCACGACTGCGATTAGGAGCATCATTATCATCCCAGAAATCATGTCCGTTCCCCCAACTCCACGCCCTT
>Ga0315297_10001487_pt1 | contig 14489 bp, 14 predicted proteins | sample YL17G15_0_MG_FD_203628 | JGI IMG/M metagenome (GOLD analysis project Ga0315297, IMG submission 203628) | Sediment microbial communities from Yellowstone Lake, YNP, Wyoming, USA - YL17G15_0 | ecosystem: Environmental > Aquatic > Freshwater > Lake > Sediment | place: USA: Wyoming | collected... | reverse complement strand
CAAGCAGATCGTCCAGGACTGGCGCGCCGTGGATTGGCCCGAAGGTTATTTCTCACGGGTGACATTCAAGTTCACCGCTGTTCAAGGCGGTACCCGGCTGGATTTTACCCATGCAGATGTCCCTGATGGTACCGAGGAAGAGTTCAAGCAGGGCTGGATCGATAACTATTGGGAGCCGATGAAAAAATACCTGGAGAAATAACACAGGCTGGACATTATTAATATCGTTTTGCTGATCTTGTTCAACGGGGTAATTTTGATCCGTCCCTCCCGGGGTTCCCCGGGTGTTAACCTATTTGCAGAAAAATACTAAATGAAATTTTCAAACGGCACATCCCGGTCAAGGTGGTGGTTCGATCTTGGTAGACCGGCGGCTTCCCCGGGTGGATGCGACTGGTTCGGGGGAAATACTCCAGCTTGGTCTGAGGCAGGGGCTTAAACCTCCAAAATCACAGCACTCGATGGTCTGTGCTATACTTACGCCGGTTTTTCCAAACAGGAGTTGTTCATGGATATTTACACCACTGACGATGCCGTAACCCGTCGTATCAACTACTTTACCGAGCGTGTAAGGAAATTACGCGAGAATGATCTTTACTTTTACAATCTGCCGGTCGAAGAGATAAAAGGTGGTTCACGCGTTATCGTCCGGGGGCGCGAGATGGGGATGTACGCCTCTTACAGTTACCTGGGTCTGATCGGTCACCCACGCATTAATGCTGCTGCCAAGGCAGCTATAGACAAGTTTGGGACGGGTACCAACGGCGTACGCCTGCTGGCTGGCACCCTCAGCATCCACAACGAACTTGAAGAGACCATCGCGGAATTTAAAGGCGCGGAAGCGGCTGTCACCTATTCATCCGGCTACGTGACCAATTTAACCGTGCTTTCTACTTTGGTGGGTCGTGGGGACCATGTCATCTCCGATAAACTTAATCATGCTTCCATAGTGGACGGGTGTCTCATGTCAGGTGCGGAGTTTCGCCGCTTTAAACACAATGACATGGAAGAATTGGAACACCGCCTCCAGCAGGCACCTTCAGATGCAGCCAAGCTGGTTGTTGCCGATGCAGTCTTCAGCATGGATGGAGATATCCTCAACCTGCCCAGGACTGTCGAATTGTGCAAGCGTTACAATGCCTGGTTGATGATTGATGAGGCCCACTCCGTGGGAGTACTCGGGAAAACCGGGCGGGGCATAGAAGAGCATTTTGGGCTTGGTGACGTGGTGGATATCAAGATGGGAACTCTCAGCAAAACGATCCCCTCCGTGGGTGGATATGTTGCCGGCAGGAAAGAACTGGTGCAATATTTGCGTCATGCCAGCCGGGCATTTATTTTCTCTGCCGCCCTTCCCCCCGCGCAGGCAGCCGCAGCAACCGAGGCCTTCAAGGTGATCCTGGATGAACCCTGGCGTATTGAAAAAGTCAATAGCAATGGCAATCAATTTATCCGGGGACTGAAGGGTGCCGGTTTCGATACAATGCAGACCACCACCGCGATCGTGCCGGTTTTATGCGGCACCGACGAACGCGCCTATAAACTCACCCAGGTCTGCCAGCACCGGGATCTCTTTGTCCTGCCGGTCGTCTCTCCAGCTGTACCGGAAGGCCTGGCTCGCTTGCGGGCCACCGTTACCGCGGCACACGAACCTGGTGAGATCGATCATGCCCTTGAAGTGATCGAAAGGGCAGGCAGGGAAATCGGGATCATTCAATAAACCGACCGGACGACCGATCGGGTCGCTGTTTTATTAATGCCAACGCTTACTCTCCTCCCCGGGCGCGAAAAATCCCTGCTCCGTCATCACCCCTGGATCTTCTCTGGAGCCATCGCCCGCATCGATGGAAATCCCACCTCCGGTGAAACAGTCGATCTGCTGGCTTCGGACGGAAATTTCCTTGCGCATGCTGCCTACAGCCCCAACTCGCAAATCCGGGCACGTGCCTGGAATTTTGAATCCTCCGAACAGGTTAACCCGGATTTTTTCCGCAAGCGAATCAAGAATGCCATCGCGTTGCGGGAGGCAATTCCCGAAACTCACATCACTGACGCTGTTCGCTTGGTGTATTCTGAATCGGACGGTCTGCCCGGGTTTATTGTGGACCGTTATGCCGATACCCTTGTTTTACAATCTCTAACTGCCGGCTCAGAGTATTGGAAAGACATATTTGCCGACTTCCTGTTGGAAGCCACCGGTCTGTCCCAAATATACGAACGCTCGGATGCAGATGTGCGTGAACTAGAAGGTCTGGCTCCAACCGTGGGTCCGTTGCGGGGGGAAATCAGCCACCCTTCATTATTAATATCCGAAAATCAATTGAAATTCCATATCAACATTGAATCTGGTCATAAGACAGGCTTCTATATCGATCAACGGGAAAATCGTTTACGGCTGCGCCATCTTGCCGAGGGTCGCGATGTGTTGGATTGTTTTTGTTATTCGGGTGGGTTCACAGTTAACGCGCTGGCTGGCGGTGCCAGGCTGGTCCTCTCGGTGGATTCCTCGGCAGATGCCCTGGCATTATGCTGGGAAAATGTTTCCCTCAACAACCTTCTCTCGTATCGTCATGCGACCATGCAAGGCGATGTGTTTCAACTGCTGCGAAAATTCCGGGATGAAGCCCGTTCCTTCGACCTGGTAATCCTCGATCCTCCAAAATTCGCGCCAACCGCCGCCCAGGCAGAGAAGGCAGCCCGGGGTTACAAGGACATCAACTTGTTGGCCTTTAAACTGCTTCGCCCCGGTGGGATTCTGGTCACTTTTTCGTGCTCGGGGGGGATCGACGCCGACCTGTTCCAAAAAATCATCGCCTCCGCTGCCCTGGATGCAGGCGCAGAGGCGCAAATCATTGAACACTTGTCACAGGCTCCGGATCATCCGGTGGCATTAAATTTCCCCGAGGGACAATACCTGAAAGGGTTGGTTTGCGTTAAGCGTTGATAAAAACCATGTATCTTATTTTGGGGGGAAAATACAAAGTGAATTTCCCATTGTTCAATAATGGATTTACCAAAAACCATTCACATAATCCTGGACGTCCTGCGGTGGCTGTACACTTTTTTCGATTTTAATACTGTCCGTATAAAATATTCTGCGAGTCCCGTCTGCAAGGGTTACGGTCCGGACCAGTTTTAGCAGTAAACCGGTCTCGGTGTCGAAAGAAGCTATGGTTCCTATGGCGTTAATTGGTTGGGTATAATCTGTGGTCGTACGTGGGGAGGATAGCTTTTCATCCAGGGTAAATACCGTGGTATTAATCCCGTCCACCAATGCCGTCTTAACCACCGGATGGTTCCCACTGTTGGATATGAAGTAGTCCAGCTCGTCTGCGAATTGATAGTCCAGTGACAAGGTATATGGATTCAATGGATTGGATATATTCGTCGTCAGGTTATAGAGAAGATTATGCAGGAATACCGTGACCTCAATCGGTTCCCCACTTTGGGAACTCATGGTCCAAACATACTCATACACCAGTTTCGACGAATTGATGTGGTACCAGATGTCCACAACCTGTACCAACGGGATGATTGTCCCGGAGGGAAGTGTCCCCCGGTCCTGCTTGTCGGTGTCATACATTATTTTTTCGGTCACATGCACCCACCCGGGTTGGTTGAAAAACTTTTTTCCTTTGACATTTAACTCTCTTAACAAGTCTTTGGCGTTTTTGTCAGCCGCGGATCCGCTGCAAGCAGGCAATAGGCTGCCCAATAATATGGTTACCAGAAATAGCAATATGATTTTCTTGCTCATTTAAACTCCACTGCTGAATATTATTCTTGCTGCTCGGGTCGATATATCCCCCGTTGCACAAATTCATGATTACTTATTGGTAATTCAACCAAATGAAACAGAGTCGGATTAACCGGGATTTTCTCCTTAAATTAATCCTCACCCAATGACAAAATGGAGCGCAGCAATCCCGCGATCATGACACCCAATTGCACACCTTTCTTGGGGGTTATCGCCAGGGATTGACCTCTTTGCTCTGCGCGTTTGGTCAGCAGGAAAGCCGCCCCCACTCCCACCAATGCCCCGATCACCCCGCCTGTGAGCAGGGTCTTGAATTTCCATAAATCATCGGGTTGTGTTTTTTCGATACTTATTTGTTCATCCATGAATAAGATCCTTTCAGTTGATTGGGGCAGACATCATGTCTTCCGAAATATTAATTACCGCTACAATCTGAATATGGACCTAAATACTGCGCCGACCTGGTGTACCCACAAGAAGGGTTTTACTGCCCCGTCTGCCACTTTTCGTGTTCCGCTTGAAAGTACTTTGAAGATATCCTGGGTTTTCCCTGTATACTCCGGCAGGATTTGCAATAATCTAAGCATCCCATAGATGCTGCTGACAACGACTGCCAGGAATACCAGGGCCAGGACCAAGACCGGAGCAATCAACCAGATCACCGAAATATCTGTCCAAACGATGGTCTGAGATGTTTTTCCTGTGACAATCAGCACCGCTCCGGTAATAATGATTCCGGTCATCAATAAGAATGGTGCAAGGATTTGCCACCCAAATTGACGCTTATGAGCCCGGATTGAAGGATTCTCGGTGGGAACCTGGTTTATCATGATTAGATTCTAGCACAAAAAAAGACTGAAAAGGTCGTCTTTTCACCCAGCTAACGGAGGTTTATTAATTTCATTACTTCTTCGGGGTGGTGGGATTTCAAACCATACCCAAAACCTCGATTTAAACCATCAAACCATTTTCATCTGACTTGTGAATACCATTGGTGAAAATACAGGAGTTGTTACGTGCGGCTCATTGCGTCCATCACTGCCACGGCTGCCATCTGGACGATCGAATCCACTTCATCACCGGTCTGAAGAACGTGGATGGGTGCTCCTGTTCCAAGAAGAATCGGTCCAATTACACGGGCATTTCCAAGTCGATTCAGCAGTTTATAGGCAATGTTGGCCGATTCGAGTGACGGGAAAACAAGGACGTTGGCATCCTTGACCGTACTGAAGGGATAACGCTGGTTCACAATTTCTGCCACTACTGCAGTATCTGCCTGCATCTCCCCGTCCACTTTCAGGTCCGGGCGCTGTTTCTTGACCAAGTCAACCGCCTTGCGAACCTTCACAGAGAACTGGTGCGGTGTGGAACCGAAATTGGAGAAGGATAGGAAAGCCACGCGCGGTTCAAGTTCAAGTTGTTTGGCGAAATCTGCTGCCAGGGCGGCGATCTCAGCCAGGTCCTCTGCGGATGGGTCGATATTGACCGTGGCATCGGTGAACAGGAAAACCCGATCCTCCAATATCATGATGTAAACCCCGGCAACCCTGCCGGCTCCTGGACGGGTGTGATGGATTTCCAATGCCGGGCGAATGACTTCGGGATATTCATATGTTAAACCGGAAACAAAGGCGTCCGCATCGCCCATTTTAACCATCATCGGACCAAGCACGTTGGGTTCACGCACACGCTTGAATGCCTGGGCAGGAGTGACCCCTTTGCGCTCACGCAAGGCAAGGTATGCACTGGCGTATTCTTCCATTCTCGGGAAATTGGCGGGATCCACGATTTGTGCACAGCAGGATTTTCCCAGGTCTCCACTTTTTTCGTTGATCACCTCCGGTCGGCCGATCAGGATCGGTTCAGCGATGCCATCCTCTGCAATTTGAGCCGCGGCACGAATGATCTTTACCTCCTCGCCCTCGGCGAAGACAATCCGTTTCTTGGGGTGTGTTGACTTGGCTTTATTGACAAAAAAGTAGCGCACCCGGGCGCCTTTCCCCTGGCGAAACGCAAGTTGCTCACGATACTCGTCAAGATCGATCTGTTTGCGAGCCACGCCCGTTTCCATGGCTGCCTGTGCAACCGCCGGGGCTTCCCATAATAAAACGCGCGGGTCAAGCGGCTTTGGGATGATGTACTCCGAACCGTACCGCATGCTCTCCACGCCGTACGCTCGCAGGACTGAATCAGGCACGTCTTCACGGGTCAGCTTATACAGCGCCTGCGAAGCGGCGAATTTCATTTCTTCATTAATTGCCCGCGCCCGCACATCAAGGGCACCTCGAAAAATGAACGGGAAACCGAGTACATTGTTGACCTGGTTTGGATAATCTGAACGACCTGTGGCTACCAGCACATCCGGGCGGGCTTCCTTAGCCAGCTCATATTTAATTTCCGGGTCCGGGTTTGCCATGGCGCAAATAAAAGGGCGTTCGGCCATGGTTTTCACCATTTCCGGGGTAAGAACGTTGGCAATCGAGAGGCCATAGAAGACATCGCAGCCTCGAACTGCATCCGCCAGGGTGCGGCGGTCGGTATCCACTGCAAAGGCTTCTTTATACTTGTTCATCCCCTGGGTGCGGCCCTTGTAAATGACACCCTTGCTGTCGAGCATGAGAATATTCTCGCGCTTTACCCCCCAGCGCATGGCCAGGTTGGCACACGAGATGGCTGACGCGCCAGCCCCGGAGATGACCATGGTAATTTCCTTGTGCTTTTTACCCACCACTTCCAGGGCATTCGCCAGTGCGGCAGAGGAGATGATCGCGGTACCATGCTGGTCATCATGAAACACCGGGATGTCAAGCATCTCCTTTAACTTTTCTTCGATATAAAAACACTCTGGAGCCTTGATATCTTCCAGGTTGATCCCACCGAAGGTGGGGGCTATTGCACGTGCCACATTAATGATTTCATCCGGGTCATGGCTGTCCACTTCAATGTCAAATACATCCACGTCTGCAAATTTCTTGAAAAGCACCCCTTTGCCTTCCATGACCGGTTTGCTGGCCAACGCGCCCCGATCGCCCAGGCCAAGGATTGCCGTGCCATTCGTCAGGACGGCCACCAAGTTGCCCTTGGCGGTGTATTCATACGCTGCTTCCGGGTCCATCTCGATATCCAGTACCGGAACGGCTACACCCGGAGTGTATGCCAGGCTCAAATCCCTCTGGGTATCCATGGGTTTGGTTGGAACTACGGAAATTTTGCCCGGTTTTCCGTTCAAATGATGGTAATCGCGGACTTCCTGATCAGTGACCTTGGGCATATTGCCTCCTGTGGCAAGCTAAACACAATAGTCAATCAAGACATTATCCCACAAGATGATTAATGTTTGTTTATTGTTTAAAACAGAATACCGGATTATTTTCCTGGTGATAATGATATTAGCTGGCTTCGGACCGAACGAAGCCATGGAACAGGATGTTTTAATGTATAATAGGTTTGCTTGAATATTGGAGGCACCGCTTCCTTTGAGGTATAGAAAGCGGACTTGGCTAGATAACTCTTGGAAAATCCCGGGTATGCCCCTTGACCCGAAACACGGGCATCTTTTATGGGAAGTCTGATTGGGACGTGCACGCAAGAATAATCAGGACAGGCGAATTGAAAGTATAAAGGCTTCCCCTTACAACCCGCATCCGGTACCGGACACGTAATCCGTACCCGAAAAAACCATCTGGTTCGCTGCACACGAGCGGAATGAACAGATGGACATCCAGGAGTTTTTACCCAGCCGAGGCTTCCTAAACCGGTAGTCTGCGGCTTTTATTTTTAATGGTTACCCGCCTCAATTTGGTGAGGCAATTTATCGATGACCCAGATCACAGCGATCGAACCCCAAAAAAACCATCCCGATCGGGTGAATATCTACCTGGACGGGGAATTTGGCTTCGGATTGGCTCGTATCACTGCCGGCTGGTTGGAGGTGGGGCAGGAATTGACCCGGGATAAGATGGCTGCATTGCAGGCTGAGGATGCAGGTGAAACGGCCTACCAGAAAGCCCTGCACTTCATCAGTTTTCGTCCACGATCTTCTGCGGAAGTGCGTCGAAAACTTGCGGAACATGGCATCCCCGAACAACTTGTCGGGGAGACGATTGACCGCCTCACACGCGCAGGGTTGGTAAATGATGGGGAATTTGCAAGGGCCTGGGTGGAAAACCGCAATACTTTTCATCCTCGCAGCAAATCAGCGCTGCGGATGGAACTGCGACGTAAAGGTCTCAGCGATGAGGTTATCCAACCTGTGTTGGAAGAAAGTGTGAACGAGGAGACCCTGGCAATCGAAACCGCCCGGAAATATTCCCGGCGGCTCGCGGGATTGGGGAAGCTTGAATTCCTCCAAAAATTAAGTGGGTATCTTGCCCGCCGCGGCTTCTCGTATACCGTTTTATCCCCCATCGTCTCTGAAGTCTGGAAAGAGATCCAGATGGCGGACGAAGGCGAAACTCTGGTCGATAAGGATTGAACATGGAACCAATTATCGGATTTGTGATCGCAGGCTTGACCCTGCTCCTGGGTCTCGCCATAGGGTATTTCATCAGCCGGGCTCAAACTGAAAAAGCCCAGCGCACCCAGCGGGATAAGACTGAGAAATTCCTGCAGGAAACCCGTGAGCAGGCGCGTACCATTGAACTCCAGGCGCGTGACAATGCCCTGAAAATCTCACAGGCTGCAGAAGGTGAGATTACCCACCTGCGGACCGAGCTCAACCGGGAGGATGAACGCCTCCAAAAGCGCCGTGCTGAACTCGACACCCGGATGGACCGCCTGGAGCAGCGTGAGCAGGCGGTGAACAAGCATCAAAGCGCCGTGGACCGCCGGGCAAACGAGATTGAGAAAATGCACGAACAGGAGATGGTGGAACTCCAAAGGGTGGCCCAGATGAACGTGGACGAAGCCCGCACCATCCTGCTCGCAGAAGTCGAGAAGGATGCCCGCAATGATATGGCCCGCATCATCCGCCAGATCGAATCGGAAGCCAGGGAAGAGGGCGACAAGCGGGCCCGCAAACTCATCGCCGATTCGGTGCAACGCGTTGCCACAGACCAGGTAGCTGAATTTACCACTTCACTCGTTCCGCTCCCCAATGAAGAGATGAAAGGCCGTATCGTGGGACGAAATGGCCGGAACATCCGCGCCTTTGAGCAGGCTGCAGGAGTGGACGTGATCGTGGACGATACCCCGGAAGCCGTGACCATCTCATGCTTCGAACCGGTGCGTCGTGAGGTCGCCCGGCGCGCGCTGGCACGTTTAATCTTGGATGGCCGAATCCACCCGGCACACATTGAAAAAGTGCTGGAAGAGGAACAAAAAGCCGTTGATAAGGTCATTGTGGAAGCAGGGGAACAGGCTGCCTTTGATGCAGGGGTTACGGGTTTACACCCTGAGATCCTGCGCATGATGGGACGCCTCAAGTTCCGCACCTCCTATGGTCAAAACCAGCTGGCCCATGCCGTGGAAGTGGCAAAACTCTCCGGTATTTTGGCGGCAGAACTGGGAGCCAATGAGGATGTCTGCCGCCAGGGCGGATTTCTGCACGACCTGGGTAAGGCCATGGACCATAACCAGGAAGGCACCCATGCCCTGCTGGGAGCGGAATTTGCCAAGCGCTATGGGGTGAACCCGACGGTGGTCAACGCCATTGCCGGTCATCACCACGAGGTGGAGCAGGAGAGCGTGGAAGCCATCATCACTGAATCTGCCGACGCCATCTCGGGAGCCCGCCCTGGAGCCCGCCGTGAAGACCTGGAGGCGTATATCAAGCGCATCCGTACGCTGGAAGATATGGCCACCGCTTTCAAAGGCGTCTCACAAGCTTATGCCATACAGGCCGGCCGCGAGGTGCGTATCATTGTGCAGCCAGAAGAAATTGACGACCTGGAAGCGGCACACCTGGCGCGCGATATCGCCAAGAAAATCGAGGAAACCATGCAATACCCGGGGCAGATCCGGGTGACGGTCATCCGTGAGACGCGGGCGACCGAATACGCTAAGTAAAATGACTCAGGAGCGAGCAAAGGCTCGCTCCTGGTGTAAATTAGCAATTCTATTTTTCTCCCAAGGAAGGTCATGACAACCAGGCCCAGGGAATTTTGGAGCGGAGTGCGGGATGAGACACCCATTTTACTGGGAGTGATTCCTTTTGGACTGATCTTCGGGGCGCTGGCGATCAACGCTCACATTGCCTATCCCCTCGCCCAGGTCATGTCATCCATTATCTTTGCCGGAGCCTCCCAGATCATCGCTGCCCAGATGATCGGAGCGGGGACTTCCGGCCTGGTGATCCTGCTGATCATCTTCATAGTTAACCTGCGCCATGCCCTCTACAGCGCCTCGGTTTCACCCCACCTGCGGCATATTTCAACTGGCTGGAAGGTCCTGCTCGCCTACCTGCTTACAGATGAAGCCTACGCGGTCACCATCACCCATTACAACCGGGAAGGTTCACCGGAAAATAAACACTGGTATTTCCTTGGCTCCGGGTTAACCCTGTGGACAGCCTGGCAGGTCAGCACTGCCCTGGGAATAATCATTGGGGCGCAAATACCTCAATCGTGGCCGCTTTATTTTGTCCTGCCCCTGACCTTCATCGCACTGGTCGTTCCTGCCTTAAAGGATAAAGCCAGCATTGCTGCTGCTGTCACCGCCGCCCTGGTCGGTCTGTTGACAATCGGTTTTCCCTTTAAAACCGGGCTGTTGGCAGCAGCTTTCTTCGGCATCCTCACCGGCCTCCTGGTGGAGAAGAGGTCTGTATGAACCTCTGGCTGGTTGTTTTTTTCGCCGGTTTGCTGACATTTTGCACCCGGCTTTCATTCATCCTCCTGCTCGACCGGATCAAGGTTCCTGATTGGTTCCGACGCGGCCTGCGGTTTGTACCCGCAGCGGTATTGGCTGCAATCATCATGCCCCAACTCTCCACCCATAACGCCGTCCTGGACTTGTCTTTTCGCAATCCTCAATTGTACGCCGGGGCACTGGCCGTTTTTACAGCCTGGCGTACCAAGAACGTCCTGCTGACAATATCAGCGGGAATGGCTGCACTCCTGGTGATTCAATTCTTATTGGGGATTTTATAAACTGTTTTTTAAACCCTGTTGGTTCATCTTATTTGCTTATTTTTTTTATTACTCTTTAATCCCGACAAATGGGTTTTCGCGCTTCTCCTCCCCCACACTCGTCTCCGGCCCATGCCCGGATAACAGGCGCGTATCATCCGCCAGGGGAAACACCTGCTGTTGGATGCTTCTCACCAGGGTATCCCAATCCCCGCCAGGTAAATCTGTGCGACCCACACTGTGTTTAAAGATCAAATCTCCACTGAACAGCACACTCTCCTTGGCACAGTAAAAGACCACATGCCCGGGGGTGTGACCGGGAGTATGACGAACCTCGAATTCATTGCCACCAACATGGATTATTTGACCGTGAGAAAGGGCAACGGTTGGCTCGGGTCCCGGGTCTATTTGAAACCCAAAAAGGGGAGCCCCTCCCTGGCTTTTCCAGAGATCATGCTCCAGGGGGTGGAGGGCAATAAGCGGAGATGGGACAAGTCCGCGGGCGATCTCGGCTGCACCACCAATGTGGTCGAAATGGGCGTGTGAATACCACAGATGACGGATCTCCAGGTTTCGCTTTTTCGCTTCATCAAGAATGAGCTGTCCCTCCCAAGCCGGGTCGATCACGGCTGCTTCGCCTGATTTCGGGTCAGCAATAAGATAACAATTTGTGGAGACTGGACCCAGGGTAAAAAGGGTGATATCGAGCATGCTCAAATTTCCAGGGATAAGTGGGATTCACCCTTTTCTTCGATCGAATGGCGGGGCGTAAAAACAGCGGAGACAAGGCACATTATCGCTACCAATCCAAGACTGACCGGGTACACCAAAACCGGTACGCGCATATACAGGACTCCAGCCAGTAATGGCGCAAGGGTCATTCCTAGAGAAGTGAAGGTTTCAGCCACGCCGTAGGCCAGTCCCATTTGAGCCGGGTGGATGAGTGGGCGTATCTGTGCATATATGAATGAGCGGGCAGCACGAAACCCGCCCAATAAGAAGTAACCCAGGGCATACCAGGGTACCCCCACCCCTCTCCATAGTAACAGGCTGAATAATGCCACGGAGACCTGCGCCACCAGGAAACCTGTACGGGCTGCGAATTGCCCCAGGACCAAATTCAAAACGGCATTCCCAAAGCTGCCCACCGAACCTAGCAATCCGATCGTCGCCAGTGACAGCCCGCGCTCATTTTGTAAAAACTTGGAGGTGAGCGGTTGGGGAAGATACATGGCAAACATTGCCAGGAGAACTATCCCGATAAGCGTGATATAGCGCTGATTCTTCCATAATTTTCCCGGCGGATCGCCGGGGTCATGGGCATCACGCTTCTGTGGATGGATGAACAACAGGATGGCGGTGGAGATAATAAAGATGCAGGCAGCCGCCAGGTAAACATTTCTCAGGCCAAAATGTTCACCCAGCCACCCGCCTGAGATCGGCCCGATCACCGCCCCGATGTTGAATGATGCTGACATCAGTGTCATCGCGCGCACTGGAGAAAGTTTCCCACGCGCCGCGGTCACGTATGAATTCAACGGTGCGGAGACAAATGCAGTCAGCCCGTAAAGCAGGACGCCAATGATAAAAACTGGCAGTGTCCGGGCAAGGGCCATCACCCAGGTGGCAGCTAGCCCGGAGGACCACCCTGCCACAACAACAGGTTTTCGCCCGATCTTGTCTGCCAGGTAGCCTGCCGGGATGTGTGCCAGCATCATCGCCAGCCCGAAGGCGCTGAAGACCGTCGCAATGGTCATCGTGCTCGCACCCAATTGCTGCATGTAGATGGGTTGGAAATAAAAGAACATTCCCTCGCCTATTCCCCAGGTGAAGAGGGAGGTGAACAGCAGGATCAGATCAATGCTCATTCCTGGGCAATCCGCTTGATGAAATCGGCGGCAGCCTTGAATACAGCCTCGCGCGTCGGTTCTTCGGTAATGACATGCCCGCCCCCATCCACCCACACCATCTGTTTGTCAGTGCTGCCGAGGGCTGAATGGATTTTCTCCATGCTGTCCCGGATAACGTAATCATCAGCGCGTGAATGGATCAGCAGTACGGGAACTTTAACATGCGGCAGAGTTTCCCGCATCACCTCCAGCAGTTGGTTCAATTCACCTGCCGATCTCACCGGGTTTTTTGGATAGGAGACATGCTGCTTGAAGGCATTTTTATCGAACCAGCCCGAATCTGGCGAACCTTTTCCCTTAGGAATGTACGGGATGAACCATGAAAGCAGGCGGGTGAAGCGCAGCAGCACATGCTCTGGAAGCCTGTACGGGGTGGACATTGCAACCACGCCCGAAACCGGGAGGCTGCCCGCCGCGGTCAACGATAACACGCCGCCCATTGACAGTCCGAGCAGGAACACCCTGTCGGTGCAGGAACGCAGCAGGTTGAATCCATCCTCCACCGAAAGCAGCCAGTCTTGCCATCGAGAGCGGATCATGTCGACCGGTTTGGTGGCGTGCCCGTTTAGCCGGATGCCGCAGACGGTGTACCCTTCGCCGTTCAAATACTCCCCAAGCCAGCGCATTTCTTTGGGTGCGCCGGTGAATCCATGCGTAACCAGGCAGCCGATCCTGGAGGGGGCACCTTTTCCGGCAAAGAAGAACGGCTCAGCAGTTGGAATGATCTGGGGCATGAGTCCTCGCAATGTTTCGTAAAATGTGAATGAGTTATCAGCAAATTATAACCCCCGACCTCCCCAGCTGAGGGGTTGGGTGCAACAAAATTCCATCAAATCTATAATTTTGACCGTTTACGTGCTGCCCTGGAAAGCCCCTTTGTCCAAGCCGGATGCATTATTAAGATCTGCCAATAGACCGGGCATTCCTGGTCATGAGCACCGGGCAGAAAGCCCGTTGAAACCAGGAATTCCTTGACTATTTCCCCTCCAGTAAAAACGAATTCCTTTTTAAACTCCCTGGTCCATTCTTCGAGCGGGAGCGGATGGTGCGCCTCCAGCCAGCCTTTGAAAGAGCCGTACTCCGCCCGCAGTCCCTGGATCCGGCGCGCATTCTCTAGGGCGGCATTCACTTTCAGCCGATTCCGAATTATGCCAGAATCGCAGAGCAATCGGACTCGATCTGCCTCACTATAAGATGCAACTTTGTCGATATTAAAGTAATCATATGCGGAACGAAAATTGCCGGCTTTTTTCAGAATCGTGATCCAGGAAAGCCCTGCTTGATTAATCTCCAGAACCAAGCGCTCAAAGAGCAGATGGTCATCCTTGAGTGGAAAACCATACTCCGTATCGTGATAAACACGATTATGAGTGTCTTCAGGATGAGAATTGCAGTAATCACAATACGTGGTCATGTTGATATTTTACTATCCTCTTCAGAGGAATGCGGCACCTGGATCCATAACCATCACACGTCGTGGATAGGTTATCGTAAAGGTTCTGCATTACGACTTTATTCCCAATTACAGGCGGATTAAACATTATTATGATCGGACCTCCGGGGGCAGGAAAGACCCTCCTGGCACGGGCGCTGCCGGGCATCTTGCCAAAAATGTCCATCGATGAGGCATTGGATGTCACCCGCTCTCTATTCCGTTACCGACCAACTCCCACCCGAAACTCCATTGCTGCGCAATCGTCCCTTTCGTGCCCCCCACCATACCATCAGCCATGCCGGTTTGGTGGGTGGCGGCAATTG
>Ga0315297_10001484_pt1 | contig 14494 bp, 14 predicted proteins | sample YL17G15_0_MG_FD_203628 | JGI IMG/M metagenome (GOLD analysis project Ga0315297, IMG submission 203628) | Sediment microbial communities from Yellowstone Lake, YNP, Wyoming, USA - YL17G15_0 | ecosystem: Environmental > Aquatic > Freshwater > Lake > Sediment | place: USA: Wyoming | collected... | reverse complement strand
TCGTCAATCTATTTATCCCGAGGTCTTGCGAGGGACAATCGTCAATCGTAAATTCTTATCAACTTGAAATTGTATTTAAATGGGTGACCCCGTCTTCGTGGTTCCGAAAACGCCTCTTTTCAAATTATCACCAGCGTCCCTTTAAGATAATTCCCCGCCGTCCCCTAAAAGCTAAAAGTTTGGGTCGGTGTTTTTCTGACCAAACCGTTTATACGCCAGAGAAAATAATTTCCGATTTCCGGTCGTCCACGTGACGGTCAGTTTACATTTCTTGATCTTCCATCCCGCAGAAGTTCTCTCCAGGTTATTTGTATAGTATCCCCCGATGGTATAGGTACCTTCTATTTCATCGTTGGGGAAATAGTGCTGAGCCTGCATATACGAAACGCAGGTTGCCTTATCCCTTTCAATGGTAATTACGTGGTTGGTACTGGTATGTTGGGTGGAAATAAAACCGCTTAGGGTTCTTTTCACTAACTCGACCCATTGATCCACGGCGAAGGTGTTGGGACTTCCCCCGGTCCAGGAAGTAAAATCAATCTCAACCTCATTGGTAAAACATGAACGATACATTTCCCAATCGCGCCTATCGATGCCAGTGGCATAACGGATCACGACATCCCGCACTGCCTCACGATCCCAAAGTATCTCTAACCTCTCGTTTCGACGCTCACTCTGTTCGTTCTTCATAATCAAGCTAGGATAGAGGTCTTGCCTTTTGCTTTTTCTGAGGCAAGCCGGGCATGCAAAACTGTGTTTATATTGGTGACTCCATCTTCTTGGTTCCGAAAACGCCCCTTTTCAACTTATCACCTGCATCCCCTAAAGCCTACCAGCCCCGGCAATTTATAGGTTCTAGTTTATTCAAGGAATTATAATGCTTAGACATAACCATATTTATTATTAAGATACGGGAATGTCAAGATATAAGAACGACCGCAGACGGCCGACCGCAGACCGCCGCAAAGAGCAGAGAGCAGGGGGTAGAGGGCAAAGGACAAAGAGCGAAGAGCTGATTGAAAATCTCCCCCGGCCCCTCTTTCAATAAAGAGGGGAAAAATAAATTCCCCCCCATTCCCCCGAGCAAGACTCGGGGGCTACCCGCGGGGGCTAACCGGGAATAAGGGATCCCCGTGACCGGACGACGGGGAATTGCATTAAAGAAAAATCACCGGTAGATATCTTTGCGGTGAGCGACCCGGAGGATAAGAACCTGGCCGGGGGTTTTGGCATAAATAACCCGGTAATCTCCCACCCGGTATTTAAAAAGACCCTGGAATTCTCCTTTTAGAGGAATTCCGGCATCCGGGTTCGCGGAGAGCGAAGCTTCCAGCTTGTCGATAATTCTCCGCGCTTCCTCCTTATCAAGGCGCTTTAGGTCTTTGATAACCGAGGTCTTATAAGTGATTTTAGAGGCCAAGGGTCTTCTTCAACTCGGCGCTGGAAAGCACGGAGTCGTCCTTGTCCCGCAGGCGGTCCAGCGCGATTTGATAATCGGCATACTCAGCCAGATACGTTTCCAGGGCTTTCCGGACCAGGTAGGTTTTCGGGCGATCCAGGGAAGCGGCCAGGTCGTCCAGCGCCTGGGAAAGTTCCTTCGGAAGCCTGATTGAAACGGCGGTGGGCATATAAAATCCTCCTCTGGATGACAAGTATATCATGTATACCATTGTATTCCAAGGGGTAAAAAACAGTTTCGAGTTTCCCTCCGGGCCGGAGGCTAGTTTATAGTTTCGAGTTCAAAACAAAAGAGACGGGAAAATACTGGATTCCGGGTCAAGCCCGGAATGACAGAATTGATTGAAAATCTCCCCCGGCCCCTCTTTCAATAAAGAGGGGAAAAAATGAAACCACCCGTCCCTATTGAAAATCCCCCCTCCCCCCCCTTTTCACAAAGGGGGAAATACTGGATTCCCTGACCGACACGAGCGTCAGCTCGGGCAGGTCGCATCAAGTGCGGAATGACGGCAAAGAGAAATTCGGGGGGGGTTGGGGGGCTGGTGATTGACAAAGATTTTTTTCAAACTATCCTTTTTTGTTATATTGTCAGTGGGCGCATAGCTCAGTCGGGGGAGCGCCGGCCCTACAAGCCGGAGGTCACAGGTTCAAGCCCTGTTGCGCCCACCATAATCGTGGGGACGTGGTGCAGTTGGTTAGCACACTGGCCTGTCAAGCCAGAGGTCGCGGGTTCGAGCCCCGTCGTCCCCGCCATCTTCAAAAGAAATTGCGGATTGACGATTGCGGATCCTCCTACGCCTAGGCTACGGAGAACAAGTTGCGGAAGGGAAGATAAAAAAACAGAGATTCTTCACTATGCTCAGAATGACAGGCAAAAAACAGTTTCGAGTTTATGGTTTCAGGTTAAACCCTATGCGCTCTGCGCTCTGCTCTCTGCTCCTTGCTAAAAAAGACCAGATAGACCAGAAAGATTTATCCCGTTTATCCCGAGTTCTGGGAGGGAAGAGTATGCTTCGAGGGACTAAACAGACCAAAAAGACCGGATCAATTGTCAGGAAAAAGATTTAAAACAACCCGCCTCCTTTTTTAACCAGATTCAGGCTGAGAACAAATGCAGAAGATTACCCGATTCGGGGTTTCGATTGACGAAAAACTCCTAGAGCATTTCGATGAGAAAATTTCCTCGGAAGGTTACCTGAATCGCTCCGAGGCCATCCGGGACCTGATCCGGGAAAGCCTGGTGGAAAAGGAATGGAAGCTGGGGGACGGGGAATTGATCGGAGTGGTTAGCCTGGTGTTTTCCCATTCGAAAAGGGAACTGACCGAGGCGCTCACCGAGATCCAGCACCATCACTATCCCTCGATTATCTCGGCGGTTCATATCCATCTCGATCGCGAGAACTGCCTCGAGGTCCTGATCTTGAAAGGAAAAGGAAAAAAGATCCGGTCTATCACCGACGAGCTCAAAACCCTGCGCGGGGTGAAACACTGCCAGCTTTCGATATCTACCACCGGTAAGGAACTGCCGTAAAACACCGGGACTTCCTTTTATGAAAAATATTAACCAAATGGCAATTGCGTTAACTGACAAAAAATGGTAAGAATTTCCCTGAAAATATACTTTTCGTAATGAAAAATTTCATGTATTAATTAATTTATGAATGATCGTTTTTGATTTCTCCATAAATATCAATATGATGGCGCATCTGGCATGTGTTTTGCACACTATTGATATAATTTACTAACGAAATACCGTGTCTAATACTGTTCTAATAATTGAGGATACCGAGTCCATCCGGAAGGATGTTAGCGAGATTATTAAAAATCTCCCTAATATAAAACGGATCCTGGAGGCCGGGAACGGCATCGACGGTTTCCGGATGCTGCTCGAGAACCAGGTGGACCTGATTCTTTGCGACCTGGTCATGCCGGGTATGGACGGCTTCAAGTTTCTCAGCCTGAAGGAAAGCCGATCCGATCTTTCCGACATCCCGGTCATCATCCTGACCAGCCAGACCGAGACCAAAGATAAAATCAAGGGCCTGGAACACGGGGCGAGCGACTACGTAACCAAGCCCTTTGACGAGGGGGAGTTGACCGCCCGGGTCCGGGTGCAGCTCAAGATAAAAAATCTCCAGGACGAGCTCCGGGCCTCCAACGCCCGCCTGGCCGAGATCTCCGTCACCGACCCCCTGACCCGCGTCTTCAACCGGCGCTACCTCTTCGAAATCCTGGAAAAGGAATTCGACCGGGCCCTGCGTTATAAATCCAGTCTTTCCTTCGTGATGGTTGACATCGATTTCTTCAAGCGGGTCAATGACCGTTTCGGGCACCAGGTGGGGGACCAGGTCCTGGTGGACGTGGCCAACCTGGTCCGGGAAGAGCTGCGCAAGCCGGATGTCCTCGGCCGGTACGGAGGGGAAGAATTCGGGGTCATCCTCCCCGAGACCGACCTGAAGGGCGCCTGGGTGGTGGCCGAGCGCTACCGCACCCGGGTCGCGGAATACCGCTTCGGCACCGCCCACAGCCCAATCCGGACCACGATCAGCCTGGGGGTGGCCGCCGTTCCCGACAGCAAGGTCAGGACCGTCGACGAGCTGGTCAAAGAGGCGGACGATTCGCTCTACCAGGCGAAAAACCTGGGACGCAACCGCACCCAATTAGGCTCGGGGTCCGAGGCCCCGCCCTCCTTCCCTTCACCCTAGCTCTGCTAATAGAGGGTGTTCCGAGTATTTTCATCAAGTTTTTTATATGGACTGCATCCCGCCCCGGGCGGGATGCGTTGCATTAGTCCCTCCGTTGTCGGGATAAACAAGCTAATACACTCCATAAAAAAGAACGAGATTAGACCAGATCAAATATTTTCACTTTTCCCTTTAATTTCAAATGGTTAAATCATAACTCGAAACACCCTCTAATAACGAACCTATAATCCGCGGATTACTTCGTTCGGTTGCTCCCTGGGCGGAGACTCGGGCAAGCCGGGCAGGCCGCTCGTCTCGCGCCGGCCCGCCCCGCCGATTTCGGAAAATCTCCGCCGGTAGATATTGACGGGGTTCCACCACTGTGAAAATATTGAAAGACCGTGATGCGGACCTGGAAAAAATCGGGGGAGAACCTTTCCGTCCTGGTTCTCATCCCCCCCTGTCCCCAGCACACCAATGTCATCCGCGACGTGCTTTACGGAAGCTGGTGCGGGGGCAAGCTGGTGGGAGGAGGAATGATCCCCCCCTTGAGTTCCCTTTACGTCGCCACCGTCCTGGCCGCGGACCAGAATTCCACCACCCTGATTGATTGCGGCGCCGACCAGCGCGATCTGAAATCCCTGCTCGAACTCGCCCCCCAGTTTGAAATCCTGGTCCTGCAGACCTCCTCGATCACGATCGATGACGACGCCGAAACCGCCCGCGAGCTCCGGTCCCGGAACCCCGACCTGGTCACTATTTTCTACGGCTCGCACCCCACCTTCATGCCGGAAAGCACCCTGAACAAGGACGGGGTGGACCTGATCGCCCGTCGGGAGCCGGAGTTCATCATCCGTGACCTGGTCCGGGCCCTGAAAGCCGGCGGGGAGGCCTGGAAGAAGGTTAAGGGCATCGGTTACCGGGACAACGGCCGGGTCATCCTGAACGAGGGTTACGGCTTCATCGAGGACCTGGACGAGCTGCCCATCCCGGACCGGAACCTTCTCCCCCGGGAACAGAAATACTTCAACCCGCTGGTCCGGCATTATCCTTACACCAGCGCGCTTTCCTCCCGGGGCTGTTACTCCCGCTGCCGTTTCTGCACCGCCCCCTATTTCATGGGCGGAAAAATCCGGGCCCGCTCGGCGGAGAGCGTGATCACGGAATTCGAGGCCCTGAAGCGCCAGGGCTTCCGGGAGATTTATTTCCGCGACGAGACCTTCACCGCCTTCCCCTCGAGAAACCAGCAGATCTGCCGCCAACTGATCAACCGGCGCCTGGATCTCAAGTGGATCTGCAATTCCATCCCGGGCGAGCTCGACCGGGAAACCATGGCGGAGATGAAGCGGGCCGGCTGCCATACCCTTAAATTCGGGGTGGAATCGGGCGCGCCGGAGATCCTGGAGAAATCCAACAAGCGGATCAGCCTGGACGCGGTCCGGGACGACTTCCGCTGGGCCCGCGAGCTGGGTCTTTTCCGCCACGCCCACATCATGTTCGGGATGCCGGGGGAAACCCGGGAAAGCATCGAGGCCACCCTCGAGTTCCTCCTCGAGATCGACCCGGACTCGGTCTCCTTCCAGATCTGCAGCCCCTACCCGGGGACGCCGCTCTACCAGGAACTCCTGGACTCCTACCCGGAAATCATCGGCGACGGCAGCCAGGTCCTCCGCTCGAGCGAGCTCCACTCCCGGGGGATCCTGAACCACCTTTACACCAACCTCTCCAACGAGGTCCTGGAGAACTCGATCCGCCGGGCCAACCGCCGGTTTTATTTCCGCCCCCGCTACCTGGCCAAGAGCCTGTCCCGGGTGCGGTCTTTCTCCGACCTCCGCCGGCTCTGGATCGCCGGCTCCCAGCTCTTCGAATTCTCTTTTCTGGGATTCCGTTGAACCGAGGCGTCAATGCCCTTCGGTCCGTTTGAATATTTTTTCCGCTGGCAGGAGTTGGACCCGGAACTCAGTTCCCGGTGGGACCGGGTGGCGGAAAAAACCGCGCGCCTGAATCTGTCGGAGCCCCTGATTTCGGATGATTACTTCCGCGAGGCTATCCAGAATTTCTCCGCGCCCTGGATCGCCGGAAAGCCCCGAACGCTGAAGCTCGACCTTTACAACGAGGCCTTCGGAACCCAGGACCTGGGTTCCTGGTTAAAAGCCCGGAGCCGGCAGTTCCTGGGAATCGATATCTCACCGGTGATCGCCCGGCGGGCGCAAACCCGCCTCTCCCGGGACGGGCGGGAAAAAGCCGGCCTGGTGGTGGGCGACATCCGCCGGCTGCCTTTTCAGAGCCGGAGCTTCGACCTGGTCTTCTCTTTCGGAACTATTGAGCACGTGCGGGAGGTCAGGCAGGCCCTGGCCGAAGCCGCCCGGGTTTTAAAGCCCCGGGGCCGCCTGATCCTCTTCGTCAATAATCTTTTTAACCTTTTCGGCGCCCCCCTTCTGAATCTCGGCCTTTCCCCCTGGCTGAAAAGGTACACAAGCTACGAACCCGCCTTCTCCCCGCAAAGGGTGCGGGGCTGGGTGAAGGCCGAAGGCTTCCGGGTTATCCAGGCGGATGGTATCATTCTCCTGCCCAAGCCGCTCAGATACTTTGAACTCGCCGTGGAGGGATTCGGACTCTCTCCCCTCCGCCGGCTGGCCCGCGGGTTCACCAGGGCAGGGGTGAAGGCCGCCCGACGCCTGGAAAAAATCGATTTCCTCCGCCGGGGCGGGGAGATGATCGCGGTAGTTGGAGAGAAGGCGACATAAATATTTTCGATTGTAGATTGACGATTGACGATTGTAGATTGAAAACCAAAGAAACCAAGAGAAATGACGACTTGTCCTGAGCGGAGTCGAAGGATTGACGATTGACGAATGAAAACCAAATGAACGCAATGAAGCCGTATTATCCTTCCTTGTTTAGCCAACTTTTCTCGCATTTCTCGCAAGGGTAAAGCCCATGTTCGGCATTGGAGGTCCGGAGCTGATCGTAATCTTTATCGTGGCCCTGCTCGCCGTGGGCCCCCAGCGCCTGCCGGAGATCGCCCGGGCCCTGGGCAAAGCCTACCGGGAATTCGAGCGCTCCCTGGACGACGTGCGCCAGAACCTGGAAGAACTGGGCCAGGAAGAACCCGAAAAACATGAAGGAGAAGGAGAAAAATCCCCTCCCGCCGAAAAAGGACCCGGGCCGGATGACGTTCATCGAGCACCTTGAGGAATTCCGGAAACGCCTGATCGTCTGCATCGTCGCGGTGCTGGTCGGCTTTGGGATCGCCTGGACTTTCTCCGAACAGCTGCTCCGGCTCCTGCTTTATCCCCTGCTTCCCCTCCTCCCCCAATACCACGGGGAATTGATCTACACCGGCCTGGCCGAGCCTTTCATGCTCTACCTGAAGATCAGCCTGCTCTTCGGCGCCTTTCTCGCCTCCCCGGTGATCTTTTACCAGGTCTGGTCCTTCATCTCCCCCGGCCTGAAAATTCAGGAAAAAAAATACGCCCTGCCCTTCATCCTCTTCTCCACGATTTTCTTCGTCGGCGGCGCCCTCTTCGGCTTCCTGGTGGTTTTCCCCTTCGCCTTCAAATACTTTCTGAGCCTGACCGCCTCCTTTTTCTCCCCCAAGATTTCGATCAAGGAGTATTTCGGGTTCGCCAGCCGCGTCCTGCTCGCCTTCGGGCTGGTCTTCGAGTTCCCGATCGTGGCCGTGATCCTGGCGCGGATGGGGGTTCTGAACGACCGGTTCCTGCGCCGGTATCGGAAATATTCCATTGTTGTCATTTTCATCGCCGCCGCGGTCCTGACCCCGGGCCCGGACCCGATTTCCCAGGTCTGCCTGGCCGTACCACTCTTCATCCTTTACGAGCTCTCTATCTTCCTAGTCAAGCTCTTCCAGAAAAAACCGGCCCCGGAAGAGAACTCGTAACCCATAAATTTCTAATTTCTAATGACGAATTTCTAATCAATGTCCAAACTTAAAATTTCTAATGCCCAATTTCCAATTTCTAATTAATTAGGATTTGGTCATTGGGATTTGATTGGACATTAGATATTAGAAATTAGTCATTGATTTTGGCTTGGGTATTTCTTTATGCTCAAGCCCTCTTTAGAATTGATCCTTTTCGTTCTAGAATTACCCGGAATCAGGAGGAAGAAAACGTGCCTTTGACCATCGCGGAAAAGATCCTGGCCTCGCACGCGGGGAAAAAAGAGCTTCGGCCCGGGGAGATCGTCATCGCCGAGCCGGATGTCCTGCTCGCCAACGACGTGACCGCCCCCCTGGCGATCAAGATCTTCTCGGAACTGGGCGGAAAGAAAATCCTCCACCCGGAACGGGTCGTCCTGGTCCTCGATCACTTCACCCCCAACCGCGACCTGGCCGCGGCCGAGGCCTGCGCCGAGGTCCGCCGCTTCGCCCGGGAGCATCACCTCCCCCATTTCTTCGAGTCCGGCGAGACCGGGATCGAGCACGCCCTCCTCCCCGAGCAGGGGCTGGTCCTCCCCGGCCAGCTGGTGATCGGGGCCGACAGCCATACCTGCACCTACGGGGCCCTGGGCGCCTTCGCCTCCGGCGTGGGCTCGACCGATTTCGCGGTGGCCCTGAAAACCGGGCAGGTCTGGCTCAAGGTCCCGGAATCCATTCATGTCATCTTCTCCGGCTCGCTCCATCCCTGGGTGGGCGGGAAGGATCTCATCCTTCATCTGATTTCCCGCCTGGGGGTGGAAGGCGCCAATTACCAGGTGCTCGAGTTCTCCCTCGCGGAGGGGCTCTCGCTCCGGATGTCCGACCGGTTCACCATTTCCAACATGGCGGTCGAGGCCGGGGCCAAGGCCGGGATCTTCACACCCGACCGGATCACCGAGGAATACCTCGTGGGAAAAACCGAGAAAAACTATACGATTTATTCGAGCGACCGGAACGCCGCCTACCGGGAAACCCTGAAAATCGACGTGACCGCGATCGGGCCCCAGGTGGCCCTGCCTTCCTCCCCGGCCAACGCCGTCCCGGTGGAAGCGGCTCCCGAGGTGAAGCTTGACCAGGTGGTGATCGGCTCCTGCACCAACGGCTGGATCGAAGACTTAAGGACCGCCGCCCAGATCCTCGCGGGCCACCGGGCCGCCCCCGGACTCCGTCTGATCATCCTGCCCGCCACGCCCGCGATCTACCGGCAGGCCCTCCGGGAAGGCCTGATCGAAACCTTTCTCTCCGCCCGGGCCGTCATCGCCCCGCCTTCCTGCGGGCCCTGCCTGGGCGGCCATCTGGGGGTGATCGCCGCCGGGGAGCAGGCCCTGGCCACCACCAACCGCAATTTCCCCGGCCGGATGGGCCACCCGGATTCCCGGGTCTATCTCTCCGGCCCGGCGGTGGCGGCGGCCTCGGCGATCACCGGGAAGATCACCCATCCCCGGGAAATCGTCTCCGCCCCTCCCGCCCCGGAGGCAAAATGAAAATGAAAAAACTTTCCGGGCCGTCCGTCCGGGTCGGCGATCACATCGACACCGATACCATCATCCCGGCCCGCTACCTTTCCTCCACCGACTCCAAGCTCCTGGCCGCCCACTGCCTCGAACTCCTCGACGCCAAGACCCGGGACCGGATCCATGCTGGGATCGTCCTGGTCGCGGGCTCCAACTTCGGCTGCGGGAGCTCCCGCGAACACGCCCCCCTGGCCCTCAAGGCCCGGGGCATCCTGGCGGTGGTGGCCAAAAGCTTCGCCCGGATCTTCTTCCGCAACGGGATCAACCTGGGACTGCCCCTGATCGAAATCCCCGCCGCGATCGAGATCCCGGACGGGGAGGAAATCGAGCTCGATTTCGCCGCCGGGAAGATCGAAATCCCGGCCACGAAAAAAGTTTTTACCTTTCCGCCCCTGCCCGGGTTCGTCGGCGAGCTCCTCGAGGCCGGCGGCCTGCTCGCCTATCTGAAGGCCGGGGGCAAGCTCGAATAAATTCCCTGTTTCATAAGCGACCTCCCGAGTCCCCTTTTAAAGCATCCTCACCCTGGGGGAGCTTTACCAGGGTATCGCCAAGCTTTTTCCCGGGGAACGCAGGGGAAAATTGGCCGATCAGGGACAGCCTTCTGGCCGCCACCGCCCTCGCCCATCACCTCGCGTTTGTTACCCGGAATACCCACCACGTGGATGAAATGGGAGCGACCGTCCTGGATCCCTGGAAGTCATAGCCCGCCGCCGGTTACTTTCGGAATTGAATTAGAGTTGTAAGGCACTTGCGGAATTTAGACCGGGTGTAAGAATTAATTTTCAGGAAATTCATTCAATTTTAAACCCAGATGGCGGCTAAACCATTAACAATCGCGGTTATTCCCGGGGACGGTACCGGGCCGGAGGTCATCGCCGAGGGCCTGAAGGTGCTCCGGGCGGCCGCCTCGGTCTACGGCCTGAAATACAAGCTCACCCGCTATAACCTGGGCGGGGAGCGGTACTTAAAAAGCCGGGAGACCCTCCCCGATTCCGTCCTCTCCGAGCTCCGGGAGCACTCCGCGATTTACCTGGGGGCGATCGGCCACCCGGAAGTGAAGCCCGGAATCCTGGAGCAGGGCATCCTCCTGAAGCTCCGCTTCGAGCTCGATCAGTACGTGAACCTCCGCCCGGTGAAGCTCTACCCGGGCGTGCCCTGCCCCCTCCGCGACAAAGGACCCGCGGACATCGATTTCATCGTGATCCGGGAAAATACCGAGGGTCTCTACGTGGGCAGCGGCGGGTTTTTAAAGAAAGGCACCCCGGACGAGGTCGCCATCCAGGAATCCATCAACACCCGCCGGGGGGTGGAGCGGGTGATCCGCTACGCCTTCCAGCTCGCCCGGAAACTCCGGCGAAAAAAGCTTACCCTCGGGGGGAAGACCAACGTCCTGACCTACGCCTTCGACTTGTGGGAGCGAACCTTCGTCGAGGTGGCCCGGGAGTTTCCGCGGATCGAGACCGAGTACCTGCATGTCGACGCCATCAGCATGTGGATGATTACCCGGCCGGAACGCTTTGACGTGATCGTCACCGACAACATGTTCGGCGACATCATCACCGACCTGGGGGCCGCCCTCCAGGGGGGCCTCGGGCTCGCGGCCGGGGGTAACCTGAACCCCGAAGGGGTCTCCATGTTTGAACCGATCGGCGGGAGCGCCCCCAAGTACGCCGGGAAAGGCGCGATCAACCCCCTGGCCGCCATCCTGGCCCTGAAAATTCTCCTCGAGCACCAGGGCTACCCGGAGGCCGCCCGGGGGGTGGAGCGGGCGGTGGTGGCCGTCATCCCCCGCCTGAAAAGCCTCGCCGCCGGGAAGATGGGATTCTCCACCCGCCAGGTGGGTGACCTGGTCGCGAATGCCCTGAAAACCAAGGATTCCCTGAAAAAGTAAAGCGGCGCTCCGTCCGCAGGTAACCTGGTTTTCGCCGGGGTTGCCCGCGGACGCGGATACAGTTTTAATTATGATTAAGCGGATGAAGGAGGAACGATGAAAAACAAGAAAGGTTACGCCGTCTGCGTGGTCGGAGCCACCGGCGTGGTCGGGCAGGAGATGCTCCGCGTGCTCGAGCGGAGGAAATTCCCCGTCCGCCAGATCAAGCTCCTGGCCTCGGAGAGATCCGCCGGGTCCTTCCTCGAGTTCGCGGGGAAGCAGGTCAAGGTGGAACTCCTCGAGGAAAAGTCCTTCGCCGGGATGGAGATCGGCCTTTTCTCCCCGGGCGGCGAGCTCTCCTCGCGCTTCGCCCCGGTGGCGGGGGCGGCCGGCTGCGTGGTCATTGACAACACCGCCTCCTTCCGGATGGACCCGGACGTACCCCTGGTGGTTCCCGAGGTCAACCCGGAAGACATCGCCCTCTACAAAAAGCGGAACATCATCGCCAACCCCAACTGTTCCACCATCCAGATGGTGGTGGTGCTGAAACCGATCCACGACCGGGTCCGGATCAAGCGGGTGGTGGTTTCCACCTACCAGTCCACCTCCGGGGCCGGGCGGGAGGCGATGGAAGAGCTGGTCAGCCAGACCACCGCCATCCTGAACCAGAAGGAGATCCGGAAGGGGGTCCTGCCCCAGCAGATCGCCTTCAATCTCTTCCCCCACATCGATTCCTTCCTCCCGAACGGCTACACCAAGGAGGAGATGAAGATGGTAAATGAAACCCGCAAGATCATGCACGACGACACGATCCAGGTTTGCGCCACCACCGTGCGGGTGCCGGTCTTCTACAGCCATTCCGAGGCGGTCAACCTCGAGCTCGAGCGCCGGGTTTCCCCCGCGGAGATCCGCGAGATCCTCGAGAAAGCCCCCGGGGTGAAGGTTTACGACGACCCGGCCGCCAATAAGTACCCGATGCCGATCCTGGCCGCGGGGAAGGACGATACCTTCGTGGGCCGGATCCGGGAAGACCTTTCCCATCCCCAGGGGATCGTCCTCTGGATCGTCTCCGACAACATCCGGAAGGGCGCGGCCCTGAACGCGGTCCAGATCGCCGAGCACCTGATCGAAAAACACCTCTAACGTCATTCCTGCGAAAGCAGGAATCCAGACCCCTTTTGTCATCCCCGCGAAGGCGGGGATCCAGAAGAATGAGGAAGGATTCCCCCGGATCAAGTCCGGGGCAGGCTGAATCAAGTGCGGAATGACAGAAAAAAGACAACCCCGTCGCCCGATCGCGGGGTATAACAAGTTAAAGGGGGCTAAACACGCAGATCCTGACGGTTTCTTCCGAGGTTTACCCCTATGCCAAAACCGGGGGACTGGCGGATGTCGCCGGCTCCCTGCCCCCGGCCCTCGCCGAGTTAAAGCAGGAAGTCGGAATTGTTCTCCCCTTCTACCGGGAAACCCGGAAAAAGGGGTTCCCGATCGAGCCGCTTTCCCCCGAGTTCGAGATCCGGATCGGGGCGCGGGCGGAAAAGGCCCGCTTCCTCCGCCTGACGGATCCGGCCGGGTTCCCGGTCTTTTTCGTGGAAAACGACCGCTACTTCGACCGCGACTACCTTTACGGCACCCCGGAGGGGGACTACCCCGATAACCTGGAGCGTTTCAGCTTCTTCTCCCGGGCCGTCCTCGAACTGCTTCCCCTCTTGAAGCCCGAGCCCGCAGTGCTGCACTGTCACGACTGGCAGACCGCCCTGCTGCCCATCTACCTCCACTGGCTCCCGGCCCTCCGGGAACGCTTCCCGCGGCTGGCCACGCTCCTCACCCTCCATAACCTCGGTTACCAGGGAATCTTCCCGCCGGAAAAGTTTCCCGCCCTCGGCCTTCCGGCCGAGGCCTACCGCCCCTCCGGACTCGAGTTCTGGGGCCGGATCAATCTTCTGAAGGGTGGCATCCTTTCCGCGGACTTCCTCACCACCGTGAGCCGGAAGTACGCCCGGGAGATCCAGACCCGGGAATTCGGCTTCGGCCTGGAAGGGGTGCTCGCCAGCCGTCAGGGCGACCTCACCGGGATCCTGAACGGGGTGAATTACCAGGAGTGGGACCCGGCCTCGGACCCCCACCTGGCGGCCAATTACAAACCCGGGAATACCGCGGGCAAGCGGGCCTGCAAGGAAGACCTGTTAAAAAATTTCGCCTTCCCCCCGGCCTTTGAAACCATCCCGGTCCTCGGGATGGTAACGCGGCTGGCCGAGCAGAAGGGCATCGAGCTCCTGGCCGAGGCCATCCCCGGGCTGGTCCTCCGTGACCTGGCCCTGATCATCCTGGCCTCCGGGGAGGAGCGCTACCAGAAACTGCTCGGCGGCCTGGCCCGCGCCCACCCGGAACGGCTCCGGGTCCGGTTCGGTTTCGATCACGCCCTGGCCCACCAGATCGAGGCCGGGAGCGATCTCTTCCTGATGCCTTCCCGCTACGAGCCCTGCGGCCTGAACCAGATCATCAGCCTGAAATACGGAACCGTCCCGATCGTCCGCGCTACCGGCGGGCTCGACGATACGGTGGAAGCGTTCGATCCGTTGACCGGCCGGGGAAACGGGTTTAAATTTTCAGAATATCAGGCCGCCGACCTGATCCATGAGGTGGACCGGGCCCTCCGGGTCTTCGCCGATCCCCCGAACTGGAAGAAGCTCGTCGCCAACGCCATGGCCTCGGATTTTTCCTGGGGCCGCCCGGCGCGGGAATACCTCGAGCTCTACGAACGGCTGTCCCGGAGGAGAAAAGAATGAAGAAAGGGTCCCAGGGGTCTAGGGGTCTAGGGGTCTAGGGGTCTAGGGTTCAAGGGGCCAAGGGCAGAGCGCAAAGGGCAAAAGACAGTTTCGAGTTTCGGGTTAAGAACAAAAGGGAAGATAAAAAAAGAGATTCTTCACCTACGGTTTACACTGAGCAAAGCGAATGTGCTCAGAATGACACCCTTTAACCTTGAACGTTGCTTGCCCTGCTTGTCCTGAACTCTGCCGAAGGGAAC
>Ga0315297_10001480_pt1 | contig 14523 bp, 15 predicted proteins | sample YL17G15_0_MG_FD_203628 | JGI IMG/M metagenome (GOLD analysis project Ga0315297, IMG submission 203628) | Sediment microbial communities from Yellowstone Lake, YNP, Wyoming, USA - YL17G15_0 | ecosystem: Environmental > Aquatic > Freshwater > Lake > Sediment | place: USA: Wyoming | collected... | reverse complement strand
CTCCAGCACCTCTGCATTGCGGGCGGACGCGCGGACATGCTTGCCTGCGGCCAGCAGGCGTGGCACCAGGTGGGTGCCGATGTAGCCACTCGCGCCGAAGACGAGCTGCAGTGAGCCGGTCCCGGCGGCGGGCATCCCCCGGTCAGCGCGAGAAGATCGCGGCGACGAACAGCAGTACCGAGCCCACGGCCTGCAGGCCGATGGTCATTTCGATGCTCTTGGTCAGCACGGGGCGCGTGATCTGCTCGCCAATGCCCGCAGCGGCTTTGAGGCCTCCTGCCAGGATGGCGACTGCACCGACCGCGGTCCACCAAGGCAGCGAACCCATCGCGACCAGGGTGACGATCGAGGCGAAGGCGGTGACGTGCAGCAGCCGGTAGCCGAGGCGCGCGTGGTCGAGTCCGAGACGGACCACGAGCGTGCGCTTGCCGTTCGCCGCGTCGGCCTTGCGATCCGGCACTTCGTTGATCCACAGGATCAGCATCACCCAGACGCCGATCGGAATCGCGATCAGCAGGCTGCCCAGGTCGAACACCCCGCTCTGCAGCCACGCCGCGCCGCAGACAGGCAGCACGCCGAACGCGATCATCAGGAAGAACTCGCCGACGCCCTTGCCGCTGAGCTGCACCGCGGGCGCGGAATACAGCCACGCGATGGCGATGCCCGCGAGCCCCAGCGCGATGACGATCGGGCCTTTGAGCAGTGCGAGGGCGAGGCCGAGCACCGCAGCCATGCCGATCAGGATCCAGCCCCAACGGTGCATTTCCTGGACGGACATGATGCCGTTGGTGATGAACCGCGAGCCGCCCGTGTAGGGATGGATGTATTCGACGTTGTCGCGGTCCGTGCCGGTGATGTCGTCGCCGACGTCGTTGATGACGTTGCTGGCGCAATGGACCAGGGCTGTGGCCAGCACGGCGAGGAGGGCGACCCCCGCTTCGAGTCCACCGGCGACCGTGGCACCCCAGGCTGTGCCGACCAGTACGGGCAGGACGGAGGCCGTCAGGAACTTGGGTCGCGTGGCCAGGAAGTGCCGGCGCGCCTTGCGGCCGAGCCCGTCGCCAGCCAGGTCCTCGTAACGAGGTTCGAGCGGTGAAACGGCGTCCTTGATCATGCGTGTCCTCCCGGGGTCAGGCTGCAAGCTAGCGACCCGCTGCCCCACAGGTCAAGCCCGGATGCCTACGGGCGGGTTCAACGCCCGCGCGCGGCGTTGCGGACGCGGACGGCCTCCTCCTGGTCCACGGCGTCGAGTTGCTCCTCGATGAACTTCAGGGAATGGTCGATTTCCGGCAGCAGCACGTTCTCGAGCGCACGGGCGCGCCGCTCTGTCCGGCGGAACTCCTCGATCAGCCGGCGCAGGCTTGCGGCCCGGGCCGCCTGTGCGACCAGTTCGCCTGTCAGCTGGCGAAAAGCACTGGCGCAGCGCTTGAGTTCCGGCGTGCCGCGCACGGGCAGGGAGGCAGGTATGCAAGGCGCCGCGTCGAGCGAGGCCTCGGCCAGGCGCAGGCCGAGGAAGCTGCGCTCCGCCTGTCGCAGCAGCACGGTGTCGAGCAGGCACGGGGGCTCGACCGTAAGGTCCTCGAAGCCGTGGATTTCGACAGCGCCCGCCAGTGCCTCGCGGGCCTCGGGCCAAAGCCGATCGAGCGCCGTCTGTGCAATGTCGTGTGCCCGCAGTTCACGCAGGATTTCGGTGGCGAGCATTACGCGCTTTTCGTCGAGCAGCTCGTACCCTTCCTGCACCTGCCGGCGCTCGTCGCGCAGTTCGAGCAACGCGACCCGCGTTGCCGCAACTTCACCAACGTCAGGCATGCGCTTCTTCGCCCAGGTGGCGGCCAATCTGCGCATTCGACAGTCGCGTGAGCTCGCCATGCGGCAGGCCCTGCAGGACGGCCCAACCGGCCTCGAGGCTTTCTTCGAGCGTGCGCGCGTTGGCCTGGTGGACGAACTGGCGCTCGAAGCGCTCGCCGAATGCAAGGAAGCGGCGGTCGGATTCGGGCAGGCCCTGCTCGCCCATCACGCTCGCGAGCACGCGAACGCGCAGCGCGCGCGCGTAGGCGGCGAACAGCTGGTGTGCGAGCGCCGGATGGTCCGGGTCCGTGAACCCTTCGCCGATGCCGGCATCCATCAGCCGCGACAGGCTCGGCAGCACACGCACCGGCGGGTAGATGCCGCGACGGTCGAGTTCGCGGTCGAGCACGATCTGGCCTTCGGTGATGTACCCCGTGAGGTCCGGGATCGGGTGACCGATGTCGTCGCCGGGCATCGTCAGGATCGGCAATTGCGTCAAGGTGCCTGGCCGGCCGCGGATGCAACCCGCTCGTTCGTAGAGCGAGGCGAGGTCCGAATACATGTAGCCCGGATAGCCCTTGCGCCCCGGGATTTCACCGTGGCTCGCGGACACCTCGCGCAGGGCCTCGCAGTAGTTGGTCATGTCGGTGAGGATGACCAGCACGTGCCGCCCCTCCTCGAACGCGAGGTACTCGGCTGCCGTCAGCGCGTAGCGCGGCGCGAGCAGGCGCTGCATGCCCGGTTCGTCCGCGAGATTCAGGAACATGGTCGTGTGGCCAAGCGCGCCGCTCGATTCCATCGCGAGCCGGAACTGATCGGCCGTGTCGTGCGGCACGCCGATGCCGGCAAAGACGACCGCGAAACTTTCCTCACCCTTCGTTCCGCGCAGTCGCGCCCGTTGTGCGATCTCCGCGGCCAGCCTGTCGTGCGGCAAGCCGCCCGCCGAGAAGAGCGGCAGCTTCTGTCCGCGCACGAGACTGTTCATCACGTCGATGGTCGCGATGCCGGTTTCGATGAAATCCCGCGGCAGCGCGCGCCAGGCAGGATTGATCGCGAGACCTTCGATGCGACGTCGCGTGCGTGCGGCCACGGGCGGTCCACCGTCGAGCGGACGGCCCACGCTGTCGAACACGCGGCCGAGCAGATTTGGACCGACCCCGAACAGCAACGGCTCCGGATGCAGGCGAATGCGCGTTCCGCGCAGCGCGAGTCCCGACGTCGCCTCCAGTACCTCGATCACCATCGAAGTCTCGTCGAGCGCGGCCACGCGCCCCAGCCGTGGCGGGCCATTCCCGGCCAGCACTTCGACCGCGGCGTTCAGGCCGACGCGGGCTTCGCGCCGCGCAAAGAGCAAGGGGCCCTCGATGCGGGTCACTGCATTTTCGAGCAGCAGGTCAGCTTGCATGACTGGCCACCGTCTGCAGCTGGTCGAATTCGTAATCGATCTGGCGCGGCAGTTGTCGCAGTCGCAACAGGTCTTCCTCGCCGAACTCTTCACCGAGCCGCTGCAGCTGCCGCAGCATCGGCAGGGCCGCGAGCCGGGCCGGTGGCACGCCTGCCGCCACGGCTGCGTCGGCGCGATCCGCGAAGTGCAGCAGCACCGAGAGCATGGCCACCTGCCGCGGCGGCGAGCAGAAACGGTCGAGCTTCGAGAACGACGACTGCCGCAGGAACCCTTCGTTGATCAGGTCCGCGCAGAGCAGTCGCACCTGCTGCTGTGCCGGCAGCGCATCGCGGCCGACGATGCGGGCCATGCGCTCGAGGTGCGCCTGCGCCTCGAGCAGTTCGAGCACGCGCTGCCGTTGCCCGAGCCAGTCCGGGTTGCCCGAGCGTTTCCACCAGTCGGCGAGTTCCTGCACGTCCGAGCCATAGGACTGCAGGGGGTGAATGGCGGGGTAGAAGCGGGCCTGCGCGCGCTGACGGTCGAGGGCCCAGAAGCAGCGCACGTAGCGCTTGGTGTGCAGCGTGACGGGCTCCGAGAAGTCGCCGGATGGCGGGCTGATCGCGCCGATGATCGTGACCGAGCCCTCGGTCCCGGCCAGCGAGGTGACACGCGCTGCGCGTTCGTAAAATTCGGCGAGGCGCGAGCTCAGGTACGCGGGATAGCCGGCTTCGCCAGGCAACTCGCCGAGGCGACCGGACACTTCGCGCAGCGCTTCGGCCCAGCGGCTGGTCGAGTCCGCCATCAGCGCGACGTTGAGGCCCTGGTCGCGGAAGTATTCCGCGACCGTGATCGCGGTATAGATGCTCGCCTCACGCGCCGCGACCGGCATGTTCGAGGTGTTCGCGATGATCACCGTGCGTTCGGCGAGCGGCCGTCCGGTGCGCGGATCCTCGAGCTGCGGAAACTCGTCGAGCACCTCGGCCATCTCGTTGCCGCGTTCGCCGCAGCCGACATACACGATGACGTCCGCGTCACACCACTTGGCGAGCGCTTCCTGCAGCACCGTCTTGCCGGTGCCGAAGCCGCCGGGCAGGGCGGCGCGTCCGCCGCGCGCGACGGGGAAAAGCGTGTCGAGAATGCGCTGGCCCGTGATCATCGGCGCGTTCACGCCGAGCCGTTCACGCACCGGTCGTGACCGGCGCACGGGCCAGTCATGCTGCATCGTCAGTTCGTGCCTGCTGCCGCTGTCGTCGACCAGCACGAGCAGCGTTTCGTCGTCGCGATGCTCCCCTGGTTCGACCAGCGCTTCCACGCGCCCGCTGGCCCACGGTGGCACCAGCAACGACTGCGGTCGCGGCGCAACCGTCCTGGCGAATACCGCACCGGCGCTCACTGCGTCACCGTTCTGCACGGTGAATTCGAGGCGATGCCGCGCGAAGACGCGTTCGCCGGCACCCGGATGGATCTGATAGTCCGTGGCCAGCGACAACGGCCGCAGCAAGCCGTCGAAGATGCCGCCCAGCAGGTTCGGGCCGAGCGTCACGGAGAGCGGTCGTTCGAGCCCGACGACTGTCACGCCGGGCTCCAGTCCGGTCGTGTCTTCGTACACCTGCGCGACCAGTTCGTCGCCACGCAGATGGATGACTTCGCCGAGCAGGCGGCGCTCGCCCACGGCCAGTGCCTCGAAGATGCTGAAGGGCCCCGTGGCACAAGCTTTGAGCACCGGGCCGCCGATCCACGTGATCCGTGCTTCGCTCATGGGGTGCGCTCCACCCGTCGTGCCACGGCTTGATGCTCGAACTCGGCGAGCAACTCGGAGGCAATGCGCTCACGGGCGGCCAGCAGACCCGCGACCGTGGCATCGATGCAGGCGTCGCCCGCCCGGATCCGCAGTCCGGCGCCCACGCAGTCCGTTGCCGTGACGTCGACCTTCGACGGGCCCTCGAGTCGGCTCCGCACGAGCGGGCCGACATGGGCCAGCCACTGCGGATCGACTGCCACTTGCAACCGATCCAGATGACGCAGGCTGCGACTCGCCGACAAGCAGGCGGCGTCGCACCAGCGCTCACGCGCAGCCGGGTCCAGCCAGCGCGACTGCAATGCAGCGGGCAGGGCCTGCCAGGCGCGGTCGAGGAGTTCGCGCAACGTGGCTTGCCGGATGCGTCGCGCCTGCGTGTCGAGTGCCGCGCGCCGCCTTGCCAGCGCCATTTCGTCTTTACGCCGGGTGTCGACCACGGCCTGGTGGACACGCGTCCTGGCCTCGGCTCTCGCCCTGCGCACGATGTCTGCCGCCTGCGTCTCGGCTTCGTCGCGGATGTGCCGGGTGCGCGACTCCTGCTCGCGTCCCAGCCGACGCAGCAGCGCGGTGGTTTGTGCTTCGAGCAGGCTTTCGACGTCGTTCATCAGTCGATTCCCAGCGCATTGCGCACGGTGCGCGAGAGATTGGGAGGCGCGCCTCGTCCGCGGACATCCGGAATGACGGCGAACAGCGGCGCGAGCGCGACGAGGGCGTGCTCGAGTTCCACGGCAGGCACGTAGTCGACCAGCGCGCCATCGAGCAGCACGCAGTCGGGGCGCTCGGTGAATGCCTGGCGCAGCATTGCGGCGACGTCGCCCGCCGCCGCGACGCGAGTATCGACGCCGGCGAGCCGGAAGCCCGCCGCCGTGGCCTCACCGCCGATGTAGACGACTTGCGCCACGTCAGCCCAGCCGGTTGAGGATCAGGATCGAGACGATCAGGCCGTAGATCGCGATGCCTTCCGCGAGCCCGACGATCACCAGCACACGGCCGAAGAGGTCGGGCTTTTCGGCGAGTGCGCCGAGGGCGGCGGTGCCGACCTGGGCCACGGCGTAGCCTGCGCCAAGCGCTGCGAGCCCCGCTGCGAGCGCCGCGGACGCAAAGCCCCAGCGCAGCACGTCGGGATCGGGTGGCACGGCAGCGGACTCGGCCGCGAGGGCGGGCCAGGCGGCAATCAGTGTGAACGTAGCGACCGCGACGGTTGCCGTCGTCATGGTGGCGAGGGCAAGGATCCAGCGTGCGGGCAGTTTCATGGCGTGCCTCCGGGAAGCGAAGCCGGCGGCGGCGTGAGCGGCTCGAAGGGTCGGCCGCGCGCCGTCAGGAAGCGGATGAAGAATTCGAACAGCACGAGGCGTGTCGTCTGGATGCTGACGACGAGGCCCTCGAGCGCAATGATGGCGGCATTGCCGATGATCAGGACCGGCCAGTAACCCGGTCCCGCCGCTTCGGCCATGCCGACGATGGCCGAGCACAGTCCCGCGTGCGCCAGCGCAAACGCGCCGACGCGCACGAACGATACCGTGTTGACGCCGAGCTGCAGCAGTCGCTCCACGCATTCACCCGCCGCTTTACCCACGGCCGCCGCGCGTGTCGCCGGATTGGCGAATGCCGCGCCCGCGAGCGACCAGGCGATGCCGAGCGGCAGCAGCCACAGGGCAGTCATGTCGAGCGCTGCGCCGACCAGTCCGAGGTAGGCGACCAGCAAGCCGGCGTCGCAGAGCAACCAGTGCCGCAACTGTCCGCGCCAGTAGAACTGCAGCGCATCGAGCGCGAGGCCGAGCACGAGCGTCACGACGCCAAACCACAGCGCCACGGCCAGGACCGGTAGCGGCTGTGACAGTGGATGCAGCCAGAGCGCTGGCACCACGTCTTCGCGTGCGAACACGCTGCCGAACGCAAAGCCGAACACGATCGCGACCAGTCCGCCCGGCAGCAGCAGGCGCAACGCAGGCATTCGCTTGCTGAGGAACAACCCTGCCAGAGCGACGATGGCGCCCTGTGCCACGTCGCCGAACATGAATCCGAACATCAACGGCGCGAGGATGGCGATCAGCAGGCTCGGGTCCGCGTCCCCCGCGGCGGGGACGCCCATCATTCCAGTCATGGTCTCGAACGGACGCGCCCAGCGCGGGTTGCGCAGGACGGAGGGAGCCACCGTCCCGGCCGGCGCGTCCGTCATTCGCAACAGGTAGTGCAGGTCTTGCTGGTCGAGTGCTGCGCGCAGTCCGCAATCGTCGCGCGCCGAGCACCAACCGGTGATCCAGGCGAAGTGTTCCGTCACCGGGAGTTCCGGCACGTGCGTCACGACCCATGCAGCCAGCGCGACTTCGCCAAGGGCTGCAGACACGTCGTGCTCCGCGTCGAGCCTGGCCAGCGCGGCGCGTGCCGAGGATTCCCGCGTGTCGAGTGCCGTGCGTCGCTGCTGCAGGTTCGCGCGCAAGTCGCCCGGGTCCTGCGGCAGGTCCGCTGGGATCGCGACGCAATGAACCTTGCGTGCCGCCAGTGCGGTGTCGAGTTCACCCATGTCCTCGCCGGGGCCGACGGCGAGCAGGTAGGTTTCGCGGCCGGGTTCCGGTGTCCACAACTGGTTGATCAATGCCGGCGGCAACGACAGCGCCGGCGTGCCGGGCGGGAGCACGTAGATGCGGCTCGCGAGCACGGGTCCGGCCGACGCCATGCGATCGAGCCGCGGCAGTGCCGAGCCAGCGATTGCAGACAAGCTTTCGAGCGTTGCGATTTCCGTCCGCTCGAGCGCGAGCGCCTCGAGTTCGGCGACAACCGGCTCCGCCGCCGTCGCCCACGTGCGCAGCTTGCCGAGCGCGGCCTGCGGGGCATCGAGAAGCGCGTGTTCGGCATCCATCGTGCAGGGCAACGCCGCCGGCCACCACGGCCGGAAGCGGCGCGCGAGCGCTTCGAAATCGTCGAGCACGCGTTTCAGGTCGCCGAGCGGCAGGCGCGATTCGGCGCGACTGTAGGCTTGCAGTTCGACCGACCGCGTCCGCGCCAGGCAATCGAGGGCTGCGCCGAGTTCCTCGCGCGAGGTGAGCAGTTCGAACCAGCGGGCGGTGGCGGAGCGCAGGCTCATGCGGGCCCCGGTGCGACGACGGCGCGACGCATCACTCCACCGCGCAGGCCGAGCAGTCCGAGCGCTTCGAGGCCGAGGTATGCGACGGCCGCCGCGGGTGAGAGCGGGTGACGGCGGAAGGTGCGCAGCAACCGCAGCGACAGCGCCCTGTGGAGGTCTCTGCTGTCTCCGCCAACCGCTTCCCGCAGCTTCGCGTCGAGCAATGCGACGTCGCGCGCGATGAGGTCCAGGGCGCGTGCGTGACGATTGCCCGCGGGCCACAGCGCCCGCCAGTGGGCGAGCCAGGCTGCCGTGACGTCGCCAGCGTCTGCTTCGAGTGCCAGTCGGAACGGTTGCAACGGCGAAGCGGCGAGTGCCGCGCCGCGCAGCGCAGGATCGAGTGCAACGATGCGGCCGAGCACCGGATCCGCCCTGGCCCATGCGGGAGGCCGGCCGCCGCGGGTGAGTTTCTGCAACGCCGGCAGGTAGGGCAGCCAGCGCATCCAGCGGATGGCTTCCTGCCATGGCGTGGGTTGCCAGCGCGCCACTTCGTCGACGAGCGCTCTCCACTCGTAGCGCAGGTGCCGCTCCAGTTCGTGCGGATCCATGCCGGGTGCCAGGCGTGTCGTGTAGCGTCGCTGCGCAGTAGTGCGCACGGCGCTGAGGAAACCCGCCAGGTCGCGGGCAGCGTGCGCGCGCTGCAGGTCGGCGGGATCGGCGGCTTGGCCGAAACGCGCCTGCAGACGGGCCTGTGAATACGCGAAGTGGCCGCTGTCCGCGCTCACGCCGACTCGTCCGTGGTCAGCCGTTCGGCAACGGCCGCGAGCGCATCGGCCGCCACCGCATCCAGTGCGGCCGCGTCGAGGGTCTCGCTGGATACATTCGCATCCAGTTGCGCGAGTCGCCCTGCGAGGCGCGCCTGTGCGCGCTCGTGCAGTCGCATCACGCGCTGGCGTGCCGTTTCGAGAATGACGCGCCGCTTTTCACGTGCGGCGTCGATGCTCGCGCGGGCGGCGGTCTCGGCTGCGACGATCGTCAGCGCGGCAGCGTGCTCGGCCTCGAGCACACGATCGATCGCATCGGCAACGGTCCGGTCGGGTGTGGTTATTGTCATCGCCGCAGGAACGCATCGCAGCGGCGGCGCGGGTGAGCCTCACGCTCGTCCGAGCGAAACAGGTCCGAGCCCTGACATTAGGCCCGGTGCCGGAACGATGAATCGGGGGTAGTGCCTACCGGCACTGCGCGTTGCGTAACCGCGGAAAAGACAGCCCCTGGCGCGCCGGCCGGGGTGTGTTCAGCTGCCGTGGTTCTGCATCATCAGGCCGGTGCCGCCGCGCGAAACGTGCGCGACGACCGCGGTGCGGCGATGCAGCTTGGTGATGGTGCCGAGGCTGATGGCGAATGCGAGTTCGACGGTCTGGCCCTTGCGCAGGCCCATGTCGCCGGTCTCGACGAAGACGCCCGTGGCGCTCAGGTTGCGCGCGCGGCAGAGACGGCGGTGACTGCCCGGCAGGAGCACGTACACGGTGGTGCGCGCTCGGTGGCGCGTTGTCAGTCTTCTCTCCACGGCTCCGCGTCTTCTCTTCTTGTATGCGCTGCGTCGAGCTCTCGCCGCACCATTATGCACAGCCCGCGTCAGGAGGGAAGAGGCCCTGGCGCGTGCCTTGGCGTTATGTCTATTGCAGCGTCAGCTATGCTGCGAACCGTCGGAACATAAAGACACCAATGCGCAGCAAACCGCAAGGCGACCAGGCGAATTCGAACTCCTCGCCGATCGGCGTGTTCGACTCCGGCGTCGGCGGGTTGACCGTGTTGCGCGAATTGCTCGACCGGCTGCCCGGCGAAGACTTCGTCTATCTCGGCGACACCGCACGGCTGCCGTACGGCACCAAGAGCCCCAATTCGATCCGGCAGTATTCCCTGCAGGCTGCGCGCCTGCTGCACGAGCGCGGCGTGAAATGTCTGGTCGTCGCATGCAACACCGCGTCGGCCATCGCGCTTGATGCGCTCACACGTGAATTCGACCCCGTGCCGGTCATCGGCGTGCTCGAGCCGGGCGCTGCGGCCGCGTGTCGGGCGACGCGCACCGGGCGTATTGCGGTGCTGGCGACGGAGAGCACGGTGCGCGGTGGCGCCTACCAGGCGGCGATCACGCGCAGGCGGCCCGATGCCATCGTCACTGCGCGCGCCTGTCCCTTGTTCGTCGCGTTGGCGGAAGAGGGTTGGACCGACGGCCCGATCGTCGAAGGCGTGATCCACCGCTATCTGGACGAGATCTTCGTCGCGGCTGCGGCGGCTGCACATCCCGACACGCTCGTGCTCGGCTGCACGCATTTCCCGGTGCTCGCGCCCACGCTGCGCAAAGTGCTGGGACCCGCTGTCGCGATCGTCGATTCGGCGGCGACGACGGCGGCCGCGCTGGCGGACGTCCTCGCCCAGCATGGGGTGCTGCGTCACGATCAGGCCGCGGGCAGCGTCACGCTGCTCGCAACCGATGGCCCCGAACGCTTTGCGCGCGTCGGGGCCGTGTTTCTCGGCCGACCCCTGGCGCCGGCGGACGTCGAGATCGTCGACCTCGCGTTTGCGCCGGTGCCGCCGCGCGCCTGAAGCTTCGTTCGGCTGCCTCGGTCAGGGGTCGCGGTCGAGGGTCGCCATGCCTGCCGGCAGGTATCGCGCGCCCGCAACGTTGCCCGGCGCAAAGATCTGGTCGAGCAGGAACTGGTCGCAGGAGGCCAACCGGACCCCGGTCGCCGCCAGGTTCTCGCGCAGGCGGGTGCGGCGGGTGGTGCCGAAGATCGGGACGATGTCCGGACCCTGGGCCAGCAGCCAGGCGAGTGCGACCTGGCCGGGAGTCGCCCGGGCGCGGGCCGCCACCCCTTCCAGCTTCTCCAGCAGTCGCAGGTTGGCGTCGAAATTGCTCTCCTGCAGCCGCGGGTGATTGCGCCGGTAATCCCCGTCGGGATATTCCTCGGCCCGGGTCCGCTGGCCGGCCAGGAAGCCGCGGCCGAGCGGGCAATAGGGCACCAGGCCGACGCCCAGTGCGCGACACGCGGGCAGCACGGTGCGCTCAACCCCTCGTTCGAACAGGGAATATTCGGACTGGAGGGCGCTGATCGGGTGCACGGCGTGGGCCCGCCGCAGGGTCGTGGCACTGGCCTCCGACAGCCCCAGGTAGCGCACCTTGCCGGCCCGGACGAACTCCGCCATGGTCCCGACGACGTCCTCGATCGGCACCTTCGGGTCCACCCGGTGCTGGTACAGCAGGTCGATCCGGTCGGTCTTGAGCCGGCGCAGGGAATGCTCGACGACCTCGCGGATGTGCTCCGGACGGCTGTCCAGCCCCCAGCCGGAGCCGGTGGTCTGGGTCAGGTCGAAGCCGAACTTGGTGGCCAGTACGACCTTGTCGCGTCGGGCGCCGCTGAGGACCCGCCCAAGCAGTTCTTCGTTGGTGAACGGCCCATAGATCTCGGCGGTGTCGAACAGCGTCACCCCGGCTTCGACGGCCTCGATCAGGGTCGCCTCGCACTCGGCCTCGTCGGCCCCGGTCTTGTAAATGCCGGTCATCCCCATGCAGCCGAGGCCGACGGCGGTGACTTCCAGGCCCTGTCGGCCAAGCTTGCGGGTTTCCATCAGGTGCTCCAGTGGGATGGGCGACGGTTTTTGGATTGACACGGCCGCCCGGTCCCCCGAGAATACGCGGCTCTCTGTTCGCGGAGGGGTACCCAAGCGGCCAACGGGAGCAGACTGTAAATCTGCCGGCTTATGCCTTCGAAGGTTCGAATCCTTCCCCCTCCACCAGTACCAGAGTAACGGAGAGGTGTGGGTCTTTGCGACCAGACAGGGTGACCTGACCGGAGAGCGCTTGCGGGTGTAGTTCAATGGTAGAACCTCAGCCTTCCAAGCTGAGTACGTGGGTTCGATTCCCATCACCCGCTCCAACCGGAATGCCGAGGAACGGGTTCTTGAGTTTGAAGAGGCGGCCCACGTAGCTCAGTCGGTAGAGCACGTCCTTGGTAAGGACGAGGTCACCGGTTCGATTCCGGTCGTGGGCTCCAGACAAGCGGGGCTAGGGAACAGGGGGTTAGGGGATAGACAACGGGTTAGGGGATAGGGGTTAGGGGATAGTCGAACCGTCGCTGCCGCGACGAAGAACGCACCCGGATCGCTGTCACCGAACCCTTCCGACTAACCCCTAACCCCTAACCCCTATTTCTCTTCGTCCAGAAGAAAAGCTGCATCTCCTAGAGGTATCTCGCCGTGGCTAAGGAAAAATTTGCGCGTACGAAGCCGCACGTGAACGTGGGCACGATTGGGCACGTGGACCATGGCAAGACGACGCTGACGGCAGCGCTGACGAAGGTGATGGCGGAGACGCACGGCGGCACCTACATGGCGTACGACCAGATCGACAAGGCGCCGGAAGAGAAGGCGCGCGGCATCACGATTTCGACGGCGCACGTCGAGTACCAGTCGCCGAACCGTCACTACGCGCACGTCGACTGCCCTGGGCACGCCGACTACGTGAAGAACATGATCACGGGCGCGGCGCAGATGGACGGCGCGATCCTGGTGTGCTCGGCGGCGGATGGCCCGATGCCGCAGACGCGCGAGCACATTCTGCTGGCGCGCCAGGTGGGCGTTCCCTACATGGTTGTGTACCTGAACAAGGTCGACATGGTGGACGACGCCGAGCTGCTCGAGCTGGTGGAGATGGAAGTCCGCGAGCTGCTGTCGAAGTACGACTTCCCGGGCGACGACACGCCGATCATCAAGGGTTCGGCGCTGAAGGCGCTCGAGGGCGACCAGAGCGAGATCGGCGTGCCCTCGGTGATCAAGCTGGTCGAGGAGATGGACCGCTACATTCCGTTGCCGGAGCGGGCGATTGACGGCGCGTTCCTGATGCCGGTGGAAGACGTGTTTTCGATTTCGGGTCGCGGCACGGTGGTGACGGGACGCATTGAGCGCGGCATCGTCAAGATCAACGACGAAGTCGAGATCGTGGGCCTGAAGGACACGGTGAAGACGATCTGCACGGGCGTTGAGATGTTCCGCAAGCTGCTCGACCAGGGGCAGGCGGGCGACAACGTGGGCGTGCTGCTGCGCGGGACGAAGCGCGAGGACGTCGAGCGCGGCCAGGTGCTGTGCAAGCCGGGTTCGATCAAGCCGCACACGAAGTTCGAAGGCGAAGTGTACGTGCTGACGAAGGAAGAGGGCGGCCGTCACACGCCGTTCTTCAAGGGTTATCGTCCGCAGTTCTACTTCCGCACGACCGACGTGACGGGGTCGGTGGAGCTGCCCGAAGGCGTCGAGATGGTGATGCCGGGCGACAACATCAAGATGACGATCGAGCTGATCGTCCCGATCGCGATGGAAGAAGGCCTGCGCTTCGCCATCCGCGAGGGCGGCCGTACGGTCGGCGCCGGCGTCGTTTCGAAGATCCTCAAGTAGGCGAAGTTTGCGAAGCACAGGCCAGTAGCTCAATTGGCAGAGCGGCGGTCTCCAAAACCGCAGGTTGGGGGTTCGATTCCCTCCTGGCCTGCCAGTCGACGATCGGAAAGCGGCAGCGCGTGCAGACAAACAGCGGAAAAGGACGGGTCGGACCCGGCGTGAGCGAATGACCGAACAGGCACAATCCAGCGGCGCAAGCGTGCTGGACACAGCAAAGCTCGTCGCGGCAGTCGCGATCCTCGTGGGAGGCATCGCGTCCTTCTACGTGTTCGACCAGTATCCGGCCGCGGCGCGCTGGCTCGTCGTGCTCGTCGCGGTGGCGGCGAGCATCTTCGTCGCGCTGCAGTCGGCGCAGGGTCGCGAGCTGTGGCAGTTCGTGCAGGGTTCGCGCGTCGAACTGCGCAAGGTCGTCTGGCCCACGCGCGACGACACGACCAAGATGACGCTCGTCGTCGTCGCGGCGATCGTCGTGATGGGTATCTTTTTCTGGCTGCTCGACATGATGCTGGGCGCGATCACGCGCTCCCTCACCGGGCAAGGGGGCTGACCGTGGCGCTGCGCTGGTATGTCGTTCACGCCTACTCGAACTTCGAGCACAAGGTCTCGGCGAGCCTGAAGGACCGCATCAAGCTCCACGGGCTCGAGGACAAGTTCGGCGAGATCCTGGTCCCGACCGAAGAAGTGGTCGAGATGCGGGACGGACAGCGACGCAAGAGCGAGCGCAAGTTCTTTCCGGGCTACGTGCTGGTGCAGATGGAGATGAACGAAGACACCTGGCATCTCGTGCGCGAGACGCCGAAGGTCCTCGGGTTCATCGGCGGCACGCCGGAGAAGCCCGCGCCGATCACCGAGCGCGAGGCGAATGCGATCCTGCGCCGGGTCGAGGAAGGCGCGGAGAAGCCGCGGCCGAAGGTGCTGTTCGAGCCGGGCGAAGTCGTGCGCGTCACGGACGGCCCGTTCAACGACTTCAACGGCGTCGTCGAGTCGGTCAACTACGAGAAGAGCCGCATGCAGGTGGCGGTGCAGATCCTCGGGCGCTCG
>Ga0315297_10001477_pt1 | contig 14535 bp, 11 predicted proteins | sample YL17G15_0_MG_FD_203628 | JGI IMG/M metagenome (GOLD analysis project Ga0315297, IMG submission 203628) | Sediment microbial communities from Yellowstone Lake, YNP, Wyoming, USA - YL17G15_0 | ecosystem: Environmental > Aquatic > Freshwater > Lake > Sediment | place: USA: Wyoming | collected... | reverse complement strand
GGGGGGGGGGGGGGGGGGGGGGGGGGGGGGGGGGGGGCGGGGGGGGGGGGGGGGGTCGGGCGGGGCGCCCGGCTCGGGGAAAGGGGAACGCACGCCGGACTTCCCCGTCGATCCGATGCAACGGTGCGTTCCACGATCCCCTCGCCGGGCGCCCCATCCCTCCCAGCATCATTCATCTCCCTGCCGCTCCTGCCGCTCCTGCCGCTCCTACCGCCTTGCCGCCTACCCCTACCGACTGCGCCTTCTTGCACCTCTTGCGCCCCTCGCTCCCTCCTCGGGATCTTTGCTGAATGCGGAAGCACCAGACTCACATGACAGGTCGACGGCTGCGGGATGCGCTCCCGCAGGCGCAGGAGTACGCCTGCCTGCTGACGCCGGACGGGTTCCTGGCGCGGGTGAGTCCGGACCTGGAGCGGGACTTCGGCCCTGCCTCGGAGCGGCTGGACGGGCAGCCGTTCAGTACCCTGGTGCAGGACGACGACCAGGTGGCGGTGCGGGCGGCGCTTTCGTGGATCCGGGACGACGGCGCACCGGTGGTGTTCGAGTGTCGCTGGCACCACAACGACGGGAGCTGGCGCTGGCTGGAGTGGACTGTGGCTCGTCGGCCGGGCGAGACGGTGCTGGTGGCGGTGGGCCGCGACGTGACGCGCTGGCGGGAGGACGAGGCGCTCGCCCTGGGGCAGTCGCGGGTGCTGGAGCAGATCGTGAGCAACGCGCCGCTGGGCGAGGTCCTCGCGGCCGTGTGCGCGACGCTGGAGGCGACATTGGATCGCGTCCGCGCCGCGGTGCACGTGGTGGATCACGCGAGCAACATGCTTCGTCTCGCGGCGGGCTCGGCGCTGGACAAGAACCTGCAGCGTCTCCTCGCCGCCCTGCCACTCGAGGAGGGCCCCGGTGCCGCCGTGGCCGCGGCGCGACGGCGCGAACTGGTGGTGACGGGCGACCTGGCCGGCGCGACGCTGTGGAATACGCAGCGCGAGGCGCCGCTCTCGTACGGGCTGCGCGCGGAATGGGCGCTGCCGGTGCTGTCTCCCACCGGCGACCTGCTCGCCGTCGTCGCGGCGTATCTCACCGTCCCGGGTGAACCGCTGCCGCGCGAGCGGCAGGCGCTCGGCACGGCGGCGGAACTGGTGCGCCTGGCGCTCACGAGCGAGCGGCGGAGTCACCAGTCTTCGCTGCTGGGCGACGCACTCCTCTCAGCGGGCGACGTGGTGCTGGTGCTGGACGCAGCGGGCACGGCCCCGGCCCGGCGGATCCGCTGGGTGAATGCGGCGTTCGAGCGGCGGCTGGGTCTGTCGCGGGCCGACGTGCTGGGGCGCACGCTGGAGATGCTGGCGGGCCCCGACACCGACCGCACTGCACTCGACCGGATCGAGCGGGCGCTCGACGCGGGCCTGCCGGTGCTGCAGGATTTCCTGGCGTACGGGCGCGAGGGCGCGCCACCGATCTGGCTGGAACTGGACGCCAGCCCGGTGCGCGACGCGCAACACATCACGACCGGCTGGGTGGCGGTGGGACGCGACATCACCGGTCCCAAGCTGGCCGACGAGGCGCTGGCGCGGAGCGAGGAGCATGTGCAGCGCGCGCTGGCTGCCGCGGGCATGGCGACCTGGGAGTGGGGCGCGGAACGTCGCGCGCTCGACTGCTCGGAGACATTCGGTCCGCTGTTCGGACTGCCGCATGGCGCCGCGTTCGCGACCTTCGCGGAGTTGCTGGAGCGGACGCATCCCGACGATCGCGGCCTGCTGACCGAGGCGAGGCGCATCATCTATCACGGTGGCCAGGTGCGTGAGCTGCAGTGGCGGGTCATGCTGCCCGATGGCGAGGTGCGCTGGGTACGCGCGCAGATGCAGGCGGAGCGGGACCGGGGCTCGTGGCTGAAGCGGGTGGCGGGGGTGATCGCGGAGGCCGAGGAGCCGGTTGTCGAGGAGTCGGGAGCCGATGATGAGGCGGCAAGGCGGCAAGGCGGCAAGGCGGCAGGAGAGGAAGTGGCAGGCCGGCAGGCCGGCAGGGCGGCACGTGAGCCCGAACTGGACGGCGTGCTGGTTGACGAGGTGGAGGTGGGGACCGCGACGGAGTTGCTCGACCTCTCGTCGCTCGTGGCGGAATGGAGTCCGACGTTCCGCCGCTATACGGTGGGTGCCGCATCGCTGCATCTGCGTCTCGCGCCGGGTCTAGCGTCGGTGTTTGGTGATGCCGACTCGCTGCAGGTCGCGGTGACCGAGCTGGTGAAGAACGCCGCCGAGGGGCTGGATGCGAGTGGCGGGGTGATATCGCTGGCGACGGGGACGGTGGAGGCAACGCGGGCGTTCCTGGCGTCGGCGTACTTCGACGACGGGTTGCCGGCGGGACGCTATGCCTACATCGAAGTGTCCGACACGGGACGGGGGATGGATGCGGCGTCGGTGTCGCGGATATTCGAGCCGGAGTTTTCGACGCACGGGTCTGGACATGGCGGGGGGCTGGCGACGGTGCTGGGCGTGGTGCGGGCGCACCATGGCGCGATCCAGGTCTACAGCAAGCCGGATATCGGCACGACGGTGCGGGTGCTGGTACCGACGGAGATCCTGCTGCGTTCAGGGCGGAACGGTCACGTGATCGGCGAGGTGGCACCGGTGGACGTGACGCGGGAACGGCTGGTGGCGCTGACGGCGGCGTTGCGGGAGACGGATCTGGCGAGTTGAGATGACAGTCGGCGGTCGGCAGTCGTCAGTGAGTCGTCAGTCGAGGGTCCAGAGTCCAGGGTCGAGGAGGAGGACAGATTTGCGAGTTTTTTGCGCATCGGATGTCTTTCACTAGTGCTTCTGCTGCCGCCGATATCGGCGGCTTTTTCACAACAGGGCGCGGCTCCGGCGTACCAGGGACCGCGGGCTCCGGTGCGGGCGACGTCGCCATGCAGGGTCACCAAGGTGACCGATGGCGATTCCGTCACCTGTGCGCAGGTGGGGCGCGTGCGCTTGCTGGGCATCGATGCGCCGGAGACCAGCCAGAAGCCGTTCGGGAAGCAGTCGCAGGGCGCGCTGGCGACGATGATCCCGGTGGGAAGCACGGTGCAACTGGAGCAGGACGTGCAGGCGCGCGACCGCAACGACCGGCTACTGGCGTATGTGTGGCGGAATGGGCGGCTGGTGAACTGGGAGATGGTGCGGGCAGGGTGGGTGGTGACGCTGACGTATTCGCCGAACGTGCAGTACGTTGATCAACTGAGGAAGGCGGCGCAGCTGGCGCAGCAGGAGAAGCTCGGCCCGTGGGCGGTGGACCGGTTTGCGTGCCGGCCGTTCGATCCTCGCCATGGGAAATTCTAGAGGCCGCGGGCACCCGGAACAGGAACCGACACCAGGAGACAACATGCGCATGGCGCGGATGACGGTGGCAGTGTTGCTGGCGATAGCAGGTGCTCGTCGCGTCAACCAGGAACTCCGCCGTTGCGATGGGCAAGGGGGACAGCGCCGGGACACTGGTACCGGGCAAGTGGGCCGACCTGGTGGTGCTCGGTGCTGATCCGACAACGGACATCCGCAACGTCCAGCAGGTCCGCTGGGTAGTGAGAGCGGGACGTTCTGGAAGCGGTGAATAGCAGGACTGCGACCGCGTGATGATCCCGGTGGGCAGCACCGTGCACCGGCACGGGGAGTGTTGACGGGAGAAGATGGTTGCGGCGGCCCGGGGATGGTATCATATCAGCCGGGCAGACGTGCCTGACTGGCACAGTTCGGATGGACAACCAGGCATCACACTGAAAGGCAGGCAGGCATACATGGCTACAGTGCTCAGCAAGGCGCTCAAGCGGGCGCTCAACATCGGCGGAGCGGACTACGTGCTGACGATTACGCCGGAAGGGTTCACGCTCACACCGAAGGGCAAGCGGAAGGGGCAGTCGTGGACGTGGGGCGCGCTCATGAGCGGCGAGGCCGGACTGACGGCGGCACTCAACGCCTCGGTGAACCAGGGCAGCGACGGGGAGTGAGCGGTCGCAGTCGAGAAGTGAAAACTGCCCGCCCCGGATTCCGGGGCGGGCAGTCGTGTGTCGGGGCGTACTACTTCGGCGCCGGTGGGGGCACGGGGCAGGACGGATCCTTGACCACGTTGTCGCGAAAGAGTACGGAGCCGGGATCGGCGGGGACGGCAATGATGTCGATCGGCATGGTCTTCGGCGCCCCGGGCTTGCAGGAGCGGTAGGTCACCACGAGGTAGACGCCCTTGGCACCCTTTGCGTCGAGCTGGATGACCACGGAGTCGGGCTCGGTGGTGGCCCCCTTGCCGGAGGAGACGATCACCATCTTGCGCTGGAAGTTGATGTTGGGAAGCGGCTTGCTCTTGCCGTTGACGGTGCGCCCGCCAGACATTGCCCAGACGCTGCGCCACTCGGCGGTATCGCGCACGACTTCCTGGTACCGGGCGATGAAGTCGGAGTCGGGGGCGCGATACACCTTCTGCGACTTGGGTACGGCAGCGATCCCCACGACGGCGAGTACGGCGAATGACGGCAGTGCGCGCACAGGCTCCCTCAGAATCCGCTGAGCTTCGTGATCTTTCCCCGAGTCCCCACGGCCCAGCCGGCGTTGGGTGACGCGAACCCCACACTCCAGTAATTCAGGCTGTCGATGGTGATCCACCTAGCGCCGTCATCCCTCGACCACGCTGCGCCACCGGGCCCGACCGCCACCACCGTGGGCTGCTTCGTGCCGGGCACGTAGACGCCGCCCCACGCCCCGCTGGTGAACGGCAACCTGCCCTTCAGGGCCCAGGTGAAGCCGCCGTCGGCGGTGAGGGCGACGTTGTCGTCTCCCAACTTCGCGGTGGTGCCGCCGCCCAGGGATATGCCGAGCTTCGCGTCGCGGAAGGCGATCGACTGCGCCCCCGACCCGGCGCGGGTCGTGAGAGGCAATGTGATGGAGTCCCAGGTGCGGCCGTAATCACCCGAAAGTATTACGCGAGACCGGATGCTGTCGGCGGCCACGATCCAGGCGCGGCCGCCTGCGCCCGTGACGAGGCAGGTTCCGCTGGCGGCGAAGCTGCCCTCGCCCCCGGGGGCGGCGGGGGTGGTGGCCGCGGGGGTCGCGTTCCAGTGGAGGCCGCCGTCGTCGGTGGTGAGGATGCCGGTATGGCCCTTCACGGCGTCGCCGACGACGATGGCGCGCTGGGCGTCCCAGAAGCCGAAGCAATCGTAGAAGGCGTCGGGGTCCTGGTTGGTGTACTGCAGCGTCCAGGTGACGCCGGCGTCGCCGGTGTAGTAGATGCGGGAGTTCGGGCCGGGCCCGATACTCAGCACCCACGCCCGGCTGGCGTCGAGGGCGTGCACGTCGCGGAACTGCAGCGAGTCGGCGCCGGGCACCTTGCCGGCAATCCAGGTGGCGCCGCCGTCCACCGTGTGGAGCACGGTGCCGCCGCTGCCACTGACCCATACCACGCTGTCACTGACGGCGCTCACGGCAATGAGCAGGGCGGTGGTATTGCTCTGCTGGGGCGTGTGCGCGACCTGCGCCGGCGATGGCGGCTGGCTGCCGGCGCCGGTGCAGGCCACCAGTGCCAGCGTGCCGATGAGGACGATGCGGTGCAATCGCGGCTCCATGCGGGACGGATTCAGGGTGCGGGGGCGCCGGGGGGCGCGGTGCCGTCGCGCAGGCCGGTGAGCACGCTGGCACTGACGCTGCGGAGGTGCAGGTCGCGCTGGGGAACGGGGATCTCAATGCCCGAGTCGCGGAGCGCGGCATGCACCGCGACCGCAACCTCGCTGCGCACCACCATCCAGTCGAGTGAGTCGGTCCAGGCGCGCAGCAGGAAGTCGAGCGAGTTCTGGCCGAAGCCGGTGAAGAGCGCAAACGCTTTGGGGTTGCCGAGCACCGCGGGGTGGGCCTGCGCCACATCGGCGAGGAGGCTGATGACCCGGGCGGGATCATTGCCGTAGGCGATGCCGACCGGCACCTCGATGCGCCGGCGGGTGCCGGTACGGGTCCAGTTGATGACGTCCCGGGTGACCAGCTCCGAGTTGGGGACGATCACCTCGGCGCCCTCGAAGGTGCGGATGACGCTGGCGCGGAGGCCGATTTCGCGGATCTCGCCGGTGTTGGCGCCGACCTGCACGGTGTCCCCGATGCTCACGGGTCGCTCGAAGGCGAGCAGCAGGCCGGAGACGAAGTTGTTGACGATGTTCTGCATACCGAAGCCGATGCCGACACCGAGCGCGCCGCCCAGAATGGCGAGGCGGCTGAGATCGACGCCGGCGGCCGCGAGGGCGAAGAGGAAGGCGATGGCGATGAGGGCATAGCGCAGCAGGGACCCCACGGTGACGGGCACGCCGCGCCCGAGGTCCATGCGCGTGAGCAGGTCGAGCTCGATCACGCCGGAGAGGAGCCGCGCGATCATGAGGCCGGCCCAGAGCACCACGCCGAACAGGAGGATGGTGCCCAGCGACAGCGAGGCCCCGCCGAAGCGGATGGAGGCGCTGAACGCGCTCTGGAGGGCGTCGAGCAGGGGCGCCCAGAGATAGAAGGCCCGGAGCGAGGCGATGAACCAGAGCACGCCGAACACGGTCACCATGACCCGCTCGATCACCCTGAGCACGCGATCGCCGCGCTCACGGAGGTAGCGCGACCAGCTGGCACCCCAGCGGACCGCCTGGGAGAGGAGAATCAAGGTGATCCGGGTAATGGCGGCGAACAGGATAGCGAGGTACAGCGTGGCGGCGACGCCGGCGTTGAGCGCATCGGCGAGGCTGACGTTGCCGACCACGTTGGCAACGACCGCGAGCGTGCCAGAGGCGAAGAGCAGCCCGGCGACGAGCTGCAGGGTGTACCGCCACCCGGTTTCGCGCTGCCGCAGGACCCCGCCGGGTCGCAGGCCGATCCAGAGCAGGGCGAGCCACACCAGCGAGGTGCCCAGGAGCACGAGGCGAAACGGCGGCGTACCGATGAAGAACATGGCGAGGCCGCGCTGCAGCACGAAGAAGCCGAGAATGAGCCGGGCCGGGCTGACCAGGTCGCGTGGCACGAGCGACGGCAGCAGCAGCAGCAGCGGCACCGCGGCAGCGACGAGGGCGGCGTCGTACACCGCGAGTGGCGCGAGCGGGTAGAGCAGCAACGTCGCGGAGATGCCGAGGAGGACGACCGCGGCGACCGGCTGGCGCAGTACCTCGTAGTACGGCCCGGTGGGTACCTCGAACTCGGCGGTGCGACCCAGGTCGCGGCGGTGGCGCAGCGCGAGAAGCATCGCCAGGATGGTGAGCAGGCCCTGGGCGAAGAGCAGGCCGCGGTTCCGGCCGAAGAACCAGACCAGTTGATTTACCGGGCGCGGACGGGCGGCCCAACCGGGCCCGGCGTTGCCCTGGGGGGTGAAGCTGTTCCAGAGGGGTGGGCTGTCGAGGCGCAACAGGTTACGCCGGGCATCGGCGCGGGCGGTGGCGACTGCCTGCAACTCGGCGAAGATGCGACCGTTGACATCGGACAGTTCGAGTTCGGCGGTGAGGAGCGCGGCACCGCGGTCGGCGAGCAGGCTATCGACCTGTTCGAGCCGTGCCACGACCGCGTCGGCGCGCCGCTGCAGCGCCGGGGTATACGCGAGGGTATCAGGCTCGGCCTCAGTGGCGCGCCACACGGCGAGGGAGCGTTGGATCTGTCGGCGCGCCGAATCGACCTCGGCGGCGGATTGCTGCAGCTCGCGCCGCCACGCCACAACCTTCCGGTCGCGGGCCGACCACATGAGGCCGAGATCGGCGAGGCCGCGGCGGGAGAGGAGCCCCCTGGCGCCGAGACTTTCCACCGGCTCGTCCTGGGAGAGCGAGTCGGCGAGGACGGGAATACCCGCCAGCACCGCGCGCGTGCCTGCGTCAGGGCTGGTGCTGGTGATCAGGTCCATGGTGGAGGACGTGATGCGATCGGCGGCCGCGGGAATGTCGGCGGGCGCGATGGGCCGGATGAGGCTGTCGGTGGCCCGGCGCCCGCTGTCGGCGAGGACGGGCACGCTGAGGCCGGGCGGCAGCCGCGGGGACTGCGCGCGCGCGGGGACGGTCACGGCCAGCGCGAGGACGAGCGTGGCGAGCTGTTGCGGGAGGCGGGTCACGCGGGAGAATCTATCACGGCGGGCGCGTCTCAGGGCAGACGAGGCGAAGCCCCGTCATGATCTGGAAGGCCCTGCTTGATTCTCCGAGGGCCCCCCTTCATACATCCTGGATGCCCGACGCCGCAGACCCGTTGTCGCCGTTGTTGGCCCGCACCACGGCCCAGTTCGAGCCCCTCTTCCGCTCGCTCGTGCGGAAGTACGGGCTGGAGCCCGTCGAGTACGACGAGCTGGTGCAGGATGTCCGGATCCGGCTGTGGCAATCGCAGGGCTCGAGTGAGCGGATCTCGGCGGTCTCAACGTCATATGTGTGGCGGACGGCGATGGCGGCGGCGATCGACCTACTGCGCCGCCGCCGGACGCTGCGGGAGACGACAACGGCGCATGGAGCGGACGTGACCCTGCTGCCTGATACGCGGGCATCGGCCCCCGACCGGGTCGCTGAACATGGCGACCTGGTGGAACGGGTCGCGGCGGTGGTCGAGGCACTGCCGGATGCGCGACGCGTGGCGGTGCGGATGCATCTCGCCGGATACCCGAGGGAGGAGATCGGCCGGATACTCGGATGGACCGACGCGAAGGCACGGAACCTGATTTATCGCGGCTTGACGGAGGTACGTGCGCGACTCACCGCACAGGGCATACGGCCCGACGAGGGGGCAGCGTGACGGACGACGAACTGAGCCAACTGTATCGCGATGGCACGCGGGATGACACGACGATGCCTCGCGCGGACAACGCGCCCTCGCTCGAAGCGATGCTGCGCGTTATCCGCGGCGAGGCTGGTGAGGCGGAGCGGCTGCGCACACTCGACCGGGTCATGGCGTCCGACACGTTGCGGGCGGAGTTCGCGCTGCTGTCGGCGGTGGCCGAAGGCGAGCGGCGTTCGGTACCTCTCCGACGCGCATGGGTGCCGGTCGCGGCCGCGGCGGCAGTCCTGCTCGTGGCGAGTGGCCTGGTGTGGAAGGCGCGGCGGGTTCCCATCGATGACGACGTGGTCCGGGGCGAGGGGGCGTCGATCACCCTGGTGGCGCCGCGCGAGCGACTCGATGCCGGCCGGACGTTCACCTGGCGCTCGACCGGTGGCGAGAGCCGCTACCGGTTCCAGCTCCGTGATGCCAAGGGCGGCGTGGTGTTCGACACGGTCACCCGCGACACGGTCCTCGTCCTGCCCCAGAGCGTGCCGCTTGCGCCGGGCGAGGAGTACCGCTGGTGGATTCGCAGTGATCTGCCCGACGGAAGCCACGTGCGGTCAGTGCTCGCCCCGGTGCGGAGCACCACGACGAACTAGGCGCGCCGCTGCCGCACGAGACGCCAGCCGAGCGCCGCGAGTACCAGCAACGCCGCGGCGGCAAGCATCAGTGTCCGGGTCGATGGTGCGCCCCCGGTACGCTCACTTGGTGCGGGAAGCGCCGGGTGCGCTACCGGATTCCCAACCAACACGAACGCAGCCCAGACCGACGGCGGGTCGCCTCGCGCGATCGCCGCCCGCTTCACCTCCGCGAGCGCATCGCCCACTGTGGCGCCGCGCCCCGCGGCTTGGTAGAACGCCCCCACGAACCGAGCGGCGTCACGATCGCCGACCGACCAGAGCGTCGCCAGCACGCTCCGGGTTCCCGCTTCCAGCAGGGGACCAGCCAGTCCCTGCACTCCCTCTCCCGTGAACACCACGCCGCGCGCGGTGCGGCAGCCGCTCAGCACGACCAGATCGGCGTCGAGATGCAGTGCCGCGATCTCGGCGGGGCTCACCAGCCCATCCTCGCCGTCGCCCGCCGCGAGCACCAGCGCGGTCCGGTCGAGTGATTCATCATCGACCAGCGCATGGGTGGCGAAGTGGAGGATGTGAAAGCGCGCGACATCGTTGCCCTTGAGGTACGACTCGCTGGCTTCGGCGCCGAGCCGGACCACGGCGTCCGGTGAGAGGCGACCGGCGGCACGGACCTCATCCGCCGAGGCAGGAAGCGGCACGAACGCGCCGACGCGGGTCACGACACCTGGCCCGGGTGTCGCGCGCCAGCCGGCGGGAAGCACCGGGAAACGCGGATCGCCGAAGGCGAGCAGCATGGTTCCGCCCGCTGAAGGCGGGCGAGCCCACAGTCGTGCCGCGATCGTCGCCGACGGCGCGAGTGCCAGAGCGAACCACTCGGCCACGCGCCGGTCATCGGCGAGAACCAGCGCGTCGAAGGGCAGCCGGTGGAGCGGGCCGTCCGGCACCAGGACGACGCGGCGCACCCGATCGGGCAGCAGTGCCACGATCGGGGCGAAGAGCCGGCGTCCGGCGTGCCGCGCCAGCGAATCGGTGCCCTCGCCCGACTCGAGCACCGCCAGCATCGCCTCGGTCAACTCGGCGATCTCGGCCCCCGGGGGAAGGAGCGCCGCCTGTACCCCCTCGCGGGTCGCCACGAAGGCGATCGAGGGATCCCCGCTTGCGCTGACGACGAACTCGACGAGCGCAGTCGAGTCGTCGGGAATGGCGGCGGTCAGCGCCGCGGCGTCGAGGGGCCGGGCATCGCCGCGATGGGCGGCGGTGGCGGGCGCCAGCGAAGTGTCGAGTGCCGCGACCCTCAGCATGCGGTCGCTGAGGTCGCGGGCGCGCCGACGCTCGGCCAGGGCGAAGGCGGCGTCCACCCGCCCGCCGCGGACCAGGTCGGCGAGCGCGCCGGCGAAGCCGAAGTCGGTGGCCAGGTCTTCCTCGCGAACGGCGAAGGCGGCGAGCCGGAGGTCGGCGGTGCCGAGGGACCCGCGCCAATGGTCGAGCGTATCGGCGGCGGCGGTAAGTTCGCGCGTTGCGGCGTCGAGGTTGCCCTGGCGGGCGTACACCGCGCCGAGCAGGGTGCCCGCGACATAGCGCCGCGACCGCTGGGGATCGTTTTCCAGCAGCACGAACTGCCGAAGGAGGAGCCGGCGCGCATCTGCGAGTCGTTCCTGCTTCAGTGCGACAAGCGCGTAGGGATACTGGAGGCCATTCGCGTACCCGATCTCGCCGCGGGCGCGGGCCATGGCGGTGGCGGAATCGAGGTGGCGCAGCGCCGAGGTCCAGTCGCCACGGGCGATGGCGAGGTCGGCCAGCGCCTTGTGCCCGAACTTGGGCCACGGTCCGCCCATGTCTTCGGCGCGCGCCAGCGCCTCGCGCAGAAGGGGCTCCGCCGCAATGAAGTCGCCACCCAGCATCGCCGCGCGGCCGCGGGTCGACGTCGTCAGGGCGAGGCCGGTACGGTCGCCCTGCAGGGTGAACAGCGACTCGGCGTAGGCGGCATGTCGCAAGGAGGCGCGGGTGTCGCCGAAGAACTGCGCGATGTTGGCGAGGTTGAGCGACGCCCAGGCAAGGACGGCGTAGTTGCGCGAGCTCGTCGCGAGCGACACCGCCTCATCGAGCTGGGCGCGGGCGAGGCCGAACTCACCGATGGTGGAGTAGGTGAACCCGCGCCACTGCAGCGTGGTGGCCCGTCCCGCATCGTCGCGCGCGAGGCGCTGCAGTTCGGCGACGTCGCCCATGATAGCCGCGGCGGTGGCAGCGTCGATCCTCGCGGCGCGCCGAGCCAACACGCGAAGGCAGGCGGCCTCGGTGCGGCGGTCACCGACCGCCTGCGCCAGCGCGATGCCGGCCCGCGCCTCCGCGAGCGAGGTGGAGTCGGCGAGCGATTCGAGGAGGTCGGCGCGGCGGCACTGGATGGTGGCCCGGAGCGCGGTGTCACTTGCGGGTGCGATGGCCCAGGCGCTGTCGGCGAGCGGGAGTGCCGTTGCCAGCCCGGCGAGGCGACTCTGGGTGACGGCACGACCAGCGAGCGCATCGGCGAGCGCGGAGGCATCGCCGATTCCCCGTGCAAAGGCCTCGGCGTCGCGGTAGGCGGAATCGGCACGGACCCAGTTGCCGAGGTAGAGACTGGACGTGGCCAGCGCGAGACGCGCCTGGGCGGAGACCGGGCCGCTGGCGTCCGGGCGCGCGAGGAGTTCGTGCGCGAGCGAGTCGGCGCGCTCGAACTGGTAGCGGAGCCGCGCCAGGGTGACCAAGCCGAGGAGGGAGAGCGGGTCACGACGGCGGAGCCACCGGGCCTCGACGGTCGCGGCGCTGTCGCCCTCCACGGCGCGGAGGGCCTGGCGCGTCACGAGTCGCGCCGAGTCGGTGGGCACGGACGCCACAAGTGCCACGAGGGCAAGAGCGGCGATCACGAGAGCGGCAGGGAGCGTGGCGGCATTGCCGATAGTGAAGCGGGAAGAGGGAAGAGGGAAGAGGGAAGAGGGAACGGGGAACGGGGGAATCGGATGAGACAGGATTGGGCGATCCCTCGTCTATACGGCTGTCCCTCTCCGGAGAAGCAATATGACCCGGCTCGCCTTGAACTGGTGGTCGCAGCCATTGGGGCTGGACCTCCCGACGCGTAATCGGCGCGGCTCCTCGATCGCAGTGCTCGCCTTGACATGCGCGCTCGCTTCCGCGTGCACTTCCGATAGCATCGCCAGCGACCCCCTTCTGTGTGGCTTTGATGGCGACGCCAGCCCGGGGTACCAGGACGTAAGCCTCAATGGCAGCGTTGGCGCGGCCCAGGCCCCGGCCGGATCAACCGTTCTACTCGAGGCGCGCGTCTCGGCGGAGCTGGCCCGGCAAGACCTGTGCAATACTGACGTTGTATGGGAGGTGCGTACTGGCGGCGGCACGGTGGCGCAGGCGGAGAGCAACACTGGACCCGTTGACCCAATGGCGCTGGACTACGTCGCTACGAACACCTGGACGCTTGGTCCGACCGCGGGCGCGCAAACTGTCTATCTGTACGTGAAGGACGACCCATCGATCAACACGCTCCTGACTGTCACGGCAACAGGGGGCTTCGGCACCAACCTGCTCCTCAATCCCGGCTTCGAGGCGTCAGACGTGGTGGTCGGCGGGCTGCCGAGCAGCGCCGGGGCCTGGCAGGGCGACCTGGCGGCACGGGTGGCAAGCGACCAGGGCATCGGACAGCATGCCGGTGCGTACATGCTCAAGTTCACGGCAACCGGCCTCGTAGCTGGCGCCGGCTTCTTCACGTCACAGCAGTGGCAGACGGTTGATCTCCGTGGCTACGCCACGCTGATCGACCAGGGAAAGGTGCGGCTCGACGCGAGCGCGTGGGTCAACCGTGTTGCCGGTGATGCCGAGACCGACACTCGCTTCGACCTGCGGGTGCTCGCGTTCCCGGGAACGCCGGCGGGGTTCCCGACGGACTATCCGCCGCCAGCGGGACAGATCCGTTCCGCAACGATCAACTCGACCGCGGGAAGCTGGCAGCAACTGCAACTGCGGTTCGACGCGCTGCCGGTGGGGACGCGCTATGTGGCAGTGGAGATCTACCCGTACGAGGACGTGGTGGACGACGGCACGCTGCCGGAGTTCGACGGGCACTACGCGGATGACGTGTCGCTGGTGCTGACGCAGCTGCCGTAGGGGGCGCGGGGCCATCTCGAAGCGGCGCGCGGCCTACCTGGTGGTTCCGCCTCCGGCCGTCGGCCTCGCGCCCGGCAGGCGCTCCCACCCGGTCCACTTCCCGTTGCCGATGGCATAGCGCAGCGCGGCGTGTCGCGCGACCGTGAGCGTGTCGATCTCCGCGCGGTCGCCGGGCTTCGCGCGGGACTTGAACTTCGCCCCCGTCGCGTTGAGGAACCAGTCGCGATGCCGCGGCTCGTCCCACACCGAGATCCACACGAGCGCCGGTCCGCCCCGGCCCTCATCGAGGCGGAAGCGGTCACCGCCCCAGCCCAGCGGGAGCGCTGCGTCGCTCGCCTTCCTGCCGGTGAGTTCCTGCATGAGCAACCGGATATCGAACTCGCCGAGCACGTCCTCGTAGCTGCCGGGGACGGTGTCGGTGAACTGGATGTCGATGGGCTGGTCGCCGCGCTCATAGCGCTCGGGGTGCATGATCTGCTCGGTGGAGCGGGGCATGCGCGGACCGTACGGCAGGGTGTCGCGGAAGGAGGACTGGCCCCACCAGAGCATGAACTCGGCGCCATTGAGATAGGGAAAGAGCAGTCCCTCGCGCAGCACGGCGGGGACGGCGCCCATGCCGCCACCCGAGAGCATCCGGTCTCCCGTCTTCCGGAACTCGTCCCAGAAGGCCTGGCTCTGCGCGATCTCGGCGCCCTGGAGCATGACGATGGAGGCGTAGTTGGCCTGTCCCTCGAGTATGGCCTGTGCGGCGGCGGAGCGATCGTTGCTGCTCTTGTCCTTGAGGATGGAGTCGAGCGGCATGTACTGGTCCTGCAGCGCATGGACGAGCTCGTGCGCGACGGTGAGGCGGAGCACAGGGCCTTCCGCGCCCTGGACACCGTAGAGCGTGGCGGAGTCGGGATCGTAGTAGCCGGCGATCTGCTGGGAGAGCATGTCCTCCATGACGGCGCGAAGGTCGAGCGAATCGGGCAGGAGGCCGAGCAGGGTGTAGGCCTGGGTGAGCTGGAGGAATCGCTCCGGGGGCATCTCCTGGGCAAGCTTGGCGCGGACAAAGCTGCGCA
>Ga0315297_10001476_pt1 | contig 14545 bp, 12 predicted proteins | sample YL17G15_0_MG_FD_203628 | JGI IMG/M metagenome (GOLD analysis project Ga0315297, IMG submission 203628) | Sediment microbial communities from Yellowstone Lake, YNP, Wyoming, USA - YL17G15_0 | ecosystem: Environmental > Aquatic > Freshwater > Lake > Sediment | place: USA: Wyoming | collected... | reverse complement strand
CGCAGCGGCGGGGTGACTTAGCTTTATTCAGACACGGATTAACACCGTTTTGAGATATTCAGTGTGAACGAAGTGACTGGAGAGTACCGGAGATGAAGCATTCACTGATCGCTGTCACCGTAACACTGGCAGTTGTGTTCGCAGGCTGCGACCGGAAGGATTCCGGGCAGGGGACTTCCAGGACACAGGAGTTGATGTTGTACTGCGGGGCGGGGATTCGTCCTCCCGCCGACGACCTTATCGGGGCGTTCTTCGCCGAATACGGCATCAGGGTAGTTCCTGACTACGCCGGCAGCGAGGTGCTCTTATCGAAAATCAAGCTCGCCCGCCGGGGCGATCTGTACATGCCCGGCGACAAGCACTACGTTGATCAGGCCGACGATGCCGGTATGATTCTCTCTCGCCGCACGGTGTGCTACTGGGTCCCGACTATCCTCGTACAGAAGGGCAACCCCAAGGGCATCGGCAGTCTGCAAGACCTGCTCAAGCCCGGCGTTAGGGTAGGTTTTGGGGACCCCAATGCCTGCGCCATCGGCAGGAGCACGGCGCAGATTCTTGCCAAAAACGGCATCAAGTGGGAGCAGATCAGCGAAAATGTGAGATTCCAGTCTCTTACGGTCAACGAGCTGGGGATGCAGATACAGGCCCGTTCGCTCGATGCGGTTGTTGTCTGGGACGCAATGGCCCTGTACTACAGCCGGTTCGGCGACCAAATACCAATCCCACTTGAGAAGAACGTCGTTTCCACGGTGGATGCAGGCATTCTGAAGTTCACTAAGAACAAGGAGGCGGCTGAGAAATTCGTGGCCTTTTTAGTCTCCGAAAAAGGCCGGGAAATCTTCGCAAAGCATAGTTACAGCACCGAACCGCCCAAATAGGCGCGGGTCCCTGCGCCGTGCAAACGCTGAATCCCCCAGGATGGCGGCGCCATCCCGGCGCGCCGTTCGGGACACAGGGCGTGCAATCTGCCGGCGGAGACACATATCCGCTTGGAAGTATTTGCCTTGCGGACAACGTTGCAGGCCGGCTATAATCCTACCATCGAGAGAAATACAGCAGAAAGAAAATGTGAACTGCCGTTTGTGTGAAAATAACAAAGAAAAGGAAGGTTGAATATCATGACGATATTCCTTTATCTGCTTTTGGGCCTGATAACGGGTATTTTTGGCGGTCTATTTGGTATAGGGGGAGGAATAATCATAATTCCCTGCTTGGTTCTGTTATTCGGGCTATCGCAACATACGGCCCAGGGAACAACACTGGCTTTGATGGTGCCGCCTATAGGCCTGCTCGCAGCATGGACTTACTACAAGGCGGGCTTTGTGGATCTTAAGATTGCAGGTCTAATATGCCTGGGTTTCTTTATTGGAGGGTTTATCGGGGCCAAATGTGGCACTCAAATTCCGGATGATACCCTGCGGAAAATCTTTGGGGTGGTGCTGCTTATTGCGTCGCTAAAGATGATTCTTTCCAAATGAGTCGGAATACTCCAAGTTCAAATATGAGTTCTGCAAAATTGCAGGTAATCAGCAAACGATTTTTTCTTTTCTAAGCAGGCCTAACCTGCAATTTTGCAGAAGGCTGGCTATTACAACATTTCGCAAGTGGCGCGGCTACAAGACAAAAGGATCGTGACTGTTTTAACAGATTTCTCCACTCGCTTCGCTCGGTCGAAATGACAGGATAGTCATGGAACTTATGAAAGCCGGTACTATGGTTTTGAGTACAAGTGGAGTTTTTCTGGCGAATTACTATAATTTCCTCGTCGTGCTTCACTTGCTCGCCGCCATTGTCCTCGTCGGGGCTATGACGCACAATCTGCTTATTGTGCTGCGATACATTGGGGGCAAGTTCGGCAGGAAGAAGCTTGAGTATTTTTATGTGAAAGTCTCGTTGTGGGCATACGCGGTGGTCTATACGCTCGGTACGCTGGCATACGCGGCATTCGGGGTCAACAGGCGTGCGGCCCTGCTCGACAAGGAACTGCCCTGGGCGACGTGATTGTTCGAGGTGAAGGAGCACTGGGGGGCGCTTGGCCTGGCTTTTCTATTAGTCTATTACTTTTTGCGGAGGAGTTTCCAGCCGGACGAGGAAAGAGAAAAGCTGTTCTTCTACATCCCGCTGTGTCTGCTGCATCTACGAATTCAGCGAGTGGCGCGTTTTCTGACAGTAGTTGAGGTTCTCGTGCAAAGAAGCTGCTGAGTTTTTAGCACACACCGAACATGAGTATTTTGGATTTAACGCTTTAAGGCAACAGCATTGTTGACAGAAAGGGCTTACCAAATTGACGGCGGCATGTAATTCACCGTGTAGAGGCTGGCGAGATCGTGTTTTTGCCGCGGCGGGTTTTTTCTTTGTTGCCGTTTTCGTGGGGTTCGTGCTGCTGCTGATAGTGGCCGATGCCTTCTATATAGACAGAAAGGCCGTTCTGGCCGTTGTCCGCTCCGGTTTCATCCGCCATGCCCTTTGGATGAGCATCTGGACGAGCTTTGTCACGACGGGCCTTGCTGTGGTATTTGCGGTCCCCATCGGGTATTCGCTCAGCCGATACCGATTCCCAGGCAGGGTGCTGGTGGATGCCATCGTGGATTTGCCCGTCGTTTTCCCGCCGTTGGTTGCCGGCTTGACGCTGCTTGTCTTTTTCTCGCAGACCACCCTGGGCAAATGGATTCAGGACGACCTGGGGATCGAGTTTGTTTTCCAGCGCAAGGGGATTGTGCTTTGCCAGTTTTTGGTTTCTGCGAGCTTTGCAATCCGCTCGGCTCGAACCGCCTTCGATGAGGTTGACCGGCGTTGCGAAAACGTAGCATTGACCCTCGGCTGCACGCGGTGGGGCGCCTTTAGGCGAATCTCGCTGCCTCTCGCCCTGAACGGCGTTATCGCCGGCGGCATACTGACCTGGGCGCGCGCCTTCGGGCTTTTTGGCCCGCTGCTGATTTTCGTCGGCTCCTTTCGCGGCCGAACCGAGGTCCTCAGCACAACGGTATTTCTCGAGCAGTCGGTGGGCAATCTTGAGGTCGCATTGGCTGTGGCGATGCTGATGATACTTGTGGCCGTTGTCGCCCTGACGACTATTCGCCTTGTCGGCGGGCGGAGCGAGGCGAGACTATGATTCGCACCGAGCAGCTTTCATTCACGATAGGGGATTTTCAGTTGCGCAGCTTGAGTCTCGAAGTGGCGCGTGGCGCGTACTTCGTCCTGCTGGGTCCGCCCGGGTCGGGAAAGACTATTTTTCTGGAGTGTCTTTGCGGGCTGCGAAGGATAAGCTCCGGCCGAGTCTTTATCGACGGGCGCGACGTCACCGGTCTGGAGCCTCGCGCGCGCGGCATCGGATACGTGCCCCAGGATTACGCCCTTTTTCCCCACCTGTCGGTGGAGCGAAACATCGCGTTCGGCCTGTGTGCACGGCGCCATAGCTCTGATGAAATACGAGTTAGAGTCACGCAAACCGCCGAGATGCTTGGAATCAGCCGTCTGCTGAAACGGAATGTCGCCGGACTGAGCGGCGGCGAAAAGCAGAGAACCGCGCTGGCAAGGGCGCTGATTATGGAGCCGAAGGTACTGCTGCTTGATGAGCCGGTCTGCGCCCTCGACGAGAGCACGCGCCAGAGCGTCTGCGCCCTGCTGCACCGCGTACAGCACAAGCTCGGACTGACCGTCATCCACGTGAGCCACAACCTTGAAGAGGCGTTTTCAGTCGCCGACCGCGCCGCAATATTGAATGAAGGCGCGCTCCAGCAGGTCGGCTCATTGGACGAACTATTGAGAAGGCCGAGGAATGAATTCGTCGCGGGCTTTATGCGATGTGAGAACATCTTCTCCAACGATGCTCCCGTGAAGGCGCCCGGTTCACCTCGTGGCGAAATGAAAATGATGATTCGGCCCGAAGACGTGGTCGTTCTTCCGCTCTGCGAAGGCGGCGGCAAAAAAGCAAACGAGTTCCGTGTCAGGCTGGCTCGGTGGCGTGACTACGGCGGATACGTCAGGGCGGAGCTCCACGGCCCCGTGAATTTGGTGGCCCATCTGACTCACTCGGCCTTTGCCCGCCTCGATGTCGAGCCGGGCTGTGAGCTGATTGCCGTCCTGCCCCTCGAGAAGATCCATGTATTCGGCGCCTGACTGACATTGCATTTCTTCAGTAAAACCTTTACACTACTTGATGCGTATAGGGGCGCGATGCCCGGATTTTAGGGTTCAACGCATTTGAGTTTGGCCGGTTTTCGGCCGGAAAGGCGGGTTTTGCCGTGAAGAGAGCACTTGTGCCGGCTTTCCTGGTTTCTCTGTTTGGCTCGTTCTGCATGCACCCCGCCCTGGCCTGTCGATACAATGTTCGCGAGACGGGATTTGTCGATTTGGGTGCCGAGCCTTACGTCCTTTGCGGGTACGTGGACGGCAATACGCCCGCGGATATTAAGACGGGCCTACGGCAAATCTCCGATGAATTGCTGGCGGAGAGCAACGTCATTGTGCGGGTGATCGACACGGATCGGCAAAAAGACCATCCCGCGATGAAGCACTTCGACGCGAACGATGTCTCCAACCCTTCTGCGGTCCTTATCTCGCCCGACGGGCAGATACTGCGCGTAGCCATTACCCAGCCGGGCCTGCCTTTCGAGAAGGTTTTCCGTGCGGTGCTCAATAGAATCCTGTCCTCGCCCAAGCGCCGGGAGCTTCTGCTGCAGGTCTCTATGGCTTACGGCGTGGTGCTTCTGATTGAGGGACCTGATGCCGCCCAGAACGAAAAAGCCAGACAAGCGGCCTTGGCCGCGATCGAGCAGGTGAAATCTCAAATGGAGTTTCTGCCCAAGCCGATAGCTCATCCTCCCGAGCTTGTCGTGATGGACTCCAACTCGCTTGCCGACGAACGGATATTGCTCTGGAGCATCGGTCTGGAGCCGAAGGACGTCAATGAGCCGCACGCAGTTATCATTTACGGGAGGGCGCGCTGGATCGGACCGATCTTCAAGGGCGAGCAGATTACCGAGGACGACCTGGCCAGTGTTCTTTTCGTAATCGGCGCCGACTGCGAATGCGGATTCGACTACAGGTGGCTGCAGGGCACGATGCTGCCGGCCAAATGGGACCAAAAGACCCACGAGCGCGCGGTGGAGAGCCTGGGATTTGACCCGGAAAGCCCGATGATAAAGATGGAGATCGGCTCGATAATAGGAAGGGGAATGGGCGGTTACTCTTATCCCGGCATGTCCGCAGCAGGGGCACCTGGTGCCTACGGTTACCAGGAGTTGATCATTGAACCGGAAACGGACGTCCAGAATCCGCAAGCTCCGCCGGCAGACAAGCCGGATGAGGGGCCGGTTGAGCCTGTCCAGACTATGGCGGGCGAGCCCAATCTCGTCGAGACGGTGCTTATGGAACAACACGATCCCAACGCGGTGCGGACGGAAATCCAGAAAATACCCGGCCCAAACGAAATGGCCCCAGCCATCCTGGAGACGGCATCGGCACACGGCAGACAGGCCCTGACCGAGCCGAATACTGCCAAACCGGCGCACAGGAATCCGCCTGTCCGCGGCGCTTACGCAACTATCCGCGTCGCAGCCTTTCTGGTGGTGGGCGTGTTCGCGTTGGTCATCATTCTTGGCGTTGCAATTCTTGCGAGGTCGAGAAGGGCATGAAAAGACGCGCCGCGTATGTATATCTCTTCTGTCTTCTGACTTTCTGCCTGCCCCCGCGTCTTCCGACGCGAGTCGGGGCGGCGGGCGGGTCGGCCTTGTGCGACGACTGGCCCACCTTCAACCACGACAACCATAGAAGCGGCCTTACGGGCGAACGGCTGGAGCTGCCTTTGAAGCAGGCCTGGGCGTTTAAGGCCGCCGCTCCGCCGGAACCTGCCTGGCCCCCGCCGGCAAAACAGGACTACTGGCATCGTTACGATAATCTGCGGGCCACGGTGACTTACGACCGGGCGTTTCACGTCGTCGGGGCAGGTGGGACGCTTTACTTCGGCTCATCGGCTGACGGCAAGGTCTATGCGCTGGACGCCCTGACCGGGGGCGCGCGGTGGACCTTTTTCACGGAAGGCCCCCTCCGGCTGGCCCCCGCTGTAAGCGGCGGGAGACTATACGTCGGTTCCGACGACGGATGCGTCTATTGCCTTTCCGCCGGCGATGGCGCGCTGCTCTGGAAGTTCAACGCATCCAGGCAACCACGCCTGATACCCGGCAACGGGGCAATGATCTCCGCCTGGCCCGTGCGGGCAGGCCCTGTTGTCGATGCGGGGACGGTGTATTCCACGGCGGGCCTGTTTCCCAATCAGGGCGCTTACCTGTTCGCCCTCGACGCAGAGACCGGCTCGGTCAAATGGGAGCAAAAAGTCGATATCTCGCCGCAGGGTTATATCCTGACTTCCGAGAGTCGGCTGTATGTTCCGACCGGGCGCACCGCTCCTGCGATTTTCAGCCGGGCCGATGGCCAGCCGGAAGGCGAGCTGCCCAGCGGCGGCGGGACTTACGCGCTTCTGACGGAGGATGTGCTGGTGACGGAGCCGGGCCGAGGCGAAAAGGAAATCACGGCAAGCGACGCCAAAACAAAGGACGCAATCGCAACATTCGGCGGTTTGCGGATGATCATCAAAGGCCCAACTGCGTACATGCAATCCGAAACCGAGCTGGCGGCGTTCGACAGGACCCGGTATCTCGACATCTCCAGGCAAAGGAATAGTCTTACCGAGCAGCGAAAGAAAACAGCAGAGCAGCTCGAAAAGCTCGATAAGCAAAGCCCGCCTGCAATTGAGGCCGAGCAGCTCATTAGCGCTATCGATGCCGAGATCGCCAAACTGAACGCGCTTCTGAAGGGCTGCTACCTGTGGACGGTTCCCTGCAAATATCCTTATTCAATGATTATGGCGGGCGAGGTCCTTTTCGTGGGCGGCGAGGATGAAGTGGCGGCAATTGACTCCGGGAACGGCGGCGTTGTATGGGCCGCGCCGGTCAGCGGCAAGGCGTTCGGCCTGAGCGCAATAAATGGCGGCCTGTACGTCAGCACCGATACCGGACACATACACTGCTTTAGAAACGGCGCAAGCGGCAACGCCGAGATGGTGACAACGGATGTCGATACAAATCCTTATCCTCGCGACGAGCTGACAAAGCTTTATGCGGCTGCCGCTAAGCATATCGCCGAAAGAAGCCCGGTGAAAAAAGGATATTGCCTCGTTCTCGACTGTGGCCGTGGCCGACTGGCATACGAGCTGGCGCGAATAACCGACCTGAAGATAGTGGGTGTCGAGCGGGATGCTGGCGAGGTTGAGGCGGCTCGCAAGGCGCTCGACAGGGCCGGTCTTTACGGACGCGTCGTTGTCCACCAAGGGTCCGGCGGGCGATTACCGTATACGAAGTACTTTGCCAACCTGATTGTTTCGGACGCGGCGCTGCTAACGGGCGAGCTGCCGGCCTCGCCGCAAGAGGTCTTTGGACTGCTGCGGCCTTGTGGAGGCATCATCGCTCTTGGTATGCCCGTCGGCAAAGGCAATAGACAGCGGCTAAGAGACTGGGGCGAAGCGGCAATCCCCGGCTGGAAAGTCAATAAGACCGACGGGCTGCTGTGGGGGCTGGCGCAGCGCGCCGGCCTCGAAGGGGCCGGCGAGTGGACGCATACTTATGCAGAGCCTGGCAATTCGGCGTGCAGCAACGATGAGCTTGTCAAAGGGCAGATGGCTATCCAATGGTTCGGCGCCCCCGGCCCGGAGCGTATGATTGACCGTCACCACCGAACCGTCCCGCCGCTCTTCAAGGACGGGCGACTTTTCGTGCCGGGCGATTGCATCGTCTTTGCCGTCGATGCCTACAATGGGACCACCCAGTGGCAGGTTGAAATCCCCAATTCGCGCAGGCTCGGCGTGTTCCTCGATTCCGGCAGCATGGCGGTGGATGACCGGCTTCTCTACGTTGTTGCCGAGGATGAGTGCTATGGTTTCGACGTTCGGACGGGCGAGCGCCGGCTTGCGCACAAGATGCCCCAGCTTTCGCAAGGCGAGCCGCGACAATGGGGTTACATCGCTTACACGGGCGACGTGCTTCTTGGAAGCGGCAGAAAAAAGGGTCCTCCTACACGGAGACCAGCTACGATGCCGACAAATCGCTATGGGAAAGAGGTATGAAGCTCGTTGTGAGTGAATACGTATTCGCAATGAAAAAGAATAACGGGCGATCTCTCTGGAATTACGAGAACGGGCTTATCATAAACACGACCATTGCCGTTGGGGGCGGACGAATGTACTTCGTCGAGACTGACAGCCCAGCCGGCCTGGCGGACGAGCTGGGTCGTATGCCCGTTAAGACCCTGTTCGGTGGAGGCAGCCAGCACCTTACAGCTCTCGACGTGGAAACCGGGCGCGTGGTATTCAAGAAAAGAATCGACGTCGGTAATTTCGCCGAGCCGGTTTATCTGAACTGCGCCAAAGACATCCTGCTGCTGAGCGGCTCGAACCTCGTCGGAGAGGCCATCCGCTATTACTATGACGCCTTCGACGGTCGTTCAGGCGAGATTATCTGGCGTGCAAGTCACGATACGGACCTTGCGGTTGACGGCGCCCACGGCGAATACAATCGTCTCCCGACGATTATCGGCGATACCGTCTATGCGTGGCCTTATGCTTATGATCTTGGAAGCGGCAGGAAGATCGAGGGCTGGAAATTCGAGCGGCGAGGGCACGGCTGCGGCGGCGTCTCGGCCTCGGCGCAGTGCCTCTTCTGGCGGGGCCTGAACCCGTGGATGTATGACCTGGGGCCGGGAGGAGGGCCGACCCGCCTGACCAGCGTGACAAGGCCGGGCTGCTGGATTAACATCATCCCCGCCGGGGGACTCGTGCTTATCCCCGAAGCGAGCTCGGGCTGCACCTGCGGCTTCTCCATCCAGACTTCAATGGCCTTTATTCCGGAAGAAGCGTTGAATTAGACCACAGATTTCGCAGGTTTTCGCAGATTTACACAGATTTTATGGATAATTAGGATAAGGGGGCGGGTTCGGCGCAAGTCTGAGTGTAAATTGCTTGAATTAACATCGCGGCTGGCCGGGATTTGCGCTTGACTGGATGGAGAATGGACGGTAATTTGAACGTAGATGACGCAGCAGTGAGTGGGCAACGCGAGACCGTGAGTAGGGTCCCTGGGCCTTGCGGGAATATTGACGGTAGTTTTTAGGGCGAGTTCAGGGAGAGAATGTACCGGACACCCTGAATTCTCCTGGATAATAGTTTTTTAAGGAGGATTGTCTTATGTCGAACACAAAGACAATGATTGGTGTGGTCGGGGGTTTGATTGGAGGGTTGATTCTGGGTCTGATGGCTGGGCGTATGAACAAGGCAGATAAGGCAGATGAGGAACAACTGCCTGGTAAGGTTGCTGTATCTGAAGAAGATAATTCGGGGACTTTGAATGAGGCAAGCACGGAACTACTGTCTGCCAAGGTTGCAGTATCAGCGGGCGATAAGGCGGGCACTGTGTATTCCGGCACTGTAACTGACGTCGATGGTAACGCCATCGAAGGCGCAAAGCTGCATCTTTTGTCGTATAGTAGGTTCAAGACTGTATCCGGTCAGCAGGGCGGATATGAGATTTCCTGGGATCCGTCTAAAATGCCCGGTTCTTATCGTGATATATATATCATTGCTCGCCATGAAGAGAAGAACCTTGCTTCTGCGACGAGAGTGGGGCCAGAGACACAGACACAGAACATAACTCTCCTGCCTGCCGTTACTGCGACCGGGACAATAACCGACGCTGACGGGAAGGCGATACACAATGCTACAGTCTCTTTTGAGTTCACTGCGGCAAAGGGTTACATCGCATCGTTTGCCGACCGGGAACGTTTTGCAGCAGACAGCCGGGGTGTTTATAAGGTGCCTTTTATTCCGCCACAAAACCAGTATTCTGTCAGTTTCCATGCCGAAGGCTATGGCTCAGAAAGAATCTCAGTCAACACTGATGATGCGGTTGACGGTGTGCTTGAACTTGGGCGCGCTGTTCTACGTAAGGCTGACGAGAGAATTTCGGGCGTAGTAGTTGACCCCAATGGGAACCCAGTTCCCAATGTACAGATATTTCGCAAGAGCCGGGGCCAACCTGTAGGTTATGAAAAGACAGACGCCGAGGGCAGGTTTACCCTTAATGTATGCAAGGGCGAGGTTGCTCTTAGTGCCGTTATCAGTAGAGAGGACGGTGTGCTGTTGGCTGGTCGGGCGAAAGTTGCGAGCGGCACCGAGGACGTGAGAATCGTGCTTGAGCCCCGTAGAGAGGAGGCGCAAAAAACCAGTACAACTGAAGGTGTGTCCCGGTGAGATAGGCTGGTGCCATCTTCCAGGTACGTTAGTTGATAGTCAGGAAGTCTGGCGTTGATTTTGTTAATGTTTATTTCGGGTGTTGGGTTTTTGGTCTGCCTTGTTGTTCATGTGGGGATCCTATTTGGTGTCGAGACGGAATTGGGGACAGTGATGCAGGTTCTTAAATGTGGAATATTGGTCGTGTATCTGCCTGCTGCTCTGGCTGCGCGTCGATTGCTGCGAGACTATGGTGAACAAGGGTTCGGCGAGGCGCTTAAGAAGGCTTGCCCTTCCTGGATGGCAACGGCGATGGGATTGATTATCCTGTATGCAATTATAAATGTGATAGTCCAGTTGGTGGGCAAAGCAGACCCTGGTTTTGCGTATTCCGCCCTTTTGATGGCAGCCTATTCCACGGGGATTGGAATATACTACTGTTACAAACGCTTAGCTATGTCATAGGCAGGGAAGCCGGGGGTAGGAGATTGCTTCGTCGCTTCGCTCCTCGCAATGACCAGAAGGGGACGTGTTGGAAGGCAGTTTGGAGGATTGACCTATGGGTGGGGGGATGGGATAATGCGGGGGATGTCTATAGTTGGTCTAATTCTAAAAGAGATTCGTCACCGCAAGGTCAACTTCGTGCTTGGGTTGCTGGCGGTGATGACGGCGGTTGCGCTATTCATCGGCTTTTTCACAGCGGGGGCGGCATCCGAGCGGGAGACTGCTCGCCTGATGCTCTCTATGGGCTATAACATGCACATCATAGCAAAAGACGCGGATATGAATCAGTTTCTGATGACGGGCATCGCCGAGCGGACTATGCCGGAGCAATATCTTACAAAACTCGCCTCACAGAAGACAATCGCTTACAGTCACCTGCTTGCCACCCTGCAAAAGAAGATGGCCTGGCAGGGTCTGGATGTGATCCTGACCGGTCTTGCCCCGGAGGTCAGTCCGCCGGAGGCCCCAGGGGCAGGCAGCAAAAAACCTCCCATGAGCTTCGAGATCAAGCCGGGCAGTCTCTACCTCGGATACAGGGTATGGAATACCCTCGGATTGAACCAGGGCGACAGCGTGGATATCAAGGGAAAGACGTTCTCCATCGCCAGGCGTCTTGCCGAATCCGGCGGAGCAGATGACGTGCGAATTCAGTGCTGCCTGCGCGACGCACAGGAAATCCTCGAACTGCCGGGTCAAATAAGTGAAATCCGTGCTGTGGATTGTCTTTGCTTCGGCGAGACCGATGACCCCGTCGCCCTGCTGAGAAAGGAAATCGGCTCACTGCTGCCCGATGCCCAGGTATTTCAAACAAAGGCCATCGCCGAGGCCCGCGCTGCGCAGAGGCAAATGGTGAGAAATCTCTTTGCCGTGATAATGCCCTTCACCGTCATTGCCTGCGGGGTGTGGGTGGGCGTGCTGGCGATAATGAACGTTCGAGAGAGGCAGCAGGAGATAGGGATTATGCGGGCGCTCGGCCACGGCTCGGGCAGAATTGCGCTGCTGTTCCTCGGAAAAGCGGCGTTAATCGGGCTTCTCGGAGCGGCTTTGGGTTTCCTTTTGGGGACGGCGCTGGCGCAGTATTTCGGGCCGGGCATATTCAAGCTGACGGCCAAGATAATGATAAAGCCCGAATTGGCGTTGTTGATTATCTCATTGATATTCGCGCCGGTATTCTCGGCGGTCAGCAGCTTTATCCCGGCGATGATCGCCGTTGCCTACGACCCGGCCGTAACGCTCAGAGAAGAATAGATATGGTTGATCTCAAGAATATCACGAAGACTTACCGCACACGCCGGGGCGACGTCCAGGCCCTGCGCGATGTCAACCTGCGGATTGAGAAGGGCGAGTTTGTCGCGTTGTGCGGCCCCAGCGGCAGCGGCAAGACAACGCTGCTTATGACGGTCGCCGCAATGCTCCGGCCAACGGCCGGCAGCGTCTGCGTCGAGCAGAGGGACTTATACGCAATGAGCATACGCGACAGGGCGGAATTCCGCGCCCGGAATATCGGCTTTGTCTTCCAGATGTTCCATCTGGTTCCATATTTGAACATTGTCGAGAACGTACTGCTTGCCGGCCATAGTCCGGGCGGGCTTGCCGACGTACCCTCCGCAGCGGGCGGTGGGACAGAGGCGCCAAAGAGACAGGCCGCCGAGGAATTACTGAAGCGATTCGGCCTGGCTGAACGAGCATCCCATAAGCCCGCCGAACTGAGCGCCGGAGAAAAGCAGCGCGCCGCGATGGCCAGGGCGCTGTTCAACCGGCCCAGGATTATCCTTGCCGATGAGCCGACCGGCAACCTCGACCCTGCCAACGCAGAGTCCGTGCTGGGCCATCTTTCCGAGTTCCATCGCGACGGCGGGACCGTAATCGTCGCCACCCACGGGCCGGCAGCGGGGCGATTCGCCGACCGCGTGATCTATCTGCGCAACGGAGGTATCGAGAAAGCAGGGTGATTTCAAATGGGCTTGCCGGGCATTGCTCGTCGAGTAATTGTTTCGCAATGTGGGTGCTCGTCCGATTGAGACCGTGCCACGAGGGTATTTCGCACGGCTGAACACGTACCGGGGGGGCGTGCGGGTGTGGGTGTTCAAAAAAAGGTTTGACAAGCAGCCTTAGCACGTTGTATGCTGCAATAGGCGTGGGTGGCTTTTCTGATAGCGCGTGAATAGCTTGACCAAATGGGCCGTGTCATCTCCCGCAAGGGATGGCCGGGCTCAACTTGCGGGATAAGCACAATTCGGCGTAATGTGGCTCGTGCCACCCTGGAGGAGGCCTGGGTGGCAGCCTGTTGTTCGCCTGTTGTTAAGGAAGAAGAATTATGATGAAGACGTACATACATTCGGCGCTCTTCGGGTTATTGCTCGCTACCGGGGCGGGCGAGGCGTATGCGGATTGGCAGGTCTGGACATTAACGCAGACGCGGCGTGTACTCCGCGATGAGCCGGCGGGGACCGGCAGCTCCGTCCAAATCGCGGCCGCGAGAAACGAATGGGAGAGCTTCCAGATTCTGATGCGCTCGGATGCGCCTGTCAAAGGCGTGGACGTTCGAGCCGCCGATCTCAATGGACCTGATGGGGCCATCGTGAAAGCTCAGGACGCCCGATTGTACCGCCAGCATCAAATCGAGATAACCGTCGGCACGTACCGAAACGACAAATTCAAGCCGGGCTGGTATCCGGACCCCCTGATCCCATTCACGCATCCGCTAACGGGCCGGCCCCTGGGCGAAGCCAGGTTTGCCGCCGTGCCGTTTGATTTGCCCGCAGGGCAGACGCACGGATTCTGGGTGGACGTTTACGTGCCGCCGGAAGCAAAGCCCGGCGTGTATCACGGCACTTACCGTGTTGTGGGGCAAGAGCGCAAAGCCGTTGATATTCCTGTCGAGTTGACCGTATGGGATTTCACGCTGCCGCGGGTCTCGACGCTCCAGACCGCGCTCGGCTCGCCGGCGGCCCGGGTGAGAAACTACTACCACCAGCGCGCCAAAGAAGGCAAGGAGAAAGAGCCGTCGGACTGGGATGCGGTAGAGGCGCAGTGCGACGAAATGCTGACCCGCCACCGTATAAACGCCACACCTCCATCAAGCAGCCTGGCGCCGGAGGCCCAGCCGGACGGCTCGTACAAAATCCCAAGCGAGCAGGTTCGCAAGCTGCGCGAATTCATTGACCGGTATCACGTCAACGCGATTCAAATTCCCCAGCCGATGAGCATCGTGGATGACCCCGAGAAGCAGCGCGATAAGCTCTATGCCTGGCTGAAGAGCTGGGACGATGCGGCGGCGGAGCTAAACCGGCCTTATGTCGTCTTCTACATCTATCTCAAGGACGAGCCGAACGACGAGGAAGAGTACAAGTTCGTGCAGAATTGGGGCCGGGGCATCCGCCAGGCCAAGTCCGTTGTCAAGGTTATGGTAGTGGAGCAGCCCTGGACGGAGAAAGGCAATTCAGGAGCCGATTCGGATTGGGGCGACCTATACGGCGCAGTCGATATCTGGTGTCCCCTGTTCTGCCTGTTCAGGCCAGAAAGCGCCGCCAAGCGGCAGGCCCTCGGCGAAACCATCTGGACATACACGGCGCTATGTCAGTGCGGCGAGCCGACACCCTGGTGGCATATCGACTATCCTCTGCTCAACTACCGTGCCCCGGCGTGGATTTCGTGGCGGTACGGCATTCGCGGCCTGTTGTACTGGGGCGGAATGTCGTATTGGCAGCAGGCCGAAGACCCCTGGACAGACCCGTGGACGTATGGCCGGCCGGACCTTGTTTA
>Ga0315297_10001474_pt1 | contig 14553 bp, 16 predicted proteins | sample YL17G15_0_MG_FD_203628 | JGI IMG/M metagenome (GOLD analysis project Ga0315297, IMG submission 203628) | Sediment microbial communities from Yellowstone Lake, YNP, Wyoming, USA - YL17G15_0 | ecosystem: Environmental > Aquatic > Freshwater > Lake > Sediment | place: USA: Wyoming | collected... | reverse complement strand
ACTCACCGCTTCCGTAGCAGCCATGATGCGACGTGTCCGCTCGTCCAAATGTGGCCAGGCGGCACGAAACTTCTGCTTCAAGACGGTCAGCCTGTTCATGCGCGCCAAGCATACGGCAATGACCCTGCAATTGATACCTTTATTTATTTACAGCGCCTAACCCTGCCGTCTCAACAATGGCCTTGAGCTTGGCCTCAGCCGTCCATGTCATACGACCTCTTTGTGGGGGGTAAGCACTCACCGTACCACAGCGCTGCACCCATTTGGTTGCGGTTCTCCGTCGCACGCCCGCCTCTGCACAGACCGAGGAGATGGTTCGATCCCCTCGAGTGAGGATCTGGGTCACAAGGGCCTCTTTAAACGCTTGTGAATATTTCTGACGCATTTCCACGGGATCCTCTCATCTCTCGCCCCCAGATTTGTGAAAAACCCGCACGACATCTTTCCTGACACAGGGGGATATGGAGAACCGGCTCAAAGAATTGCATCACGGGCTGGCGCTGGACCGCACCAGTTGTTCGCGGTTCTGGGCGAACCAATTCCGTGTGCTGCTGACGGCCGCGGCGTATGTGTTGCTGCAGGCGTTGCGGCAACAGGCCCACGGGACGGACTGCGCCACGGCACAAGTCTCCACGCTACGGGAGCGGCTGCTCAAGTTGGCGGTCTGGGTGGAACGTTCGATGCGCCGCATCGTGCTACACCTGCCCCGTTCGGCGCCCTGGGGCACGACCTGGCAACGGGTGGCCGTGGCCGTGGGCGCGGTACCAGGTTAACCACACGTCCGAAGGTATGCAGGACGGGGGCGGAGAGCGGGCAGACGGGAGACGTGTGTCGTAAATCTCCCGCTCAGGACGTGCAACGACCACCGGACCACGCCCAACAGAGACCGTGGCGCCCTGCGGCTGTCATCAGCGACCGCGACAGGGGCACAGGAGTCGCCGGCCTCTCCAACATGGCGGCCACTGCCCCTCTGACCATCGGTCATGAATAATGCGGGTTAGGGGTAAGCCACCTGCCCCCGAAGCCATCCAGCTTGCGAGATGATTGCTACCCATGGTAGATGGCACAAAAACTCCCGGCCGGTCAGAGGAACTCCTTAATTTTTCTCGCGATATTGCCGGTTCAACGTTCGATCAAAGCCATGACACTCAAACTGCATGAACGACGGAGGCTCGATCAGTGCCAAGCCAAGAAATGCGCCTCCTCCTCCCCTCATCTTTCATTTACATATCATTCCATGCGGACACCACAAACCTGAGTTGGCCAGCGATGCCAGGAATTTTTTCGCTATCAAACGGGATGGTGAGCTCCACCTTGCCGCCTTTTAGCTTCTTGGGTTCCAGCGGTTGGACTGATGGGCCGCGATTATCGTTTTGCCAGTCAAACGTGACTTTCCAGTCTGCTCCTTCTTCCTGGGGAGGGGTCATCTCGATAATCACCGAATCTCGGAAGAGATATCCCCCTTCATAATGTCCGTCGCGCCAGAACTTTCGTTCCATCTCGTAATCCGGGACACGAACACCAAACATCATGCTGTAAGCCAGCGATGGTCGATCTGTATTCACACGTGCATGTTTGGACAGGAAAATCGTTGATAGGTATATGCTTCGATTTCCCTTTGTGACGGAATCCATCAACTCCTTGTGACTCCGACAGGCAGCCGAGTCCTCTTCTGCCGTCCGTCGCGTGAGATACCAGCGCTTGCCTCGTGGCGAAGCCAGCGCCTCGAATTGGTAGAGCGCATTCACTGTCTTGTCCTGAATTTCTGCCGGTAAACGGACTTCTTTGACATCCACCCAGATATCTACCCGCACATCGCCAAAGAGAAAGCGGGTCAGATTTTGGTATGACTCTTCGCTGTTCACGATGCCAAAGTATCCAGAATGCGATCGGTACGCATAGGCGGTTGCGCATGGAGCGGACACCTGTCCTTTCGCATTCACCCCCCAGACTGACGCGTTCGCAATCCGGACCAGCCCATCGCTGCCATGACCGGCAAATGTGCGCGACGCGCCCATGGCCACTTCATAATCCCCTCGGTTGGTTCCAATCATGCAAAAGAACTTTTCGGAGGGAAAGGACTCATCTGGGAGCCAGTCCGCTCGACCCGTCTTTTTGTAGAGCGTATCGAGCTTCAGATATTCTGCCATCCGTTTCCGATTAAAATTATTCATGTCGCTTGCACTAAGCCAATTGGGAATGTTGATGCCAGCCACCTCAATGCCGTTGTGAGGTGTCGCATAGGTGAATACCTTGTCGACACATTGTCGAGCTTCCTCCTTGCCCAACGCTGAGTTTTGAAGGAACGCACGGCACACCAATCCCCCCATTGAGTGGGCCACCAGATAGCATCGGAAATCCTTGGGCTTCACCTTATTATCCCCATTCTGACAAACCAGCTCTCGAACACGAAGGATCAGTTGGCTTAAGTCCTTTGCAAATTTCTCGATTTCTGGAGTTTTTCCAGATCCCAGGAGCTTAGAAGCCTGCTCATAGTAGCGATAGACAATGATCGTTTGGCGAGGGATGCCGCCGTTCCACTCAGGGTCGCCTTCCCAGTCCGGGTCCATGATATCCAGTCCATTGTCAAAGACATCGCCGTAACCAAAGTCAGATCCCAGCCGGACCACGGGCGACTCGAAGACAAATTTCTTGGCTGGCTTGTCCTTTTCGAGTGTGGCGCGATAAACCGTTGAGCCGAGATTGAACCCGCAGAATGGGTCAGCGGTGGTCTCGTCGATTTCCCCCTGGGTCATTGCATACCCGCGAACGTAAATGATGGGATGCATGGCCGCATCATCCGAAGACATAATTTACCCCCCTCAATAGTCCTGATGAGCACAGAGAAAAGCTCAATGCACGCGGCACATACTCAGCCGATTTGTTGACTACGTCAAGCACCACCTACCTAGCGTGAGTCTGACTGAATTACCGCCGGTGGCAGGCACGATGACGTTTTCGCGTGACGTCGACGCCGGGCAAACGTGTCTTGAGTACTCCTGGGTTCCGCAAGGCAAGCGGTACCCGATTTGGCTCCTCCCAGGGGAAAAAAAACAGTCGAACAGATGCAACTTCTGAGTCGAAACCCTTGCACGTGCAGGTTTATCGGTTGTCCAATAACAAACAGGTCGGTCTAAAACTGCGGCAGTTCCCACCTGGCCTGCCGCATCCCACGCCTGTTGTCCGTACGACTATCGAAGTGAGTGACAAAGAAGTCGTTGGTACCGTTTACTACCAAGACGGTTCGAGTGCCAGCGACAAACGCCAACTTGATGCAGATGCCGTGAAGTGTCCTGAAATTCCATAGCAACACTAGGCCGTCCGTGGGGAGGGGTCAAGGCTCTCAGACGGGTGTGGGATGGCGAGAGTGACCCTGCCTGTTGCCCCTGTCCATAACAGCTGCACAAGCCTTTCTAGATGCTCGGGACGGTGCGCTGGGAGAGGAGTCGGTGATGAGTCGTGTGCCATGCGGCCCACCGTTCGAGTTTTCTACTCCCGGTTCGCTCCCGGTGTTGCTCCCGATTCCAGATCTCACTCAATCTCACTCCAATCTCACTCAATCCCTATCTCCACTGATCGCCCTTTTAAGGCGTGGTCCATTTGATGTGATTCGAGTAACTGTTGAGTGAATGGCAGGATGAGCGCAACGCGCCAACACTTCGCCCCACCGCATCACTATGAAGGAAACAGGTTGTCACTCCGATGCATTGTTCTGGCCATACGCTATACGCCGTCAGCTCTTATTCAGAATCTCGACGACATCGCCAGGCCGTCCTATTCATTCAACCAGCACTCAGCCATAGAGCCGACTCCATTGCTTGACCAAGCCCAAACGGCTTGATATAAAAGCATGCGCACAGTTTTCCCGCAAATTTCCTACCACTACCGAAAGGGGAATCACGTGAATAAAGCTGAACTCGTTGATGTTATCGCCAGACACGTCGACATCACAAAGGCCGTGGCGAGCAGAGCATTGAACGGGGCATTGTCTGCGATTACAGCCAGTCTCAAGAAAAAGCAAAGCGTTTCCCTGGTCGGATTTGGAACGTTCAAAGTGAGCCACCGTGCAGCTCGCACCGGCCGCAACCCTCGTACGGGTAAAACGATTAAAATAAAAGCAGCCAAGGTTCCAAAATTCAAACCTGGCAAAGCCCTTAGGGATTCAGTCAACTAGCGCCTTCCTGGATTCTTTTACTGGGAACTACGCGTGTAGTTCCCTTCTCTGGACCACCGGGCATTCAGATCACAGGGGGCCGGTTAACTCATGATCTCGACCTGAACGTCAGGTTCGATCTGAGGTCGAACGTCCGGCTTCAGAGTTTCCCAGTCAAACCCGGCGAGCGTTAGGTTATCTCAGGAGAATCCAGCCTCGATCGAATGGTGCTCGCTCTGCAGCCACTCGATCCGGTCTTGCAGGAAAAGACAAAGAGTCCGATCTGGCCCGCCGTGCACGTTGAGATTCCGCTGCCGGTTGCCCTCGACACCGGTTGTGGCAATCACGGGCTCCAGCATCGGACGTTTCGGCACACCCCGTCTGACAAATTAATCTGGCACAGGTTCCCTTGCGAAAAATCTGACGCCGCATAGGCTTGGACTTGTGGGAGGTCTTCCATCAGTTCTGGCTCAAACGTATGTTTTATGGGCTCCCTACTATCAGCAAGTCATCCAGAATCGAAGACTGAGAGCTGACAGCTGATTGGCCAAGTGTCAGCACATCTCGGTCACTCGATGAAACGCTTCGTGGGATAAACGTACTCGATCGTTTTGACCTGCGGCTGCTGGTCGGGCTCACGGCGGCGTAACCGATAACAGCGGATCTGGTGATGCTCAAAGTCGACCGCACAGCGCAAGAGCTGAGTTGAGTGGGTGTATTCCCTGGCGCAGGATCGGCTCTCAGACGCATTTGCGATGGCGGGAGTGACCATTGTGCCCCGTGTCCATAAAAGTTGCTCAAGTCTTTTTAGACGTTCAGGACGAGATAATGTGAGGGGAATCGGTGATGAGTCTTGTTCCGTGTGAGCCCACCGATTCGCGTTGTTCTACTCCCGGTTTTGCTCCCGATTCCAGATCTTACTCAATCTCACTCTATCCCTCTCCCCACTAATCGCCCTTTTAGGCGAGGTCTCTTTGATGAGGCGACGGTGTAAGGAATGCCAGGAGGCGCGCGCCATCGCATCGCGATCATCGAAACAGGTTGCCCCTCCGTGGGTCATCTGCGAAGACGGCGTAGCGATTGGGCAATTCCGTACCTGTTGTTGTGTCTGTGCTAGTCTGTGCTGTGGTGTGCGCCTGGAGAAGGCGCAATCCATGTGCTCCAATGAGCACGAGAGGATCTGTTGGCGAGTATGAGAAGGGAAGGAATGTACGCTCAGTTCTCGCTCAGTTCACGCCCCGACCTAACTCGCACAGGATTCCTTTTTCGCACGCGTTCCCCTTTCAGGCGTGCCATCGGGACAGTCCTCTGCCGGTCAACCCATGTCATCGTTCGCCACATCTCTGATAGATCTAGAACCGAGCCTGGAACGTATCCGACGGCACGGCGAAAATCCTCTCCCAACTTACGAAGGTCCTCGCCAAGAAGCTTGGCGTAGTCCTTCCCTTGCCGTTCGACCTGCCCATCAGGAAAATCAGCTGTGCTGAGCACCTCGATGATTTCCCCTTTCGAGAGGCCCAATCGCCGAAGAAACTCGATCCAATTCGCCACCTGATAATGCACCTGGGGAGCGAACGGTTGATGTGGAGGAGGCGATGTCTGTTCCCACAATGTGTGAAGCCACACGAGTGGTGACGGAAAGTTTGGTTTGTGCTTCGTGCCGTAGAGACTCTCCCGTTCACTTTTAACTCGCGAAAGAAGCGCTCTGTTCTTCCGCATCGCCCACCGAATCTTGCGACCAATCTGAGACCAGAACTGCTCGTCGAATTTCAGAAGCGCCGCTCCGCACCACTGACACGCATCGCAATAACACTCCCCGACTCGGCAGCTCGCACACCACCCCGTGAACGCGGGCATGTTGGTCTCTCCCGTCAGAAGCCTGAGCCACTCCTCGCCTGACAACATTCGAAGCTCGATCCCCCCGGACCACTTCTTCTTGTTCATGCGACGCTGAAGAGTAGGGCGCAGAGCCCATATCTGAACAAGCCCTCGCACCAGTCTCCGTACTAGATAATTTTTATCTGAGTCGAGCATTTCGCGTGTTTCTTCCAATCGTTACGAGCCATCCATCTCCCAATATCGTGACCCGTTCGAGTCTGTCAGTATTTTCGTTAGAAACATGTCAAACGAAACCAGCTTGGAGATTCTGATTGCCACCGAGGTTGCTCGATGGCTGCGGGTCAGACCATCCACAATCTATGTGTGGGCCGCAACGGGAAAAATCCCGAGTGTCAAGATGAACGGAGCCATCCGATTCGTTCGTGCTGATCTCGAGCGTTGGATCCACGATCGGTCACGCATGACTCCCGACTCGGCTCCATCCCAGACCCAGCCCATTCTACCATCGAAGCCGACCTCTGTCTCTCGTGTCACGATCCAACGCAGGGTGAATTTGTTCTCGACATAACCCTTTGATTGGATGCGCTTCGATAAAAACCGCTATCGTTGATTTTTCTGATAAATTTCCGAGAACAAATTCACCCTGCGATCCAACGAGCCGGCGCACGAGCAATCCGATGTGTATCGGGCAGGCAATCATCACAACAGAATTCTACGACTGGCACCCTGCTTTCCAGAGCCGAAGTTGGAGAACGAAAGGACAAACTCTAGTGGGGATCTATCGACGCCCCGATAGCCCAACATGGTGGATGTCGCTGCAACTGAACGGGCAGCGGGCCCGCTGGCTCGGTGCGCCCACTCCCGATGGAGACCACACCGTCGCGGAACTCATCGCACAATATCTTCGCATGGTGTCGCCTCGAAAGTCATCGGGCTCCCAAGAGCGTGACCGCATCGCCCTGGCGCGGTTCGCCACGCGGTGGGGGAAACTGCTGCTGAGAGACCTGACAACGCTGTTGATCGAAGAATATTTAGCCGAGCGAATCGCGCAAGTGAGCTTCGCAACCGTCTCCAAAGAATTGGGCGTCCTCAAGGCGGCTTTTCGCTGCGCGGTCCGGTGGGGCTGGGCAAGCCGCACTCCTTTTATGGGAATTGTGCTGAACCAAGAGGGAACCGCCCGCACGCGATGGCTCTCCGAAGACGAAGAAACGCGACTCCTGGTCCACTGCGCTACTTGGCTCCGCGACATCGTGATTCTTGGTCTCGATACGGGCCTGAGACCTGGGAACCTCGTGAGATTCCAACGCGCATGGGTACAGCAAGGAGAAACCTGCGTGATCATCCCAAGGGAACAAACAAAAACGAAGAAGCCTCCCCTCACGATTCCGTTGACGAGGCGAGCGGCCGACATTGTGCATCGATACCTCGATAGCGCTCGCTCCGAATATCTCTTCGTCTCTCAGGCAGGTCACGCGTATACCAGCGCAGAGATAAATCGAGCGCTACAGCGTGCGGCGGTCAAGGCCGGTGTTTGCGATATCTGCCTCTACACCTTGCGGCACTCCTTCATCAGTCGGCTCGTTCAGGCTGGCGTCTCGCTGCCGGAGGTCGCTGCCCTCGCAGGGCATCGGGATATTCGCATGAGCATGCGCTATGCGCATCTGGCGCCTCAGCATCTCCGCAACAGTATTGCCATCCTGGAAGCGAGAAGAATCGAACGGTCCGAAACCGGTCTCACGACCAACGTGTGAAAGAGGAGGTACTCCCATGCACAAGTGTAACTTTTGTCAAAGAGACGACTTTCCCTCACCACAATCGTTCTACGCCCACAGCAGGTGGTGCGACGCATATCGGCGACATAAGCTTGAGCGGAAGGCGGCTGCCTCCCTTAGGCAAGCAGTCCCTAAGGCACAACCACAACAGGCGATGTCGGTTCCGATACAACCACTTTCTCCGCCTCAACCGAGCGACCCTATGGCTCCGTTCATGAAAGCCTTGCAAGGCGCTGGGTTACTGCCATCAAATGTCGGAGGGGCCCAGGAGACGCCACAACAGCGGCTGCGGCGATTGCTACAGGCTGCGAAAAGCCATGCGGTCAATCACCACTGGTCGTCCACAGGTACAGTCACGGCAGAAATGCGCGCAGCAGCCAGACTCGCGATTGATCGTGAACTGAGAAGCGAGCCACTCGATGAGTTCACACCCCAAGAGGTGTACGAACTCGCGGAAGGCATTCGTGAGCGGGTCTACACCTCCCTCCGGCACCGGCAAGAAAAGGAGGCGCGACGCACTCATGAAGCAGAAGAACGCAAACGTGCCGTCCAACGTGATGATGATCGCAAACACACAGAACGCAAAAAGAGGAAAGCCGCATTCCTCAATGAGGCGCTACGTCGAGTCGTCACCTTCCTGAAAACACATGCACTCTCACCTCGGCAACGACTCCAGGTTATGGAGGAAGTACTCACACAACTTGATGAAACACTCACCGGAGCCGAATCGCTGTCAGAAGCGTACGCGTCCATCGATGCCATACTCCAGGCCCGCGTTGCCGAGTGGGACGCCTACGAAGCAGCAAGAGAGGCCAGGCAGCAAGAGGAATGGATAGAAATCGCGGCGGTGATCCTGGGGCTCATCGCTTTGGGGTTCATGTACGTGAAAGTCCCCAATATTCTTCTCTGGCTGTTGAACATTCTTTGGCCAGAGCCTGCGAAAAACCACGGGACCACCGATAAGCCAACAGGAGAGGCTCCGTGCCCCCCGTCGAACGAACAAACACCACTCCGCCCCGTCAGAAGGATCCGCCGGCCACCACAATCGCCCTTGCCAGGATCGCCGCTATCTCCTTCCAGTTCTGATAACCCACTCCCTCATCTCTAACGCCATCACTGGCGAAACGCCACGCAGAGGAAGGTGGCAAGCTTTGGGGCGATTTCTCACCACCTCTCACACGCCACAAACACAACTGCGAGACAGAAATGGTGCAACACTCGATGGTCCTCTAACCATGTAGACGCCTGTGGGAGGCGCACACGAGAAAACGCTTGAGCGGGCGACTCGGCCCTCGCCTATGTCAGGCAACAACGTCACTTCCGAATGTCTGCAACAAAGGACACGTAAGTGGCAGATTCTAGCCGCCCCGTGACCGTCGGCATCCGACCCAAAGCCGAAGTACACGACCGACGGCTATCAGAAGGGGGGGCTTACGCTGATCCGCATAAGAACCCGTGATAAATGGTCCTGCCGTCGCAACTCATTGAAACGACACTGGACATGGCGTATTCTTCCCGAACTGTTGTGGCGTGTTATTCGGACAGAAAATGGCAGATCCGGCTCTTATGCGGATCGGCCTAAACATAGTTAGGCGTCACGGGGAAGTCACGGGGAAATGATACCCAAGAAGCGCACAGTCAGGATATTCATCGGTTCTTCATCTGAGAATCGTGAGGTCGTAGGGGCATTAGAAGCCGTGCTCGGAAAAGCACGGAGAGCGACTTTCCAAATAGATCCTGCGCGTTGGGACGAGGGTGTGTTCAAGCTGAGCGCCGCATACATCGAATCCCTCGAGGGGGAGCTGGATCTCGCGGATTTCGCGATATTGGTCCTGACTCCCGATGATGTGACGCGATTCAGGGAAACGGACGTAAGGACACCGCGTGACAATGTCTTGTTCGAGCTCGGTCTGTTCATGGGGAGGCTCCAGCGCGAGCGTTGCTTCATGCTCTATGCCCGCGACGACAAACCGAAGCTTCCTAGCGACCTGCTGGGGATCAAGGCGGCAACATACAAACAGGTCGATTCCGCGCATCTCGAGGAGGCGTTGTTGCCGGTATGCAAGCAAGTCCTGGATGCCGTTGCCGAGGTCCTGGAGCGTCCGAGCGTAAGTTCATTTATAGGGCAAATAGCAGGAGAGTGGTGGGAACGCATTCAGACGAAGTCGGAGTCGGAATTGTCGTTCTTCACGATTCGGCCGATAGAGAAGTACCAATCACTCGAGATGCGCGGCGATCACTTCGATGGAAACGGAAGGCTTATCGGTAACTGGAAGAGTGCAATGGTAAGCGTCCTCCACAGTTCTCGGAGCCTCTTCTATTTATGGGAAGGCGGGCATCTTCCAACGCCGGAAGGCGGCGCCTCCAAGGTGCAAGGATTCGGTACGTTCGAGTTCGATTACGCCGCGGGGCGCCTCGAAGCAGGAAGGGGGAGCTTCGTGGACGTCGACCCAAGCCACCCGGTCGAGACGCAATCGAAGACGGTGCTCCTCAAGCGCGTCGCACAGTGGAGCCACGTTACTACTATGACCAGAAACATAAAGGGGGCAACGGATGCCAGGAAGGCGCTTGTTAAGGAGATTCTGGGGGAGTGGTAGACCCTGGGCACTCTGGGAATGATTCGGCAAGTGATAGACTGATAAGTCACACCAACGCCGTCATGGTGACGCCTAACGATCGCTTGCAGGCGGATTCGGCTTCCGCTGCGCTCCAGCCCAACCGCTGAAGCGCGCGTTAATGCGACAGGGCCGAGGACCGCTTTGCGGCAGTGCGATCTCGGCGCCGAACTTCCGCACTTGGCCGATAGCGGCCACGCACGACGATTGCACATAGCGTTCGGTGCCGCCTAACGAGGCTGTAGAAAAATCCTCGTCTGGCTACACAGTAGTGCCTCTGGCTGATTGTTTACACCGCCATTTTTATCGTCAGATCTCAAATCTTCGCGCCAAGCCACATCCCGTAGATATTCACATGTAGACATCCTCGGTGCCGGCGGTAGGCGCTACCAGTGGCTCGGGTTTGAATCAGCAAGGTAAGCGCTTCAACGTCACTGTGGCCCACGGTGTGCGCCAGGGGGAGGCACGTACGGGGAGCCGTTCAAGGGTTGGCTACCTAGCCAATTCCGTAAAAGGACGATGGTCTTTTGGCTTTCTGCTTTGCCACATAATCACGCTCTGCTAGAGTTCTCGTAGATGAGTTCATGGCACATCAAACCCCAAGCGGTGCTGCGGGTGACGCTGGCCCTCATCACCACTGCGTTCCCCCTGCTGGCAATCGCCGTGGGGGGAGCGGACCTCCTGACATGGATTCGCATCGGCCGTGACAACCAGTATTACGTCGACCATTGGTATCTCGGAGATGCGGGGTGGTGGTTACTGGTGGGCATGATTGGTGTGTTGCCCACCGTGCGGGTCGTCTGCCGGCCACAGGCTCGCCTCCGGTGGCTGTGGCTTCCGGTGCTTGTCTCTCTGTTCATGATTCTGTATCCAGGTATGATTAAGTATGCGGTGATGGCCTCCCCCCACCCGCACGAACATGCACGCCACGAAGTCCGCGGTCAGCTCTCAGATTTATATGTCGAACTGAAACACGCCACCGAACAGGGGCAGCCGTGGCGCTGCATCTCCGGACCAACCACAACGCTCAGTCCCTATAGCCGGGCGGGAGAGCGCCTGGCCTATCAGCGAGTATGCGTGGCAGCAAACCGCCCTACGGAGTCGCTGCTCGCCTCCAGTGCGCCAGGCACGATCTATATTGTTACCAGCCCTAGTGAGAAGATCGTCTCGCTGATGGCCACGGTCCTGTCCCATAACGTGGGTGACACCGTGAGTTGGTTGAGGGAACGCACGGGGCAGCCTGTTCGACTCACCTTTTCATTGCTCGAATATCCTTAACTACTGCGTTGGTTGCGCGCCATGGGGAGGCACACACAAGGAAACGCTTGAGCGGGCAACTCGGCCTTCGCATAGAAGAACCACCTAACGGTCGGCACCTGCGGGATCGACGTGCAACCGGCGAGCACGGCCAACCAGATGGCGTCCGGCATCTTGGAATTCGTTTCTTCGGGAAACCGCCCTAACATGGGCTACTGAGAGTCGGAAGGAACAACAACAAAGTGTTTCTTGGAGTACTCCTTCTTATCGGAATCATAAGGGAGAAAATATTTCTCCATAGCGGCAGGACCTGGGAGGCCCATGAAATGATACTTTCCCCCAGGCTCTCGCTCTGAATGTGGGTCTTCCAGCTGGGGCTTCAACAATCGCGTTAACACGCTCTCATGTATGAAATCTCCCTGCCTTGGGGTCCTACGAAATGTTCCAAGGTCGTGATATAGCCACCCCGTCTTGCCAAAGAACTCATCATGCAAACTGCCGTCAGGACACTCCTTTGACCTTGTACCCTTGGGGAATATCTCGAACTCCTCAAAACTCCGAAGCATCCAATTTAGCGATGTGCTCTCAAGGCCAGGGCGGTAGTGGTCAGGGTGGCCACGATGAGGGTCCTTCGTCTCGGCAAGAACGCAATCAAAGCTCTTTGAGTAACTACCACCAATGTCCGAGTGCACGCCGGCAAACCACACCTCTCGAAGTTCCTGATCGCCACTTAGGCGCAATGGCTCAAAGCGAAGCACCCTAAAATCATTGCGTTGTTCATCAAGGGATAACGCATGGAACCCTTGTCTTGCATACAAATCTAACCTGTGATTATCGGGCTCATCGTCATGAAATAACCCATACGCGGGAACCGTATCAAATACACCTATGGCCGACACCATGATCTCGATTGATCTGACACCCTGCTTGGTTTTCTCTTTGACCAACTCCCCTTCCAGATAGGAGTCAAACGTTGGGTTGCCGTTATAAGCTACTTTATATGCTCCATACAAGGAGCCTACCGTGCTGTGAAGACTCGACATCCCCAGCAAAGGCACTGCGTCATACCACTTAGATTCAATCGTACTTCTGTCAACCAGCCCGGCAAACTTAATAAAACCATTCAGAGACCGTGCAGTAAATGCTCCTCTACTAAACCCTATCAAATATATTTCATCACCTGGATTGTAGGCCTCTACCAAGAAACGGTAGGCCTGCCGAATATTTAGACTTGCTCCTTCCCCCAACAGACCACCAAGGACTCGATTATTCCATTTTGCACCAACCCCCCTATCATAGTAAGAGATGACCGCCTTCCCGCTACATGCCTGCTGAACCGATAATCGATAGAGCTTTCTCACATTGGTAGCGCTTGATTTGTCATTGCCTGTTCCATCCATAAAAACCACCAATTTGCGCTGTTTGGCATCTTGGTAGAATTTATTGAAGTTTTCCCATACCTCTCGACTACCAGGAAAACTATCATCAAGATTATCCGGGGCTTCGGCTACAAAGTTTTTGCAGAAATCTGGCATCGCATCTTTGCCTCCCAGCATTGGAGAAGTGGCGCACCCGACTATGGCCATTACACTCAGCATCATTATTAGTACTCTCATTCCGCACACCTCCTCCAGGACGATGAGGCCACATGCAGCCGGTATGGCCTGTGACATGTTCGCGCTTCGTCTTCTCCCCTACCGCCTCGGCTACCCGGTAACAGAATCGTCTTCTCTAGCAACCGTCATATTTGCATCTCCTCAACTTCCTCGCCGACGTCCGGCTGATTCCTCTGTTTCTTGCATTTTTTCACGGTGAATTTGGGAAAGGTGCCAGCAACATGTCTTGGGATTTAGACATGCTGTGTCTCCACCTGCCGCCAGGACGTCTGATGTTTCAGCATGGCATGTTGTCGCCTCTGCACGCCTTCAAGGTCACCTAGGCCTTAGAAGGCCTCGCCGTAATTGCGTCTCGTTCTCTTCATCGCCGTGCTCCTCTGGTTCGCCACCATGTGGTGAGTTTGGTAAAGCACGGCTACCACGTATCGCACCGTCCGAATTTCCTGGCCCCTTTCTATTAGCACGATAGATGTGTTGCTATCATCTAGCTGATTGTCAGATTCAAACAGCCAGGGTGGAGGACTCCACTCTTTATTGTGCTGGACGAATGGAAGACGTTGGCTGCCCAAATCGCCCTTCCTGTTGGATGGTTGTTAGAATTTTCTTAACAACTTCTTGGGGGGAGCCATAACGCACAACGAGCTTCGTTTGATCAAGCTCTTGTTCGAGTGAATTTCTCATTTCGGTCATCTCTGGCCACTTGAAAACGTCTCTATTCCAGACTAGGAAGACTGTCGATATCCTGTCCGCCTTGGCACGTGTGACTATAGATTTAGAATGTTCGTCTCTTGTCCGGCGATCTCCGAGAGGGCCATATTCACCCAGTTGTGTGCTGGTGTGAATATCCAACCCCACTCGTTGGCCGCCGCCAATATCAAGGACAGCACCCCAGAATTTCTCCATAGTCCTGGGGTCCTCATCCCCTTCTGTTTGCGACGTGATGACGCTTGCCATATCAGACTTTTCTACTTCTGAGATAATGGCCCTTCGGTAGTTTTCCCATTCCTCATCAATATATTTGAAAAGGGAACGTGGAGGAAGCCACAGCCGATTGAAAGCATCTGTTTCGGCCTCACACGTGCGAGGGATTGGGTCTTCTATGGCTTCAATGTTGCTTTTGATTTTCTCGTAGACAAAAGGTGGTATTATTTTTTCCAGTTCCTCGATTGTTTTATATCTTAGGCTCTAACTCCAAGTGCAACACTGCAGGCCCGGATGGGCTAAGGTGTTGCCATGCGAACGAAATGCTACACACACTTGAGTGCTGAAGACCGTGAGACCTTGAGTCTGGGTCTGACCCA
>Ga0315297_10001472_pt1 | contig 14560 bp, 13 predicted proteins | sample YL17G15_0_MG_FD_203628 | JGI IMG/M metagenome (GOLD analysis project Ga0315297, IMG submission 203628) | Sediment microbial communities from Yellowstone Lake, YNP, Wyoming, USA - YL17G15_0 | ecosystem: Environmental > Aquatic > Freshwater > Lake > Sediment | place: USA: Wyoming | collected... | reverse complement strand
TTAGCGTATGGAGCTCTGGAACAATTTGATGATGGGTTTTGCCATCTCCCTGACCTGGGAAAACCGTTTGTACTGTCTGGCCGGCTGCATCGTGGGGCAGCTCGTCGGGGTCCTGCCGGGCATCGGGGCGCCCACCGCGGTTGCCCTGCTTCTCCCTCTGACCTTTTCGGTCAACCCCACCTCGGCGATCATCATGTTTGCCGGGATTTATTACGGGGTGGCCTACGGCGGCACGATCACCTCGGTGCTCATCAACGTCCCAGGGGAATCCTCGTCCGTCATGACCTGCCTCGACGGATATCAGATGGCCAAGCAGGGACGCGCCGGGGCGGCCCTCTCCGTGGCGGCGATCGGCTCCTGGATCGCCGGAACGCTCTCCGTGGTCCTTTTAATGTCCTTCGCGCCGGCCTTGGCCAAATTTGCGCTGCGCTTCGGGCCGCCCGAGTATTTCGGCCTGGCGATGATGGCCTTCGGGATGCTCACTGTCTTCGGCGGGGGCGATCCCATCAAGATCATCATCTCCACGCTGGCGGGGCTCTTCCTGGCGATCATCGGACTCGACGTGGTGAGCGGCGCCCCCCGTTTCGCCTTCGGCCAACCTCAGCTGCTTGGCGGGATCGACTTCATCGTCATCATCTGCGGGATCTTCGGCCTGGCCGAGGTGTTCAACAGCCTCGAAAAGCCGGAAGAGGGAGAACTGCTCAAGCAGAAGATCCGGCTGAAGGATATGTTCCTCACCTGGGAGGACTGGGTCGCGTCGCGCTGGGCGATCTTCCGAGGAGGCGTCATCGGCTTCTTCATCGGGCTGATCCCCGCCGGGGGGATCACGACCGCCTCGTTTCTCGCCTATCTTGCCGAGAAGCGCGTCTCCAAGCACCCGGAAAAGTTCGGCACCGGGGCGATCGAGGGGGTCGCCGCACCCGAATCGGCAAACAACGCCGCCTCGATCAGCGGCTTCGCCCCCCTGCTGGCGCTGGGTGTTCCGGGGTCCCCCACGACGGCCATCATGTTGGCCGGCTTCATGATGTGGGGCATCCGTCCCGGTCCGCTCCTCTTCCAGAACAACGCCGATCTGGTCTGGGGCCTCATATCAAGCAAGTTCATCGGGAATTTCCTGCTTTTGCTCATGAACATCTTTCTCATCCCGGTCTTCGTCTCGCTTCTGCGGGTGCCCTATACGATCCTGATGTGCTTCATCGTGATCTTCGCCTCGATCGGCGCCTTCACGACCAACAACAACCTCTTCGATGTCTGGATGATGCTGGGCTTCGGCGTTCTGGGCTACATCATGAACAAGCTTGAGTACCCGATCGTTCCCCTGGTCCTGGCCCTGGTCCTGGGACGCCTGGCGGAGAACTCGCTCCGCCAGTCTCTCATGATTTCGGGGGGAGATGTAAGCATCTTCTTCACCCGTCCCATCACGCTGTTGTTCATGACCGCGGCCATCCTGGCCTACCTCACCCCAGTGATCCGCTGGGGACTGAAGAAGGCCGGATACGGGAAGGTTACCCTCAACGTCGAATCTCTATGATCCTGCCAAAGCGGCGGGGAATGCCTCCGGATCGCCCTGCTGCACCTCTTTTAATCGTCATCAGGCTGACCGGGATTAGAGATTCACCCGGATCGGCAGAATCACCGTTGTAATCCCCTCCCACTGAAGCCGCCGCTGGATGGCAAAGGCCGTCTCGTTGTGGAGAATTTTCTGGAAGGGATACTCATGGCGGAAGACCAGCTTTCCTGTAAAGACTGTCGCTTTGGGAAACTCCTGGACAATGGACTGGCAGAGGTGGGTTGCCGTCTCTACGACATCGGTTCCCACTTGTGTGCGACTATCGGCGGCATACCCGTAGGAACGGGCCAGTTTGACGTACTTCGCGAGCTGAGCAGCGATCGACGCCTTCAGGGCCTCTATCTCCGCCGCTCCCTTGAAGGCGCCGGAATCAATCTCCGCCACGGAAACAAAGATAAAATTTCGATAGAGTTTGGGAAATTCCCGAAAAACGGAAAGCCAGGAGTGAAGACCGAACCCGTTGTAACCGCTGACCAGAAGAATGGCGGTCCGTTCATTCGTATTCGGGGGCTCCTCATTGGGTACGTGCCCGGACGGAACGGACGCAAGGATTTCTTCGAGCTCGCGCACCCCTGCCCGCACCTTCCGGTAATGGCTTCGGATCACATAGCACAATCCGATCAGGGCTGAGGTGATCACCAGGGTGACCCAGCCCCCTTCACCAAACTTCTCGTAAACCGTCAGGATCAGGATGGTCAGGCAGAGAATCAAGCCAATGAGATGAATAACGATGTGTCTTGCCCAGTCCTTGTCCTTCTCCCGGTTCTGGAAGAAAAACTTCGCCATGCCGAATTGGGACAGGGAAAAGGTGAGAAAAACGTTGATCGAATACATGACGACGAGGGCCGATACCGAGCCGTTGGTATAGAAAAGTACCGCCAGGGACGCCGCCCCCATCAGCAGAACGCCGTTCTGCATGGTCAGGCGCTCCGAGAGGGCCGAAAAACGCCGGGGAAGCCAGGCATCCGTGGCCATGTTGGCCATGACGCTGGGGCCGCCGGAAAAACCGGACTGGGCGCCGACCATCAAGAGGGCCCCCTCCGACAGGATGGTGATCAGGGCCAGGGCGCCGCCCAGGGGCCAGCCGCTGAAGGTCAGATCGGCCAGGATGGCGTTCAGGGTTCTTCCCGGGGCGGGCCGGATGGCAAAGAGGGCGTAACAGAAGAGAAGACCGGAGGCGGTGACGGCGAGGGAGACGGCCAGGTAGACCATGGTGCGCTTTCCCGTCTGCACCTTCGGCTCCCTCATGACATTCATGGCGTTGGAGACGGCCTCGATCCCCGTATAGGTGCCGCCCCCCATGGAGAACGCCCGCAAAAAAATCGCCATGATCCCCACAAAACCGATCGTTGACAGGTCTTGATTCATACTTCCGCGGTATTTTTCCACGACCGGTCCGATTTCGCCCAGATGGGTTCCCAATCCATAGCCAATGAGAAGAATATGGGTAATAACGAATACGATGAAGATCGGCGCGAGAAAAGTGACGGACTCCTTCACCCCGCGAAGATTGAGGAAGACGAGGAGGATAATCAGCCCCACGACAAAGGGCAGCTTATAATGCAGAAAGACGGGGGGGAGATAGCTGAAGATAGCGTCCCCGCAGGAGGCCAGCGAAACGGTGATGGTCAGGACATAGTCCACCAGCAAGGCCGACCCGGCAATGACACCCGCGCCGCTCCCGATGGTATGGGTGGAGACCATATACCCGCCGCCGCCGTGGGGAAAGTGCTCTATGATGCGGGAATAGGCGTAGGCAATAATGAAAACGGTGAGCGCCGTTGCGATGGCAATAAAGATGGCCAGGTACGTATGGGGTCCCAGGGCCTTGAAGGCCTCTTCAGGCCCGTAGGAGGACGACGACAGGCCGTCGGCCCCCAAACCGATCCACGCCAGAACCGGGATCAGCGAAATCTTGTAAAAAAGAGACGGCTCATTGATATCCCGCGGCGCGCCGATAAAGCGACGACGCAAGCGGTCATACCATGTTTGTTCCGAATCGCTATCGGGGATATTCATGCAATGGGATTATCCACATAGACCCCATCGGCGATGGATCCGCAGAGGAAGCCGTGCGTGGCATTCAGCTGCGTCCCCTGCTCGTCGTAGATGCCGATCGCAAAATTCCGCGCGTCGACCTTCAGGTGGACGGTCCTGTTATCCTCCAGCTTGACCTGAATGGGCCTGCACATACTCGGCAACCCTTCTTCATTGCTGCCCTGGACGGACAGCTCATATTCCCCCGGTTCCAGATCAACCGTGTTCGTCTTCAACGGGGTGATGGTACCGCTGACATGACCATTGAGTAAAATCGTATAATCGTCGCTGCGGCTGAGGTTCGAAAAAGTGATTCTTGATGCCATAATCTTCTTAAATACTTCTCCTTCAAAGTGTTTCTCAAATCGTTCGTGGTATATTCTACCGTGCCTTACAGGGGAAATGCAAGGGGCATTACTTTCCCGGAAAAAAGCGCCCGGTAGAAAGAGACACTTGCGGTTGCGCGGGTGGGAAAGAAGAGTGTGCTATGGCAGGGTTTTCGACATGGCCTCGACAACTTCCACAAGTTGTGAAGAATCCTGGTTGCCGCCGCCGCGGCTCCTGTCGGGCGGGCCTTCCTGGGGTCGCTTTCGGGAGGTTAAACTTTTTCATGTCGTCAATTATTCTTTGATTATAGATACTTTATTGGTCGCTGAGCTCCAGTACCCCTCTTGAGACAATGGCGTGGCATGTGCGTCATCCTCTTTCACAAAGATGGGATGAACATCGGTTCTCCTAGCGTAAACATAGAATCTCTCAAATCTTGCGCATAGATAATCTCCCGTTGGCAAATTTTCACACCTGGGTTTCCCCCTGGGCTTTAATGAGACATGTTAAGATTATCCAGAGTTCCTTGCCGCCCCTCTCAGGGTGGACGATTTTGATCATATTACGTAATGTTATCATGGTTCATATTTGCGCTGTTTTTCCGCAGCCGTCGCGAAAGCATATTCGGTGCTTCCGGAGCCATACTTCTTTGAAATCAAACTCTTGAGACATTGCTCCAATTGCGCGGCGTTTTTTATTTCGCACTCCCATATCACGATGACGTTCCATCCAAGATCACGCAACGTTTGTTGGTTTTTCCGGTCGCGTTCTATGGTTCGCGAGAATTTGGGCAGCCAGTACTCCCGTCTTGTCGCCGGGGCGTCTGCGTGGGGACACCCCGGATGACGATGCCAGAAGCAACCGTGGACAAAAATTGACGTTTGATATTTCGTAAGGAGGAAATCGGGGGTTCCCGGAAGATCCTTGCGGTGTTTCCGGAAACGGAATCCCAACCTGTGGAGAAACGAGCCGACGACCTTCTCCGGACGAGTATCCGCAGAACGGACCCGTCGCATGATCTCGCTCCGTTCTTCAGGTGAAAATACGTCCAAGACGGCCTCTATCCAATAGAAATTTTCAGGCTGGGATCGGTCTCGCAGCGTTCGATGATATGGTTATAGGTATCCACGAGCTTCCTTACCGTGATAGGTCTTCGCGAGAGTTCAAACTGGCTCCACTCGTGTACGTTCGTTGCAACGAATTGACCGATTTCCAAAATGTCGATCCGATCGGCGACGCCGGCGTTCATCGCTAAGGCATCAGCGCCTCCGACGCCGCTCTTCGTCGTGATGATCACAGGACGGAGATTTTCATTCAAATTATCGCAGCATTTTCGGATGAGGGCGTCCGTCGGTGCCGTGGTGACGTGTATTGCTGCGTCGCCGACCAGAAAATCGCCTTTTCTTCCCCCGGGTGCATCCGCCACGGAAAAACCGTGCTGTTCAATTTGCACGTCCGTCAAAGCAATTTGTAGTTTAGCTCCCACAAGGTGTTGCATGACCGCGCCTGCGATCATCGTGCCGGGAGACTCGCGTTGCCTTTCAAAAGCCGCTTCAATGAGACTGGAGACTATGTTTTGCAGCGACTTTGACGAGTCGATTTTCAGCGAAAAGGGCTTGGAAGCGAAATAATCTTTGACACGCTCAATCCACCACCGTTCGATGCGTGGAAAATCGAGCATCTGGTTAGCGGACAAGTGGTTTAGAAAATCAAGATAGGCCCGCATCCTGTGGATGCTTCCCCGACTCGTTCGTCCACCCTCCTCAGCCAATATTCGATTGACGCCATATTCTTCTAAAATGTCCTGGACGGAAGATCGACCTAATCCAGCGACTTGGCCGCCTCGGAATGTTAAAAAATCCTCCGCTGAGAACGGCGGTGACTTTTTGCTTGCGGCACGGGTTAGCACAAGGACGACGCAGAGCGGTCCCTTGCTCTTGATGTTGTTTTCTTCAACGAATCCCGCCAATATTTTTTCCAACGACATCGCTTCTCTCCAATTGTTGAACGTTGTTAAGCGTTTTCTGGAAATTATGCTTCCGCCGCAGCGCGCAGGATAAGATTCTTGTCACTCTTCGCAAATAGTTCCTCAGTGAGAGGATTGAGGTAGTTTTGAGCTATCCAGGTGATGACCGGAACGCAAACTGCATCGCCAAAACCGAACAGCGCCTGATTCAGAGGGACTATGATCGTGAATTCAACGGCTCCCATCAGCCGCGCGCACTCGTGCGGCGTAAGGAGTCGGGCTTTAACTTGGCCATAACCCGCTTGGACTAATATCTGCCGTCCGCTGCCGCCGCGGGGCGTTCTCAGACAACCGGCTAAGCCGTCTGTGCGTAACTCAGCCATGGATTTTGCTTTGCGGATTCGTCTGAAGACGGCACCGCAACTCCATGCCTTGGCCGCAATCATGATACGGAGCTGTGCAGCATGTTTTCCGCTCATCTGGTTGACCAGGTAATCGCACCGATCTTTGCTCCACCAGAAAGGAGAATCGTCGGGGAGGTCCTCAAGAATGTCCTTAAGAGAAAAAGATCCTTTCGGCAACGACGGCAACTCTCTGATTCTCCATACAATTTCTGGATGGTGAAAGATAAATTCGGCGAGAGGCTTGGGGCGGATTTCACTTTCATAGAAACTGGGCGTTTCATGGATCTCCCAGGCACTGCGACCATTCCTTGAAACGCCCACAACAAAGAGTCTGACCCTGCTTTGGGGAACGAAACGTGCGGCGTCAATGATCATCGGATCCACGGCGTAGCCCAAACGGTTTAAAGCAAGTAGCGCCGCCTGAAAATCACGACCGCCATTCGAAGTCAGAAAGCCGGAGACATTTTCCAACAAAACAATCGGCGGGCGTCGCTCTTCCATTTTCTCAAGAATGCGAATGAATCCCCAGTAAGCGGACGATTGTTTGCCGCATAATCCCTGACGCGCACCGGCCAGGGAAAGATCGTTGCAGGGAAATGAGGCGGTTGCGAGAGTCGCCGACGGAACCTGAACAGGATTCAGCTTGTGGACGTCCTCTATGACAAAATGAATTGCAGCGCCTTGGAAGTGGTCTGAATACATTTTATATTTATCGTGGTCGATATCGTTGGCAAAAGTTATGGTCCAGCCCGCTTTTTCCAGCCCTAATCTCATCAAGCCGATGCCTGCGAAGAATTCAGTAAAAGTTCTTCTTTGAAGCAATTCTTTCATAAATATCTCTTTTCAGTATGAATCTCTTTGTGGACCAAGCATAAAGAATGAAGCTCTTAGATGTCAAGAAGAAAGGGAGGGCGCTAAAACCATCCTCGTATGTTGAATCTTTGCGGGATTGCCGGCGGCACCCTTCTCCCGCAGTTTCTCATGAGGTCGGCTGCGTTCCGGAAGATCCATGATGGTCTTTATTCTGATCCTTCAGTATGCAGAGACCCCGACCACTCCGGTCAAGACGATGACTCCCGGCGTGGCGCTTTTAGGCCGGGGATGTCTCTTCTTCACCAGTTCCCTGACTACCAAAGGATTCCCTCGATGGTAAGGGCCGGGTATTTTATAGCAGGTTTTTCGACATGGCCTCGATCACTTCCACGAGTTGTGAAGAATCTTGGTTGCCGCCGCCGCGGCCGATCAGGGCATTGAACATCTGTGTCACCAGGGCGGTCCCGGGCAGCGCCATGCCCAGAGTATGGGCCTCGTCCAGTACAATCTGGATGTCCTTGTAGTGGAGACGCGCCTCGATCCCGGGATCGTAATTTCTCTCCACCATCCGTTTCCCCAGCACCTCCAGGATTCTACTCTGGGCGGCGCCGCCGGACAAGGCCTCATACACCCTCGCCGAATCCAGTCCGCTCTTGCGGGCGAAGGCGAAGGCCTCGGCCAGTCCCTGCAGGGCAATGAGCATGACCATCTGGTTGCACGCCTTGGCCACCTGCCCCGCACCGTTCGGACCGATATGAACGATGTTTTTGCCCATGCAGGAAAAAAGGGGGTTGACCCGTTCAAATATTTCCGGTTTGCCCCCGACCATGATGGAAAGGGTTCCGCTTATGGCCCCGATGCCTCCGCCCGAAACGGGGGCGTCGAGGGCCTCGATGCCGGCTTCGGCGAGCCGCGCGGCGATCGCACGGGTCGCGGCGGGTGAAATGGTGCCCATATCGACGACAATGGCGCCCGGCCGGGCGCCGGCGATGACGCCTCGCTCCCCCAGGACGACCTCCTGGACATCCCGGGTTGTGGTCACCATGGTAAAGATGACATCGCACCCCCGGGCCGCCTCTTCCGCCGACCCGCAGGCGACGGCGCCGGCCTCCACCAGGGGGGCCATCGCCTCTTTGCGCCGTCCGTAGACCCGAAGGCTGTAACCATTCTTGATCAGGTTCATGGCCATGGGTTTTCCCATCACGCCCAAACCGATAAACCCGACTTTCGGCAGCATCTTTTCACCTTCCCCCTCCCCTCAATCCCCTCCCGCCAGGGGAGGGGAAATTTACTTTTTACGAGAGCATCACTACTTGCCTTCATTCAATCGTTCAATCACCTGAACGAGGGCGGATGAATCGAGTTCACCTTCCCCGCTCCCGATGAGGGCGTTCAGGTGCTGGGCCACCAGGGCGGAGCCGGGCAGCGCAATCCCCATCTGGTGCGCCGTCTCCATGACGATCCGCAGATCCTTTTGATGGAGACGCACCTTGAACCCCGGCCGGAAATCATGATCCAGCATCCGCTGTCCATGGACTTCGAGAATTCGGCTGTTCGCAAAACCGCCCAGCAGCGCCTCCCGCACCCGTCCGGGGTCCACACCGTTTCTCCGGGCGAAGGTAAACGCCTCGGCCACCCCTTCGATGGTCAGGGAGGCCACGATCTGGTTGCAGGCTTTGGTGGCCTGCCCCGCTCCGTTCGCGCCGACATGAACGATCTTCTTCCCCATCTGCTCGAAGAGTGGTTTGACCCGGATGAATACCTCGGGTTTTCCTCCCACCATCAGCGAAAGGGCGCCGTTGACAGCCCCGGTTTCGCCTCCCGATACCGGGGCGTCGAGCATCTCTATCCCGCTTTCCATCAGCCGGGCGGCGAGGGAGCGGGTGGCCACCGGGGAGATGGTGCTCATATCGACCACTATGGCGCCGGGCTGGGCTCCCGACAGCACCCCTTTCGGTCCCAGGATCACCTGTTCAACATCTTGCGTATCCGATACCATGAAGAACGTGATATCCGCGGTGCGGGCCGCCTCTTCCGGCGAGGCGCACGCGTGTGCGCCGGCGGCGGTGAGCGGCGCCATGGATTCGACCCGGCGGCCGTAAACCCAAAGAGGATAGCCGCTTTTGATGAGATTCAAGGCCATGGGTTTGCCCATGATCCCCAGGCCGATGAAACCGACATTGATGCTCATGTTTGATGCCTGTCCTTTTTATATGAAAATGCCCCCCTCTCTGTTTCCCTCCCCCTCGACGGGGGAGGGAGGGGTGGGGGTGATTGATCGTTCGTTGTGCCCGACTCGGACATGAGGGTTGGTTAAATTCCCCACTCCTTTTTGAAGGCGGCCTCCATCTCCAGGCGGAATTTCACCGTTTCGTCAGAAGATGATGGAGATTCACGGCTTCTCCCTCCAGGAGGGGAATGAAAACAACCCTTCACACCAATGGGCCGAAGAGAGCGCCTGGCCATCCTTCCCCCGCGGTCCCACGATCTGCAATCCCAGCGGCAGCCCCCGGGGACCGAATCCGACCGGGATCGTGATGGCCGGGACGCCGCAGAGGCTCCAGATGGAGCAGAAGGCGGGGTTGCCCGTCTGCTCCAGCGTCGCCGGCGCCTCTCCCGCCGTGGGAGGGGTAATGACAGCATCATATTGCGCGAAGAAACTCTCCAATTCGTCCTGGAGGCTGAGACGCAGCTTCAGGGCTTGCAGATAGACCACCGCCCCCGCAGCCGTTCCCTCGGCGATAAAATCCTTCAAGGTTGAACTCAGGAGGGGGGCCTGTTTGCGATGCAGCTCTTCCAGGTTCAAGGCGGATTCGACGGCCATGATGGTTCGGATTGCCCGGTGGGCGCGGCTGAATATCTCGGGCAGTTCGACTTCCTCAACGCGGGCGCCGCCTTTTCTGATCGTTTGGATGTTTTCCCGGAAATTCTGCTTGGCATCGTCCTCGGCCTGTTCCCAAAAGGGGGTTTGGACCGCCGCCAGGCGGGGAGGCGTTGATCTGGCGTCGATCGACGGAGGGGATTTTCCCCCTTCGCCGGTCAGCGAGGCCGCCAGCCATGCGGCATCCTCCACGCAACGGGTGAAGATGCCCGGCTGATCCAGGGTATGGCTGAACGTCAGGGCGCCCGCGATCGGAATGAGCCCCTGAGTCGGCTTGAAGCCGACAACCCCGCAAAAGGCGGCGGGCCGGATGACGGAACCGTTGGTTTGCGTACCCAGGGCGGCCGGGACAAAGCCCGCCGCGACCGCGGCGGCGGAGCCGCTGGAAGACCCGCCCGGCGTATGCCGCGGATTCCAGGGATTGCGGGTCTTGCCGGGAAAGAGAAAGGCGCATTCGGTGGTCACGGTCTTCCCCATGACAAAGGCGCCCTGCGCCTCGATCCGTTCAATGACCTCGGCCGACCTGTCCGGGATATGGCCGGTAAAGGCGGGAGAACCCATTTCCGTAGGCACGCCGGCGGTGGCATAGATGTCCTTTACCCCGATCGGCAGTCCCTGGAGGGGGCCGGGCCTTTCACCGGAGTGGAGATGACGGTCGGAAAGGCGCGCCGCCTTGATCGCCTCTTCCGGCTTGAGCCAGGCCCAGGCCCGGATTTTTCCATCCAGCAACGCGATCCTCGCCAGGAGGGCCTCGGTGTACGCTTCGGAGGTGAATCGCCGGTTCTTGATCCCTTCCGCGGCTTCGATCAGGCTTAAGGTGTGCAGCGGTTTGTCCATGATTTCTCCTTCGAAAGGGGACGGATTTAAAATCCGTCCCCTTTAAATCCCTTTCCCCAGAGCTTCCGGATTCAACAGATTCGGTGGATTTCCGGTGGTGAGGGCGGCGATGCAATTTTCCGCGGCCATCATCGCCATTTTGAAGCGGGTTCGCTCGGAGGAACTGGCGATATGGGGCGACAGGACGACGTTCTTCAGCTCCCGGAATCCCGGATGAATGGCCGGCTCCCCTTCGAAGACATCGAGACCGGCGCCGGCAAGGGTCCCCTTCCGGAGCGCCTCCACCAATGCGGCGTCGTCGACCACCCCACCCCGGGCGGCGTGGATGAGAATCGCCGACGGTTTCATGAGGGCAATCTCCGTGACGCCGATCGCATGGTGGGTCTCCCGGCTGTAGGGTATATGAACCGTAACGATGTCCGCCCTGCGGAAGAGCTCATCCTTTGTCACATACCTGGCCCGGCAGGCCGACTCGATCTCGGCGGAGGCCCGCCGGACATCATGGTAGAGCACCTCCATTTCGAAACCCATAGCGCGGCGGGCTACGACCTGACCGATTCGTCCCAGACCGATGATGCCCAGCGCGGCATGGTGGACATCGAGGCCGAGAAATTGCTTAAGTTTCCATTTGTCCCATTGTCCCGCCCGGACATAGGCTTCGGCCTCGTTCAGCCGGCGGGCCGTCGCGAGGATCAGCGCCCAGGCAAAATCGGCGGTGGTATCGTCCAGGACGCCGGGGGTGTTTGTGGCCATGACCCCATGCGCATTGCAGGCGGTCAGATCGATATTGTTGTATCCAACGGCGATGTTGCATACCGCCTTCAGTTGGGGACAGCGGCTCAGCAGATTCTCGTCGATCCTTTCGGTCAGCGTGGTCAGCGCCCCGTCCTTGTCGGCGAGAACCAGAGCCAACTCTTCAGTGGTGAGGACTTTGTCTTCCTGATTGGCCGCAACCTCAAAATGGGGCGCCAGAAAGGCCAGGACCTCTCCAAACACCTCGCGGGTAACCAGAATCTTCTTTTTCATCGTGTTGTCCTCAAATGGTTATGAAGGGATCAAGGGGGATCCCTGGAAAGGCTATTTTTTATCTTATAGCAGTTTCCCCCATCGGGAGTAAATGGGAATTCTAACTTTTCCAACTTTTCTCAGGCACGATAAAATCCCCTTGACAGACCAGGACGCTTTTCTTATCCTCGCACCAGACAAGGAAAAGTTCCCACCGGTGCTATCGGTGCGGATGCGGTTTGCACAGACCCCTCCCGGAACCTGTACAGATGGCCAACCCTTCCTAACGAGGTGAACATGAACTATCATACCCTGCTGGTGGAAAGCAGAAACGGCGTCGGCATCGTCTGGATGAGCCGGGCGGACCGCGGCAACGCACTCGACGAAACCATGGTCGCGGAGCTGACCGCCGCAATGCGCGCCCTGGACGACGATTCGGCGGTACGCGCCGTGGTCCTCGCCGGCGCGGGGGATACCTTCTGCGCCGGCGCCGATCGGGATTGGTTGCAGCACATGACCGACAACAGCTTCAAACGGAATCACGCCGACGCCATGAAACTGACAACCTTGCTGGATACCGTCTACACCTTGAAGAAACCGACCATCGCCCGTGTCCACGGCCCGGTTTTGAACGACGGCGTAGGGCTCGTCGCGGCCTGCGACATGGCGGTGGCGTCCTACGAGGCGGAGTTTGGCCTGTCCGAGGTCCGTGCCGGCGTGATCCCGGCGGTGATCATGCCTTATCTGATCCGGGCAATGGGAGAGCGTGCATCTCGCCACTACTGCCTTTCCGCGGAACGCCTCACCGCGGCCGAGGCTTACCGCACAGGCCTGGTGACCGACATCGCACCGCCGGACGAACTTGACGTCAGGATCAACGAATTGCTCGGTCAATTGTTCCAGGGCGCCCCATCCGCACAGGCGCAAGTCAAGGATTGGATCCGTGCGGCCTCGGGCGTTCCCATCACTCCCTACCTGCGCGACGGCGGCGCAAAACGCCACGCCACCGCCTGCACCTCTGAGGAGGCCCGGGAGGGCCTGGGCGCCCTTCTCGTGAGACGTAAACCGGCTTGGCTTCGCAAAACCAAGAAATCCGTACCCGCGAAGAAGACCGCCGCCAAGGGCAAACGCAAACCGTAACCACCCGTTTGAACCCTCCGGTGTGACCTGCGGAGAAATCATCTTCGTCAACCGCAACGGGACAGCCCGTTGCAGCGAACCCTCCGCCTCTTTGAATTTTTCTCTTGACACCCCATATTTCGGAATGCTATTCATAATCATGGATTTATTCTGTTATGAAACTGATCAAAATAACTTGGTTGTTCATTTTTCATGGCGGATGTAGTCAATCATCGAGGGCAGGATCCTCGGAGGGATTGTGGAAGTCGGTTGAGGCATTTTTAATTCACACTGACGGTTCCATCAAGAATTAGAAAGGGAGGGATTATGACAAAGAAAGAACTGAGCAAAGACATAAAGAAGACAGGCGTATCGCGCCGCAATTTCCTTACCGCTGCTGCCGCAGCGACAGCCGGGGTTGCGACATTGGGCTTCCCGACGGTCCTCAAGGCGCAGGGGCCTATCAAAATGCGTTGGCAGAGCACCTGGCCGACCAAGGACATCTTCCACGAGTACGCCCTCGACTTCGCCAAGAAGGTCAACGACATGACCGGCGGTGATTTGGTGATCGAGGTGCTGCCGGCGGGCTCCGTGGTGCCGGCCTTCGGCCTGCTCGATGCCGTCTCCAAGGGCACGCTTGACGGCGGCCACGGCGTGCTGGTCTACCACTACGGCAAGCAGAAAGCCCTGGCGCTGTGGGGGTCGAGCCCCGCTTTCGGCATGGACGCCAACATGCTGCTCTCCTGGCACAAATACGGCGGAGGAAAGGCGCTGCTGGAAAAGATCTACGCCTCCATCGGCGCCAACGTCGTCTCTTTCCCCTACGGGCCGATGGCAACGCAACCGCTCGGCTGGTTCAAGAAGCCCATAACCAAGGTCGATGACTTCAAGGGCTTAAAATTCCGCACGGTGGGCATTTCGATCGATCTGTTCACCGGCCTGGGCGCGGCGGTCAACGCGCTGCCCGGCGCCGAGATCGTCCCGGCGCTGGACCGCGGCCTGATTGATGCGGCTGAATTCAACAACGCCTCCTCCGACCGCCTGCTGGGCTTCGCCGACGTCTCCAAGGTTTACATGCTCCAGAGCTACCATCAGAACGCGGAGCAGTTCGAGATCACGTTCAACAAGACCAAGTTCGACGCCCTGCCGGCTGCGATGAAGACCATCATCGAGAACGCCGTGGAAGCGGCCTCTTCAGACATGTGGTGGAAGTCGTGCGACCGCTACTCGACGGACTACATCGAGCTGCAGACCAAGGACAAGGTCAAGGTGTACAAGACGCCGGACTCGGTGCTGCGAAAGCAACTTGAAATCTTCGACGAGGTCATGAAGAAGTATTCGGTGGGGAACCCCCTTTTCGTGGAGGTCATTGAATCGCAGAGGGCATACGCAAAGCGCGTCGTCAGTTGGGACATGGATACCAACGTCAGCCGGCGCATGGCCTATAACTATTACTTCGGCCCCAAGAAGGCCGCGCCCGCGAAGGCGGCGCCCGCGAAGGCCGCGCCCGCGAAGGCGGCACCCGCGAAGGCTGCACCCGCGAAGGCGGCACCCGCAAAGGCTGCACCGAAGAAATAGTCGAAGAGTTGTTTTCCGGCATT
>Ga0315297_10001469_pt1 | contig 14580 bp, 17 predicted proteins | sample YL17G15_0_MG_FD_203628 | JGI IMG/M metagenome (GOLD analysis project Ga0315297, IMG submission 203628) | Sediment microbial communities from Yellowstone Lake, YNP, Wyoming, USA - YL17G15_0 | ecosystem: Environmental > Aquatic > Freshwater > Lake > Sediment | place: USA: Wyoming | collected... | reverse complement strand
CGTGCAGGCGGCGGTGGCTTTGTAGTGGAGGCATAAATGCCAGCGTCTATTTGGAAACTGAACGGTGCTAACATCTATGTTAGTGAATACTCAGAGGGGAGTAGCCCGACGATAGCTGAACTAAATCCTATAAATTCTACTGATTCAGTTTATCATTTTATATTCACTCCAGATGATACTGTAGATATAGGAGGATATGTTGTAGGTTCTGGCTATCTCGGAGTTCTAGAGGCCGGAGTAGGAAGTTTAGTTACCTTCATTACAGATTTAAAGCCAGCCGGTATTACAGTTCTTTTTCAAAATATAAAGGCTACTAGAGTGATGTCTGTTTGTCAGCTAATTGATACCACTCAGTCAACATTAGCTCCCGTGTATCAAGTATCCTGTTCCTTGAGGAAGTAAATGCCAGCAACTCCAAAAGTTCTTTATCATAATATAACTGGAGTTTCTGACCTAGAGAGTATTGATGTTAAAGAATCTTATAACTCTGCTATGTCAGTGGCTAGAATAGAGTGTGGCAGTACGAGTCTAAATCTTGGCGATTCTATTTCTTTTAGCGCAGGTTTTTCATCCAGCTATGGAAAAATGTTCACTGGCTATGTTAGAGAGATATCACAATCCTTACCAGATTATAAAACTGTACTAACCTGCGAGGACGAATTAGCTAAAGCCACAGATTTCTTTATGGCATCTAATGACCCAGAAAAACCGTTTGAAAGAAAAAATATTCTAACAGAAAATCTGATTCATGATATATTAGATCAGGCCCAGATAACAAATTATGCTTATAGTGTGCCTTTATCCGTAACATGGGGAACTGGTTCAAAAGGAGTTCAGTTTAATCTAACTACAGCGTATCAAGCTGCTAGAACAATCGCTGACGCTTTAGCGTGGTCTATGTATGCAGATAGAAACGGACAAGTTCATTTAGCTGATGTTAAACCATACTGGACTGCTGAATCTATAGACTTTGATTGGGATTTAAATGATAAGAATATCTTTTCTATATCCCACGAAAGGTCTACTGAAAATCTAAGAAATAGAGTTGTAGTTTATGGAGTTACCGGAGTTCAGGCCCAAGCGTCAGTATCTAGTGCCTATTTACCAGCAGGTTTCTATAAAACATCAGTTATAGCATCTTCTATTATTGATAACAATACAATCGCACAACAGACCGCGGATTTGAACTTAACTAGATTTAATAGATTAACGGAAAGACTTCTGTTAGAGATTGAAGGAAATTATTTAGTAGAACCCAGAAAATTTGCTACTGTTACTGAAACTTATACTAATACATCAGGCAACTGGTTTATTTATCAGGTAGAATCCAGATTTGATAGTAGTGGATTCAAACAAAGACTAGTTTTATCAAAATGAGGACAGGATGAGTTACGGATTACATTTGCCCGATTTTGTGAAAGTATGGATAAATGGGACGGAAAGAACCTCATATGTAATATCATATGAGAGAACGTCCTCGCTATGTCAGAGGGCGGATACCTTTACAATTTCATTCACCAAAGGTTTCACTAGACCAGACCCTTACGCGGCAGTTGAAATACAAGAACTATATGAAGGCTCTAGCGCCTATGTAATCAGGGGTTATCTTATAACTATAAATGAGGACCTTCAGAAGAGTACGTTTGACTGTATCGGACAGGACAAGTCTCTTTTATTAGATGACTTCTTTATTTATTATAAGTTAGACGCTACTGGTCAAACTGTAGATTATTGGATTACTCGTATTGCAAGTTTAGTCGGCCTATCTGTTAAGTTTGATTCTTATACTAGTGCCACAGTAGGAGAACCAGATGCACCGACTCCCATGGGTATGCAAACGGCGGGAGACGCTCTAAATCAATTAGAAAGAGCCGGTGCATATTATATTAAGTATGATGGAGATATAGATAAACTTAGAGTTTTTAGGTACAAAATAGAAAGACCAGTAATATCTTTATCTAGTGATAAAACAACTGGGATTAGTAGAAATTTAAGCACAGATAAAACTAGAAATGTAGTTAAAGTATTTGGTGGTTGGAAATACAATCAATTCACTGGAAAAACTACTCCGGCCTTTGGGCAAGCTAAAATTAGTATGCCAGAAATGCTCGTAGATAAAACAACAGTTATAGCTAATCCTCTTATCAAAAGAGACTCAGTTTGTAGATTAATCGCAGCTAGAATTTTAGCTATAACAGGAACACTTGATGATGTAATGGTAGTAGAAACACATGGATTTTATCCAAATGTTAAGGTTGGTAAATATGCCTATGTTTCTGTATCTGCATCAGATATGTCATTTGATGGTGATGCCCAAATAACTACGATCTCCACCCAAATAGATAGTAGCGGGGCCATAACTTCATTCAAAATTGGGGATAAATGTCCTAGAATTACAATAGTTCCTCCTCCTGATGTAGTTTTCGCCGCAGGAACTGGAGCAGGTGCTCTTATATCATTAGATGCCGGAGATACCTTCGAACCATTCTTTGAAGGGTTAACTGGAACAGCAATGAACTCGTGGAGTATCGCAGCTAATAAGTATAATCAACTTATGCTTCTAACTCAGGCAGGGGTTTACAAAAGACCAAGTATAAGTACTGGAACTTCTTGGTCTAAAGTAACAAACTTAGAGACTTTATCCCTAAAAAATTATGAAAGTTCCTCGGTAATACTTGGATCAGGTTTAACTAAAATAAAAGTAGAAAAAGAATGTGGAGCCTATGGCAGATTCCATATTATGGGATACCACACTCAACCAATTGTTCCTACAGGAATTGGAAATAGATGGTGGGTTGTTTCTACAAAGAACTTCGGTACTACTTGGGACTCTATGCCTCTTTACCTTCCAAACCCAAGTGGAGGTTCAACACTTCCAGGTGCGCTTTATACTCCAGCAGGAGTAATAACTACAGCATTTTTAGAGGTAGCTGGTTCTGGTATTGTTTATAGTGTAACGGGGTATGATTTAGAGGGGGATAATACTACTAATGTTACTGCTTTAGTTGCTGGAGCTACTATAGATATGATACCTCCTTCTGCGCTATCTTTGGGCAGTCTTTGGTATGGAGGCTGGCAAAAAATTACATTTCCAAGCACACAAATACAGTGGCTAGGGGGATGGATGAGCACTACTAATGTTGGAGTAGGAGATTATAATTTTTATAGAAGTGGAAGTATAGTAAATAAAGAGGTGATTGATACTGTTTCTATACCAAATAATAGAAATGTAGCGTATCATTTAGGATGGGATGGTTTTGGAGGAACTCATCTTTTTAGATCAATTGGTGCCGTAGCATCTGGAATATTCCAGCACTGTTATAACATGATTCTAGATGCAGACAGTAAGGGGTCTATGTGTATGGCGGTAGACTACTCATCTTTAAATAATAATACTAAAGTTGTATTAGCAGTTCCTACTATTTTACCTGAAAGACACTCTGCAACTTTATGTGCACAAGAAAGTAATACATTTATCCAAGTTACGGTACACTTTTTTGAGGACGATACATCTCAAGCTGCGGGTTCTGGTATTAGTTACTCAAACGACACTGTTATGATAGGCTCCACTACCCACGGATATGATGGTTTGTTTGGATGGACTAGTCACCCATCAACTACTACAGCAGCATGGAGAGGCATAAGAAACGCAAGTATTCCTCCTCCGTCTATAAATCGTAATACCGCCGTAACAGAAAATCTAACATCAGATAATACAGGAACAATTGCTGTATTAGTAGAGGGGGATGGGCAGTTTTATGGAGGAGAATACTCTGCAGGAGAACCTCCACTCTATGTGCATGGTAGAGATATAGATGAGCAAAAAAATGTTGGACTCTATATTATAAAGTATAGTTTTGCTAGTAAAAGTATTATTGAGGTTAAATGTAAAAATTGGTTTCTAAGCTATGTACCAACATATGCTCAATGGGCTGCCGCAGTAGCAGTTAGACCAAATTTAGTTTTAGTTGAACTTCCTGATGAAACATCCACATGGGTTGTCTCTGATGACCTAAATGTTGTCGGAACCTTTAATAAGAGTTCTGCTATAACATACCATGGAATACGAGATATACCATATTTTAGTGGTGATCCATTTTTATACACTAGTACCGCAAATAACGAAGAAACAGTTCCATGTGATAATAGAGCAGTGTACTCAGATTTAAGTATCTCAAATGTATTTGCTCCTCCTCCAGTAAGTGGTTTAATCTTATTTAAAACTCATCCCGATTACGGAAGTTTTTCACACTGGCCTATGTATAATAACGGTGTACTATATAAAGCAGAAAGAGCTACTCCAACACAATTTTATTCCGCAGGATTCGGGATACCTGGACAATCTCCTAATTTTAGTTGGAATTCTTGGGACTTTAGAACTGCATCTGGCGGAGCTTGGATGAGTGGATAATGACAGCAGTATTATTTCATACCAGTGATACTTGGTACAAACATAGAATTGTATGGAGCGGATACGGGGTTATAGATGGAGTATCTCTATTTGCAGATTCTGTATACTCATACATAGCCGGAGGGCATATTCCTTATAGCGGAGCATCAACAGCGTATCTTAGTAGAATTACTCTAATAAGTGGATATCCAGCATCTAGTGTAGGTCCAAACCCAGTTTTTATAAATAATTATGGTGGAAAATTTGCACATTATTTAGATGAGAATGGTTCTGCATTAGGAGGAGCATATGTAGAGATAGTAGCATCTGGAGTAGTAACAACTTCTGGTAAATTATTTTACCATCCGGGATATCCAGAAGTCACCGCCGGTTGGAGTGCGTCTGCCGGGGGACCTGGAGGGGATTCTACTGTTGGGTATTTTATGAATGATGTTATTGGATTAGATTATCCAGACAATCCAAGAATTCTAATCTCAACCCGCACACTAGCAAATTATTCGGGAGCAAGTAATGGACCGGGAGTTGTAGTTATAAACCTTCCTAGTGGAGCTACTACAGATTATAGATACTGGACTTCATTCACAACAGGAGTTCCATCTGGAATAATGATACTTGATATTGAAACACATAGAGCTGTAGGATAAATATGCCAACTATTAGTGATAACTATCATGATAACTTAATAGAAACAATGAAAGACCTGGCTAATAATAGCAGATGGTTTGCGTCATCTATTAACTTGGGAGGCGTACCCGGCTCTGGTGGTGGTTCTGGTGGCCCTCCAGGTGGATTTTATGGGCAGCTAATACAATCCCAAGTAGCCTATGATACTACAGAAGCAAGTATCTCCGGTGGACCTGTAGCCAGCGGATGGTCTTTAGTAGATAATCTTAATCATATTCGTTATCAGATAAGTACATTTAGTGGTGGAACTGGGGGACAGAACCCTATAGTAATTCAAGATGAGGGCATCACAGTAGTAAGTGGTAATTGGAATGTGATGAATTTTACAGGTGCTCCAGTTACAGTGGCGTACACTGGTGGAAAAGTCGTAGTTAATATATCAGGAACAGGAGCCGGTGGTTCAGGAGTAATAAAAGTATCTTCTGATGATACAACTCTTAATTATTTAGAAAATAAGTTGGCTGCTGGCACGAAGATAACCATTGCTACTATTAATCCAGGTGGTAATGAGCAGTCTCAGATTACCTTTGCTGGTATGGCCCTAAATGAACTTAGTGATACATCAGTAACAACTCCTGCAAGTGGACAGGCTTTAGCATGGAACTCTCTCAAATGGGTGGCATCTGGTATTGATTTCGGAAATGCATCTAAACTTTTAGGTAGGTATTTAGATACTTCTGTTCCTACTAGTGGAAATGTTTTAGCATGGAACACATTAAGATGGATTCCATCGGGCATAGATTTTGGTAATGCAAGTAAGTTACTAGGAAGATACCTAGATACAACTATTCCCGCTAGCGGTCAGGTTTTAGCGTGGAACTCTCTTGTATGGGTAGCATCTGGACTTGCTCCAGGTGGATCATCGGATACAAAGCAAGTAAAGGTAACTGTCAACGATACTACAGAAGGTTATCTACAACCAAAGATTAGAGCGGGTACTAGTGTTAGTATAACTCTAATTAGTGGAGGAGCAAATGAATTTTTACAGGTAAGCGCAACTGGAAGCGGTTTTGATAGCAAAAAGGTTTTGGTATCTTCTGATGATACTACGGAAAATTATTTATATGATAAACTATATGCTGGTACTAATATTACATTGACAAAGATCGGAGTACCAGGACCGGGGGCCGTTCAAATAGAGGCAACTGGAGGAGGGGCAGATGTTCTACAAGTTCAGGTTTTTAGTTAAGAGGTTAATATGCCAACATATTCTAAATTAAATTTATCTCCTTCTTTGAATGGAAGGCCAATATTAATAACAGCATCTGGATCACCAGGTACAGTGGTACATACGGCTGTTAGTGGTGTGGCTGTTCCCCCGATGGATGAGGTCTGGATTTATGCTACTAATGGTGATAGTGCAGCTAGAACTTTAACTTTACAGTGGGGAGGAACTATTTCTGGAGCTGATACTTTTGTAGCCGGAATTCCATCTAAACAAGGTTTATATCTTCTCGTACCAGGATTTATTGTCTACAGTGGAGTCCAGATTAGAGCATATAGTGACGTTGGAAGTAAGGTAACTATTGCTGGTTTTATTAATAGGATAACATAATGCCACACGCACAAGAAAAGAGACGACCAAGAATTCCAGGCGCTGTTGACTCCGGTGTTTTAGCTGGAGGAAGGTTCTATGCGTCCTTGGGGGGCACTATTACCGAAGTTGGTGGGTACCGAATTCACACGTTCACTACGGGGGGAACTCTAACAGTAGACTCAGATGGATTCGTTGATGCTCTTATTGTAGCCGGAGGAGGCGCTGGTGGTGGTGCTAATGATGGCGTGGGAGGCGGAGGTGGAGGTGCTGGTGGAGTTAGAAAAGAATATAATTTATATATACCTCTAGCTAACCAGACCATAACTATTGGAGATGGAGGAACTGGAGTCTCGGATCATGCAGGAAATGATGGTGCAGATTCGTCTATAGGTAGTGTTGCTACCTCAGAGGGCGGAGGTGGAGGAGGTTCTTGGAATAATACTGATGGCAAACTTTCTCCAAAAACTGGCGGAAGTGGTGGTGGAGGACAGGGAGGTATAGCATCTAGAACCGATGTAGGAGCTAACGGAACCAGTGGGCAAGGTTATGCAGGTGGAGCAGGTCATTCAGATGATGGTTCTTCTGCAGGTCAATCGGGCGGTGGAGGTGGAGGAGCAGGAGAGGTTGGTGATCCTGGTAGAACAGACCACACCGCAGGTGGCGATGGTGGAGATGGAATTGCATGTGACTTCTCTAGCTCTAGTTTTTATTATGGAGGTGGAGGAGGCGGAGCTAAACGAGACTCTGGAAACTTAAGTGCAGGTGGCAATGGAGGTGGAGGTAGTGGAGGACATGGAGGTACAACCGGCACAGTTGGTACTGCTAATAAGGGCGGTGGTGGCGGAGGTAACTATAATGGTAATGGCTCTACAGGAATGGGTGGAGGATCAGGAATCGTTATTATTCGTTATCCAGTATAAAAAAAGAGAATAATCCACTAAAAGAGAATCTTTTTTGGTATAATTAATATGTAAGTTAAACAATAAGAGGAGAATTTTCAGATGATAAAGAATAAATCGCGTATAAAGGGTTTTGTTAAAGCTACCGTCTTTGGTCCTGATGGACAGGTTAAAAGACGAAAGCCTAACTTTATCCAGAGATTACTGGGGTTTCCTGGTAGTTTAATGATTTCGATTAACCATAACATTGTTACCGATGAAGGCGACGCTATGGTTGCCGACATTATGGCAGATTCTCCGGCTAGGGTTAAAGTTAGCAACGCTAATGGATATATCCAAGTAGGAACTGGTTGGACAGGTTCTACTCCTAAAGCAAATACGGTACTAATTACTCCTACAGGTTCACCAGAAATAATGGATGCTACTTATCCTAAAGTTAAAGGTGCCTTCGGTGCTGCCAATGATAATATTACTCAGTACAGATCGACTTTCGAAGCTGGTGATCTAAATGCTACAGGAATCGATGAGGCAGGTTTAGCAAACAATATTACTCCTGCATCATGGGACTTACTGGCATATGCACAAATTACTCCCACCGTGGATGTTAGTACGTCAGACACCTTACAGGTGGACTGGGAGTTAACATTCTTAGGTTCATAAATCAGAGGTGACTCATGTCTACAGATTTAAAACAAGGAGACACCGTTAAGGTTAACGAAGGCTATGAGGTTAAAAAAGCTACAACAATAGATCATTTAGTTAAACCTCGTGATTATGTTGTATGCAATGTAAAAGGATACCCAGAGCAGGAAGTTCAATTCCTTGCCTGTCAGATTATGAAAAAGTCAGCAGAAATAATAGATTTAGATATACGAGACGTAGAAATTATTGAGGTTGTTGAGGAAGTAATTCCTTAGCCTCTATAGGAGAGCATTATGGCTAAAGTTGGAGTTGAAACAAGATTGGGGTCACTCCCCACATATGTATACCCTAGCGGTATAGGTGGGGTTAGTGGATATGACCAAAATAAACTGGGGTTGGGACCTCTTATAACTCAGTTGAATGGAGCACAGGCAGAGGATAAATTCGCCGGCCCGTTTCCAATCGCTGTTGGCCGTCCATTTGAATCCGCAGCCGCTACTGCTGCTGCTTTTCCTTGGGCGATGCAATGGTCTCCAACCGAGGACTGGGTTTTTCTTGCTGATCAGTCTACTGCCGCAGCTACAAGAAGAATCTTAATGTATACTTTTAATAAAACTAGTCAGTCACTAGCTTTTGAGGGTTATATTACAATAACCTTCCCGACTGCTAGTGCGTATACAATCCGTGGCTTTAGAATGACATATGATAAATATACTACTGGTACTGTTTCTGGTACAATAAACGGAAGTGGTATTTCTGGGAACGGAATGACTTGGCAGACTGACAGACTAGCCGCCGGTTCAAGAATTGGATTTTGTTCTACAAATCCAAATACAATCTCAGGTTCTTGGTATGAAGTCTCTGCTATTACATCGAATACTACTTTAACTTTATCTACAACTCTAGCAAGTGGTGTGGCTATAGGATCGCCATATGTTATTGAAGAATTACGAGCTATTATGGCTACCACTAATGCTACTGCTACAAACGGCGGATTAAATGTAGTTAAGGGATTACAGAGAGCTACATTCTCTCCCGGTGGAACTGCTGTTCCTGCCGCCGTTACAGTAGATAATATTAGAGCCGCTTATTGGCTAGCAGACGCATCTACAGTTCTTAACACTGTTACTACTGGAATGGGATTGCAAGAAAGAGTCAACTGGCAAACTCATAAAGCATGGGTGATGGATACAATAGCAAATCCACTTCTATACAATTATAATCTACGCAAAGATTTAACACTCGCTGCCGGTAAAGATACAACTTCATTAATTATAAAGACAGGTGCTGGTGGAGCCGTTACTGGTACTACTTCTCAGGCAAACAATGGAAGAATTGCTAATACAGGACACGGTCCTGGTGCTGGTAGTGACTGTCTTTACTTTACAACTACTACAAGAGTTTATAGAACAGCTCCTGTTGATGGAATAACATCGCTGTCTACAGTGTGGCTTTCTGGTGGAGACGCTATGACAGAAGTCCCACCTGGAGGCGTTGCTACTTTCCCACTAACTGCCCTGATGAATGCTATAGAGTATTCCTCTGTAATAGATAGATTTATAGTTACTAGTACTTCCGCGGCAGGAGTTCGTAACTATATTACTAGGTATAATGCTTCTGGTGATCAGTTTGACAGACTTTTCACTGCGGATATAAAACACTATCCTCAGTCCACGGCGGATGCCTCTGCTCCTTATACCCTAACCATGCCCCCAATAACTGCGTTATCGGCATGGGCAGAGGGAGGATTAGGATATCTTTGTGGAATAGGAACAACTGCTCTTACTAATATTCTATATGTAGCTCCTCTTGGGGCTGATATGGAATATGCCACTACAACTAAGAATAGATTAGTACTTCCTAAGATGCTTACTCCGAACTGTGCTAAATATGCTAGACTTTATGTTATAAGAATAAAAGAGGTAGCTGGAACTAGTCCTAAACAATTGGGCCAACCTTGTGAAGCATTTAGAAGTTACTACAGAACAGCGGGAATAAGTGATGATACTGGTACCTGGAACTTACTAGATGATACTGGTGATCTTTCTGGAGTAGGAGCGGCATCAGAAATTCAGATAATGTGTGAGTTCAAGACAATAGGTGCTTTAGGAATTCCAGCTAGAATTCTCGGTGCTTGTGTGCTTTACGAAGATTTATCAACAGACTCTCACTATAATCCGTGTGCCGATCTAAGTGACAAGACTAACAAGAGATTCGCTTGGTGGTTTGGAACGGCCTTTGGTGGAACAGTTCCAACATTACGAGTAAGATTATATAATGCTGTAACTGGTGGTCTGTTAGTTGATGATACATCTTCTGCTCCAACTGGCACTTGGGAAAAGTCAGTTAATAGTGGAGGCGCATGGAGTGCCTATGATACTGCTGATAAGGCCAATGATTTAACATTCATTAGATACACACCAGCAAGTCTTGGTGATAACATAAATGTTAGAGCACTGCTTACTCAGAACTAAGGTGAAACATGGCTTTAGATAATATTATTTTCGCAGCAGGTGATGAGCAAAATATCGTTGTGCAAATACCAACTGGAACACTATATGCTCCTAAAGATATAGTATCTGAGTCAAAGAGTGCCGCAGGTAGAATGGTCATGCAACTAACTTTGGTTGCGGGTGCGGCTTGGGACAAGACTAAATTTAATACAGGGTTCAACTAATGCAACAAATACTCCAATCAGAGAATACTGCATCTAAGAGACGCATACCCTTTAGAATAGTAGATTCTACAGGCGCTAGTGTGCCATCGCTGACCTTCAGTGCTGGAGATATAAAACTCTCTAAGAACGGTGGGGCGGAATCTAATCATGCCGGCTCTTACACAGAGATCAGCGATGGTAACTACTATTATGAAACGACTGCTGGTGAGGTCGATACAGCAGGAATCCTTTCTATTAGGTTTATAAAATCTCCTTATAAGACTTTCTATGGGATGGTACAAGTAGCCCCAGATTTGGATACTTACCAAGCAAAGACTTGGGTGTTCAAAGGTACCACTGTTGATCATTATGAGACTGCCTGGTTTAAGAATAGTCAGCCTGTTGTTTCAGGCATTACTTCTCCAACCATTCAAGTTATCAAGGCCGCCGATGGTGCTGATCTAATTGCTGTTACAGCAATGACACAGATTGGAACTACGGGTCTTTATAGATATGATGAGTCAACAAATCGTACTTCCTCTGGTATAGCGTATATGATTAAACCAGTAGCTACTATAGAAGGTACATCTAGGACTTGGTATCAACCTGTTGGTAGAGATTCCTAATGAATCGGATGTATGCTCGTAGGAGAGCGTTCCATGCTTTTGACGATATAGAACCATATTTCGTCAAGGTTGGAATTAGTGTTCCTTATATTCCAGGTAATGATTATATTAGAGCAATAGCAGATACTATTGGGATAACTACAGCAATCTCTAAAATAGGAACATTTGTTAGACTCATAACAAATCTTGAAACTATAACAACCTCTATAACCAAGATAGGTACATTTATACGGGCAATAACCAACACAGTTGGTATAACCATGTCTCTATCTAAGGTGGGAACTTTCCTAAGAAGTTTAGCCAACACCGTAGGCATAACAACAACTTTATCTAGTTCACTACTTAAATTAGTATCTCTCGCTAATGCTGTTGGGATCACGGATACGATATCTAAAATTGGTCACTTCTATAGAACATTTACCAATACTGTTGGAATTACAACTGCTCTATCAAAGATAGGTACCTTCAAGAGAACTCTTACAAATACCGTTGGTATCACAACTCTTTTATCTAGTTTTAAACTTGTCTTAGTTAGTTTAGCTAGTGTAGTTGGTATTACAGACACTATTAGTACTTTTGTTCAAAAACTTACTTGGGTAATTCATACAATAGCAAAGAGTGTGAGATATACTCCAGTAATGTTCCGCAATGTTATGTTCACTAGTATACCTAGTAGAATAACTAGAGTCACTAGTACTCTAAAGAAAACTCTGAGGTTTTAATCATGCCAAATGAAGTTATTGTCCAAACAGGATACGGATACCAATTAGAGCTGACTGTAACTAGTTGGGATATTGTTAGCGAAACATGGATTCCTACTGATTGCTCTGCTTTTATTGATACTAAGTTAAGAATAAAAAAGCCGGATGGAACTCTAGTTGATAAACCTGCATCTTTTAAAACCACGGGAACTGATGGTACATTTAAGTATATAGTAACTTCTGGTGTAGGAATGTTTAATCAGAAGGGATACTATGAGGCCCAACTTTTACTTGTGCCATCGGGTGCCTTACAGTTCTTTCCAACGTCAGTAGTTGGATTTGATGTAGATAACCCACTATGAGAATCCTAGGAGTAGACGTATCTCATTGGCAGGATCATATAGATTGGTCTAAATTCTACGCAGGCGGCGTTCGCTTTGCTACTGTTAAATGTTCACAAGGAGATTATCTTCTAGATAATATGAGAGCAGACCATCTAAAGGGTGCTTATGATACTGGAATGGCTACGGGGGCCTATCCTTGGATTGATCCTCTTATGACACCAGAAGCAAACGGTAACAAGGCGCTCGAGGCTATTAAGAACTTACCTGTATCCTATATAACTCCAGATATGGAACAGTGGTGGACAGACTGGATAGCATATGGTAAGTGGAATAAAGACCCACAACATTACCCAATGCCTCCTAAGTTCGATAAGGCTAAATTAGCTAACCATTCTAAGTTAATGATACAGTGGTTTGAGAAGAATTTCTCTGGACCCACTATAACTTACTCTAGAACTTCATTTATTAAATTTTACATGCCAGAGTTCGCTCCATTCTTGGCTAATAGAAAGATGTACGTTGCTCAATATCCTAGAGAGTTCCCCAAAGGTACTAAGACGACCTGGGAGAACTTACCCAACTACATGCCTCTTCCAGCTTGGAAGCCAATCCTTCCTGACCCAAAAACTGATGGTCGTATGATACAATGGAGTGGGGATACATTTATTGTACCTGGATATAACAGAGTAATCGATATGGATTACTTTGATGGAACAGAAGAGGATATGAAAACTTTTCTCGGAGCTACACTCAATCCACCCATCATTCCAACTCACGAGGAGAAGGTGGAAATTTTATGGAAAGAATACCTAAAGGGAATTTTATGACGAATCTATCCATGCCTGTACCAATGCTTCCGGACGAGGAGAAAGACCTTGTTCTTGAAGCACTAAATGAAATTATAAAGAATGGAAAGTTACCGGCCGATCCTGCTGTAGCCACCCTTCTAACGCTTGCTGCTGTAAGGCAGCTAGTAGGTGAGATTAGTCGTACTAGAAATACTCTACGAAATCTACAATGGTTTATTGGAGTAATATCTTTTGTTGTAACTGGAATAACCGCCGTACTGATTGACCATACTGGAGGAATTCTTACTCTTTTTAAATAAATTAATCGCCGGAAAAGAACAAAATTTTACTTTTTATAAAGAAAGCTCAATTCCGATAAGAATCATCCAAAAATATTAAAAATATTCTTTAATCAATTAAAATTAACTAAAAGGAACATAAAAACATGACCATTATTGACACCAATAGATGGGTTAAAGACAAATGCAGGTCCTGGGACCACGCTGGCGACGATGGACATAAGATGGGTTGGCTTGAGGTCGGAACTAAACTGCACTGTGTTGAGGAAGCAGGAAACTGGTATAGGTTTGATGAACCTGTAATGCCCCTTATTACTGCTGCCTATAAGAATACATGGGTGTATAAGGACTTTGTCCAAGCCACTCCTGAGGTTCCTGTTCCTCCCATTGAACCTGGAGTTATAACAGCAGAAAAGGCACTAACCTTTATAGAAGTATTAAAATATATCTTTGGTTAGAGACTTGTTTATAAGCATCTATGATGTAATAGGTAGCGTACTTGTCCTCCAAACAAGACGTAGGGGTTCGAGACCCCTTAGATGCTCATACCAGAGTAGCATAACGGTAATGCGACTCCCTGTTAAGGAGAGGACTGTAGGTTCGATTCCTACCTTTGGTGCCACTTTGATATCTTACTGTTCTCACGGAGAGCCAAAGAGACAGCGGGATTGAAAAAAGCCCTCCAAACCGGAAGCAGAACCGGGACTGCATAACGGGCAGGAAACAAATGTAACGGGTTTTCATTCGGCTTTCCCAGATGGTATAACCCCAGCTAGGATAGCATCCTAGCCCTGACTCCCTCTATAGCAATATAGGGGGAGTTTTTTTTTTTTTTCGTTTAATAATTATTAAGCGATATCGATAGCAGTAACCGATATTACTTGAAAATTTTATGTTATCCTATGTGAGGTACTACACCCCCATCTAATCGGACAAGGGGGGTCTATTTTTTATGTCAACTTCACATAAGAACCTTAAAGAACCGGAACGCGT
>Ga0315297_10001468_pt1 | contig 14585 bp, 28 predicted proteins | sample YL17G15_0_MG_FD_203628 | JGI IMG/M metagenome (GOLD analysis project Ga0315297, IMG submission 203628) | Sediment microbial communities from Yellowstone Lake, YNP, Wyoming, USA - YL17G15_0 | ecosystem: Environmental > Aquatic > Freshwater > Lake > Sediment | place: USA: Wyoming | collected... | reverse complement strand
CCGTATTGACAGTAAGTGACGGTCTTCCGGGGCCACCCCTGGATGACGGCCATCTTCCGGAGCATAGCCCTCGGATTCTCGATGATGTAGAACTTCGGACTTAGCACATTGATTAAACGGAGAGTCGACTCGACAACGTCCAGAGACTTCTGAGCCTTCTCAGACTTGGGGGTATAGTCTCTGTTCCAATTCCTCCCGATCGTGTTGGTCGAGAATGCTTCGCATGGTGGACTCGCCCAGACCACGTCAAAGAACATCGGGATGTCCAACGGGTCGAACTGCCGGACATCGACACAGATGTCTGGGTCGAACTCGGGATTATTATCAACCGTGATGCACTCGTGACCTCGCTCCCTAGCCACTTTGGAGAAGGATGCTGTCCCAGAGAACAATTCGAGGATGTTCATTCCACATCACCTTGGAGAGAGTCGGGCTGATTGACGAGTGTGTCATCGAGAAACTCCCATAACCATCTAGGATGATCGAGGAAGAAATGCCTCTGATATGCACTTAACCACAATCGCTCTTTGATTGTCAGATGAATCTCTTGCGTGTTCACTTCTTGTTTATAAACGTACAACGTATGAGGGAGTGTCAAGCAATCAACTGCAAATCGGATGATGCACGCCACCGCCTTTCCCGCTCTCGTTGTCATTGTGTCACTTCCATCACATGAATTTATCGAGTTTCAGTTTGGGGTCTTTCTTTTGCCACCCGGCTTCTATGAGCATTGCGACGGCTTCAGCATAGGGTTCGTCTTTGTTCACGACGTAGTAATTCTGAGGATACTTTCCCTCTTGAATTAGCCGCCCATTCTGTATCTTCGCAAGCAAATGTTCAAACCGCCAGTATTCATCTCTGTCGAGGTATGCGTTCAAATCCGCCTGCTTGACTACGACATACTTATTGATCCATTCTTCCGCCATCTCTATCTCACCTTCGGAAACTCCCTTGGTCGGAATGAAGTGCAGTCTATCCCTTCTGCGAACATCCCGTCACAACCTCTTTCGCTCATGTTGCACTCTTTCCCTGAGTGCAGACACTTGCTCCAGGACTTGTCGGTTATCATCTCAGACCCCCTTCGCAAAGACTCTGGCTACGAAATTGTCGCCAAGACCTTCTACGTCGCGGCAATTGGCCTCGGACACTTGCACCATATTGAGAGAATCGTTGAATATGCTGCGATAGTTGCGGGGGAAATGCCTGTTCGATATTCCGTGTTCATCTTCGATTGTGATGATGTGGTTCTTGGTGATCCTGACCATCTCTTTGAATACCCATTCACTATCGGGATGGATATGCTGGAGGACCGCCATTGTGAAGACGACATCGAACGCTCCGTCGTCAAACGAAGTGATGGCTTTTTCGATTGGAGAATTGTAAATAGTAAGATGCTTGGACATCTCAGGATAAGCATGACCGAGCAATCTCACAGCTCGCTTGTTGATCTCTATACCTGCAAGATTGGTGAATCCGGCAGCATACAGATAATTCAGGTTCCGCCCGATATTGCACCCTATCTCCAGGATGCGGTCCTCTTGCTGCGCATGACGCTTCACGAGCTCGCATAGGAACAGGCTCCGTTGCTCACCTTCGAGATAGGCTTTTGGTCGATTGATCTCATCTGGGTACTTCCAGTAGAGATGCAGTTCTCCTTTGGTCGCCTGGGGGTTGTCTGTGATCATCTCAGATCTGCTCCGCAATGACCACACACACTCGCGCTCCGCCCTACCATGACCCCACACGCAGAGCACTGGAACCGATAGGACTTGAGCTTGAACCCTGTCCTGATGAGGGCCGCCCTGGTCCCGAAGAGCTCTAGTTGTCTGGTGCAGGAGCTGGACATCTCACTCCTTTGATCTCAGGTTCTTTCCGCACTCAGGACAGAACTTGGGGTGAGTGTCCTTGCATTTTCCACTGATGTAGAGCTCTAGGGCGTCGTCGAAGACCTCTATATCCTTCTTGTCAGGGGCTGCGGACCATAACATGACGCCACCAAGACCTAAGGCGGCGCCAAAGAGAACGAACGGAAACCATTGATTCAGTTCGGATTGACTGCTGGTGATCTTCTCGACGAGCTTCGCGGCTGTTTCATTCAATTCTCCAGTCTTGACATAATGCTCGGTTGTGTCGGGAGGATATATGTGTACGGCCCAAGCCAATGCAAGTGAACCGGCTGTGGCTGTTATCCCTATTACCATCAGAAAAGCGCCCCATGTTCTTGCCTTCTCTCTCCACTGCCTTGTTCCTTTTCTCAGTCTGTAGAGTCTCACTTCATCCGATTGCTCGATCTCTTTCAGTTCGTGTTCTGTTACCATACTATGCCTCCGCGATCTCCCGTCTGTTCCGGGGGATTATGTCGTACTCGGTCATGCTCTCCTCAATGAGATGATATTGAAGCCTGTGATGTGAAGAATATTCGAGAACGGGCTTGTCGATTTGAACGAAACACTTATTTTCCAGGAAATGCACGCGGACGATTTCAGGACCGGGGTTATCCTTTTCGAAATATGTGCGGATGCTGCTCCTCATCTGTATCCTGGGAGCGAACAGGAACCTGACTGGGATCAACAGTTTCTTTGTCTCCATTTCTCACACGGCCCCATTTCTCTTGATGGTATTCCTTCTGGATGCTCTGGGCACTTGTTCCCATCCCGCAGAGCGCAATCATAACAGCCATCGAATTGGTCAGGGCGGGAAAGGCGAGTACCTGTTGCGATGTCAGTACCCCCCGAAGGATTAGAGAATCTGGCCCCGCCTTCCCCATGTTGGATCATTCGGATTTCACCTTGTGAGCCTCATGGTCCTTCTCGCACAATGCACCCCAGCATTTGTCGCAAAGACCTTCTCCCAGGTGGATGACATGGATCTCTCCTCGGCAGTATCGAGTCGAGCACTTCTCAGGAGTCATTCGAAAACCCCCCATGATGCGGCCCTTTCGACGGTCCTTCGCGCTTGACCGTAATAGCAAAACCATTGTCCTTCGAGCTGGTAGGCATGGTTGATCTCGTGGCACAATACCTTTGTGATAGTCTCTTCAAGATGGCCGAATTGGTCGGGGCATCGAACCCACACAACGATCTTGTGCTCAAGGCGATTGTATTTGCCTGAAACACGCGCACGTCTGACCTTGCGCGGTTTTCGCCCGAACTCCATCTTCAAGGGCTCCTCCTCCTTCGTCATACCTTCTTCCTCCATCCGAAATTCGTGTTCTCTCGAGTTGGATCATTGTATGCGATCTTCTTTGAAAGGGTTGAGGAGAGCCGGCGGAGGAAGGATGCAACGAGGGTGGGAAATTTTGGGTGGGTGAATGCACCTGCGCTAGTCTGATTCGTTGTTTTGACCGGTCTCTCCCCATGATGGATTGCACAAAAGAGGAGTGGAAGAGGGCACTGAGCTTCGTAATAGCACTTTCTCGGGAATATCAGGGCATGACCGTACTGAGGACAGATCCTGCAAGGAGTCGCTATTCTCGGAATGTCGTCGTTTTGGCGTTCGAGTCGCTCCAAGAAGCGGGTCAGATCGGAAGAAAACGGCAACTTATACCCTATTTGTGGGCTACTGGCATGATTGGAAAATGCGTATGGCACAACCTGATTCGTCGGACCTCCTTTGCTGATGGACATTCCTCGTGAGCTACCCGGCTCCCTCCAAATAACGGCCACTTTCGTGTCAGACAGTTCCATGCTCCTTCCCATCCTCCGATTTGTTCCGATCTAGAAGGGCCTGCATTGCCTCATCTGCACCCGGGAATCGCTTGGGGGCTCCTACGAACTTGAGGAACCGATCCTTTGTCTCCTTAGAAACCGTGATTGTCGTCCGGCCCGATCCTTCCATGAGTATCCCGATGGCGGTGTGGACATATCAATGTTTGCATTCAATCATTAATTGGATTCAACAGATAGTTTTCTGGATGAGGAAAACATAGCCGCAATGTATATATCTGAGAATGATTAGAACCGTTTGTGTTCGACGAAAGTCGCGTCAAAATCGAGGACCTTCTCAATCATCCGGCCACTCTGAAGGTTCTTTTGGCCTTGGCGAATGTAGGCCAGGCATATCAATTCCAATTGACTAGGATTACTGGTCATCATAGTCGCATGTTAGGCGAAGCTCTTGAGATCTTAATGAGGGCGAGGATGATTAAGGTCGTCCCTGGGAAGGTCCGCATTAGGAACACTGGGGATTTCTACGCTCTCACCCCACATGGGGTAGTGGTGGCCAAATGCCTCCAGGACCTCGGCAAGACCCTTGAGGACTCGAAGTAAACGGGGTAGCGCGGAATAACACGGCTGAGAACAGATGCCCCGCCAATCGAATCTAATGCGTTATTAAGAGTCCCTTCGATAGTTATTAATTATCGGACAACCATTATATTACTAGAAGGCTCGGGGCTCACGGAGATGACGATTCCATCCCGTCGAACCGTGACCGCCCCGCCCTTCCCTTAATCAATCCAAAACTCCTTCGATTCCTTTCTCTTCTCGAGCTCGTCATCCATGAAGGCACCCATGAAAGGACTTGCGAATATCAAGGTCCCGCCGAAGATCCACCAGATTCCATCCCCAAAATGATAGAAGAAGAAGAGGAACGCCCCGACGAATGCCAGCCCGAACCCCACGCTGACGTAGAGGTCCGTACTCAGCTCTGAGGATACCACGTCCTCAACCGCCATTGATGGAGGCTAGGAAGAAGCCGAAGCAGACCGTGAAGGCAACGAGGGCCATGACCCCGAAGTAGATCTTCGACCCCCCATCCCGTCTGAAGAACCAGATGGATGCTGCCGGGACCCCGATCATGCCGATGAAACCCGTCATGCCCATCAGTCCGATGACATCCGGTAACTTAAAATCCTCTGAGAGCCCCGGCCCCTCAGGGGGAATAGGGGGTCCCGCAGTCCAAAGATAGCGAAATCCGAGATAATCGACCAACAGACCCGTACCTGCTGGGCCCAACACTAATAGGCCGACTCTAAACTCCGTTGGGTCGGTCAGGTTGCTGGCGGTCCATGTAATAGTTTCGTTGACATGGGCCTCCCAATAATTCCACATCCCAGTCCCCCAATACCATGCAGAAGTGTAGACAGTTTCATAGGCCGCCCCGATGAATTGTTCAAGATATACAAGATAGTGTGCGTAAATGTTGCCCCAAGCATACCAGCACAAGTGAACATGGAGAATTGTGGACCCCCCAGGAGGGAAATCAGAACGATTGAGATAGTAAGGCAAAAATGCTACGTAATTAGGGTCTGTGAAATCCGAGGTTGTGAGTCTCCCAGCAAAATTAAGATATATTCCATTTCCATCCAGCTTTTTTGCATCATCTACTCCGTAGGAATAATCTGATGCGGTCGTATTTTTAGCAGTCGGGGCATTTACATCATGGACCCCGTTCCATGTAGCTGTTACTGTCCCATGACTGGGGGCTAGCATAATCAAACCAAGGATGATGGCAATAGTCATAAACGCATGGTTGCGTCTGGTATTCCTAAACATAGCTCACAACCCCGAGATCGTAGGAATGAATCTGGAAATCATGGCTATCGCTACATAAGCGATTACGGCCCAGATCGCTATCGTCATTATCAAATTAGCATAGAAATTAGTGTTAGGTAAGGAGCAAGTCAAAAGTTGCCCTACGAGTTTCCACATTGACGCCCGCCCTATATGCTCTAGGCCATCCCCCCACATTTGCCCGATCCCGAGCGTAAATGTGTTATTCGTGAATAATTCAGTCGTGGAGTTTCCGCTATCGCCAATGATTATGAAAGCCGTATAATTCTCAGCCCCGAACATGAAGGATACGGTACTGAGGTTCCCTTCAAAACGGTCATTAATGACTGGATAAGGAACGACTGAGAACCGCCAAACCACTCCGGTTTTGATGTCGAACCAGCCATGCTTAACGTGCTTCTGAGCGAAAACAATCATGCTGTCAGTCTCTAGGTTTCGTTTTATCGGCTCATGGAGATTAGATGTAACCCAAGGATTCCATGTATTATTTCTCACGAAATACGCCCATATCGCATTTCTTGATGTGGATGTCTCACCCTGAGGATAGAATATCTTGTGAGTAGTACCCTCTTTTGCCCCAAAATCCGTTTGACTAAAGACATTACCTAGGCTCTGGGTCGTATCGGCCCAAGTGATGTCGGCTCCAGTTGTAGGATTTAGCATAGTGTAATTGAATCCTGCGATTGCTTCCATGCCAATGTCTACCTCATCCTGGCCGGAGACTAAGTTAGAATGTTGTAGTTGAGTCATAGATCCCAATATCAATATTGTAATCCCGATAAAGCATATCATAAGGACAAATGGCTTCATAAGACTATCAGCCATATTAGCCTCCTGATGTATCTCCAGACACCCAGGTTATCATAGCCTTTCCAAATATGGAGACTATGAGCAAGGCCACCAATATGATAATCCAGAAATCAAGCCAACCGATTGCTGTAAGGATTGCGGCAGTCGTAAGCATGACGATGACGGTTGCCATTAAATTGACCTTAGTCATACTCATGGCTAGACCGATTGATGCAAGAATCCCACCAGCTAGAATCATCTTCGCGGCATAAAGATTGGAACCTCCAAACAATGCGTCATTAATTCCTTGTGGGATGTCTTGATATGGAGAGGCACTTGCCATCCCGATGAACATGAGGGTCGAGAGCGCAAAGAACGCAACCAAGATCGGTATCCTGTACCTGCTCACTCTCTTCTCTTCAGTTCCTATCATAGATATGGAGACACCCCTTTGAACATCAATACTATCCCTAGTCCTACACTCACAAGTAAGAAAACGACCCCGTAGGATATGAAGATTGTCAAGCCTGAGATTATCCAGACTGGACCTGCGAGTATCCAAAGAGACCTTTCCTTGAAGCCGAACGCTATCAGCATGATCCCGAAGATGAGTGCCAAGGCTATCGTCGGGTCCGAAGAGCCGAACAAGGTCGTCGTGTTGTTGAGGACCATCTGAATCTCCTAGACCACTATGCTGTAGAGAACGCCAAGACTCGCGATTCCAATCACGATGTAGATCAGCATGTTGAAAAGCAGCTTCATCATTTCAGGAGTGGAGAGCATCTTGTTCTTCCGAATCGAGTAGGTTCCTTCGGCAATGACCCCGACGACTACCCCGATGGCAAACATGATGAATATCAGCTTGACCAGTGGGCCTATCGACCCAGTGATGCTGGTCTGGTGGATTTCGAACACATGCACACTCCAAGGACCGGAATAGATGAACGAAACGCTACCTCCAGTTGCTATCAAAATCTGATACGGATTCCCGTCGATAAAAAGCCGATACCAAGTACCATCCTCAAGACCGGACACCGTGAAGTTGACGGTAATGTTCCCATAATGAAGGAAGTTGGTGGCCATCAGATTGGCGTAATATACCGACGCACTTTCGCTCAAGTGGACATTATCATCCGACCAGCTGGTGATATTCGAATATGGGAAATACTGAGACATGTTCAGAGGCGTTATGTCGGCGTGGGCCATTATCCAGTCGTTGATCTGGTTCCTGATAATCTCAACAGATGGGTACGGATTACTTGATACGATGATCGTGGAAACGTAGAGTTGGACATTATAGGCTAGGATTGCTGTGATCAAAGTCTCCATTTCTCCGATGAAATGGGCGTAGCTATCCATCGGGTCTCCGAGGATGTCGTTGTGGCCTATCATGAGAATCACTATGTCGGCATTCTGCCCAGCCATATGCCCAGCCAGATTGGTGATTTCTGTATCCACAGTCGACCCCCCGAGCCCCTTATTGACGACAGTATAGTCCGGGCTGAGCAACTGATTCAGATAATAGGGCCATGAATGACCTCCGTGAGATTCTCTTTCATTGTTGGTCAACGAATCCCCGAGAGTCACAATCTTGAGAGGATCGGCTCCGTTCCAAGAGGCAGCAATCCACGACGGAGATGTTCCCATAACCAAACCGCTGATATTTACGAACTGCCCGGCTTGAGGTGTGAATTGAAGTGACTTCCCACTCATAGTCAGATTGACCGTCTTGTTGGCAAGTATGTATCCCATCCCAGACCCGACCTGGACCTGGATGCTAGAGGCTGAGCCGTTAAGGCATATTCCGCCATCGAATGTGCCGCTGAGATCCTGGGTTACTTGAGCCCCAGAAATGTTGAGCCGATATCCATTCTGTGCCAGTGTTCCGGCGACCTGTGCTGAATCCATGACATAGGTGTTCTGTTCAAGATATGCTGTCGCTCCAGTTGCGACCACTAGATGATCCGCCAATCGTCCTGATGACTGATATAATCTCTTTGTGGTCAATGCGCCATAGATGTTGACTTCATCGAACTGTTGGGTTGATTTGAGCTTCGCATACCCCGTCTTTCCAGCCAGGTAAGTCGTATATGTGCCAGGCGTGAATGTCCCATTGAATGTATCGAAATTGCATGGTGCGTCTAAGCTGAGGTCGCCTATGACCAATGCCCCTCCCAGCGTAAGCGTTGAGCTCGCAGCAGTTTCGACCAAAGAAGCTATTATCCATGTTCCAGTACCTGTGGTGACAGCTCCCCGGGTTCCTATCGTAAGAGTCGACCCGATGTTGAGAGTGTAGTTGTCTCCATGATTCAATGTCAGAGTGTAGGTTCCATGATCGCTGTCCACGCGCACAGTAGAAGCGAAACTGGTATTTGCGGATAGACTGGCTATTCTACTTGCAGCTGAGCCGTCATTCAACAAAAGCCATACAGGGCATTGGACTGTACCCATCGTTAGAGCCGTACTGGTAGCGAATGTTTCCTTAAGAGTCCCCAGTCCGGTGATTGTCCCGGCATTTGAAATAGGTGTAAGATAGTTCACATGGTTGAGAACCTTGCCTGTGGATATTGAAAGGGTTTTTCCAGAATCAATTATCAGAGTGTCGTAGGCATCGCAGGTCTCTGTAAGTGTTATGGTTCCAGAAATGTGGATTTCGTGGAAAAGAACTCTGGCTGAACCTACACCACCAGTTGCGAAGGGGCTGAGAACTTTTGAGGTTCCAGTCATGTTGACGACGAGAACATTGTTTGATATCACTCCACCTGTCTGAATGAAATCCCCGGAATCCATTACGTAATACGATATTGAACCAGTAAAAGTCCCGGTTGCCATATGGAAACTCGAAACGCCGAAGGTACTAGTTTGGGTTATCACTCCTGTGTAACTCGCATTGATATAGAATCCTCCAAAGGTTTTGGCTATATCCCAGGTGCAGGCTTTGGACCCGGCATTGAAAACAACCGTGTCGCCAGTATCTGGAGCGGTTGTATCCCAATTATCGTCTGCTGAGGCTAGGTTTCCAGCATCGCCACCGTCCCATGTATGAACATCTGCAACTGCGGATACATTGATGGCGATAGGACTGATGAGAACGGCAAACGCTCCAATAAGCATGACTACCGCTATGATGATGCTAGTGATCCTGAATCTGTTAGGCTTTCGTGTTTCCTGCGGTTCTGACATTTTGATTCCGACTCCTGTACTTCTTCTGGGTCGACTTTCAAAGAAATGAAAAGGTTTGCCCGTTCCTACTCTGCGACGGGCTGGATCTGAGAGTCTGTCTATCCGCCTCCCATACCTCTGGTCTCATGGACTACCCAGACGATCACGGCCACTAGGATCGCTATGACGTAGAACAGTGGGACCAAGGCCATGAGCGTTGCAGACGAGTCGTATCCCGAATCCGTTGCGTTCGCCACGCCCTCGTTGGTGGACGATATGATCGTCGGCAGCAATGCCATCGCGATCACGACGAATATCAGGACGCCGACCAGCTTGCCGACGCTCAGCTCTGCCTTAATTGACTTCCAAGACTTCATGAATCGTCACCTCCTCCTCCATGCTTACTGAAGAGGAGGATCTTGACACGCTCAACAAGGTTTGTTACCATGTTTGTTATCAGGTTAGCTAACAATGCCAGCGCATATAAATGCTTTGATTTCTATATTTAGACTGATATTTCAATGCGAGGTTTCGGTGTGCTTAGTGCTGGCTAAGAAGCAGACATCTCAGCATCGGTGAGCTGAAATCTGCCGAAAACTATCGAATATCGACTATCGCGCTCTGCTATTATACTTCATTAGTAGGGGCCGGAGCTTTCAATCTCAAATATTGATTCACTCGGTTGCAGACTCGTTGCTCACTGAGGTCGAGCTTGCCCCCGATCTCTTTGTACTGCATACCGTCTTCATGTAACGTTGCCATGAGCGCGTCGAGTCGATGAGCGTCCTTCGACGTATGACTACTATCTATCTTCTCGGCTGCGATCTCGTTCACGAAAGCTTTCTTCTTCTCCTCATAGCCCAGCCAGAACTCGTCGTGCAGGTCGTTGAACTTGAAGGCGCACTTAGGTTTCCACCAGATGGACTGCTCGAACTTGTTCCTGCTTCCCATGTAGAGTTCGGCATAGCCCCGCTCGTGTTTGTATTTGGTGTCTACATCTATCCAGATATGGGCCATCTCATCTCTGATGTCGCCAGTCAGCTTCCTCATGTGCGGTAGGATGAAGTAGCATACCTGGTTCTTCATGCCGATGATCTGGAGGCACTTGACCAAGTTCCTCTGCCAGATGGACATCCATTCCTTTGAGTAGAGCCCATGCCCTGCTTCATCGAGGAATGCCTGAGGGAACAGTCCCTTGCTTGGATCTGCATAAGGATTGTTGTTCAATATCTCCGAGAAGTCTTCTACCCTGAATGAGACGCAGGGCAGTCCAAAGCCTGCATCCACCTTCCGAGCTATCTGGAGTCCCAGGGTAGACTTGCCTGTTCTCCTCCGGCCAGTTATCATCACTATGCAGTCGAACCCGTCCTGGACCATCTCGATGATGAGGGCCGCTATGTAGTTGATGGTGCGCTCGTCCAGGAACGGCACATAGATATGGCCCTTCTTGTCAGACCGAACAACTATCTTAGGGGCCAGGACGCCTACCTCTACCTCCACGCCGTTCTCGGTCTTCAGGAAGGTCGATTCACGCCTTGGGCTCGTCGGCTCCGTCATTCTTCTCAGCCCCCCCGAAGACGCGCCTGAAGACCTTCCAGCCTACATTCCTGCCCTGCTCCTCATCATTGACTCCCTTCATCACTTCGACGTCCTCCTCTCTCGAGAGACCGTCCTTGGAGATCTTGTAGCCGTTGTAGACATCTACGCTGACCTGGAGGAACGCAATCTTGTTGTCCTCTGCCTTGTCATCCTTCGGCATATCATCTCCCTCCGAAACTGATAGTCCCGGTGAAGTAGAGGACCAGGACCAGAGCAACTGCCCCGCCGATTAGGAGCCAGAGCCATTTGCCAGCTACCTTCTGGACAAACCCAAACTTGAAACTGCCGTGAGACTTCTGGTACAATCTCTCTCCCGCCATGTATATCTGATAGGCCAGAGGCGAGAGGCCGTCAGTGGTCAAGGTCCTAGCGATGAACTCCTCCCAGTTGAGGAACGCTTGCTCGTCTGCGGAATTGACCCTGGACCGCTCTCTGATGAGGTTGTATTGCGCTCCAGTCAAGTGCTTGGTTATGTGCTCCTTTGTGTGGAAGTCGTCGTCGGTCATCCTTTCATCACTCCTGAGGGCTGGTGTATCCTGCTGATGTGCATCGGCCCAATAAGCGGAGGTATCGGTTTCCCGAAGACGTCAAGGCAGACGTCCTTGTCTTTATACTGACAGGCTGAGCAATTCTGAGTGCATGGCTCCTGGTAGATCAAGAGGCCAATCTTCTTGGACCGGGTGAGCTCGATGAGGGGGCGATAGAAGTTCTTCCAGTAAGGCTTTCTGACAACCAGTTTCTTCCAAGGAGACCAGTTGATTCGATATGCCCTGTCCAGGCTGAGGAGATACTTGTGGTCGTTCATCGGGTAGATGTTCCCGTCGATCTTGCAGCCTTTCCCGTTTCGCAGATGCACTAGATGATACACCCGGTCCCCTGAGTCCAGCACCATGATGACGTAATCGGTGAAGTCCTTTGCCATCTTCAGGCCCCCATGAACGACTGGATGACCGAATATCCCGTTATCGCAATTATGAACAGGATGATCCCGTATTTCATGAACCAATCGAAGGCGTTTGCCAACCATCTCTGCCACATCCTCGAGATGCTTGGCTGCTTGAAGGCCATCGACGCCAGTTTCACTTCGTACATCCTCGTCTTGACATCCTCTGAGGCCATGCTTGCTCCATAGGGGCCGAGCACGTCCTGGATGACCATCATGACGGCTGGGCCGACCCTCTTAGAATCCTGCCATATAGAATCGTTCGTTACCGGGTGAGGACCGTCAGGCATCTCCAGGTTCCGAGCGTTGACCTTCCAGTTCTCGACCTTGCACAAACCGTCTACTTTCAGATACAGTATCTTCATTGCCATACTCTCCTAGTGTTTATCTCTTACTTAAGATATTAGTGGCTTGTCGTTGGTCATCTTCTGGCGGTCCTCGAGGCTGAGTTTGTCATACTCTTGGATCAACGTTGCAGCCGTGTCCCCTGTCTGAGCTGAGATCAGGGACCACTCCCTTCCCTTCTTTCGGGATTCGACCACGTAAGTATGTCTCAGAGTGTGCCATCGAACCCTTCTGGTGATGCCGGCGTCCTTGGCCCATTGCTTGATTCTTCGGTTCAAGGTCTTGCTGGAATAGGGGAAAACTCTGTCTTCCCTCCGCTTGTCGACTCGTTTTGAGTATTCGCGGAGCAGGGTCCAGAGGTCTTCAGGCAGAACGCAGACCCGGTACTTGTCCTTCTTTTCGTCCCAGATGACGACGTACTTCTCCGCGAAGTTGACGTTGGTCCACTTGAGGCTTGAGATCTCAGATACCCGGGCTCCGAGCTCGAGCCCGAGCCGGAATAGAAGTCTGTTTTCCTCCTCGTGTAGACAGGACAAAATACCCACTATCTCATCCGTCTTGAGGTAACTCATGGGACTGGCTATGGCCCCTGTCTCTTTCTCGCGGGAATCGGACATCACTTCTTCACCTTGTCCTTTCGTGGCAACTTGACCATAGCTAGAGTGATTGCGAGAATGCCCATCAGTTGTCTTTTGGTCAGGTCTATTGAATCGTCAACCGTTGCTGGAGCCGTGAAGATAAACACGCCCATTATGATTAAGAGGACTGGATATAACCAATCTGAAACGATTTTCAGGTATTTCCAAGCAACCCTCACGAATCTTTGAATGCCCATCTCGACTCTGACGGATTCGTTCATCTCATCCTCTCCTTGAAATCCTTGCAGCTATCGCCCTCGTTGACGACCACCGACCGGATGAAACACCAACTCGAGTACCTACTCCGATTCTTGCATAGGGCGCATTTGCCGTCGAACGTGATGAAGTCCTCCAGGAGCGGGGTCAAGTCTCTCATTGATATGCGAAATCCCCCCTATCGAGCGTGGTTTGGCTCTTGGGCATCGGTGCGTGTCCGTTCCCGTTGACTGCCCCTTGCATGACATTGACGAGCCTCTGAAGATCGGTCAGCCCCATGTCTTGAGGATTCAGATGAGTCTCTACTCGCATGACATCCTTGTGCTTCTGATAGATTTGGAACCAGTCGTTTCGGAAGGATTTCAGGGTCAACCTCTTGAAACCGCTCTTGGTCATGTCCAGACTAACAAAGTCGATGTTCCATCCAAACTGCTTGACCGCCCAGGTATGGTCCAGGATACGCTCGTTCGCTCCCCACCCGAATAGCCAGAAGCAAAAGCCACTGAACTCCTCGAACGTCAGAGGATTATTAGTAGCCTGAAGCTGTACGAGTATCGTTGGAGATTTGGGGTATAGGGTAATCGTGATAGGACGACCAAGGAACTCGAATGAGTATTGTCCGTTGTGATTTATCTTGAACTCCGCATTTTGAAGAAGTCTAGACCGGGTGGGGTCGTCGGGACATTTTCCAGCGATTTCGATGCCGTGAAGTCCGAGCCTTTTGGCCGTCGATACCTTTGACATCATCTCAGGGGTTCGAGCTGTGCGATACCATCCGTCCCGGACCTTGACTATCTTACCTTTCGGGTCTTCCAAAGCACGCTGGATACTTTTCTTGACGGCTTCGTATGTCGCGCCTTTCATCTTCTGAGCAATGAACGCGATTTGGAATTCATCAGACGGATTTGCCTCTAAGAACGCCTCTATCCTTTCCCGCAAGTCCTTTCGTGGAGCCCTACTAACAGGGACATTATTTCTGTCCCTAGGGACATTTTCGGCTATGGTAACCACTCCTCGATCTGCTGCTCGAGAGACTTCCAGTTATTGACATTCTTGAACATCTTCCTGACGATTTGCCATTCCTCTTCGGCCTTTTCATAGACCGCCCGTATCTCCTCCTCGCTCCTCATCTCTTCTCACCGCCTACCTTCTCCTCGTGACCGCACTTAGAGCATTCTAGATGTTTGAATAGCCCGAACCAAGATATGGTTTCCATCTCGCTCCCGCACTTCGGGCAGTTCATGCTATCGCCTTCTCGCAAGCTATGATGATTTCCTCGCAGAGCTGACGAGGAACCTGAGCTAACTCAGTGTACGACTTGCCCGAATAGCATCCCCTCGGTGTCCTCGGATGGCAGGGATCGCCGTAATTGCATGATCT
>Ga0315297_10001466_pt1 | contig 14591 bp, 11 predicted proteins | sample YL17G15_0_MG_FD_203628 | JGI IMG/M metagenome (GOLD analysis project Ga0315297, IMG submission 203628) | Sediment microbial communities from Yellowstone Lake, YNP, Wyoming, USA - YL17G15_0 | ecosystem: Environmental > Aquatic > Freshwater > Lake > Sediment | place: USA: Wyoming | collected... | reverse complement strand
TGGACCGCGGAGATATTGACCCAAGGTTTTCCCAAGGGTATGGTGCCCCCGCAGTACACGGGCGGATTGACGGTCAACGGCCTCCGGAACCTTAAAAAATTCGCCGAGGAGGGGGGAACGCTCATCTTCCTCAACTCCGCTTGCAACGTGGCCTTGGATTCCTTCGCCCTGCCCGTCCGCAACGCGCTCAAGAACGTTAAGCGCGACGATTTTGTCTGCTCGGGGTCGCTCCTGCGGATAGAATTCGACGGGTCGCATCCCATCGCCTACGGCCTGCCCGCGGAAACCGCCGGGGTTTTCTCGGAAAGCTGCGCCTTCGAAATCCTGCCTTCGTTCGAGGCCAAAAAGGAAACGCGCAGCGTGGCCAAGTATTCCTCGGAGGGGCTGTTGATGAGCGGATACGTTTATGGAGAGCGGCTCATCCAGGGCAAGAGCGCGATCCTGGAGGTGCCCCTCGGCTTGGGGCGCCTCGTTTTATTGGGCTTTCCCGTACAATACCGCGGCCAGTCCTACGCCACTTTCAAACTGTTGTTAAACTCGGTGTTCTACGGCGCGGCCGAGTAAAAAGCGGCCGGGGCCGGGCGAGCTTCAGGACAATCGACCGGTCCTTGGATTCAGCGGAGAGGGCCGTCACGCTTTTTCGCAGCGTGGGGTGGACTTCGTCCGGAGCAATTTCCCGCAGCGGCCGGAGCACAAAATTTCTCCGGGACAGCCGGGGGTGGGGAACGATTAAACTCTTGGAGCGGACAACGATCCTTCCCGCGAGCAGGATGTCGATGTCGATACGACGAGGACCGTTGCGGAACGTCGGCTCCCGCTTCATGGATCGCTCGATGTTCTTGACAATGTCCAAAAGCTCAGCGGGGGTCAGGGCCGATTCCACTTCAAGGACCTGGTTGTAAAACCAGGGTTGGCCTGAATAGCCCTTCGGCTGGGTCCTGTACAGCGAGGAGGCACGGCGGATAAGAATTCCGGCCTGTTCCAGAAGCACGACAGCCCGAAAGAGATTGCCGCGCCGGTCGCCCAGGTTGCTGCCCAGCCCTAAGAAATATCGTGCGGATTTGGGCATGTCAGGGAGATATCAGCCCGAATGTCTTGAGGACGCGCAAGACCGCCAGCGTGGCCCACAGGTGGTCGTCGCCCGAGGATTTGGCCTGCTTGGATTCCCAGCAGCCCGCAGCGTTCTGGCGTCGGATCAGCCATTCGAGACTCAGCCGCACTCCCGCTCCGTCCGGCCGGAAACCCAACCTCGCCAGCGCGTCCAGGTTGCTCAGGATATTGGCCTCCCTGAATGGATAAGCGATCTCTTCCCAGCCGCTCGCGCTTGGGGCCGCGGCGGAAGACTTCTCCCGCAACAGACACTCCTGAATCCATTCGCCGGCCCGCCGGGCCTCCCGGCTGCTGTGCCGCCGGGGCGATTCGGCCAAAGCCCTCAGGACAATGCCCGTGATTCGCGACGAGGCGGCTTGTCGCTTTTTTCTTCGGCTTTTTCCCGCAGCGGCCTCGTCCTGTCCCAGGGGGATCGCCCAGCCGCCGTCGGCCAGTTGGTTCCTGATGAGGCGGCGGAAACCCTTCTGCACCCGGGCGTCCCCATCCAGGCCGAAACGGCATAGAAATTCCAAGGCCAAAGCATGCCCCACCAGAGATGGTTCCAACCAATCCCCTCCTCCCAGAATACCATCGCGCCTTTGGGTGGACAGGATGTAATCGACGGCTTTGACAATCGCCGTCTGGCCGGCGTCGCAGCCGAAATCGTAGAGTCTCAAACCGTTGCGGATCGTCTCGAAAAAATAGCTGCTCGGCCCACCGGGTACGGACGCCACGGTTTTTTTTAATCGCCAGCATCCGTCCGATGCCTGGCCTTCGAGGATTCGAATCCGCTCGCCGTATTTCTCGAGGTTTCTGTACTCTCGCTCGGCGGAAACGGACAGGATATCCTTCTTCAGCCAGTAGAGAATCGGAAGCGTTCCCCGGGCCAGAAGGAACTCGATGGCCCTTCCCGACTTCTTCTCCAGGAGCGCGGAACTCCTCGGGCTGAGTATGGGCTTCGAGGCCCGAGGGGAAGCCGGAGCGCTCATGATTTTATCCCGCGTTTGGCGGGCCCATACAGAACCCGTCCGGGCTTTTGGCCCGTGCACCGCCCCTTGTCCAAAACTATTTCGCCATTGATGAGAACGGTGATCAGGCCTGGGCTGAACTGCCGGGGGTTTTGATAGGTGGCCGTGTCCTGGACAAGCGTTGGGTCGAAGATGACGATATCCGCCCACATTCCCTCCCGTAGCCCGCCGCGGTCGCGGAGCTTCAGAACCCCGGCCGGAAGAGAGGTCATCTTTCTGATGGCTTCTTCAAGAGTCAGTACGCGCTTTTCCTTGACATAGCGTCCGATGACCCGGGAAAAAGTCCCGCAGGCGCGGGGATGCGGATTCCCGGTGTCGGGACGGGCTAATCCTGCGTCGGAAGCGATCATGACCTCCGCCCTGCGGATAAGGGCTTGGACGTCGGCTTCATCCATTTGAACGAAAGCGGCCGAAGCCCCGCCGTTCTTTTCCAGATCAATGAGTAGCTCCGCCGCGGCTTCCGGGGTAGGTTTCAAGCCCCGGCGGACAAGGATTTGTTCCACGGTCAAGCCCCCGTAGTGCGGATAGGGAGGGCAATCGCCGAGTATGATCGCCTTGAGCGTATTGACTCCCCGGGCGGACCGGAAGCGCTTGTCGATAACCGATGATTTAATACGTTCATACAGGACCGGGTTTCTCAGCTTCGCAGCAAACCGGGCCGGGCCGTCCTCATAACTCCAGGGGGGAAAGCTGTTGGTTAAACCCATGAAGGCGGCGGTGTAAGGGTAAATATCAAGCGTCACCTCAACGCCCCATCGGCGGGCGTCTTGCAGCGGTTCGGTGATCATGCCCAGATTTCCCCAGACCGCTTCATCCGCGAGTTTGATATGAGAGATTTGGACGGGCATTCTGTTGTTCCGGCCGACCCGCACCGCCTCGTGGATGGCGTCGGTGATGCCCAGATCGTAGCTCCGGAGATGAGTGGCATAGATTCCGCCCAGACGGCCGGCCGCTCCAGCCAGGTCAATAACCTCTTCGGTATCGGCATACATTCCCGGCCTATAGGAAAGGCCCGTGGACAAGCCCCAAGCCCCGGACATCATTTCTTCTTCGACCAGCGCTTTCATCAGCCTCATTTCTTCGGCCGTGGGCGGAGCGTTCTTAGAGCCCATGATTTTTTCCCGGACCGTGTTATGGCCGACAAAAAGGCCCCAGTTAGGACAGATTCCTCTCTCTTCCGCGCGCCGGAAAAAATCTCGGACAGGATAGGGATGACGTCCGCAATTCCCGCCGATGACGGTCGTCACGCCCTGGCGTATAAAATTTTCGGCCAGGGGAAAGTCCAATATACCGCGGTCGCAATGCGTGTGAATGTCGATGAACCCCGGAGCGACAACCAGCCCTCGGGCATCAATGACCCGTCCGGCCCGGGAGCGGTCCAGGCGGCCGATGGCCGCAATTTTTCGTCCGGCCAAGCCCAGGTCGGCCCTGACGCCGGGTTTTCCCGTACCATCGATAATGAGGCCGTTGGCGATGATACAGTCAAAACGGAGGGTCTTGGGGGTGGACGAGCATTGGCCGATACAAATCAAGACCAGAATCGCGAGGACCAAAGCCGGCAGTCCTGCGGTCTTTAGCGAATCTCGTATCATGGATATAAGTATTTTATTCCACAAGAGATAGACTGTCAATCGAAAGAGTGAGCTTGGTGAAAGGCTAAATCCCCTCCCCCGACCGAGGCAGGCGTGTTTCGTCGATCATAAGCCGAAAGGGAGGACGGATCCACCAGCGGTTCTGGCCGGGCGCGAGCTTGCCGATAATCCGCCGCCCCAAAATGAGATGAAGCTCCGAACCTTCATGCCGAGTGACACGTATGATTTTTACGTCGACACCCGGGCGCACGATCCAACGAAATATCCCCAGCTTGGCAGCCCATCGATACCAAGGCCTTATGAGATAAAAGACCTGCCGCCTCGAGGCGTTGAAGCCTCGAACGACGCTCCCCAAGACGCGCCCGATCATCCCCGAGGCTAGGCGCTGAGGCCGCGTTCCGCTTTGAACGTGCGTCACTTTGCCCAAAATATCTTGTGCACAGAGCGGCCAAGGATCGATCCGGCTGTTGTTGTCCCCCTGGGCAAAGTAGCGCCCCTCCCGGATGGAGACGAGTCGATGAGTGACGAGACGGGTCTCGTGCGGCGGCGAAAAAACGACAACATCTCCGACCCGGATCCGAGTCCCTCGATAGGGCTCGGCCGTCAGCAGGTCGCCGGATTTCAGGAGCGGCCTCATACTGGGGCCGATGATGTTGAAATACAACACTCGTCCCTCCGGATCCTGGAAGCGCGTCGACCGCCTGGTGTCGGATTCTAACATTGGGACGCTTGGGTCTCTGTATGAGGGAAAGTGGTAGCGGGGGTTGGATTTGAACCAACGACCTCCGGGTTATGAGCCCGACGAGCTACCTGGCTGCTCTACCCCGCGTTGGAGATATTTATTATATAGATATTTCGTTTTTTGTCAAAATATATTTCCCCCGGCGAACCGCCGGCATCAGAAATGCGTTCTTTCGAATATTTCTATCCAGCCGAAATTCGGGGATTCGAACCGGCCGATTCTCTCGAACCGGGCCGGGCGCTCGGCCAGGGCACGCCGCAATTCGTCTTCCCGGCCGCGATTCCAGGCCGGGCTCCAGACAACGACAAACCGGGCGGCCAGACGGTCGACCCCGGCGATCCACTCTTCGGCCGTGGCGCCGTGCACGCATTGAGGATAAGGGCATTCGCCTAAAATAACCTCCTGCACCCGGGCCCGAGGGGGCAGGCCGAACCAGGGTAATTGGAGCTCTCCGTTATTGATCGCTACTAAGTCTCCGCTGTGCAGCTTTTTGTCGAGGGCCCGCGCGGCCCGGCCCAATGTAGAGTATTGTCTCTCGTAATAGCCCCAGGCATCCACCGCTTTCCCGCTGATAAGGTTTTGCGCCGCCCAGCGAGGGCCGGGGGACCTCCACACATAGGCGATGACGCCGCAACAACCGCCCAGAATGGCCGCGGTCCAGACCACACACACGGCCCGGCGCAGAAATCCGCGCGCCCGGCTCAATGAATAAGCCAGTCCGATGACGGGCAGCGGGGCCAGAAAGATGATGTACCGCGGAAGTTGGACCGGCTGCAGGGTAAAGAAAAAGAGCAAGACGAGGGGGAAGAGGCCCAGGAAAGCCAGGGCGACGACATCACGGCGTTTCCAAGCGCGTCCGAATGCCAACGGAAGCAGAAGCCAGCCGAGGGCAAAAAGAGGGCCGAAGCCGTTCAAGTGCGTGTATCCCGCCACGCCCCTGAATTTTTCCCAAAACGGATATGCGACCCAAGCCCAGCGAGTCGGAACAAACCAATGCTCGACGTAAGCGGGCATTTCGGCCGTTGAATAAATTCCTTTAAGCACGGGGAGCCCGGCTATGGAAAATCCAAAAGGAAATATGGGATTTCCGGTCAGGACAAAATTACGGATATAGGCGCCGGCGCCCGCCAAAATGATGAGGACCAGGCCCAGAGGAAGGTGGCCGAGGGCGGGCTTCAGTCCCCGCGGAGACTTGAGGTATCCCACGAACACAAGCAGCAGCAGAGGCGCCATAAAATAGACCGTGGATTTCGTGCCCATAGCCAGGCCGAAGGCCGCGGCAAATGACCAGGCATAGACGGCCCGTCCCGAGCGGGCTAGACCGATCGCCGCCGCCGCGGCCGCCAGCCAAAAAGCGGCATAGAGAGCGTCTACATAGGCTAAGCCGGCCTGGATGAGAACGATGGGCAAGGCCGGCAAAGCAATCGCGGCCGGCCAGGACCAGCGCAGCCCGGCCAACCGTCGGCCCAGGACGGCCCCGGACGCGGCAAAAAGAGGCAGGCTCAAAACCTGGACGAGCTTGGCGTAGTCAAGGCTCCCGCCGAGAAGGGCCAACCAAGTCGAGGCCAGCTCACCATTCCAGGCGAAGTAGCCTTGTGGAGTGGCCCAGCCGGCCAGGCTGAAATTGGCTTTCTGCACCCATTTAACGACGATCGGCAGATGATAGGTCAAACCGTCCCAGCCTTCGGGCGGGATTTTCCAGGCGAGCCAAAGCCGCAGTCCGGCGGTCAGGCCCGCGCCGATCATGGCCGGCCAGAGAAACGGGGGGAAACGCACTGTCCTTTTGAAAGGTCGCAAGGGACAGCGCCAGAAGGCGATGAACAGGTTGATGGCGATACAGCTCAGAGTTGCCAGCCATGTCGGGAGGGGCCGCAGGCGGGAAGCCAGGCCGAGCCCTTGCATGAATAGAACGACCTCGAGGAACGCCAGCACAGAGCCGAATAGGACAGCTTCATCAACGCGCAGTCGAAACCGTTGCCGGACGAGCAAAGCCGCCGAAATAAACAGAACGAACGCCGCTAGAATGACCATGTCGGAATCCCGGACCGGGCCGGCGCATGAGCGCCTGGGATAAAACCCATGAAATTTTATGCCCCAGCCGCGACTGAAGTCAAATCCTCAATCGTCTAAAAACGTTGAACGACGATCGTCATCCCGGCCGGGCGAGAACGGCGGGGCCGACACCGATGTCTTTGGGCTCAAGGACATCAATTGACATAAAAAGAAGATAGCGTTTATAGTATGACTGCGGCCAAATGAATACAGTCCTGTTTTTCATCCTATCGACCGTCGCCGTGGGGGGCGTGCTCGGAGCGCTTTTTTTCAGCAATCAAGCCTACACCGCTCTGTTTCTGGTGCTGACCATGGCCGCTTTGGCCGGCCTCTATGGCCTTCTCGGGGCGCCGTTCATCGCCGTGGTTCAAGTCATCATCTATGCCGGGGCGATCATGGTCCTGTTCATTTTCGTCATCATGATGGTCCGTCTCGGCAAAGGAATCCCTCCAGCCAAGAAAAGATGGACGGTTGCCTTGTCCGCGGTCCTCGGGCCGGCTCTAGGCCTTGAGATTTATTTGGCCTTGGCCGGCGCGTTGTCCACACCCCGACATTCCACTCCGGGCGAAGCGTTCGGTGAGGCTGAGGCGATCGGACGCCTGCTCCTGACCGATGGGCTGTACGCTTTTGAACTGACCTCGGTCCTGCTTCTGGCGGCGCTTGTGGGCGCCCTCGTCCTGGCAAAAAAACCGGAGAAACAGTGATCCCTCCGGCCTATATGCTCCTGGTCAGCTTGATTCTTTTCGTTCTGGGAATCATCCTCTTTTTCGTCAAGCGCGACCTCATTACCATGTTCATGGCTGTCGAAGTCATGCTCAACGCGGCCAACCTGGCCTTTCTGACATTCGCCCGGATGCACGGCGACTTGGGCGGCCAGCTCATTGTTTTTTTCGTCATTACCGTGGCCGCGGCCGAGGCGGCGGTCGGCCTGGCCATCATTCTCCTCGTCTTCCGCCGGACGAAATCCATCAAGACTGACGAGTTGCGGAGCATGAAGGGGTGACATGACCGGACTCATGACCTTCATCCCCTTCGCTCCCGCGGCCAGCGCACTGCTTCTCATTCTCTTCGGCCGGCGGTACTCGCGACGGGCCGTATCCCTCCAGGCGTGTCTGGCGGTCCTGGCTTCGTTTCTGCTATCGTTCATCTCGTTCCTGGGCCTGACCCGGCTCGGCCCCGGCTCCGGGCCGTTGATCAAGAATCTATTCCCCTGGGTCCAATCGGGCGCCTTCCAGTCTTCCTTCGCGCTTCGGTTCGACTCCTTGACCGCGGTCATGACCCTGGTCGTGACCGGAGTCGGGTTCCTCATCCACCTTTATTCCGTGGGATACATGTCCCGGGACAAAAGCTATGCTCGGTACTTCGCCCACCTGAATCTTTTCACCTTCGCTATGCTTCTTCTGGTCATGTCCTCCAACCTGGTGCTGATGTTTGTCGGCTGGGAGGGCGTGGGCCTGTGTTCTTATCTCCTCATCGGGTTCTGGTTTGAAAAACCATCGGCCTCCCGGGCCGGGCAAAAAGCCTTCGTGGTGAACCGCGTCGGAGACTCCGCCTTCATCATCGGGATTCTGTTCATGTTGTTTTACGCCGGAAACACGGATTTTCTGATGATCGACAAGGCCGTTCTCGGGGGAAGCCTGACGCCGGGTGTCATCACCGCGATCGCCCTTCTCCTGTTCGCCGGAGCCTGCGGCAAGTCGGCTCAGATCCCTCTGTATGTCTGGCTTCCGGACGCCATGGAGGGCCCCACGCCGGTCAGCGCTCTGATCCACGCCGCCACCATGGTTACCGCCGGGGTTTATATGGTCTGCCGGTTGAGCGTCCTGTACAGCGCCTCCGAGACCGCTCTGCAAGTGGTGGGCTGGGTCGGAGGGCTGACCGCCCTGCTGGCCGCCACCATGGCCCTTGTTCAGACCGATATCAAAAAAGTCTTAGCCTATTCCACCATATCCCAGATCGGCTACATGTTCATCGGCTGCGGCGCGGGCGCCTACGCCGCCGGGATTTTTCATTTGTTCACTCACGCTTTTTTCAAGAGCCTGCTGTTCCTGGCCGTCGGCAGCGTGATTCATGCCCTGTCCGGCGAGCAGGATATGCGGAACATGGGCGGGCTGCGGACGCACCTCCCCCGGACCTATCCGGCTTTTCTGGTAGGTGCCCTGGCCATCGCCGGTGTGCCTTTCCTCTCCGGATTTTTTTCCAAAGACGCTATCCTGAGCCGGGCATTCGCTCAAGGCCAGTATGCTGTATGGGCCTTGGGTCTCGGTACGGCTGTTTTGACCGCTTTTTACATTTTTCGGCTTCTTTTCCTGACTTTCTTCGGCTCCGAACGCCTGACCCCGAAGGCCAAAGCCCATCTCCATGAATCTCCGGCGATCATGACCGCTCCCCTCATCATCCTGGCCGCAATGGCTATCTTCGCCGGATATATCGGATTACCGTCCGTCTTCGGCCACAACCTGAATGTCTTCTCCAATTTTCTTGGGCCGGCAGTGATGACCGGCCGAGAATCGGCGGAGGCGCTGGGGACGGAATGGCTTCTGCTCCTGGTTTCCGTAGCCGCCGCCCTGGGAGGCCTAGGCCTGGCTTATCTTTTATATCGAAGGAAGACCGGCCTCCCCGCCGCGCTCGTCCGAAGATTTCCGAGGCTCTATGCGCTTGTTCATCACAACTATTATGTGGATGAGGTTTACGGCGCGATTCTGGTCAACCCTCTCCTCAAGGGTTCGGAGGCGGTCTACACCGGATTCGACCTTAAAGTCATCGACGGCGCGGTGAACGGCTCGGCCGCGGCGACTTCGTTCTTGGCGAAGATCCTGAGCCGAGGACAAACGGGCCTGCTGAAGGACTATGCCCTGGTCATTCTGGCCGGGCTCGTAATCATCCTGGGGTTTTTGCTGTGGTGAAATGAACGCTCCGCTATTAAGCCTGATCGTCTTCCTGCCCCTGGCCGGGGCGTTCCTGATCATGTTTCTGCCCAAGGGACGGCCGGCCGCCCTGCGGATTGTCGCCCTAGCGTTCAGCCTGTGTGCCTTCGGGCTATCGATCATCCTTTACTTTCGGTTCGAGCCGGGGACGGCGGCCTTCCAGTTTGTCGAACGCGCCCGATGGCTGGGGTTCGGCATCGATTACCACTTGGGCCTGGACGGTATCAATCTGGGTCTCGTCCTCCTGACCACGTTCCTTTTCCCCATTGTCCTCCTGTCCTCCGGAACGGCCATTCAAGACAGGGTCAAGGAATTTCTCATTTTTCTCCTGGTCCTCGAAACCGGAATCATAGGCGTTTTCCTGTCGCTCAACCTCTTCCTGTTCTACATATTCTGGGAAGCCATGCTCATCCCCATGTATTTCCTGATCGGCATCTGGGGCGGGAAGCGCCGGGTATACGCCACGCTCAAGTTCGTCATGTTCACCATGTTCGGCAGCGTCCTGATGCTGGTGGCCATCATCGTCCTGTTCACGGCCTATCATCGGGCGACCGGCCTCTATTCCTTCGACCTGGTCGATTACCTGCAACTCGGCCTCAGCCCCGGCTTGCAGATGTGGCTGTTCGCGGCCTTTGGCTTGGCCTTCGCGGTCAAGGTGCCGCTTTTCCCCCTGCACACCTGGCTGCCCGACGCCCACGTGGAAGCGCCGACCGCGGGCTCCGTCATTCTAGCCGCCGTCCTGCTGAAAATGGGCGCTTACGGCTTCCTGCGCTTCGGGATTCCCCTTTTTCCCGATGCCGTGGCGCGGCTGTGGCCCTACCTGGCCGGCCTCAGCCTGGCCGGGATTATCTACGGGGGCTTCATGGCCCTAGTCCAGAAGGACATCAAGTCCCTTGTGGCTTACTCGAGCGTCAGCCATATGGGGCTGGTCATGCTGGCCGTCTTTTCCCTGACCTTCGAGGGAACCGAGGGCGCCCTGTTTCAAATGCTTAGCCATGGGCTCAGCACGGGCGCCCTGTTCTTAATCGTGGGGATGCTGTATGAGAGGTCGCACACGCGTCTGATCCGGGATTACGGAGGCCTCAGCCGCCCTATGCCCGTGTTTTCCGCGTTTTTTCTGGTCTGCCTCTTGTCCTCGGCCGGGCTCCCGGGGTTGAACGGCTTTGTGGGCGAAATCCTCTGCCTGTTCGGCGTTTTCCGCACCGGAAAAATCCTGGCCATCCTGGCAGCCGGCACGATCATCCTGGCCGCGGCTTACCTGTTGAACATGTTCCGTCGGGTCATGCAAGGTCCTGTAACCAACGAACGAGTCCTCCGCTTCAGGGATATCACCTTGAGAGAGGCCGCCTGCCTGGCGCCCATCGTCATCCTCATGTTCTGGATGGGCCTCTATCCCCAGCCGCTGCTCCGGAAAATGGATGCATCTGTAAGCCGCTACCTGCAGAACGCCAACAGAAACCCTCGAATCCTCGTCAATAAACCCCTGCCCGCGATCAAGGTTCCCACGCCCCTCCGGGCGGTACAACCAGCCGTAGAGGAGAAGGACAAGCCGACCCATGAATAGCGGCCTGGCCTTGATTCCTCCAGCCGTCATCGTGGCGGCGGCGCTGGTGGTGCTCTTGCTCGAAGCCTGCTTCGGAAAAGCCATCCGTGATTCTTTGGGGTACATCGGCTTGGGCTTTTTGGCCGCCTGCGGGTTTTTTTGCGTCAGGTCTTGGAACAAAAGCTATTCCTATTTTGGGGGGCGGCTCGACCTCAACAACCTGGCCCTGGTCCTCATCGGCCTTCTGCTCCTGGCGGCCGTCATGGTCATCCTCATCAGTTTCAAATACATCGAGACACGATCGCTGCCGGCCGCGGAATTTCTGGCCCTTCTCCTTCTGGCGCTGGCCGGAGCCATGATCATGGTCTCCTCGAACAGCCTGCTCATCATCTTCCTCGGCTTAGAAATCCTTTCTGTGTCGAGCTATGCCCTGGCCGGCCTGCATTTTCAAGACCAAAAATCCGCCGAGGCGGCGGCCAAGTATTTTCTCCTGGGAAGCCTGGCCAGCGCTCTCCTGGTGTTCGGCCTGGCCCTGCTGTACGGAGCGGGGCGCTCGCTGGATATTCCGGCCGTGGCGGCTGCGCTCCACGGCGCTTCGTCGCTTCATCTCGCGGCCGTGGCCGGCCTCGGACTGGTCGTGGTCGCATTTGGTTTCAAAGTCGCCCTGGTCCCCTTCCACATGTGGACGCCGGATGTCTATGAGGGAGCGCCGACGCCCGCAACGGCCTTCTTTTCCGTGGTGCCCAAAGTCGCGGTATTTGCCGTTCTGATAAGGATCCTGGCGGCCCTGGGCGGTCCGGGAGACAGGGGCGGACCGTTCTTCTGGGTATTGGCGGCCCTGGCCGTCCTGACGATGTTGATCGGGACTCTGGCCGCGCTCCGCCAGACAAACATCAAGCGCCTTCTGGCTTATTCCAGCATCGCCCACGCGGGATATATCGCCGTGGGCCTTCTCGCCGGGGACTATGCCGGAGTCGTATTCTACCTAGCTGTCTATCTATTCATGGGCCTCGGCGCTTTCGCTGCGGTCACGGCCTTGAGCCGGGAGGATGCCGAATTCCTCGAGCTCGACGACCTGGCCGGCCTGGGCTTCAAGTATCCGTGGCTGGGCGTTTCGTTTTCCGCGCTGTTGCTGTCGATGGCCGGGTTTCCTCCCCTGGCCGGATTCCTGGGTAAATTCTACATCTTCAGCGCGGCGGTACGGCAGGATCTTGTTCCGCTGGCCATCATCGGCGTACTGACAAGCTTCATCTCCGTGTTTTTCTACCTGAGGGTCATAGTCTTCATGTACATGCGCGCGCCTTCACGTGAAGTGGATATTCTCCAGGAAAACCCCGGGCTGTTTCTGGTCCTGTTCATCTGTCTCTTGGGAGTCCTCCAACTAGGGCTCAACCCGGGGAACATCCTGGCCCTCATCCGAATGGCTGTCATCGGTTTGTGAAGCGATCTTCATCCTGTTCTCCTTTTCTCTGAATCAGGCTCAATGTCGATCGGCATTATCTTATTTATTATCATATAGATATGAAATATTAAGGAAAAGCAGTCCACGGCGAATTCTCGGATCGGAATGTAATGGAATCGGGAAATGAGAGAGAACGGCCGGAGCGGAGCATAAGCCGAATTCTGTTCCCGCCGTGAGGCGAGGGCGGTTATTTGTCTGACCCCTGGATTGCTCCAGGGGATAAGCGACCTACCCACCCCCTGAGACGGGCCGCCTCATCGGGGTTGATTTGGTCTTGCTCCGGATGGGGTTTGCCGTGCCCCCGGTGTCGCCATCGGGGCGGTGAGCTCTTACCTCGCCGTTTCACCCTTACCCGGTCGGGTTGCCCCGGCCGGGCGGTCTGTTTTCTGTGGCACTTTCCCCCAATCGCTTGGAGTCGCCGTTAGCGACCATCCTGCCCTGTGGAGTTCGGACTTTCCTCCCCCTCCTCATCCGAAGAATCGGAAGGAGCAACCGCCTCGTCCACTCCGGCCGTTATTTTTATCCCATACTGGGATAATTTCTTGTAGAGATTGCTCCGGGGCGTGTCGATGGCCCGGGCCGTCTGGGATATGTTCCATTTGTTCTCCCGGAGCTTAAAAAGGATGTAGCTCTTCTCGGCAGCGTCCCTAAAATCCTTGATGGTCTTAGCCCGGGAGATATCGGGAAGGGCTAAGGCCCCTTCGCCCCGGATCGGCTCGGGCAAATCATCCACACCGATGATATCAGACTCGGTCATGATCAGCAAGCGCTCGACGACGTTCCGAAGCTCACGGACATTCCCTTTCCAGGGATAGAGCCCCAGGGCCCGGAGGGCCTCCGGGCTGAAGGCCCGGCCTTTGAAATTGTTCTCCTCGGCATAGGACCAGCAGAAATAATCCACCAAGAGAGGAATATCCTCCTTTTTTTCCCGGAGGGGCGGCGAGACGATGGGCACCACGTTCAGACGAAAGAACAGGTCGTCCCGGAAGGCCCCGCGCTTGATCTCCTCGCGCAGGTCCTTGTTGGTGGCGGCGATGACCCGGACATCGACCTGGATGATCCGGTTGCTGCCGACCTTCTGGACCTCGCCCTCCTCCAGGACCCGCAGGACTTTGGACTGGGTCTTGAGGCTCATGTCGCCGATCTCATCCAGGAAAATCGTCCCCCCGTCGGCCTGCTCGAACTTGCCCGTCTGGCGCTCGGTGGCCCCGGTGAAGGAGCCCTTCTCGTGGCCGAACAGCTCCGACTCGATGAGCTCCTCGGGGATGGCGGCGCAGTTGACCTGGATGAAGCGCTCGCGAGCTCTCAGGCTGTGGCCGTGAACGGCTCGGGCGATGAGCTCCTTGCCGGTGCCGCTCTCGCCGTAGATCAGGATCGTGGCGTTGGTCGGAGCGGTCTTGAGGACCTCGCTCCACAGCTTCTTCATCAAGGGATGGTTGCCGATGAGTTCGTAGCGTTTCTCCGCTTTGCGCTTCAGGTCCAGGTTTTCCCGGCGCAGCTTGTCCTGCTGGAGCGCGTTCCGGATGCTGAGCAAAACGCGGTCGCGATGGAGGGGTTTTTCCAGGAATTCGAAGGCGCCCAGTTTGGTGGCCTCGACCGCGTTCTGGATGGTGCCGTGGCCGGAAATGACGATGACCTCGGGCGAAACGGGCCGCTTCTTGATCTCGGACAAGACCTCCAATCCGTCCATCCCGGGCAGCTTGACGTCTAGGAAGATCAAGTCCACGTCCACGGTCTCATCCAGGATGGTCAAGGCGTCTTCGCCGGTGGAAGCTTCAAGAAAAGCGTATCCCTCGTACTCGAGGATCATTTTCAGGGACTTGCGGATATTCTCCTCGTCGTCCACGACCAGGATCTTGGCTTTGCGTTCGCTTTTCATGACAGGTCCCTCGCCGGGGCTTTATTTTACCACAGACCGAGGTCTCGGCCAAAGCACGGCCAAAGGCGGCCTTGTTTTAAGCCAGAGAATTCGGCTAAACTGAGAAAATGAAACACCGGCTTCGACAAGCCGCTTCCTGGCTCCTCCTGCCGGGAGCCCTCCTCATCGCCGGGACGCCGGATCCAGCCCCGGCCGCGACCGAGGTCTCCAAAATATTCACCCTGGACAACGGGCTGAAAGTCTATTTGTTTGAAAGCCGCACGATTCCCCTGGTCAA
>Ga0315297_10001465_pt1 | contig 14595 bp, 14 predicted proteins | sample YL17G15_0_MG_FD_203628 | JGI IMG/M metagenome (GOLD analysis project Ga0315297, IMG submission 203628) | Sediment microbial communities from Yellowstone Lake, YNP, Wyoming, USA - YL17G15_0 | ecosystem: Environmental > Aquatic > Freshwater > Lake > Sediment | place: USA: Wyoming | collected... | reverse complement strand
TTTTCTTCTTCCTTTTTCTTTTTTGGCTTCCAGGCTTTGACTTTTGATTCGTTAATAATTTTCTCATCAACTAATAAATTATAAACCGTTGGCGAAATTTTAACTCCTTTAGAAATCCAATATTCTATTCGTTCTTTTTTGAAATTTTTCTCTTTTCTTATGGGATTATAAAATCCCAAAATTTCTTGAAATTTTCCTTTTGGCGGCGCCGTATGCTCAGCCAAAACCACCCGAAAGCTTGGGAAATTCTTTTTTCCAACTCGTTGTAATCTTATTTTTAACATAATAACTAAATTATATTAGATTTTAAAAAAAAGTCAACCCCGCTTAGCGGGATAAATCATTTCTCCAATTTTAACGAAAGCAAACTCGATACTCCGTCTTCTCCCATGGTCACCCCATACAAAACATTCGCCTGGTTCATGGTTTCTCGATTATGAGTAATAACAATAAATTGGGTATTTTTGCCAAATTCTCCCAGGAGCTTAGCAAAACGCCGGGAATTGCTTTCATCTAAAGTTGCGTCGGCTTCGTCTAAAACCAAAAATGGCGGCGGATTTGAACTAACAATCGCAAAAAGCAAGGCAACTGAAGTCAGGGCTTTTTCCCCGCCAGAAAACATTCTGATATCGCTAACTTTTTTTCCGGGAAGAGTTACTTTTATTTCGAGCCCCCTGCCGCTTGTTTCCTCTTCTTCTGATATTTCTTCTTCGCTTAAATTTGCCGCATCGCCTTCTTCCTCGCTACTTTCTGCGCTTAACTCCTCTGCCATTTTTGCTGGCGGCATAGAATGAATTTGTTTAAGATAGCCTTTTCCGCCTCCGAATAATAATCTCACATATTTATTAAAATTATCATCAATCACCTCAAAGCTTTTATCAAACTCTTCTCTGATTTCTTTGGTTAATTTAATAATTAAATCATCAAGGTCTTCTTTTGCTTTTTGTAAATCTTCTAATTTTTTGGATAATTTTTCATAGCGTTCTTTTGTTTCTTTATATTCCCGCAAAGTCATTTCATCAACGCTGCCAATTTCTTCTGCTTGATATTTTAGACGATTGATTTTTTCTTCTATTTGTTCAATTGGCTCGCTAGCCGCCGCTAAGTTTTTTTCATTCTTTATTTCGTCATAATTCATCTCGCTGGCTAAAATGTCCTGCTTTAATGATTTCCAATTTTCTTCCGCTTGTTCTTTTAGCCATCGAATCTCTTTTAATCTGCTCTCTACGTTACTCAGATTGTCTTTCTTGTCTCTTAATTCTCTTTCCAACTCAAAAAATCTTTCCTGGCTCCAACCTTCTTGGCTACTCTTAAGACTGTTTTTGCGATTTTCATATTGTCCATTAATTTCGTTTAATAATTGTTCCAATTCTTCTTGCTTGATGAGCAACCTATTAATTTCTTCGCTTGGAGCTTCCTTAACTTTTAAAGCCAAGTCAGGATTTCCAATAATTTTTTCGATTTTTAGCAAAACCCGATTGACTTCTTCTTTAACTTTTTCCAGGTTATCGAATTTAAGAATTTTTTCGAGCGCAGACCGGATGCTCTTAAATTCCTCTTCTATTTGATGAATGTCGATATTAAATTGTTTCTTTGTTCTAATCGGCTGTCTTTCTTTTGCTATTTGAATCTGGGCTTTTAAGTTTGCCGATTCTTCGCTTAATTTCGCCTTCTGGTCGAAAATTTCTTCCAATTCCTGCTGAATGCCCATAAATTTATTTTGACTATCCTTGATTGAGCTTTCTTCTCTTTTGAGCTCCTCATTAAGACCGGAAATCTCTTTATTCAATTTTAAGGCTTTTGTTTCAAGGGTATTTTTTTCTTTGCTTAAACCGTTATTCTGTTTTTCCAAGTCATTAATTTTGAAAAAGAAAAATTGTTTCTGTATCTCGGCTAATCTTTGTTTTATTTTTTCTCTTCTTTCTGCTTTGGTTGCTTCGTGTTTCAAAAACTTCAAATGAGGAACCAGCTCATTTAATATTGCCGACGCTTTTTCCAAATTCGTCTGGGTTGCTTTAAGCCGCCTCTCGGCTCTTTTCTTTTTTATTTGTAAATATCTTACTCCCGAAGCTTCTTCCAGAAGCTCATACAACTCCGACGGACTATATTTTAAAATCTCGGCCTCCATACCCTGGTTTATTACGGAAAAACCTCGGTGGCCAATATTCGCTTTAGCTAAAATTTCTACCAGGTCTATCAATTTGGTAGTATTTTTGTTGATAAAATATTCACTGGTGCCATCTCGAAAAATGCTTCGGCTAATTACTATTTCGGTATAATCCAATGGAATTGCGCCGCCAGAATTATCAAAACAAAGAGAAACGCTGGCTTTCCCTAATTTGTTTCGGGTTTTGGAGCCGGAAAAAATCAAATCTTTACTGCTTTGCGAACGGATATTTTTCATGCTCTGTTCTCCCAAAATCCAACGAATCGCATCGGCAACATTAGATTTCCCGCTTCCATTTGGCCCAACAATAGCCGTGATGCCTTGAGAAAACTTCAGGCGAGTTGACTCGGCAAAAGATTTAAATCCATTTAATTCTAATTGCTTTAAATACATATATTTACCACCCCTTCTTTTTTATCGCTGCATTGGCAGCGGCTTCCTGAGCTGCTTGCTTTGAAGGACCGTTACCACTGGCTATAAGTTTCTCCCCTAAAAAAATCCCGACTATAAAATGCTTGTTGTGGTCTGGGCCGCTTTCTCCCAAAACTTCGTAAGTAGGAGTGATTCCGACTTTTTCCTGGGCCTTTTCCTGAAAATAGCTTTTCGGATCATTGTATAATTTCTTTTCTAAAATATGCGGCAATTCTTTGATTAAATTTTTCTCAACAAATTCTCTGGCTTTCTCAAATCCCCGATCCAGATAAATAGCGCCGATAACCGCCTCAAAAGCATTGGCTAAAATAAAATGGCGAGCCCTGCCATCATCGCGGGATTCGCCTTTAGAAAGTAAAAGATAATTATTAAAATCCAGTTTCTGAGCTATCTCGGCAAGCATGGTACTATTTACTAATGATGCCCGCCAAACGGTTAATTCGCCCTCGGGATTAGAATAGTTTTCGTATAAATATTTGGTAACCGCCAATTCTAAAACTGCATCTCCTAAAAATTCCAATCTCTCATTATGTTCCAGGCCGCATTTCGGATGTTCGTTAAGATAAGATCTATGGACAAATGCCTGCTCTAATAATTTTTCGTTTTTAAATTTTATGCCGAGTTTTTTTTCTAATTTTTTAAAGTCTTTGGAAATAACCATATTATTAAACTAGCTTTTTGTTTTCTCTTCTGGCTCTTTTTTCTGTCGTGGAGCACCTTCGTTTTTTCCTGGCTCCCCTATTTCCCTATAAACTGTTCCCAACACGCCGTTAATAAATTTGCCAGACGATTCTCCGCCATAACTTTTTGCCAGTTCTATGGCTTCATTAATCGCTACTTTGGGAGGAACTTCATTTCTGTCTCCGAATAAAAGCTCATAAAGCCCAATTCGTAAAACATTTCTATCAACAATAGTAATTTGCTCTATTGGCCACTCGGGAGCAGCCTTCTCAATAATTTTATCGATTTTTGGCTGAAATTTTAATATGCCTTTAGCTAAATTAAAAATAAAATCAATATCTTCGGTATCAATCCCGAGTTCTTTTATGTTTCTTTCAAGAATTTTCTCGAGCTCGTCTTCATTCCTTTTCCTAAAGTCCCATTCATAAAAAGATTGCAGGACTATTGAACGAGCCAGGTGGCGAGAAGGCATAATTTTATCAATTTAAAATTATTTTTTAGATAACTCTTCAAGATTTAAAGGCTTGGCTTTCTTTTCTTCTTTTGTTTCCTCTTTTTTGGCCAATTCTTTTTCCTTTTTCTTTCTTTCCTTCTTCTCTAATTTTGCTAAAACATCAATTACTTCCCTTCCTTTATAAGTTCCGCAAAATTGACAAAAATGGTGCGGCAAAATCGGTTCCTTACATTTTGGGCATAAAGAAAAATTTGTTTTTCGTAGCGCCAAATGGGCTCTACGCCTATCTCGTCTTGATTTTGTATGTCTTTGTTTTGGTAATGGCATATTTTAACTTTTAACTTATTTTAATCATAACAAATAAAAAAACTATTGACAAGACGACAGAAAAGAATATACTAAAAATAGAATTAGCCCGTAAGGGCTGTTTTAAAGACCATGAGAAATTTATTAGAAAAAATTAAAACTTTTTTAAGAGAAGTTAGAGTTGAACTTAAAAAAGTAAACTGGCCAACCCGCAAAGAAACCACAAAATACACCCTGATGGTTTTGGGGCTTAGCTTTGCTGTTGCAATTATTCTTGGCGGGCTGGATTTTATATTTACTTTAATTTTAGATAAATTTATACTATAAAATGCCAAAACAACAACTAGACCAACAAAAAAAATGGTACGTGCTTCATACTTATGCCGGATATGAAGATGCTGTTGCTTATAATTTAAAACAAAGAATTGAATCTCTGGATATGAGCGACAAGATTTTCAGTGTTCTGGTGCCAAAGGAAAAAAAGATAAAAATAAAAGGAGGAAAAAGACAAATTGTGGAAGAAAAAATTTTCCCGGGCTACGTTCTGGTAGAAATGATTGTTACCGATGATTCTTGGTATGTGGTAAGAAACACTCCGCGAGTAACTGGATTTATTGGCGCGGGCACTACGCCGGTGCCAATATCTTCTGAAGAAATAAAAACTCTGCAGAAAAGAATGGGCGTTGAAGAGCCAACTTATAAGATTGACGTTGAGGTTGGAGATGCCGTAAAAATAGTTGACGGACCTTTTAAAGAATTGGACGGGAAAATAAATGAGGTTGATCGAACTCGAGGAAAAGTAAAAGTATTAGTAAATATGTTTGGCAGAGAAACCCCCGTCGAGCTCGACTTTTTGCAAGTTAAAAAAATATAAATTTATGGCAAAAGCGATAAAAACAATTATAAAACTTCAAATTAAAGCGGGACAGGCAAATCCGGCTCCTCCAGTTGGACCGGCTTTAGGCCAGCATGGATTAGATATCCAGCAATTTTGCAGCCGATTTAACGAAGCTACAAAAGATAAAATCGGAGATATTGTCCCGGTTGAAATTACTGTTTATGTCGACAGAACTTTTGCTTTTAAACTAAAAACTCCGCCCGCTTCTGACTTATTAAAAAAAGCGGCTGGAATTGAAAAGGGCTCTGGAGATCCTAAAAAAACAAAGGCAGGAAAAGTAACAAGAGCTCAAATACGCCAAATTGCCGAGAAAAAAATGCCTGATTTAAATGCAAACGACGTTGAAGCGGCAATGAAAATAATTGAAGGAACGGCAAGAAATATGGGAATTGAAATCGTATAAATAAAAAGGAGGAACATGAAAAAAAATCCATATAAAGGAAAATTCCTTGCCTTCGAGGGACTTGACGGCTCTGGCCAGACCACCCAAACGAATCTTTTAAGTGGCTATCTGAGGCAAATCGGGTTTGAAGTGATTATAACCAAAGAACCGACCTGGGACAATGAAGCTGGCAAATGGGTAAACGAAACTCTGCAACAAAATAAAAATCTGAATTCAGATGAATTAAAATTATTGCAGGAAAAATTCGCCGAAGACCGAGATTGGCATCAAAAAAACAGAGTTGAACCGGCATTAAAAGAAGGAAAGATAGTAATTACCGACAGGTCACAATTCTCTTCTTTCGCTTTTGGAGCTGCCAGCGGCGTAGATATAGAATATCTGTTCTCGCTGAATGATAAATTTATAAATCCGGACATGGTAATCCTTTTAAAAGTAAACCCCTCTGTGTGCATTGCCAGAATTCAAAAAAGAGGCGGAAAAGAAGCTCTTTTTGAAAAAGAAAAACAACTTGGAAAAGTTTGGAAAGTTTATGAAAAATTAGCAAAAAAATTTAAAAATATTGTTATAGTTGATGGAGAAAAATCAATCGAAGAAATCCATAAGGAAATTCGCCAAATCGTAGAAAAAATTTTATAATAACTGTACAGAATTGTGCAGTTATTTTTATATGAAAATATTACAAAATAAAGGACAATTTAAAATATTGGCAATCATGGTAGGAATTGATGGAAAGTCGCCTCTGGAATTAATTGAATGGGCTGGCCGGACTTCTTATAAAAGCCACCATAAAATCAATAAAGATTCCGCCAAAAAATTTGTGGAAATGATAAGAAATTTGGGACACGAGAGCGTGCTAGAACACTCCTGCATGACCGTAGAATTTACCGGAATTTCACGAGGGTTTACTCACGAACTTGTTCGCCATAGAATCGCTTCCTATACCCAACAATCAACCCGCTATGTAGATAAAAGCGATTTTGTGGTAATTACTTCTCCGGGAAAAAATCTTAAAGAAAAATTAGTAGAATTAAATTTGCCGAACAAAACAAAAATAAAAATTTCTTTTCGCGATTGGATAAATCTTAACGAACAAATGTATCGCGGTCTCCGCCAAGCTGGCTGGGCCAATCAAGATGCCAGACAAATCTTGCCCGATGGCATAGAGGCGCCCATTGTAATGACTGCAAATTTAAGAGAATGGCGCCATGTATTTCGGCTTCGCTGCGACAAGGCCGCTCACTGGGAAATACGTTATGTTATGATTAAACTTTTAAAAGCAGTTAAAAGAAAAATCCCGGTTATTTTTGATGATTTTATAATTTCTAGCGACAATAAAACTGCTGAAATAAAAAAATAAACCATATGAAATATCAACCGGCAATAGGATTGGAAATTCATGTGCAGCTGAAAACAAACACTAAAATGTTTTGCGTTTGTTTGAATAATTCCGAAGAAAAACAGCCGAATATTAATATCTGCCCCGTTTGCATGGGCCACCCGGGAACTTTGCCAGTGATTAATAAGCAGGCGGTTGAAGACGTGATAAAAACCGGCCTGGCATTGAATTGTAAAATCTCCGAAAAGTCCTGGTTTGAAAGAAAAAATTATTTTTATCCCGATCTTCCCAAGGGCTACCAAATAAGCCAGAAAGAGGCGCCGCTATGTACAAACGGATATCTAGAAATAAATAATCAGGAAATTAAAATTAAAGAAATACATTTAGAAGAAGATACCGGAAAACTACTTCACGCAGAAAACGAAAACTATTCATTAGTTGATTTTAATCGGGCTGGAATTCCGCTTATGGAATTAGTGACGGAACCCGACATCCGTTCGGCTAGTCAGGCCAGTAAATTCTGTGAAGAGCTTAGATTAATTCTAAGATACTTAGGCATATCCGATGCCGACATGGAAAAAGGAGAAATGAGATGCGAGGCAAATATCAGCTTAAGTCAAAAGTCAAAAGCCATGCCTACCGGCAGGCAGGTCAAAAGTCAAAAGTTGGGAACCAAAGTAGAAGTTAAAAATCTTAATTCGTTTAAAGCAGTGGAAAAAGCAATTGAATATGAAACAATGCGCCAGGCAGAAATTTTAGAAAACAAAGAAAAAATAATTCACGAAACCAGAGGATGGAATGAAAAAAAACAAAAAACTTTTTCTCAAAGAAAAAAAGAACAAGCCGAAGATTATAGATATTTTGCCGAACCCGATTTGCCGCCGCTCCAAATATCAAAAGAAGAAATAAAGAAGATTAAACTTGAAATTCCCGAATTGCCAGAAGGAAGAAAAATAAGATTTAAAAAAGAATACAAGCTTCCCGATGACGACGTGGAAGTTCTTACTGACTTCAAAGCTCTGGGAGACTATTTTGAAAAGGTTATCAGCGAGCTTAAAGATTGGCAAAAAAACATCAAGCCAAAAGCTAAAAAAAATGATGGCCCCTATAAATTAATTAAATTGACTGCAAACTATTTAATTACCGAACTTAAAAAATATTTTCCCAACCTTGAAGAAATTGAAAAAATTAAAATTACGCCGGAAAATTTCGCGGAATTTATAACTATAATTGAAGCAGGAAAAATTTCGTCTAGTGCGGCGCAAACAGTACTTAGGGAAATGTTTGAATCCGGAGCTGACCCATCTAATATCGTCGAGGAAAAAGACCTGAATCAAGTTAGTGACGAATCTGAACTCGAAAAAATTGCCAAAAAAGTAATCGAAGAAAATCCTCAGCCCGTAAAAAATTATCAGGAAGGCAAAACAGAGGCAATGCAATTTTTAATCGGTAAAATCATGCAAAAAAGCAAAGGGAAAGCAAACCCGCAAGTTGCTGCCCAACTATTGATTAAAACTATTGCCAAGCTTCCCGAACACATAAAAAAACCAGATTGACAAAAATCTGGTTTTTGATATACAATGTATAGTAAAGTTCTCTGACAATAAAATATGGAGGAATAAAATGAACGATGATAAAAAAAAGCCAGATTCATTCCTGAAAAAATGCAAACAGATAGCTAAAAAACTTGGCCCTTGGTTCATTGTTGCATGTATAATAGTAGTGCTCATGTCCTTGTTGTCCTCAGATAAGTCAGCGCAACAACCAAACTTTGGTTATAACGACTTTATTAAAACAGTAAAAAACCATGAGATACTCCAGCTAACAATTGAACCGCAAGACAATACATACAAATTAGAGGGAAAACTTGCATATAACAACAATATGAAATTCTCTATTCTGGTTCTGAAAGAAAACAAGTTTGATGGTTTAGATTTAAGCACTTTTTTAAACCAATACGACATTAAATTCATTACAAAAGTAAAAAGCGGTAATCTTGGAGGCATACTAGGTTGGGTGCTGATAATTGGTTTTTTCTTTTTGATAATGACGTTTTTTCAAAAAAAACAGAAAAAAATAATAGATGAACAAAACAATTTTAAAAAAACCGACGGCTTTACCAGCGCTAATACCAAAGAAAAAATAGGCGAAAAAGTTACTTTCGCCAATGTTGCCGGATTAAAAGAAGCCAAAGAAGAACTAAAAGAAATTATAGATTTTTTGAAAAATCCAACCAATTTTTCCAGATTAGGGGGCAAAGTTCCACGGGGAGTGTTAATTGCAGGACCAACGGGCAGTGGAAAAACTCTATTAGCCCGAGCTGTGGCTGGCGAAGCTGATGCAAATTTCTTTTCTATGGCTGGTTCAGAATTTGTAGAAATGTTTGTGGGAGTTGGGGCTGGTCGGGCAAGAGATTTGTTCTCTAGGGCCAGAAAAAATCCTCCGGCAATTATCTTTATTGACGAAATCGATGCGGTGGGAAGACACAGGGGCGCAGGATTGGGCGGCGGACATGACGAGAGAGAACAAACCCTAAATCAAATTCTGGTGGAAATGGATGGATTTGAACAACACGAAGGTATAATAATTTTGGCTGCCACTAATCGACCAGACATGCTAGACAAAGCCATTTTAAGACCCGGGCGCTTTGACAGAAAGGTCTATACCAATCTTCCGGATATTGAAGATAGGGAAGAAATTTTCAAGGTTCATACCAAAAATAAACCCTTGGCTAAAAATGTGGATTTAAAAGTCTTGGCCAGAGGCACGCCTATGTTCTCCGGGGCAGATATAGCAAATTTAGTTAATGAAGCTGCGCTGAGAGCGGCACGCAAAATAAAAAATGAAATTGAGATGGAAGATATGGAATGGGCAAAAGATAAAGTTATAATGGGCACAGAAAAAAAGATGATTATGAGCCCGGAAGAAAAAAGAATTATTGCCTATCATGAAGTTGGTCATGCTATGATAACTCTCCACTTGCCAAATACTGATCCGTTGCATAAAATTTCTATCATACCGCGGGGCGAAGCCTTAGGAATAACCCTCCAATTGCCGCTAGCGGACAAGCATTTCTATTCTAAAGAAGATTTGGAAACAAAACTAGCAATATTCATGGGCGGCAGAGCAGCTGAAGAAATCTTTTTTAATCAACTTACCAGCGGCGCATCAAATGATATTGAGGTTGCTACTGGTATTGCCCAAAAAATGGTTCGGGATTTTGGAATGTCTGATTTGGGCCCGTTAAGTTTTGGTAAAAAAGAAGGAGAAATCTTTCTTGGTCGAGACTTTGTTCAAGCTCAAGATTACAGCGAAGCCACTGCTCACAAAATCGACGAGGAAGTTAAAATATTAATAAATAATGCATATCAAAAAGCCAAAGAAATTTTAGAAAAACACAGGGATCAAGCAGAAAAATTAGTTAAGCTCTTATTGGAAAAAGAAACCCTCGACGGAAACGAGGTTAAGCAATTGCTAAATATATAAAAAATAAAAAAGGGCATTACCCGGTAATGCCCTTTTTCTTTTCTAAAAAATCTCTAACTAATTTTTCTGCCTCTTGATAATTTTTTATCCAATAAATTCTTTTATCTCTTTTAAACCAAGTCATTTGACGCTTAGCATAGTGCTCAATTTCTTTTTGAAGCTCGCTAATCGTTTTCTCTTTGTTCAGCTCGCCTTTAAGATGCTTTGCAATATAACGATATTCCAAACCAAAATCATCTAATCTTTTCCAACTAATCCCGGCTTTTCTTAAATTTCTAATCTCATCTAACATTCCTTGCTTCAGGCGGCGCAAAAGCCTATTTTTTATTAAGTCTTTTAATTCTGGAATGTCTTTTTTAATTCCAATAAAAAGCGTTTCGAATTGCTGATTAAATTTTACTAATGGCACTGGCTTTCCTGTTTTAATAATTATTTCTAAAGCACGAATTGAGCGCCTCTTGTTTTTGGCATCAATATTTTTTGCTCGATGGGGATCAAGTTTTTTTAAATGCTTAAATAAATCTTCTGCGCTTTTTTTCTCCAGCTCTTTGCGCAGTTTCCAATCTGGCGCTACGCGTGGAATATTTAAGCCATCAACAACTGCCTGAATATAAAATCCGGTTCCACCGCACAAAATTGGTATTTTCTTTTTGTGATAAATTCTATCAATAGCTTTAAGAGCTCTCTGTCTGTACTGTGCAACGGAAAATTGGGTTCGCGGACTGGCAACGTCCAATAAATAATGGGGAATTCGCCGCATTTCTTTTTTAGTAATTTTCCCAGTACCAATATCCATTCCTTTATAAACCTGACGCGAATCAGCAGAAATAATTTCTCCGTTAAATCTTTTGGCAAGTTCTACGGCCAAACTGCTTTTTCCGCTTGATGTTGGCCCCAAAACAGCTATGAGCTTCGCTTGCTTTTTTTTCATGATTATATTATAATACTAATAAGTGAAAAGTTGTTTAACAATTTAATAAAATCCATACCCAGGAGGTGATGAACATTTGAAAAATATAATTTATGTTTTTATCGCTATTTTTTCCAATCTTATTCTTGGAGAGTCAGCGGCGTACTGGTGGAAATATGTTATGAGACTTTCTCCTTTTCAGGCGTTTACAATAGTAGCTGGCGTTGATCTATGTATGCTTATGCTTTTCTGGCTGCCACTCTATAATAAGTTATTTACCAAAGTAGAAAAATTACAGGACAAACATCGAATTCTGCGCTGGATTGCTCAAAAACATAATTATTTTGAAAAAAACAAAAACAAAAATATAGTAAAAAAGATTCGCGCCTATGGACATCTCGGTCTATTTTTCGGAGGATTAATTCCGTTTCTTGTCCATCCCGCTATCTGCGCTCATAAAATCTTTATCCAGACTAAATTTGGACCAATCTTTATCTGGCTGGGAGGAACCACCAGGCTAGCAATATCTGTTTTCTGCGGATTTAAATTATTAGATTTATTGTTCTAAAGCCTATGCGACAAAAATTCGCTTAGGCTTTTTTCTTAACTATTTCATTCAATATGCTCCATCGCCTCTTTTTTTCTCCAAGAGAAATATCGTCTTGCAATTTAGAGGCAGGCGTTCCAGCGCGTGAAGAGTATTTATTGATATAAGCTTTGTCGAATTTGATTTTTTTAAAAAGTTTAACGGTGTTTTCAAATTGTTTTTCTGTTTCTCCGGGAAAACCAACGATTACGTCAGTGGAGATTTTAACGCCGGGTATTTTCTGACGGATTCTTTTAACCAAATCTTTATAATGCCTAACCGTATAGCGCCGGTTCATTTTCTTTAAAATTTCATCATCGCCGCTTTGTATAGGCAAGTGAATTTCTTTTTCTACTTTTTCACACTCGGCAATTGCGTCAATCAATTCATCGCTCATGTCTTTGGGATGATTGGTTAAAAATTTTATCCTGAAATTCCCCGACAGGCCGTCAAGTTTTTTTAACAATTTAGCAAATCCATGTTTATAACTATTCACATTCTGGCCAAGTAAAATTATCTCTTTATGACCCTGTTTTACGAGTTCTTTAAATTCTTTGACAATTTCATCAATCGATCTGGCAATTTCCCTCCCCCGAGTATAAGGCACCACGCAATAAGAACAATAATTATCGCAACCAGTCATAATTGGCAAATATGCAGAAAGCAATGACTGACATTTTGGTTTAATAGACAAATATTTGCCGCCGAGAAATTTTTTGATATCAATCACGTCATCAAAAAATTCTTTAAATTTTGACTCATCAGATTTAATTACGCAACCGGTTAAGATAGTTTTGAGTTTTGAGTTTTGAGCTTTGAGCTTTCGGATTTTGGGCTTCAGGCCTAAAATTCGATCTATCGCTGTCTGCCTCACAGAACACGCCACAACCACAATTAAATCAGCCATTTCCATATTTTCGGATTTTTTATATCCTTGTCTCTCTAAAAAACCAGCGATTCTTTCGGAATCGCTTTCGTTCATCTGACAACCAAAGGTTTTAATAAAATACTTCATTTTATTTCTTTGATAAATTTATCTAATTTCATCATTCCAATATCGCCTTTTTCTCGGCTTCTAGCGCGGACAGATTTTGATTTTATTTCTTCATCGCCAACAACAAGCATATAAGGAATTTTCTGCATTTCTCCTTCTCTGATTTTCCGCGATACTGTTTCATTTTCATCTTTGATTTTTATTCTCAATCCGCTTTCAATTAACTCTGTGCCAATTTGCTTGGCATATTTTTCGTGACGCGAACCAACTGGAATCACGTAAATCTGAATAGGCGAAAGCCATAAAGGAAGAGCTCCAGCATAATGCTCCAGTAAAACTCCAATAAATCTTTCTAAGGAACCAAGCAAAGCGCGATGAACCATAAAAGGCCTTTGTTTTTTGCCTTGGTCGTCAATATAAACCAAATCAAATCTCTCTGGCAAATTAAAATCAAATTGAACGGTGGTACATTGCCACTCTCTGCCTAAAGAATCTTTTATTTTTATATCAATTTTTGGCCCATAAAATACGCCGCCGCCTTCATCAACTTGATATTTCAGATTTAACTTTTTTAAAACAAATTTTAAAGTATCGGTTGCTTTATCCCAGTTTTTCAAAGTTCCCACATATTTTTCGGGTCGAGTAGACAAATAAATATTCAAATCACTAAATCCAAAATGCTTAAACATCTTGATGCCAAATTTTACAGCAGTCATAACTTCATCTGCTAGTTGTTCGGGGGTACAAATTATATGGGCATCATCCTGGGTAAAGCTTCGTACCCTGGTTAGGCCGTGCAAAACCCCTGAACGCTCGTACCTGTAAACAGTTCCTAATTCCGCCCATCTTAAAGGTAAATCTCTATAGCTCCGGGTCTGAGTTTTATAAATTTTCATATGGAATGGACAGTTCATTGGTTTTATCAAATATAAATCCCCCTCAACTTCCATCGGCCCAAACATATTTTCTTTATAAAATCCAGTGTGACCCGAAGTTTGCCAAAGTTTGATTCTTCCAATATGCGGGGTTCTGACTAACTCATATCCATTTGCTAAATGCTCTCTAATCCAGTAATCTTCGATGATTTGACGAAGCAGAGCTCCTTTTGGATGCCACAACACTAAACCCGGACCAACCTCTTCGTCAATGCTAAATAAATCTAATTTCTGTCCTAATATTCTGTGGTCTCTTTTTTCCGCTTCCTCTATTTGTTTTAAATAAGCGTCTAATTCTTTTTTTGTTTCAAATGCCACGCCATAAATTCTTTGCAGCATTGGATTTTTTTCGCTGCCTCGCCAATAAGCTCCGGCGATTTTTGTTAATTTAAATGCTTCGGGACTGATTTCTTTGGTCGATTTAACATGCGGCCCGGCACATAAATCTACGAAATCCCCGCTTTTATAAATCGTTAACTTTGAATTTTTGACCTGCCTGCCGGTAGGCATGGCTTTTGACTTTTCATTTACAAGCTCAAGCTTGTATGGCTGACCAACAAATAATTTTTTCGCTTGTTCTTTGGTGGCAAAACTTTTCTCAAATTTAATATTTTGTTTAATCAATTCCTTTATTCGTTTTTCAATTTTTGGCAAATTTTCTGGAGTAAGAGTTTGTTCTAATCCAAAATCATAATAAAACCCATTTTCAATTGTCGGCCCAATGCCAAATTTAACATTTCCAAAAATGTCTTTTACCGCATGAGCCATAATATGGCTCAAAGAATGTCGTATTGTATCTATTTTCATAAGTCTAATTTTTCTCTATAAGGACAATAACCATCAAATGTGCTTGGATCATGTATGGGAAATTTTTCAATAATCTTTCTTTTTAATTCTTTGATGGAGGTAGTTTTAACATTTCCAATAATTGTCTCATTTCCCGGACATGGACTTACTCTTCCATCCCCATAAATTTGCATGAATTCAATACAAGGTATTGTAGCAAA
>Ga0315297_10001464_pt1 | contig 14604 bp, 12 predicted proteins | sample YL17G15_0_MG_FD_203628 | JGI IMG/M metagenome (GOLD analysis project Ga0315297, IMG submission 203628) | Sediment microbial communities from Yellowstone Lake, YNP, Wyoming, USA - YL17G15_0 | ecosystem: Environmental > Aquatic > Freshwater > Lake > Sediment | place: USA: Wyoming | collected... | reverse complement strand
ATCTGGCGAATCACCAGACGGCCATCTGGCGAATCGCCAGATCGGTTGTGCAGATTCGCCTTTGGAAACGGATGGATATGACCCCGTAAAGAAAAGGTTAAAGAAAAGGATAGAAAGAAAAGAAGATATCAGTAGCTATGCAAACCAAGGTTCCGACGACCCGGTCGCCGACCCAGTGCCGTCACCCGTACCGGACGACCACCCCTTTTTCACCCCCCTGATCGACGACCACGCCTTCTGGAGAGCCCTCTGTTCCGCCTATCCCGATCAGGACATCCCCGCCCAGGTCCGGAAGATGACCGCCTGGCTCATGGCGAATCCCAAACGCAAACACAAAGACTACAAACGCTTCATCCAGGCCTGGCTGGCCCGTGAAGAGAGAAAGGAGAATGCACATGGAAAGCCACATGGAAAGCATCGAACAGATTCTGAAGAAAGCCCCGCTCCCTTTTCCGATATCCCGCCGGAACTCATCGCGTAAGAACGGTGAAGATAATGCGGGACAAACAACAGATGCGGCGGACTTCTGCGTCATAGACGACGAATCCGAAGAGGAGCGCATCGGGGGCGACAGACCCGAAGCGCTCTGCCCGGTCTGCGGCGCGCCCATGACCTTTGTCTTCATGGACAACCCGTCCTATAGGAAGATCACAGGTAAAGAACCCCACTGGGCAGAACTTCCCTGCGGGGCCTGCGAGCGCAAAAGGGTGATCCGGGAGCTGGAGGAGAGGTCCGAAGAGGCGTCTCGGAACCGCTTGAACGCCCTGATCGCCAACAGCATGCTCCGGGAGCGGTTTCTCGACAAGACGTTCGCCAATTTCACCCCCTTCGGGAAGGACAAGGAAAAGCAGCTTTACGTCCTGTCCGTTGCGAAGGATTTTGCCGACGACTTCACCCGCCATCGCCGGATGGGCACTTGGCTCCTCTTCATGGGAAACGTCGGCGCCGGCAAGAGCCATCTCTGCGCCGCCGTCATCAACCAGGTCGTCCGCGCCGGCCGCACGGCCCTGTTCACCAAGGCCCCGAGGCTCCTGCGGGAGGTCAAGGAGACCTTCAATCGCGATTCGGAGGTCACCCAGAGCGAGATCATCGCCAGGATGGGCGAGCTCGATCTGCTGGTGATCGACGAGGTGGGGATCCAGTTCGGCACCGACACGGAACGGATGATCCTCTACGAGATCCTCGACCTGCGCTACGAGGCGATGCGGCCCGTGATCCTCACGACGAACATCACCGATCTGAAGAGCCTGGAGAAGCTCCTCGGAGCGCGGATCATCGACCGTCTCTTCGAGGGCGAATCGAAGATCGTCTTTTTTGACTGGGAGAGCCACCGGCGGTTTCAGCGGTCCGTTTCCGAGCCGGGTTCGCCACCCAGGCCTTTGACGAAAACCAGTGGTGCGGAGGACCGGCGCGGAGAAAGTGCCGGAACTGCCGGAGCGGTGAACAAAGCGGCGCACAAACCTCTCGCGAAAACTCCCGGCGTCCACGGCCCCTCTCATACGGATGGATGACGCAAATGAGACCCCTGACGTTTTCCATGCCCTTTCTGCCCCCGTCGCTAAACATCTACCGCAACGAACATTGGCGCAGGCAGCGGCAGGAGGAAAAGACGTGGAAGGATTTCATCGCCGTGAAGTGGGCGGAACTGGGCAGGCCGAAGCTGGAGGCTGTCCGGATCACCATGACCTTTTCCTTCCCCGACAGGAAGACGCGCGACCTGGACAACTACCTGGCCACGGGGGGCAAGCTCGTGGGGGACGCCGTCAAAGGGCGCTTCATTCCCGACGACAGTCCGGAGCACCTGACGGCCTGGAGCTTCCGCTTTGAATTCGGCGACGAGGCCAAAACGACGGTCGTCATCGAGGAGGCGGGCGGGGGTGGCGCCGGTGACCAAGCGACGCTTTGGGAAGATCTTCCTTTGCAGAAGAAGACAGCCGGCCGCGCCGGTGACGCCATAGCGAGATCCATCAATGGCCGGGGGGCGACGGTACGCCCTTCCGACTCAGAGGGATCAATTTCCAACGCGCGCCTCGCCTGCGGTCTCTACGAAACTTGCCTTGCTCCACTGTGCCCTCTGGACAAGAGCAGCCTCAGCGGCATCTGGTATCCCGACGAGGAGATCTGCCGCTCCCGGACACAAGGGAACCTCATCTGGCTGAAGGTGCAGAGGAAGATCGCCGCGAGCTCCGCCCGGGCGGAAAGATACTTCACCCTGGAGATGTTGCGGAGGAACTGCATTGTCAAAGGGGGGATTGCCGGCCTCGATCCCAATGAGACGGAAGAGCCACAGCTCAAGAAGTGGTTTGATGACCACCCTGAGAGAAGGGGGTTGTCCGAGGAAAAAAAGGCAGTGCTCCGGCAAAGGGCGAATGATGCGCGCTTCTGGGAAAAAAGATGAATGACCGCGGCGCCGGTCAACCGAGATTCAAGGGAGTTCGGACCCGTTTTTAAAACCGCCCCAAGTCCTTTGTCTGGAGAAAAAATTATGCCCCAGAGCCTTTGTTTCACGACCTGAAAATTTTTGGACGGGTGTTCCTCCCTATCGGGGCGCGGACCGTCATCATGATGGCGATATGACTGAACAGATAAAATATCAGATTCACGAGCAAAAATTTCAGTCAACCACGAAACGGTACTACCGCGTCGACGAGGTCGCCCGCTATTTCCGCGTCTCCGACCGGACGATCTACCGCCTCATCGACATGGGGGATCTGAAGGTGGTCCGGTTGAGGGCCTGTATCAGAATTTCGGCTGAGGATATCCGAAATCTGGAAGAGCGGCGGAGGGATGATTTTTAGGTGGGCTCAACGAGGTGTGACATGGCCAACAAGACATTGACGGAAACGCCTTCGCACAAGGCGCAGGAGAGAGGAAATCCGGCGCGAAAGCGGCTCTATACCCTGAAAGAGGGGGCGGCGTACCTCGGGCGTTCGGAATGGGGTATGCGGGAGCTGATCTGGGCGGGCGCCATCCCGGTCGTTAAGCCGCAAGCGGCGCGCAAGATCTTCCTGGACATCCTGGACCTCGATCGGTTCGTGGAGGCAAATAAGTCTGTTTATCGCTGATAAATGTTGAATCATGGTCAACGCCGTGCTACGATCTCCCCATGATGGGGAATCGCCTGAAAGACATTCTGACGAGGGAGGGGGTATCGGCGCACAGGGTCTGTATGGCCATCGGCTAGGACAAGGGGCAGCTTTCCAAGTTTCTCAACGGGAAGGGTAACCTGACACTGGCCAGGCTGGAACGAATCGCCGATTACCTGGGCTATGACCTGCAACTGGTCAAGCGCAAGCGCTCCCGGAAAGGAGAGGAGCATCAGTGGGATGCATCTACAGGCGAGGAAAAAACTACTGGATCAAGTATTACCGGAACGGCAAGCCCTATGTCGAGTCCACGCACAGCGACAAACTGGAGGTTGCCAAAAGATCGCTGAGGATTCGAGAAGGGGAGATCTCGCAGGGGAAAATGCCGGGGATCTGTTTCGAGAAGGTGATGTTCGGTGAATTGCTCGATGACTACGTCACGGACTACAAGATCAACGGCAAAAAGACTCTGCTGCGGGCCGAAGGGTGCGTCAGGCTTTTGAAAGAGGAATTCGGCAACATGAAAGCCATCAATATCGATACCCCCGCCATCAAGCGGTATGTCGAAAGGCGGCAATCAAAGGACCTGGCGAACGGCACCATCAACAGGGAATTGGCGGCCATAAAGAGGGCGTTCAATCTCGGGGCCCGCTGCACGCCTCCGCGGGTTGCCCATGTCCCGTATATCCCGATGCTGAAGGAGCGGAACGTCAGGAAGGGATTCATCGAGCAAGAGGCGTATCTGGCCTTGAAGGAGGCGCTGCCGGAATATCTGAAACCCGTTCTGACCTTTGCCTATTTCTCCGGCTGGCGAAGATCGGAGATCCTGGGGTTGACGTGGCGTCAGGTGAACCTTCGGGACGGCATCGTGCGTCTGGAACCGGGCGACTCCAAGAACGACGAGGGACGAACCCTCTATCTGGAGCCGGAGTTGAGGGAGTTGATGGAGAGCCTCCACCGAACGCGACCGATGAATTGCCTCCATGTATTTCAGTTGGATGGAAAGAGGTGCGGGGATTTCAGAAAGTCGTGGAATACGGCATGCACGCAAATCGGGACGCCGGGGTTGCTCTTCCATGATCTGAGACGGAGCGCCGTTCGCAACATGGTCAGGGCAGGAATACCCGAGCGGGTGGCCATGACCATCTCCGGTCACAAGACGCGGAATATCTTTGACCGGTACAACATTACCTCCCAGGACGACTTGAGGGAAGCGGCCCAAAAGCGCCATGAATTCTCGCAGCTGCAAGCCGGACGGTTACATTTTAGTTACATTTTGCCCCAAAAAGCACAAAAGGTCACAGCCTTGAAAGCTGTAACCCCTTGATTTTGTTTGGTGGGTCGTATGGGAATCGAACCCACGACCAACGGATTAAAAGTCCGCTGCTCTACCGGACTGAGCTAACGACCCATAATTTCAAAGTCCGTTCTCATAGCAGGGAGAGACTTTTATTGTCAAGCGGAAACCGCGAGCCTCTTCCCGTCAGCCGGCAAAGGGATTGCCCAGGATTATGGTCTCTTCCCGGTCAGGGCCGACGGAGACGAGTACCAGCCTGGCGTCGGCCAGTTCCTCCAGTCTCGCCATGTATCGCCTCGTATTCCTGGGCAGATCTTCGATCCGCCTTGCCCCCCGGATATCCTCCGCCCAGCCGTCCAACTCTTCGTAGACGGGCCGGCACCTGTTGAGGAGACTCAGGTTGGCGGGAACGGATTCGGTAAACTCCTCCTTTTCCGTCCGGTAGCCGGTGCAGATCTTCAGTTTCTCGACGCCGGTCAGGACGTCGAGCTTGGTCAGAGCGATGCCGGTGATGCCGGAGACGCGGACGGCATGACGGATCAGGACCATGTCGAGCCAGCCGCAGCGGCGCTTGCGGCCTGTGGTTGCGCCGAATTCCTGCCCTACCTGCTGGAGTCGGGCGCCGGTTTCATCCTGGAGTTCCGTCGGGAAGGGTCCTTCGCCGACCCGCGTCGTATAGGCCTTGCAGATACCGATCATCGACCGGGTGGCCAGTGGTCCCACACCCGTTCCGCAGCAGGCGTTGCCGGCGACGGTATTGGAGGAGGTCACATACGGATACGTGCCGTGGTCGATATCGAGATGGGTCCCCTGGGCGCCCTCGAAGAGGATCTTCCGGCCTTTCCTGATCTCCCGGTGCAGGAGCAGAGAACAATCGGCGACATAGGGTCGGATCCTTTCGGCGTAAGCCCCGTACTCGTCGCAAATCGCCTGTACGTCTATCGGCGCTTCCCCGAAAAGCTTCGTGAGATAGAAATTCTTCTCCTCGACGTTCCGGTTCAGCTTTTCCCGAAAGATTTCTTCGTCCATGAGGTCGCACACCCGGATGCCGACCCGGGCGATCTTGTCTTCATAGGCCGGTCCGATGCCACGGCCGGTGGTGCCGATTTTCTTGCCGACGCCATGCGCCTCCCTGGCGACGTCGAGACGCCGGTGGTAAGGCATGATGAGGTGCGCCTTCTCGCTTATGTACAGCCGGGTGCTCTCCGGTAGGAGGTTGCGGTTGCGGAGGCTTTCCAGTTCCTCGAGCAGGACTGGCGGGTCCACAACTACCCCGTTGCCGATCATGCAGATTTTCCCGGCATGGAGAATTCCGGAGGGAATGAGGTGCAGGATGGTCTGTTCGCCCTTCACCACCAGGGTATGGCCGGCATTGTTTCCACCCTGAAACCGGGCGATGACGTCGGCATTTTCCGCGTAAATATCGACAACCTTTCCCTTCCCCTCGTCACCCCACTGGGTTCCCACCACAACTACGTTTGCCATTGAAAGTTCTCCCAACCTGATTTTATTTGTGAAGACGCCGAGGTCTTCACATCTCCAGATCGGCGACCGAGATCACGTGGGGCAGTTTCCGGAGTTTTTCGATCACATCCGCGGAGACCTCGCTGTCTGTACTCAGGACGACCATCGCCTGGCCGTCGATCTGTTCGCGGCTCAGGTGGAGGCGCGAGATGTTGACGCCGTTCTGGCCGAGGGTTGTGCCGATGTTGCCGATGACGCCGGGCTTGTCGTAATTGAACATTACAAACATTCGCCCTTCCGGGATGACCTCGACCGTAAATTTATTGATCCTCACGATCCGCGGATCCTGACGTCCGAAGATGGTGCCGGCGGCATAGATCTCGCCCTTGGCGGTCTTGATGGTCACTGAAATCAAGCTCGTGTAGTCCTTCATCTCGCTGCTCTTCGCCTCGATGACGTTGATCCCCCTTTCCTTGGCGATGAACGGGGCGTTGATGTAATTGATGCTCTCGTTAAGGATAGGGGTGAGGAGTCCCTTGAGCAGAGAGATGGTGATCGGGGCGACGTTGTAGTTGAGGATCTCCCCGCTGTACTCGACGACCACTTCCTTGATCCCCCCGGAGACGAGCTGGGCCTCGAACTTGCCGAGCTTTTCCGCTAAGGTCAAATAGGGTCTGATCGCGGTAAGGAGTTCGGCGCTGACTGCCGGGAAGTTAACGGCGCCCCTTATCTCGCCCGTCGTCAGGTAGGCGACGATCTGCTCGGCGATAGCGATGGCCACATTGATCTGCGCCTCGTCGGTGGAGGCCCCCAGATGGGGCGTGCAGATCACATTGTCCAGGGAGAGGAGGGCCAAATTCTTTGTCGGTTCCTCCTCGAATACGTCGAGGGCGGCGCCGGCGACCTTGCTGGAGACCAGGGCGTCATAGAGATCCTGCTCGCTGACGATACCGCCCCGGGCGCAGTTGACGATGTAGACGCCCTTTTTCATCAGGGCAAAGGCAGCCGCATTGATCAATCCCCTGGTCTCTTTCGTCATGGGGGTATGGACCGTGATGATATCGGCCTGTGAGTAAATCTCATCCAGGCTCGCCAGGACGAGGCCCATCTTCTCCGCCGCTTCCGCAGTGATAAAGGGGTCATAGGCGATGACTTTCATTTTCAGCCCCTGGGCTCGGTCGGCGACGATGCTGCCGACCCTGCCGATGCCGACGATCCCGAGGGTCTTGTTCAGGAACTCATGCCCCGTGAATTTACTTTTTTCCCACTTTCCGGCCTTAAGGGACGCTGTTGCCTGGGGGATCTTCCGGACCAGGGAAAGCATCATGGCGATCGTATGTTCGCCGGTGGTTACGGCGTTGCCGCCGGGGGTGTTCATGACGACGATTCCCCGTTTGCTGGCCGCCGGGATGTCCACGTTGTCGAGGCCGATCCCGGCGCGGCCGACGACGGCGAGCTTTTCGGCGCAATCGATGACCTCCTGCGTGACTTTGGTGGCGCTCCGGATGACCAGGGCGTCGTAATCCTTGATGATCGCCTTGAGTTCCTCCGGGGTCAGCTTAGTTTTGACGTTGACCTCAATTCCCGGCGTCTTCTTGAATATCTCGATACCTTCCTCGGAAAGGTTGTCGCTGATCAGAATCTTCTTCATGATTTATCCCCTCCACAGGATGTCTATAAAGCGGTGATTTTTTCCCGGCAAACCTTCTCCAGTTCCTCCAGCGCGGCGCGGACGTTCTCGGGGTCGATCGTGGGTCCGCACCAGAAGCGGAATCCCGGAGGCGCATCTTTGTAAGAGTTCATGTCGTAGGCCACCTTTCTTTTGGCCATCTCGCCGGCGATCCCCTTGAGGAATTTCCCCTGCTCCTCCTTCGACAGGGCCTTGACCTTGTCGCTGACCACCGAGAGGCACACAGAGGTGCTGGATCGGATCTCCGGTGATGCCGCCAGAAATGCGATCCAGTCGTTTTTGGCGACCCACTCTTCCACGACCCTGAGGTTCGCCCGGCTCTTCTCGATGAGGCCCGCGAGACCGATCCCATCGGCCCATTTCAGGGCGTCCAGGTAATCCTCAACGCAGAGGAGAGAGGGGGTGTTTATCGTGTCTCCCTCGAAGATCGCCTGGCTGATCTTTCCGCCTTTTTTCAGGCGGAAGATCTTGGGCAGCGGCCAGGGCGGGTCGTAGGATTCCAGGTGCTCCACCGCCCGTGGGCTCAGGACGAGCATCCCGTGACCTGCCTCCCCGCCCAGACATTTCTGCCAGGAAAAGGTCGTCACATCTGTCTTCGACCAGTCGATGGTCATGGCGAAGGCGGCGCTTGTTGCATCACAGAGGGAAAGGCCCTTCCTGCCGGCCGTGATCCAGTCCCAGTGCGGTATTTTCACGCCGCTTGTCGTGCCGTTGGCGACGAAGACAACGTCGTGGTCCCAGTTGACCGCCGTAAGATCGGGGAGTTTTCCGTAATCGGCCCGCAGGATCGTGGGGTTGAGCTTCAGCTGTTTGGCGATGTCCGTGGCCCATCCTTCCGAGAAACTCTCCCAGACGAGGACGGTGACCGGTCTTGCACCGAGGAGGCTCCACATGGCGGCTTCAAAGGCCCCTGTGTCTGAGGCGGGCATGATGCCGGCAAGATAATCATCCGGAATTCCCAGGATCCTCCTGGTTTCCTGGATCGAACGGGCCAGTTTTTCCTTACCCAGCGCGGAACGGTGAGAGCGCCCGACCGCGGCGTCCTTCAGGGCGCCGAGACTCCATGCCGGTCTTTTACTGCAGGGGCCGGAACCGAAGTTGGGGTTATGCATGACAAGTTCCTTTCGTGTTGGGAAATAAGGGAAATAATGACGCTTAACTATACCAGCATTGGATTGTTTACTCAAGCATTTTTGGTATCCGGTCACGGCCCCGTCCTTGCTGAGTGAATACCTTCAAATATCAATAACATATCTCAATCTGATCTATTCATACAATTTATTCATGATTTCGCTATGTTGTATTCATGACTGAGTTGGCCTTGGATTTACGGTTGACGTCCGGGAGGGGAAAGGGTATGTATCCGAAACAAGACCGGTTACCCAATGGAGGCGCCCCTGTGAAAAAGATCAAAACACTGTTTTTCTGCCAGAACTGCGGCCAGCAATCTCCAAAATGGCTGGGGAAATGTCCCTCCTGCGGCGAGTGGAACCGCTTTGTGGAGGAGGAAATCCGGGAGACCGAGGGTACTCGTCCGGCCGACCTCCGGTTCGACGGCGTTCCCCAGTCCATTGATGCCATCGAGGCCGACGAGGGGGAACGGATCAGCACAGGGATCGCCGAGATGGACCGCGTCCTGGGCGGTGGGATCGTCGGCGGCTCGGCCATTCTGGTCGGAGGGGATCCCGGGATCGGAAAATCGACGCTGCTGCTGCAGGTTCTTGAGAAAATGGCGGAGCGGGGACTCAAGGTCCTCTATGTCTCCGGCGAGGAATCGGCCCGGCAGATCAGACTCCGGGGAAAGAGACTCGGCGCCTCCGCGAAGGATCTCCTGATCCTGGTCGAGGTCGAGCTGGAAGGCATCCTCAGCCGCATTCAGGAGATCAAGCCGGCCGTGGCCGTCATCGACTCCATCCAGACCGTCTACTCCTCTGTTCTCTCTTCCGCGCCGGGCAGCGTGGGGCAGGTGCGCGAGGCCTCGGGGAGACTGATCCTCCTGTCCAAGAAGACGGGCATTCCGATCTTTCTCGTCGGCCATGTCACGAAGGACGGTTCGATCGCCGGACCAAAGGTCCTGGAGCACATGGTGGATACGGTCCTCTATTTCGAAGGGGATTCGGGTCACGCTTACCGGATCATCCGGGGGATCAAGAACCGCTTCGGTCCCACCCATGAAATCGGCGTCTTCGAGATGCGGGATACCGGCCTTGCCGAGGTCTCCAACCCCTCGGCCTTTTTCCTGGCGGAGCGGCCGGAAGGGGCCGCGGGATCGGTGGTCGTGCCGAGCATGGAGGGGAGCCGGCCGATCCTGATCGAGGTCCAGTCCCTCGTAAGTCCCACGAGTTTTGGGATGCCGAGACGGACGGCGATCGGCGTGGACCACAACCGGGTGTCGCTGCTGGTGGCGGTGATGGATAAGATCTGCGGCATCCATCTGAGCGGCAGCGATATTTTCTTGAATGTGGCGGGCGGGGTGAAGGTCGACGAGCCGGCGATCGATCTGGGGATCGTCTCCGCGATGGCCTCCAGCTTTTTGGACCGGCCGATCGCTGCCGGGACTGTGGTTTTCGGTGAAATCGGCCTGACCGGCGAGATCCGGGGGATCTCGCAGGCCGGGGTCCGGATCAAAGAGGCGGCCCGGATGGGTTTCATGCGCTGCATCCTTCCCCGGACGCTTTCGCGCGAGGCCCTTCCCGAGACCCGGATGGAGCTCATCCGAATCGGTTCCCTGAGGGAATTGACGGAACATCTTTTTTGACGGCTTCGTAAAAAAAGTCCAAGACCTCTCTCCGCGTTGCGCTTCATCCTTCGTCACTGCGGCGTTCCGGGGACACGTTCCGATCCCTTTGGGCTTCCGGAACAAGCCCCCTCCCCGCCGCCTTGTTCCTCTGGGTTCGCGCGCCTTGCCTCTGGACCTTTTTACGAAGCCGTCCTGGATTTGACACTTTACCGACTTTTTGCGAGATGATCATTTCCTTGAACTGTCGGCGGAGGTGTGATAACTGACACCGGTAAAATAGAAGTTCGCGGATGTAAAGGAATTCGGCGGATCAGTCGCCGTTTTCATAAGAAGACAGGGAGAGGAGACCATGGCCGTGGCAGGAAGTTTATCCGGGGAAGACAGGAACAGGGTCATGATGATAGAGGGGCGTGTACTGAAGCCGGAAGACAGGATCCATGACCTCCTGAATGTGCTGGAGGATGCGCCGCGCTTTCAGGCTGCCGGCCTACCGGAAGGGAAGGCCGGTCCCGACAGGATCTATGATCTTGTGGATGTCGTCGAGAGAAGACCGAAGATGGCGCTCGTCGATCCGGGACTGCGTGACGAGATCATGAGAAAGGTTGCGGAGGTTGCGGAAAAGGTCGCCCGCGAGGTCATACCCGGGATTGCCGAACGCGTCATCCGTGAAGAGATCGAAAAACTGAAAAAAGGTGTATGACTGGCTGAGGTGAAGGAGTATGCGCAATGATGTGTAAAGGAATGCGTCTGTTGTTGCTTCTTGCGGTGTTTTTTTTCTTTGCCGGTTGCGCCGCGAAGATTCCGCACGCGATCGTTCCCGATTACGGCAAGAGGGGAACGAGGCTCGTTGCGGTTATGCCCGTCCAAAATAGCCCTGCCGATCCTGAAATGGCCAGGCTGCTGCGGAACAAGCTGGTCGAGGAACTCTATTTCAAGGGTTATCCAAAGATTCCGCCGAAAGTGATCGACGAGAAGCTGGCCGGAGTTGCCGCCGGCGGTGGGGGTGAGGTCTCGCCGCGGTTGTTGGGCGAAATGCTGAACGTGGACGCAGTCCTGAACACCACATTGAAAGAAGTCGGAACGGCAGCGATTCTTTTCTATGCGCCGACCACGGTGGATGTGGAATTCGAACTGAGGAGCGCCAGAACGGGAGAGAGCCTCTGGCGTGCGCACTATCGGACAACCCGTCGCAACTACGGTTTCTTCCGGAAACAGTTGGAATTGAAAACCTCTCAGGTTTTTGAGCCGGCCATTCAGGAGGTTGTCAACAAGGCGCTTTCGACTCTGCCGGACGGCCCGGATGCGATCGGTTCCTGAGCCGCCTCTCGAGGGGGAGATCCATGAACAAGAAGGTCCTGTTTCTCTTTCTGGCAACCTCCCTTTTCCATGCCGCCTGTTTTCTTCAACAGGCGGAGGCGAGACGGGTGGTGACACTGGCCATCGGGAAGGGCGAGGCCACGGTGACTCTCCTCACGGGGTCTGCAGAAGTCCTGGAAAAGGGAAAGTGGTTTCCCCTGATGCTCAAAGATGCCCTGGGAGAGGGGGATCAAGTGCGCACCGGGGCGGGAGCGCGACTGGAAATCCTGCTTCCTGACAGCAGCCTGGTCCGTTTTGCCGGGGATTCCGAGTTTCGGTTGATCCGGGTGGAACCGGGAGGAACGGCCGCGCCCCGGGAGGAGAAGGTCCATATCGCCCTCGGCAGGGCGTGGGCCAACGTCGTGAAAACCCTGGGAGTGAAGGGAAATGTTGAGGTATCCTGCGATTATGCGGTCGCCGGAGTTCGGGGGACTATTTACCGGATGAACGTCGAGAAGGACCTCTCGGCCCTGGTCAGGGTCTATGAGGGGACGGTTTATGTAAGCGGCGGCGGGAAGGCGCTGGAGGCGCCGAAGCCGCTCGGACCACCCACCCGGGTTGACGGTCCGAAGCCGGTTCCTGGGCCGCACAGGGTGACCATGGAGGAATGGACTCTCATCATCAAGGCGATGCAACAGGTGAGAATCGGAGCGGACGGAATACCTGAGAAGCCGAGGGATTTCACTGAGGCAGAGGACAGGGATGAGTGGGTGGACTGGAACAGGGCGAGGGATCGTGGCGATATCTGATGCTGGTGAGAACTAGAAAATGAATATTCCGAACCTATTGACACTGCTGAGAATCATCATGGTGCCGGTCATTGTCATCATGCTCATCCAGGGCTTGTTTCTCAAGGCGCTGATTGTCTTTATCGTTGCGGGCCTTACCGATGCTCTCGACGGATTCCTGGCCAGGGTTCTGCATCAGCAGACCGTCCTCGGTTCATATCTGGATCCGATTGCCGACAAGGCGCTTCTGGCCAGCTCCTTTGTGACGCTGTCCGTCATGCACATTATTCCGGGATGGTTAACGGTGATTGTCATCAGCCGGGACTTCATCATTCTGCTGGGCATATCCGTTCTTTCCATCATGTCGATTCCCGTGAAAATCCGCCCGGCTTTCATCAGTAAGATCACGACCGCCCTGCAGCTCGTCACGGTCCTGCTTAGCCTTTCCGTCCCATGTCTGCCCGGCGCTTTCAATGAGATGTGGCTCTTAACCATCTACTGGGTGACCGCTTTTTTCACGATCATTTCCGGCCTGAACTACATGGCGAGGGGCATGAAGCTCATCAACAACGACGCAAGAAAATGATATTTGCCTTGACATCACTGTATTTTCTTGTTAGAAAGAGCACCCTCTCGGCGGGAGAATCTCATGCAGGCACGTAGCTCAGGGGGAGAGCGCCATCCTGACGCGGTGGATGTCCAGGGTTCAAATCCCTGCGTGCCTACCATTTTCAATAACCACTCTGCCTTCGCAAGCGGCTAGAGTGATTGGGTATGTTGGATCCGTAATGGCGTCTTGAGCGGGCGGCAGGTATTGGTGAGGGCATCATCGCATAGTGCTGATGCCCTTTCTTCATAGGAAGCGGGATATGGTGCAGAAAATAAAGATTACCCTGCCGGGTGGAAAAGAGGCTTTGCGTCCGGCGGGGCTTACGGTAGGGGAGGCCCTTGCAGGCGGCCATGGGGGGAATCTCGCTTCAACAATGGCGGCTAAGGTGAACGGGTTGCCGGTCGACCTGAGCCATTCTCTTGCCGAAGATGCCGTCATCAATCCGATCGATGCCGCTTCGTCGGAGGGCCTTTCGATCCTCCGTCACAGCATGTCCCATGTCATGGCCCAGGCGGTACAGGAGACCTTCGCAGGTGTTCAGGTCGCCATCGGTCCCGCCATCGAAGACGGTTTCTATTACGATTTTGAATATGCCGAGGGTTTCACCCCGCAGGATCTCGATCGGATCGAAGCCCGGATGCGGGAGATCGCCGCGGCGGATTGCCCCTTCGAACGGCGTGAGGCGAGCCGCGAGGAGGCCGTTGAGCTTTTCCGGAGCAAAGGGGAACACTACAAGGTCGAACTCCTGAACGACCTGCCGGCGGACGTCAAGACGGTCAGCCTCTACAGCCAGAACGGCTACATCGATCTTTGCCGCGGGCCTCATGTCCCGTCGACTGGAATGATTAAAGCCTTTAAGCTCCTCAATGTGGCCGGCGCCTACTGGAGGGGAGACGAGCGCAACAAAATGCTCCAGCGCATCTACGGGACCGGCTTCGCGACGCAGGAGGCGCTCGATGAACATCTGCGGCTCCTGGAAGAGGCGAAGAAAAGGGACCACCGCCGTCTCGGCAGGGAACTGGACCTTTTCCAGCTCAACGATGAGATAGGCCCCGGGCTCGTCATCTTCCATCCCAAGGGGACCCTGCTGCGGACCATCATCGAGGACTGGGAGAAAAAGGAGCACCTGAAGCGGGGCTATGACCTGGTCATCGGCCCGCAGATTCTCAAGGTAGACCTCTGGAAACGGTCGGGTCATTTCGATCATTACCGGGAGAATATGTACTTCACCGAGGTGGATGAGCAGACCTATGGGATCAAGCCCATGAACTGCCTCTCCCACATGCTGATCTACAAGGCGAAAATCCGCTCCTACCGCGACCTGCCGTTGCGCTATTTCGAACTGGGAACGGTTCACCGCCACGAAAAGGCGGGGGTGCTGCACGGTCTCATGCGGGCGCGCCAGTTCACGCAGGATGACGCTCATATCCTCTGCACGCCGGCTCAGCTCAACGGCGAGATCCGGGCAATCGCCGATTTCGTCGGTTATGCGATGGGTATCTTCGGCTTCGAATACGAGGTGGAACTCTCCACCCGCCCGGAGAATTCCATCGGTTCGGATCAGGACTGGGAGCTTGCCACCACAGCCCTCGAGGGAGCGCTCAGGGACGGCGGCATGACCTATGAGGTGAAC
>Ga0315297_10001463_pt1 | contig 14607 bp, 12 predicted proteins | sample YL17G15_0_MG_FD_203628 | JGI IMG/M metagenome (GOLD analysis project Ga0315297, IMG submission 203628) | Sediment microbial communities from Yellowstone Lake, YNP, Wyoming, USA - YL17G15_0 | ecosystem: Environmental > Aquatic > Freshwater > Lake > Sediment | place: USA: Wyoming | collected... | reverse complement strand
ACGATGGTGTTATGTTTCTATGTTTCTCTTTCCAGTAACTTTTCCAACCCTATCTTCAAATATTGCATTAACAAGTACTTTGTCAACTTTATCCATTGTACCTGCCGTTCTTAGTATAAAATTATTATCAATATAGTGATTAACCAACTCCTTTTCGTCTTTGGGATTATTTTTAAGTGCCTCGTTGACAAAAAGTTCTACTAATATTGTTGTGGGTACTTCGACTTGTGCCCCGCTCTTTGGATTTAACAATCTTGAGGTAGAACCAAGAATGTTCATGAAAAAAGAGGCGCTGTGAATTCTTGCTGACATTAGATTCCTGAAAAAATTATTTTGTATTATTGGGTGCTTTTCAACATTCGCGTAAAGATGAGCCGAACCTTTTGTTAAAACTATTGGATTAAGACAAATTTGGATATATTTCAACTTTTTCTTCATACTGTTAAGGGTGAAGTCCTCATCAAATCTGAATTCGGTTTTTCTTGCGTCCGGATATAGGCCTCCATCCCTATCAGATCTCCCCATCAACCATTGCATTATCGTAAAAGTTCCGTGGAAATCCCGGTCTAAAGATTTGAAATTTAGATCACCCAACCTGTGGTACGGTTCTTCTTTGGTTGTTTCAGTTGTTGGTTGTCCAGTTAGAAGATCTATTTTTGTTTTTCCAGCGGGTGTCCCCAACCAAGCATCCCAAACCGAACGCTTTGCTTTTGTACCGTCTGGGAGCTCAACCTCAACCTGTGCCCAATCAAAAAGGTTCATTGCCATATCCGGAATTCTTCCTATCATGTCTTTCAAACCAGACGCTCTTCCTTTCAGACCTTCTTTTAAATCAAACATACATGCCAGAAACTTTCCTGTATCGTCTGACGAGATATATCTTCCCTCACCCAACTTTATAGATATCTTATCTTTCAGTGGTATTTCTTTCATCTGGCCCGTTGCGGGATCCCTTATTTGCCCTGGAGGAATTGCAACATACCCCTCCGAGGCGTAAGCCCCCATTACTCTCATCATGGTTGCAGCAACCCACGAAGCCTCAACACTTCCAACCAGTTTTCCTACAGTATCTTCAATAAATTCTTGTTCCTTGTCGAACCCAAAATTATCAGAGGGATCTCTCCCTTCAAAAGTCGCAATGTTTGACCACTGTGTAAGCGTCCCTCTTGGTTCTGTTACATAAGTCGTCAAGATTCTATCTTTATCGTCCACCCACCTGTCCACCACGCCTATATACCTGCCAATCCACTCATCGCGGTCCATCGAGCCTCTTATTCTGTCAATTAAAGCGGTTGCCCCGGGCCTACTAAGAAAATCGTTCATTTTGTCCTTTGTTCCCGAATTTAGCATTACCAAATTTAGGAACATCGCCTCCTCAACCTGATCACCCAATTTATGATTTTCCGGATTGTTTTCAAGCTCAGCCACATCGGGCATATTAAAAAGAGCTTCGAGATGGGCAACTCTAAATTTAGGCATTCTTCCGCTGTGCAACATCTCTGTCAAACCCGTCAAATCGTCGCGAAAATCAAGATTGAGCCTGAGGCCAATGTGGTCTCCAATTATATCCCTAACTTCAAGCTCCAGTACAGCTTTCTCATAGGCTTTGGCCATCTCTAGTCTCTTTTCAGGTGTACCAAAATTGTAAGTATTTACAATTTCCCTTGTTTTGGTTTGAGGATTAAATACAACATCTTCTTTAACACTAAGTGCTAAGGCTGTAAATTTTCTTCTTTTTGGGGTACCTTCACCTGTATTTCTGTCGTAGTTATTTACCAAACCTTGGTTTACCAAATCTTCGATCGGAATCCTCAACACATTCGCTCGCTCAAACATTAATGATAATTCTCTTGGTGGGGTGTATCTCTCACTTAGGCTTTGGGGAATATTCCCATCCTCCAACATTTTTTCGAGACTTCTCAAACCCGTAAAAAGTTCGTGCGGGGTTTCGGCTGAAGAAATTAATTCGCTGCTTAAAGATTCGCCCGCTCTATAATAAAGCCTACTATTGGCTTCGTCTTCTACTCTGTGTTCGTTACCGTTTTCCTGTTGTTTTCCACCCAAACCACCTAAATTTTCTGCCATACCAAAATTGTAGCACGGGGACGGACAAAAGGTAAACAACTCCTGTGAAAAAGGCTGGTAGTTGAAACAATACGTTCACGAAGTACTCTAATGTTAGGGTAAAGAAGCAATTTGAGTAGTTTGATGCTCTTTCGCCCTGCCATAAGAGCATGGAACAACATCCAATACCGCAAAATGTTTCTTCATACCAATTCAAATTGGTTGGAGATATGACCCTGAAACAGTTCTTCCAACTCGCTGGTGGACTTTTGGTAGCTCTTATTTTTTATTCCTCCCCCCTTATCGGTATTGTAAAATGGCCGTTTGTAATTGTTTCCGCCATTCTTGGTGCCGCCATGGCCTTTGTCCCTTTGGAAGAGCGCCCTTTGGAAAGATGGATCTTCGCTTTTTTCAAAGCAATCTATACACCCACCGAATTCTTATGGAAAAAAACTACGGCTCCAGTTAGGTTTTTCCAGGACGAGACGGTTGGGCCGGCTCCGACATCCTCCTCCCCCGAACAGGAAGCAGCCCTTAAGGCCTATCTTTCAACCCCAAAACAGGGTTCCGGTCCTTTAGCCAAACTTGAAGGAGCCGAACTGGGATTTTTAACGGCAATTAGTGGAATTTTTGCGGGACTTAAAGGCCCTGCATCAACCCCCACCACCCCCTTACCAACCGATGCAAAGAAAGAAATGAAAATTCCCGTTGCCATTCCTATTAAAATTGGGCAACAGGGAATTTCCCATTTGGTCGTCGAGGAAAAAGCAAAACTTGTTCCATCCTCAACAGCAACTGCTCAAAATGTAGCACCTATTATCGCGGGTGATGAAATCATTTCAACAAAACAGGCAATTTTTTCCATTGACGCAGCTCCTCCCAATCCCCCGACATATCCCAATGTTGTGGTCGGACAAGTGGTTGATGAAAACCGGAAAATTATTGAGGGAGCGATTATGGAAATAAGGGACGAGGCGGGGCGCCCAGTGAGAGCGATAAGAAGCAATAAAGTTGGTCATTTTATTACGGTAACCCCGCTTGACTCCGGCAGGTATCAAATTGCAACCGAAAAAGAAGGTTATAAATTCTATCCTGTCAGTTTTGAAGCCATGGGACAGTTAATTCCCCCGATTCTTGTTCAGGGTACAAGAGTCGCGGCAGTGGAAGCTTTGCCTACTCAACAATCGGTAAATCAATATGGTGCTCAGCCGGTAGCCCAAATATAAATACTATGCCTTTACCTAAAATTCCGTTCTTAAGTATTCCCGATAAACCTCTAATGGCGACAACTCAAGAACATCTTCCCATTGCCGATATTACAAACGATATTGTTGTTTACAAGGATGGAGGGGCGGCTCTTGTAATGGAATCTACCTCCTTAAACTTCGGCCTTCTTTCCGAAAAGGAACAGGCGGCCGTTATTGCGGCCTATGCCGCAATGATTAATTCTCTTACGTTCTCCATTCAGATCGTTGTACTCACCCAAAGAAAAGACGTGTCTTCTTATTTAAACTTTTTGGATCAGGAGGCGGCCAAAATTACACAACCTATTCTTGCCAAATTGATGCAGGGGTATAAAAATTTCATTATGGAGTCCGTCAAGAAAAAGAATGTTCTTGGAAAAAGATTTTTTGTTGTTCTTTATCTTTCTCCCTTAGAGCTTGGTGTTGGAAAATCCGTTGCCGCTTTGGCTAAACGCACCGGTCCTCTTCCTTTTACCAAATCGTATGTAATTAAAAAGGCAAAAATTACGCTTTATCCCCGACGCGACCACTTGATCCGTCAGGCGGGAAGGCTTGGAATTAAATTCAAACAATTAGGAACCGCGGATCTCATTGCCCTTTATCATTCCGTTTATAACCCCGAACATCCTGCAGTCAAAAAAGAACCGGAGGTAACACTGGAACATGAACAAAAATGAAACCAACAACTAACAATCAACAACTGCCAACCAACGGTCAAGCCGAGGCAAAGCCGAAGGTAACAAATCCCAATCTCGCCATTTCCCAAGGCATGGGTTTACTTGATGCAATTGCTCCGTTATCAATCGAGGAGGATTTTGATTATATAAAAATCAATGATATTTATTTCCGTACGATTTTTGTGGGTGGATACCCAAGATTCGTTGCTCCCGGATGGCTTGAACCTGTAATAAATATTGATACATCGCTCGACATTTCTTTTTATGTCTACCCCGTTGACGGAAAAACCGTACTTGACGACCTTAGGCGAAAAATTGCGGAAATGGAAGCCGAAATGTCTACAGACATTGAACGCGGAAAAATTGTTGATCCGGGAACACAGGCCAAACTTGAAGACGCCCAATCTCTTCAGGAACAACTTGTAAAGGGAATTGAAAGATTTTACGAATTCAGTTTTTATATCACGATTCCGGCTAACACGGTTGAAGAACTTAACCAAATAACCAAGCAGGTAGAATCCCAGCTGGGTTCACTTCTTGTTGTCAGTAAACACGCACTTCTTGATATGGAAAACGGATTTCTTTCTACTGCCCCGTTTGGGATGGACAGACTTAATATCACAAGAAACATGGATACAACTTCCGTTGCCACAACTTTTCCTCTAACCTCCACGGAACTTTCAAGCGACCGCGGAGTTTTATACGGTATTAATTCCCAAAACGAATCTTTTATCATTTTTGACCGCTTCAGTCTTGAAAACGCAAATATGACAATTTTTGCTACATCCGGTGCCGGAAAATCTTATTTTGTGAAGCTGGAAGCACTTCGATCCCTCATGACCGGTACAGAAGTAATTGTAATTGACCCCGAAAGCGAATATAAACCACTTACTACCGCCGTGGGCGGAGAATACATATCATTCTCGTTTAACGCCCCCGCCAAAATCAATCCTTTTGATTTGGCACAAATCAGGGAAGAAGGAGAAAACCAGCTGGGACAAAAAATTCTCTCGCTTCACTCCCTTCTAAAAGTAATTATGGGTACAATTACTTCGATCCAAGAGGCGCTTCTGGATCGGGCGCTTGTTATGACATATCGAAACAAGGGAATAACCATGGATCCGGAAACTCAAGGGCGCGAACCCCCTCTCATGGAAGATTTGTATAAAACCCTAATCGGAATGGAATCGCCCGAAGCTTTAGACCTTGCCGCAAGGATTGAAAAATTTGTAAAAGGATCTTTTGTGGGAATTTTTGATAAACAAACAAATATAAACATCAATAATCCTTTTACCGTTTTTTCGGTAAAAGATTTACAGGACGCGCTTCGCCCAATTGCAATGTTTATTATTCTTGACTTCATTTGGACAAGAGTTAAAAAAGACCTCAAGAAACGCATCCTAATCGCCGAGGAGGCCTGGCAAATGATGAAGTACCCTGACACAGCTCAATTTTTGTGGAGTGTCGTTAAAAGGGCAAGAAAATATTATTTGGGCTTAACTACAATTACACAGGATGTTGAAGACTTTTTGAGCCAGGATATCGGAAAAGCCATTGTTACCAATAGTGCCATGCAGGTGCTTCTTAAACAAAGCCCGGCCGCAATAGATAAAATCGGTGATATTTTTTATCTTTCCCAAGGCGAAAAGCAACTTCTTCTCGCCGCAAATGTTGGTGAGGGAATATTCTTTGCGGGACCTCACCACGCCCCAATCAGGGTTGTGGCATCCGAAGAAGAAAATAGATTAATCACCACAAAACCCCAAGACGTAATAAAAGTAAATACAAGTCCCTACGAAGTTAAATAAATATGGATATAACAAAGCTTCCGGAAACATTAACTTATAACCAAGTAAAAGCCCTTCGGAACGCTTTCGGTCATTTTTACGATCAGGAAAGTGGTGCAAAATTTGTTGATGCCAAAACAGGCTTCCGTTTTGATAACGTAACAGACTTTGTTGATTATCTTTATTCCCCTGAAATCGGAATTCCCAAAGGAACCTCAGCAAAACACATAGGGATTGTTCTTGAATCGTGGTACGAAACTTTATCTAAGGCCCCGGAATTTTCAGAACCGACAGTAACCCAGGCTCCACGGTCTGCCGTTAACCCGAACACGCTTACTAAAGAACAGCGCGAACAGTTTGAAAAAGAACTTAGGGCCAGGGAAATTTCTCAAAAAGAGGCATCCGAAAAAGCCAAAGAGACTGTCGAGGTTTCGATTAAAAGACAGCAGGAAATTTATACGGAACAAATTACCAAAGCCAAAAATCTGGAGAAATCCCTCAAGATCCAAAAGATTTATTACAAAATAGAAAGCCCCCCAGAAAAAGTAAGTCCGGAGGTTGTAAGTTTGCACGAACAGGCAGAAATTAATCCCAAAAAATTTATTGAAGAGGTCTCGACCGAAATAACCGCTAAGGCTAATACTCAAAACTTAACACCTGAAGAATCGGCTGTTATAGGGCAACAAACGGCCCTAACCACCTATGAAGTTTTAACCGGCCAATCTCCTTTAATTACGGTTGCCGTTATCGATAAAGTAATTTCCGACCCTAAAATTTTAAGTACAATCGCCCCGGACGCAAAATCTCAAGCCACATTGAATGAAATTGCACAAAATATTGTTGAGCAAAAAAGTGCCCAGTTTGAGTTGGTTAAAGAGTTTGTCGACCTTCCGAAAATTGATGGAATAATAAATGGGGACAAAATCAATGTTGAAATTTCCTTAAACCCCAAAGAAGGTTTTAAAGAATTCGATTTAAATGAACAAATAATATCCCCCCACATTGACTGTCTTAATCAACAGAGTCTGACTCTCGATAATTTTAGGGTTTTGGGGGAGAGAGAAATTAAGTCACAACTATTAACAAAAACCGGCACGTGGCTTGAAACTCAAATTGCCAAGTTCCCCGCGGAAAGCGCAGGGGGAAAATTTTTCAGCTCCGATGTTGTAAAGCTCGGCATGTCCAGGTTGGGAGTAATTCCTGCCGCCCCAATGGTTGCCGCCGAAGGATCTTTTATGGGAAAGTTTTTGGTTGGAACAGGTTTTGGGGATGTTGCGGGTTTTATACAAGCCAAAACTGGGGTTAACCTAGGGATTAAACTAGCTGCAAAAGAAGGCGCAAAAGCAATTGCCAAAACAGGTCTTAAAGCTGCAATTTCCAAAATAACAACCGCTCTGTCTACCGCAATCCCCGTTCCTGTTCTTAATTGGATTATTGGATTTATTGGCGGAGAAATCATAGGGAAAATTCTAGAGAAAATAAACTGGGCCAAGGTAAAAGAATGGGGAGCGGCAATTATAGGAGGTGTTGCGGGACTAATTGCCCTTCCTTTTGTCGGACTGGGGGCGGCAATCGGAATCGGAGTCGGGGCAACCGCTGTCTCGGCGGGTTTGGGAGCCGGTTTGGGTGGGGCTACTTTGGCCGGAATCGGAAGCGGAATTGCAGGATTCTTCGGAGCTTTGGGTGGGGCTTTTTTGGGAGCCATTGGAATGCCAATCCTGGTAACCCTTCTTGTCTTTCCTGTTGTTGTTGCTTTAATTCTTTTCATCATCAACTCAGGGGCATACCTTGTTCCGCCCACAAGTCCTTCGGTGGGACAGGAAAATCCGTATATAAGCGTTGAGAAAACCGCCGTCCCTGCGGGGCCTTTTCAAAATTCTGCCATACCAATCAATGTTGAATATACAATCAAGATCACTGCAAAGATCTCCCCGTTAAGTAACGTCCGTCTTGATTACAAATGTGAGGTTCTTAAAAAAGGAGCCAAACCATCTTGTCCTGATATTGGAGATTCCATCCCAGGAACCGACACAATCGGCACAATCTCCCCTTCAAATAGTTATTCGTTCAAATACACCATGACTTACTCAGATAATTCTTTTACAGACTCGTTCGTTTCAGACACAATAACCGCGACAGTAGATACGCCTGAAAAAAAGGATATTACAACCAGCGGAAGCGCATCAATTATTGTTGGCAAACCCGATATTGGATGCTACAAAGTAATGACAACCGGCCAATACGCTGTCCCCTCTCAGTATATGGCAATGTATAACGATTCTGTCTTTAAAATCATTCAAGATTGGCCTGCATACGTTGCCAAAACCTGTCCTGCGGGCGGAGGCCAGGTAACCATTGGGTACGGAGGAATCAATCCGGATAACTATTGGGGTTGGCACCTACACGGGGTTGTAGATTTTATTCTCTATAAACCATTAATAGGAATAGGACCTCTCAGTTCCTTAATGAGAACAGAATTTGTTATGATTCACGAGCTGGGTCATCATATTGAAAAAGTTAATCCTGCTTATTACATACAATTCTTAGATTACCCTGGAATTAAATGGCCAATATGTACATACACTGCAACCACAGATCCGATAGAGGCTTTTTCCGAAACGGTCGGTCTTTACGGTTCAGGCCGGTCTTTAAGGGACTCTCTGCACTGTGCGGGTGTACCGGGAACTTTCAAAGATAATTATCCGAAAAACTGGGAGTTTGCTGATAAGATAATGTTTCACTAAGATAGATCTATGAACAATTTCTTTAAAAACAAGAAAAAAGTAATTATTGTAATATTGGTGGGCTTTTCAATATTGTCTTTATTGTTTATATTCGGACAGGTTTTAAAAAACAAAACCGGCACTGCTCCCCCAAAAAACTTATCCCAGGCAACATTTGACTCAATAACACCCGGTGTCAGTACTACGGATGAGGTGACCAATAAGTTTGGAAAACCGATAAACGAAGACCCCAATTCATTAGAGTTTAAATCGTTAAGTCCAAACAGAAACAATCAGGTGAATATCAATCAAGGGGTTGTCTCTTTGGTTAAGGAAATTATCACACTGCAAGACACCAGAAGAATAACCGATATTACCAAAGTTTATGGTCTGGCACAGAAAATATTATACGGGCCGGATGCGGGAGCCGGGTTTTATCTTTTTGTCTATCCAATTAATGGTCTAGCTTATGTGGGCCACCCCGAAAGCGGGCTTCTTCTTGAAATTTGGTATTTTCCACCCACCGATCTGGCGGGTTTTGAAACAAACTACGCTAAAGGTTATTCCGAAAGCTACCAACCCAAAAAAGACGGATTCGACTAGCCCTGAACTTTTACCGGCATGATCAAGTGAAGATAAGAGGAATTAGAGGTGTCCGTAAAAACTCCTGGAGACGAAACTCCGGAAAACTCCATTTTTACTTCTTCCCCCGAGACGGAGTGTAAAAACTCCTCCACAAAACGGTAATTAAAGGCTATTTCGAAATCTTTCTCGGAGGATTCTATTTTGGCATCAACTTTTGTTTCCTGGCTTCCCGCGGCACTACTTTCCGCGGAAACGTTAATGCTGTCTTTCAGAATTTTAATCTTAACTATGTTTGCAGATTCTCTGGCAAAGATTGACGCCAACTTCACCGCCCTCATAAATTCTTCCTTGTCAACTAAAACTTTTATTGTTGAACTTTTGGGAATAATCTTCTCAAAATCCGGATATTCTCCTTCCAAGAGACGGGACGTGAGAATTGTATCCCCTATTCCGAAAATTACCTGTTTTTCTTTTTCTTGTACATTAAAAAGAATCTCCCCGTCTTCCGAAAAGGTTCTCGAAAGCTCACCAAGGACCCCTTTGGGTATAACAACACTGTCAACGCCCTTCACTGTTTTTAACGAGAACGTTTTCCTGGAAAGCCTAAACCCGTCGGTAGCAACAAGTGAGAGAGTGTTTTTTTCGAACAGAAACAAAACCCCTGTCAAGATGGGCCTTGTTTCGTCGGAGGACGTTGCAAACACAACCTGTCCCAAGGATTTCACAAATTCGTCTTGAGAAAAACTGATTGATTTATCTTTATCTATTGTGTTTGGAATCTTGGGAAAGTCAGACGAGTTCATTCCTAAAACAGTAGAAGAAAAACCCGAGACAGACACTTTCAGTTGCTCTTTCTCTGCAGACAGACTTACGGTTTCTTTGGGTAAATTGGAAATAAGTTCTGAAATAACCTTTGCAGGAACACTAACCTCCCCTTCTTCCTCTATTTTTGCTCCCACCTGAACAGAGGCTGAGATTTCCAGGTTTGTTGAGGAAATATAAATTTTACTTTTCCTTGTAGAAATAAGTATGTTTCCCAGTACGGGAAGCTGTGCCCTTGTGCTTGCAAATCTTGATGTTGTGCTAACGGCTTTCTCCAAATTTTCCTGAAGAATTTGTAATTTCATTGGTTTGTATTTTCTGTTTTTACCATATATTAATTAGTAGTTCTAGTAGTAGGTAGTGTTGATAAGTTGAGAACTATTGCTTTTTAAATATAACTTTCGGGACAATTTCGTGTTCATAACAAGCCCAGACTAATGTGTATAGATTTGTGGATAATTACCAACCCGTTGTTCATAAGTACAAGGAACAAAATAATTATCCTCAAATGCTTTGCTTTATCTTCAAGATATCCTCACGGATTTGCACATCCTGGGTTGCCAACTGAGTAATTTTTTCCACGGCGTGCATTACGGTTGTGTGATCCCTCCCTCCAATAATCCTCCCAACCTCCTCAAGTGAGATTCCAAGATGGGTTCTAAGTAGATACATCAATATTTGCCGGGGTCTTGCGATCGGACGGGCCCTACTCTCACCCAGTAGAAGTCTTTTACCCACCTGATAATATTTTGATACCGTTTCAGTAACCTCATCCGGCGTGCTCCTTTTTAAGTTACTTGCGGTTTCCAGGTTCTTGGCAAAGGAGGATTCAATAAGCTCATTACTAATCGGAACTTTTTTGACATGAATTTCGGTCATGAGTTTGGTTAAAAGACCTTCAATTTTTCTGGCTGACTCAGAATTGGCAGCAATTATTTGGGCTTGTTCCGGTGTTAGGTCGATTCCCTTTTCTTTTGCTTTAATTAATGAAATAGCGCATCTGAGTTCAAAATCGGGCGGAGAAATATCCACTATTAAACCGGCCTCAAACCTGCTTTTAAGCCTTTCTTCGAGCTTGGATATTTCGGACGGCGGTTTGTCGGAAGTTAAGATGATTTGTCCGCCGACAGAGGTAACCGCATTAAAAGTGTGGAAAAACTCTTCCTGGACACCTTCTTTACCTGCAATAAATTGAATGTCGTCAATCATAAGAAGGTCAAGTTTTCGATATTTATTTCTAAACGCTTGAGTGGTCTTATTTCTGATCCCCTCAACAATGTCGTTGGTAAAATCTTCACCGGTGCAAAACAGAACTTTTTTATCAGGATCGATTCTTAAAATGTGGTTTCCGACCGAAGCCATTAAATGAGTTTTTCCCACCCCTACCCCGCCCCAAATAAAAAGAGGGTTATATGCGCTTCCCAGGTTTTGGGATACGGCTTCGGCGGCTGCGTGGGCCATTTGATTTGATGAAGATACGGCAAAATTTTCGAATGTAAAGCTGGGCCTAATACGTGCTCTTTGTAAAATTTCCAAAAGATCTTTCCCTCCTTTTTCCACCGAAAAAAGTGGGGCAAGCGCCTCCTCCGATAACGCTTTTTTGTTTGGGTTGGATTTAACAATAAACGTCAAATCACAATTTTTACCGGAAACCTTACTTAAAGAGTCCTGGACCAAGCCAAAATATCTTGATTCAATTGTGTTTTTAGCAAAGGACGTGGGGCACCCCACTTCCGCAACCATTCTCTCCCCCGCCTCCTGTATGGAAGAAAGGTGTGTTTGGGAAAACCAAGTAGAAAATATCGCCGGAGAAACGGAAACCTTAATTATTTCCAGTGAATCTTTCCAAATTTGAGTATTATCCATTTTGATAAGAACATAAGAACAAAGGGTGTAGAACATAGGAGAACGGCAGAAGTTGACTATGTTATTTGTTCTATGTACTTTGTACTTTTAATGAGTTATCCACAATTCGTCAAGCCCCAAAAATATCTAAACAATTCCGTAACACTTGTTTGCATTTTTTATACTTGATATACTTGTCGTACTCATGAGCACAAAACGTACATATCAGCCCAGCAAAACCAAAAGAATTAAAAAACACGGTTTTAGAGTCAGGATGAAATCAAAAAAAGGCAAACTTGTTTTAAAAAGAAGAAGACTTAAAGGAAGGAAACATCTTGCGGTCTCGTAATTCTCCATATGCTTGCTAAAAAATTTCGACTTAAAGGCTCAAAAAATTTCAACAGGATCCAAAAAGAGGGGAAAGTCTATCAGTCCGCAAATTTTGGAATTGCATACCTAAAAAGAGAGGACGATAACCCAAGCTGTTTTGGTTTTATTGTTTCCACAAAAATTGCCAAGGATGCAGTTGACAGAAACAGATTCAAAAGAGCAATGAGTGAGGCGGTGAGGATTGCAAGTATAGATCTGATTACCGGCTTTGACGCAGTCTTTCTGGCCAAGACATCAATAACAAGGGTTCCTACAAGTGAAATTATGAAAGAGGTAAGACTTTCCTTGAAAGAATGTGGTTTATCAAGGTGAAAAAGCTTGTGGTTGGGGTTCTTAAGTTCTACAAAAAGTTTATATCACCGGTTCTCGAAAGTGTTTTTGGTAAGGCTTGCAGGTTTACACCGACGTGTAGTGAGTATACAATAGTAGCCTTGGAAAGGTTTGGGGTAAGGAAGGGTTTAGTAATGGGGATCAAAAGACTTGCCAAATGTCACCCTTGGGGGAAAGAGGATTAAAACATGGGAAATATATTTACAATTGCACTGGTACAGCCGTTAACAAACGGCCTTATTCTGTTTTATAAGATATTGGGTGGGAATCTTGGTGTTGCCATACTCGTTTTTAGTCTTGTTCTTATTTTTCTTATGAGGCCGCTTACAAAGCCTTATATGCAATCGATGAAAAAAATCAAGGAGATGGAACCCCAGATGGCAAAATTAAGGAAGAAATTCGGTACAGATAAACTTAAAATGTCCCAAGCCCAGGCGGAACTTTACAAGCAGAATAAAATTAATCCCACCGCAGGTTGCCTTCCTTATATTTTACAATTTGTAATATTGATAGCCCTTTTCAATGTTTTTACCACAGCCCTTGCCACCAAAGGAGACGTGACAGCCAATCTTAACAAGCGTCTTTATGCGCCTTTGCAATTTTCACAAGGCCAAACGCTTAATACAAAATTTTTGTATTTGGATATAAGCAAGCCCGACTCATTCCCTGTGCCCGGAATTCCATTCAAACTACCTGGTCTTTTTCTGATTTTGGCCACAATAGCACAATTTTTGTCGGTTAAAATAACATCCCCGTATCTTTCAAAGGAAGAAAAGATAGCCAAAAAAACCAAATCTAAAGCCGACGACATGCAGGTTGCTATGCAAAGCTCAATGACTTACACACTTCCCCTAATGACGCTTATTTTTGGTTTAAGTTTTCCTTCGGGCCTTGCTCTTTACTGGTTGGTCTTTTCGGTAGTTAATATGTTCCAACAGGCAAGCATGTCGGGGTGGGGAAGTTTGACCCCGGCGGTTAATTTGATAAAATCCAAATTCACAAAAAACTAGTATGGAAAAGAACGTAAAAATATTACAAAAATTAACCGAGGAACTGTTCGTATTGATGTCCACCAAAGCCAAAGCGGAAACATCTTACGATAAAGAAAACGAAGCATTCGTGGTAAACGTGGAAGCCGGGGATGAAACAGGGCTTTTGATTGGAAAAAAAGGAGAAACCCTTCTGGGGATACAAACAATATTAGGCTTTCTCTTAAAACAAAAAGTGGGAGAGTGGAATAGAGTGCTTGTTAATGTCGGCGATTATAGAGAGAAAGAAGAGGGATATCTAAAAGATTTGGCTGCCACAACCGCGTTACGGGCTAAAGAAACAGGGGAGCCTCAAAACCTTTACAACTTAAAGTCTTGGCAACGAAGAGTTATTCATCTTGTGCTTTCGGAAGACAAAGACATAACGACAGAATCTGAGGGCGAAGGGGAAGACCGTTTTTTAATAATCAAGTCTAAAAAGTGATCCAAAGCGTGTCCAGGTTAGAAAAGTTTTTGAATTACCTTCTTGTTTTCCTGCTTCCCACACAGTTGGCTCTACACTTTTGGCCTTCGTCTTCTTTTGTTTTCGGAATAAGGGTCGATTATTTATCTCCAACGGTTTACCTGACAGATATATTGTTTTTTTTGGTGTTTACAATTTGGGCAAAAAAAGCCCACAAGCAGATCGCTCTTTTTGTAAATAAACACAAAAGATACATTTACTTGTTTATTGCATTGGCCTTAGTCAATACAGTTTTTTCTACTTCGTTTTTCCCCTCAATTGTCAAATGGATCAAATTATTGGAGTTAATAATTTTTGGCTATTACGTTTGGGCAAGAAGCGACATTTTTAAATCTAAAACAACATTAACGGTTCTGTTTTATTCATTGATATTTTTCTCCGTAATCGGAATAAGCCAGTTTGTTTTGGGAAAAACACTGGGCGGACCGATGTATGTATTGGGTGAAAGGAGTTTTAATATTTCTACACCCGGAATAGCGTTGGTAGAGATTCTCGGAAGAAGTTTTATGAGAGCCTATTCAACCTTTTCCCACCCCAACTCGTTTGCAGGCTATCTTGGAGTAGGACTTATATTATTAATCTTAAATTATTCGCGAAAAGAACTGTTTAAAAAATTATTCGGAATTTT
>Ga0315297_10001461_pt1 | contig 14610 bp, 12 predicted proteins | sample YL17G15_0_MG_FD_203628 | JGI IMG/M metagenome (GOLD analysis project Ga0315297, IMG submission 203628) | Sediment microbial communities from Yellowstone Lake, YNP, Wyoming, USA - YL17G15_0 | ecosystem: Environmental > Aquatic > Freshwater > Lake > Sediment | place: USA: Wyoming | collected... | reverse complement strand
TATGACTCTACCGGTTGTGTCATTAAATCAACTTGGACACCACCGGGGAGAAGAATGGATGCCGTATGCTCCCCTTTTTCTATTGTTTTGGTCGATTTGGGATATTTTGTAAAATATTCCAACACACTTACAGGGTCGTTTGTAGCCACGGCAAGATCAATGTCTCCTATGGTCGCCGCTTGACGTCTGAGGCTTCCTAGAGGATCTACGCGCACGATAGCCTTATTCCGGAGTAGGTACTCCATGATTTCTGAAGCGATAAGGGAAGCGTAGGGCAAAAGATGTCTCCTGGCCTTCTTTTCTTTCACCTTGACTTCTTCAAGTTTCTCTTCCACCTCACTTTTAGACCCTTCTTTAATCAATTTCATTGCGGTTTTTATGCCAATTCCGGGCAGTTCCATAAGTTTGAATGCCTCTTTGGGAATTCCCTCCATTAAATCTTCAAAATGTTTTGATTTTCCGGTCTGAAAAAGTTCATCCAAGTGTTCCGCAATACCAGGACCTATCCCAGGAACTTCTTCCAGTTTTTTATCGTCCCAAAGATCCTTAAGCTCGCTTGTGGCATGCTCCACTGCATCCGCAGCACGTTCGTAGGCAATTATTTGAAATCTGTATTTGATCTGGTCTTTGAACTGATAAGAAGCAGCGACATCTCTAAGAAGTTCTGCAATTTCAAGGTTTGTTAATGGTTGGGGTTTTGACGGCATTACTTGTCATTATATAAGCTTTCAATAACTTGTTTAAGACCCCTTATTCTAAAATTTATTTGAATTAGCCTGTTTTCCTGCATACTAATACGATCCTGTTGCATTTTATAACCTTCGTCGGTTACGGGAAGAATCATGTCTTGTTCATATTCAATCGCCCGTTCAAAGGAGAGACTTAAAATTCTTTGGGCTTCGTCGGCGGGAATCTGGGCGAAATCACCATTTAGAAAACACTCTCCAACTTTTAGAGTAATTCCCTTTTCGGCCAAAGCTTTTATTTCCGCGATTTCTTTATGAGGTACCGGTTTAAAAAATTCCATCCAAAAACATTAATAACAAAAGGAGTGTATTAGATCAAGAAGGTAAATTTCCCAAAATCCAAAATGCGGGGTCGACGAGATTCGAACTCGCAACCTCTTCCGTGCTCCTTTTTATTTCTAAAAAGTTTGGACTATCTCATCATCCTTAAAAAAAGGAGCCAGGTATATAGTCTCTACACATTTACACTTTCGTGATTTAGCTCGGGATTGTTCTTTCGAATTTCCCCGAATTAGCCTGGTTTTACATTTCGAATTACTCCGAAACGCTGCCACAATTGACAGGGAAGCGCTCTAGCCATTGAGCTACGACCCCATACGCGTATTCTACCACAGATTCCTATTGACACAAACCTGTTCTTCCTTTACATTCAGGCTACTTCTGCCCTGAAGAAACGGGGTGAATAAATTTGAACTTTGATCTAAAAAAATTCCTCAAAAAGCTTAAGTTAAACGAAGAAACTATCAGTATGGTTTTAGGGGCAATCGTTATTGTTATCGTGGGAGTATTAATCGTAAATTATTTTAAAGATAAAAGCAGCGGAAAAATCCCGGGAACTTCTACCGAAACCAGTGCGAAAGAGCACGTTGTGGTCAAAGGGGAAACCCTTTGGTCAATCGCGGAAGATTCATTCGGAAGCGGATATAACTGGGTAGATATAACTGTTGCGAACGGACTTAATTCCAATATTATTGAGGTCGGACAGAAATTGGTTATTCCCGACGTTTCACCCAAACAACCGACATCAACAATAAAAGTGGCTGCAGTTGTCAAGGTGACTCCTATTTCAAGCAATACTTATACTGTGGTTAAAGGAGATTGTCTTTGGAAAATTGCAGTCAATGCATACGGCGATGGGTTTAGGTGGGTAGAAATTGCCAAGGTTAATAAATTGGTAAATCCGGGGTTAATTCATCCGGGGAACGTACTCACATTGCCTAGATAGTACAGGAATCGAATGGTATAATAATCTCGCGTTTACGCGGGATTAGTTAAGCGGCCTAACGCTACCTTCCCAAGGTAGAAAAACGGGTTCAACTCCCGTATCCCGCTCTTGATAAGGTTAACTTTATTCCAGTAAAAGGCTTCTTAGTATCCGCCAGATGCTGTCTTTCGTGACTTGGTTTTCTTCCGGTTCGATATCCGTAGTAAGCTTGTTGGCTACCAGGTTTTGAATAACGTCACTTTGGATAAAGTTTCGCCAATAGGCAACAAATGATTCGGGACCTGTGGTTCTGCCGAAATAGTCATTAACAAATTTAAAGTAGTTGGCAATAGCCTCCGTTTTGGACAAATTTCCGTAAAGTGTAAAAGGTCCGAAAACAAGGTTTTTCAGTTCCTGGTCATCAGAAACCAAGGCTGAAAGTCCGATGAGTGTTTTCATAACATACATCATGTTTTTTCCGGGGTCCCCTTTACCAAAATCCAATTCCTCATGCCCCATGATATTAAATGCAGGGGATGAAATTTTATGTCTTTTAATTACCGCCAATGAAACAGCCAAAACGTTGGCAAGTTTTTGCTGTGAAGGGAAAAATGCCGGATCTTCAAAAAGCAGACCCTGAATTTCAATTCCTACAAGCTGGATATTAGGACGTCCGTTATAAGGCGGTTGATACAAGCGCTGCAAAATTGATGTACGATCCGGACTGGAAAACCCGTAATCTCTTAAAAGGCTATAATAACCGTTAGCAAAGTACTGGGAACCGTTTTCATACAAACTTCTGTCTACCTCTATCGTATGAGCCGATGATACCCAATTTCCGTTTTCATCGGGAAGCTCTGCCTGCACAATGGCCAATTTTTCATCCAAAGCAGCCTGACCGGGTTTGGGTACTCCGTCGCCTACCAAAAACTGAACACTGCGGTCACCGCAAAGACCCGCTTCGACATATTCCCTTGCCGTTCCTCCCGGATACCACGTAGCCGCAAATTCTGGTCTGTCGCCAAACCAGTGAAGAACAAGACCGATTGGTTGATCTGTAACGAATCTCCACTGTGGGCTATTTTTGGCAATTCCCAAAAACTTTTTATTAAATTTAGTCTGACTAACAGGCACCTCACTCATGGTGTTAACTCCGTTTTCCGTTACTCCCATCCGCAATATTCCAGCATCCGAAAAGTCAGTCTTGGGCGTACTAAGTAATATTTCTTTATGATAAGAGGGCAAATCCTCCACTTTTATTCCCGGCCAGGATTCTGTTTGATAGATAATTCTTTCCGCTCCTCTGGGGATTGCAAGCCCAATTCCGGCTAAACCTGATAATTTGATAAAGTCGCGTCTGCTTATTCTTTCGTTTTTCATATTATTTCTTTCTAATCATTGTCTTTGGATAAGGATAGCTTCCGAAAGCTATATCAAAATTACATTTATCTACTTCGTAAATATGAATTTGGCCGTCAAAGGCTCCGTTGGCATCAGCCACCAAAAGAACCGTGTCGCTTCCAATTTTCTTTTTCCCGACTATAACGCCTGTGTGTCCGCTCTCTTCATTCATGTTTGCAAAAATATCTCCTATTTCAATTTCTTCAAGAGTTTTCGCATTAAAGGCTGTAAATTTATTTCCACGGATATCGCTGCCCTCAACCGGCTTTAGCCTGGCAACCACTTTATCTATTTCCTGCCAATTGGCAAATGTGAACTCTTCAACGGCTTTTCCAACGAGAGTGCGCCAACTCCAGGGAATAAATGTTTTGGCATTCCCGGCATCGTAATAGTAAAAATCGTAAAAAGGATAGCCCGTGTAATCAAGAGCTGCCATTAAAAGGTCAAGCCCGACACATTGCATCGGCTGTTTCCAATTACCCATATTGCATTCACGGCTAAGCTGAACCAATACTTTATCCAGCTTTTCGGAAGTTGCACCTTTTGCAGTCAAACGTGCTACCTGAGTCCTGTACCAATCGGAGTTTTTCAAATAATCGCCAAGATAGATTCCATTACCATAGTGACGTTCGTAGCTGTAACCCGTTAAGATCGACTGAAGCTGAAAAGTATCTTTTAAGATGGGTTCACGCGCAATCTCGGCAGAAAACCTGTCTACCCTATCCTCGGGACTTATAGATTTAATTAATGCGGCAGTCTCGCTTTCGGGGGTCCAGTTAATTTTTTGAGTCAGTTCACAACCGTTAAGTAAAATCTTTTTGTTTGTTTCCGTGGGATTTTCTCTCCAGGCGTCATAGGCATCCTGAAGCTTTTTAAGCTCAACCGTCTGATCTCCCGGGTCGCGGTTCACGGCCCTAAACGTCAGAAACATAATTACATCACCGCTTCTCGCGGTTCCGGCAACGGGTGGTTTATAGGGTACTATTGCGGCAGAAATTTTTATCCATTGATCCTTTTTGGGGACCCAAACTAAATCTTCACGGTAATACTGATCCTGATAATAAACTGTAGCGTCGGCATTTTTTTGATCAAGTTCGAAAGGTTTTCCCGGTCCGTAAAAATAACGGACGTCAACCTGATGTGTCTGTCGTTCGGTTATGGTTGATCCGGCTGCAATCTGCATCTTACACATATTTGTAGCTGTGGCACAAACCCCTCCTCCCGGTACAAGTCCGGCAGCCGGGCCTGCCCTACCGGGTCTATAAGTTTTTTGCAAATCGGGAACGTTCGCCAGAATGGCGTCAACATAGGATACAGGGCGGCCTTTACGGAATCCGCCGGCATTGTGTTGGTATTCATCAATTTGTATTGACGCCTGAAGATCATTCCAAACCTTATTGGGGTAAAAATCATCAATAATCGTATGTCCTTGAGAAATCGGAACTCCGGCTTCGGAATTTAAAACCTCGGTTGAGTAAAATTTCTGAGTCGGAGTGTATACTTTGGTAAGGTTGTCATAGGATCCTTTATCGTACATTCCTATCGCTATCAGTTTATCTCCTGTAACATAGGGGAATTGGGTGTAGCGGATTGCAGAACCGTCTGGTTTTACGGCTAAAAACAAATCTTTAAAGGCCATGTCTACTCCGGTCAATTTAATTTCCTTAACCGGAAAAGAAGTCTTTTGAAGCCAATTTTCATAATAGTCGTAGAGCCAGTTTGATTGAATCGGGTAAAGCAAAACCGGCATGTCTTTGGTTGTAACGATACCGTTTCTTTCCTCTTTAGGTAAAAGTTCTGAATTTGGCTCCAAATCGGTATTATATAAAACATCCTTTTCTTCTTCCCAAGCCTTTGCTTTTTGTACAGGATCTAAAGCCAAAGCAAACACTCCGGCGCCTATAATCTTTATAAAATCCCTACGGCTAAGTCGACTTTCTTTCTTTTCCATATTGTTTAAACAACCTATAGCGGGAAATTATATCACCCCTCTTTGGGTTGTGCAAATTCTTCGTGCTTTATGCTATTATGAGCCTCCGTATTCAGCCATGAAGAAGTATTTTTTCCTTTTCATTCTTTGCTTCACAATCTTTATTATCCACCTGATTTCGATTAGGCACGGAATTTATGGAGATGGAACCGCTTTCTATGCTTACGCCCAGGCACTTTTTTTTGACAAAGGTTTGAATTTCGGTCCTATTTACAACTTTCTGGGACATTTCCAGGGAGTAAAAGGTGAGTTCAGCCGTCTTTTTTGGGATATAACAGTTAATCCTTATCCGATCGGCACGGGGTTAACCTGGATACCTTCGATTGCAGTAATTTCTCTCTTTTTTCAAGATCGATTCAGTATGGTTTTCGAGATCGGTCCTGGATTAACCGGAATAATTCTTGTCCTGGGGGGAATGTATTTTCTTGAAAAGTATTTACAAAACTTTTTTTCCGCCAGAGTCGCAACCTTGTCTGTTTTTATCTTTTTCCTCACCTCTAATTTATTCTATTATTCCTCATTTGAACCCGCTCTTTCCCACCAGCCTTCATTTTTCATAATTTCCTTCCTGCTTTATAAAACTTACAAATTTGACAAAAAATTCATAAACTATCTTCTGATTGGCGCCTTATCAGGGTTTCTTTTTACCGTCAGGGTTGCCGATATACTTTTCCTGATCCCGATTTACTGGCAAATATATAAGACTTCGCCCGGAATTAAAAACTGGGTAACTTTATTTATATCCGCTTTTATTTTCTCCCTTCCTATTTTTTGGAGTTATTACGTTATGGCGGGTAATCCGTTTCGTATTTCGTATTTTGACCGCGGCTTAAGCACTTATTCGATTAACGTTTCGAGCATTGTAGACTTCTTTTTTACTCCCAAACGCGGACTTTTTACCTGGACACCTGTTTATTTTTTCGCCTTCCTTGGCCTCATAAAATCCAAAAAGTATGTATTCCTGATATCTTTAACGCTTCTTATTCTCTTTGTTTCCTTTTGGGCAAGCATATCGGTTGAGTTCGGGCAGAGGTGGATTATCGGAGGGGTTCCGTTTTTTGCTTATGGTCTGGCAAGTTTTATCAAGAAGTTTAACAGCCGAAAAGTCGCAATTTTGTTTTCACTACTATTTATCTGGAATCTTTTAACCATATTTCATTTTTACACCGATAAAACCAATATGATTAAAAATGACAAACTTACTTTTTCCGAATTTTTCGTGGGACAGTTTACAAGCCCTGTAAGAGCTTTAAAGGTAATCAAGGAAAAGGGATTTAATTACTTTTTCTACAAAAAGGTACTTTACTGAGGCTTACTTCTTCTTGGCAACAATCACCACATAAGTAAAAAGGTCTCTTAACCCATACGCGCATTCTATTACACGAAATCCCGAATCTTTAAAAATCTTTTTAGCTTCGGCTTTTGACCGCAACCTGGAAACTTCCACAGGATGGAATTCGATATTTTTAATATTTAAAACTTCCCTGCAAATAAAAACAAGTATTTTAAAAAAGGATACGCTTACACCGAATTCCGGAGGCCAAAAAATTACCAAAGTCCCATTCTTTTTTAAGACCTTATGGAAGCCTTCCAGAATTTTTTTAATCTCACCTTCGGGAAAGTGCTCCAAAACGCCTAAATTATAAATCCCGTCAAAAGAAGACGGTTTAAATTTAAGCGATCTTATATCTCCTGTAAGGATTTTACCTTTCCCTGAATGTTTTTTTCGATATTTCTTAAGTGCATTTTGAGAAAAATCCAACGCCGTAATATCCAAGTATTTTTGCAGGTCCACATCCACTTCTCCGCCGCCGCAACCGGCATGCAATAACTTGGAGTTCCTTTTAAAATACTTTTTTATAAAATAGTTCAGATATGGTCTTATTAAAAATCTCCTATAAGATGAAGCAACAACATTATAAAAGAATCTTTTACTTCTTATTCCGTGTCCTCCCCAATAATGATCCCAGGATTTAACTTCCCTAGATTTAATATGCGGGTGTATCATTTTTTTGACTTTGTAATTATACACACCCCTCAGACCAGCCTCAAGTGATATAATTGTATCTGCGCCGAGGTAGCTCAGTTGGTAGAGCGGCGGTATCGTAAACCGCAGGTCGTGGGTTCGATCCCCACTCTCGGCTCAAGAATATGAGATTAAGATATTCCAGATTACAATCGGTAGAGGAAAAAAGAAATTTAAGAAACACCATATTCTTTGCCGTATTAACCTTGGCAGCAGTGGTACTTTTGGCATTTGTCGGAATACCTCTTTTCGGAAAATTAACAGTGTTCTTATCGGACCTTCGCGGTGGCAGTAAGGCAGTAAGCAAAAACGATACTACGCCTCCTGCTCCTCCAAAATTTAACTATGTATCTCAATTCTCCAATCAACAAAACTTAAATATCTCGGGGTCGTCGGAAGCCGGGGCAACGGTTAAACTTACTTTTAACGGAAAGCCGTCGGAAGTATTGGCGGACAAGGACGGAGACTTTACTTTTGGTTTACAGTTGAATGATGGCGATAATAATTTTTCGGCAATTGCGCTTGATGCGTCGGGAAACCAGAGCCAAACCTCCAAGGAATATAAAATTATCTTTGACAATAGACCTCCTGCTCTTAGCGTAAGTTCACCCTCGGACGGATCAAGTTTTTTTGGTTCAAATCAAAGACAAATAACTGTTCAGGGAACTACTGAACCAAATAGTCAAATGCTTATTAACGACCGTTTGATTTCCGTTGATGATGCAGGCAACTTTCAATACACTACAACACTTAACGATGGCGCAAACCTTTTTACTATTAAATCTACCGATCAGGCGGGCAATTTCACTGAAAAAAATATCACTCTCAACTTTACTCCTTAGAAGTAACCATCAGAAGAATTATAAAATACCCCATTATCCAGGAATAAAACATGGAGTTTGAAAATAAACTGTGAACCAAAAGAGCAAAGAAGCACGAAGTAAGAATTATGAAGTGTGAATCACGCTTCAAAGATTTTACGATTTTACTAATTGAAAAGATAAAAGCCAGAAATCCGAGAACACCCATTGTTGCTAAAATCAAAAGTAAACTGGAATCCGAACCGGAACAGGCGTGTGATGAAAAAGGTTGGACACCGATGTATTTTTGGTAGGCAATGCACATGTTGTTATATCCGACTCCAAAAACCGGAGATTTTGAGAAAATTTGTAAAGTGGTTTTATAGTTGTCTATCCGGGCAATTGCGGAAAACGTCCTGAAAAGTTCTATGCTGTGGTTTTTGGAGGTTGGTAAAAGTAGTGCAATAATTGCAAGGCCTCCGATCAAAAAAAGCAAATTTTTAAACCGTCTTTTGAGATAGATGATGACAATAACTCCTGCGGCAAAAGCCAAATACCCAGCCCTTGAATATGTAAACGCCAGAGAAACCAGAAGAAAAACTGTAACAAAAAAATATTTCCAACTCCATTTATCAATCCACCGTTGAATTAATAACAATAGTCCGAAAACTATAATTAAGCTCAAGAAAGTTGGATCAAGAAAAGTGCCGAATATTCGGAATAAATGCATATCCCAACCATATATAAAAAAGGCTTTTAGGTCCGGAACCATAAAATACTGTACCCAGCCAAAGATTGCCGATACGGTTGAAATTCCTATCAGGCTATCCGTCAAAAGTACTTTGTTTTTTAAACTTTTCCGGGCGAAATTCCAGACATATATTCCAAAGTAATAGTACCCCGCCAAACGAAAAAGATATAAAAGCCCATACACCAGTTCGACTTGATGAAAAATGAAAATCGAAAATATAAAGGAGATTGATGCAAATAATACAAATAAACCAAAATACCTAATAGATCTGGGGCCTTTGAGTCTTTTGAAAATGGTATATAACGCGGTAAGTCCAACAATCAAATCGATCGGATGAATTATTCCGATTCTTACAATTTGTCCAAAAGGAAAAACTGCTAAAAACAGAAAGATAAAGATATTCCGCCAATTCAATTTCTTTGCAATAGCCATAGATTGGACCAAGCCAAAAACGAATGAAATGACTGTAGTATGCTGAAAACAAATCCCCTTCCTGCCAATAAATTTTCAATAAATTTGAATTTCGGGTAAAAAATTATTTTGAAAAGACTCGATGTTTTGCCTTCCTTAAGATTTTCTTTTGCGTGAATTCCAGAATAGGAACTCATTTTCTCGATATAGTCGTGTAAATTGTCAGCCGTATTATGAATAATATAATTTTTAAGAATTCCAATCTTTTCCTTTACTTGCCAGGTTTCGTGAACTTTCCGAACCCATTTGCCGGAATTTTTCTTGGCCAACCTCAAAACTTTATCTTCTCCGATATTTTTTCCCAAAAATACGATTTTCCTTTTTATATAAAAGCCGTTGTATTTCCTCGGATTGAGGTTCTTGATTTCCCCATCTAACTCTTTCGTCGCTTTTTCGTCAGTATCGAGAAATAAGACCCATTCGGATTTAGTTTTTTTTAATAAGTCGTTTCTTTCTTTTGCAAAATCGGTAATTCCGGGCTTATTTAGTGTAATTATTTCGAATTTATTCATTTTTTGAAATTGCGATATTTTCAATCCAAAATATCTTTTCGTTTTGAGGTAAATTTGATGTATCCTCGTAAATCGTGTACCGCAAACTGGCTGATTGATCTTCCTTCTTGTCAAGATTCCAAAGCAAAAATTGATAATTTAATGAAAAATTTTCTCCAAAAAAGTCCCAAGGACCTACGCGCGCAAGACTAAAATTAGCATGTCCCGCATCTTTTGCAATAAAATCGGCAATTTTTAACTGAAGGCTGTATGGAACAAACGTACGGTCACCCGACATTCTAATTGAGTCAATACCAAACCAGCTTTCCGAAAAGAAAAATTTAAAATTGAATATCAAAAGATATCCCAAAATCAAAACTACCGCCCAAAGATATTTCTTGCTAAGTCTTTGCAAAAATAATCCCAAAAGGATAATCGGAACGGGAAAAATTACCAAATAATAATGCTGTGGCGGAGCGCCGTGCAAAAATAATCCCACATAGCTTGTTCCGAAAATAATCATTAAAACCGTAAGTGCGAGGTTCTTACGCATTTTGACGATCGCAAAAATAATAACGGTGACAGAAAGGACGAATATTAGAATATTATTATCATGCAGATAGCTTTGCTGAAAAAAAGTATAAAGCCCGGTACCGTTGGTTTGTAAATTATTGGGGGTGACGGTATTTTTTGGATATAAACCTATAAAGCCTAATATTCTATATGGAATCCAAATGAAAAGGTTTTTAAGTATTTCAAATTTATGAGTCGCGTTATAAATAAGATATGGAATATTGGGAATCAAAAATCCCAAAATTCCCGGAAGAAAATATCTTTTGTTCACCTCCCGACGGAAAATAAAAATTGTAGCTATCGCACCGGGTAAAAGTAAGATCGGACTGGGGAAAAAACTGAACATGATGCCCAGCGTAATTCCTAATATGAAAAGACTTTTCCCTTTATCCTTGATACTTTTAACAAGAAGGTAGTAAAAAGGGAAAAATAAAACTGCGGTCATGGCATTAAACCTGGCTTCTCGGGTAAGCAGGATCCAAAGAGGTGAAATTGAAAGTATAAATGAAGAAATAATTGCCGTTTTCTGTCCAAACAACAACTTAACCACCCAATAACAGACCAAAATTGAAGCAACCCCAACTATGGCAAAAAAGTAGGCTCCAACAAGGGCATTATAGTTAAACAGCGGTAGAAGAATTCCGAATATCCAGTAGAATAGCGGACCGATAAAAAACCATTCATGAGAAGTTCGAGGACCGATAAGAGGAATTTGATGATTTTCGACAAAAGTTCGGATAGTCATGTAATCATAACCGACCTCCCCAGTAAACAATGCGGTTTGAGGAATTTTATAAAACCTCAGAAAAGTTCCTAAAACCAGAATTACAAATAATATCAATTTCCATTTGTTCATCTGGGCAAAAAATTCAACTAAAAGCGCATTCCAAATACCAAAATTCTTTTTAAAATAATAAAAACGACTTTCGTCACATATTTTTCGGAGTTTTTCACTGGGGGGAGTACTAACAGCCCAGAAATGAGTAATTTTAGCTTCAGGAACAATAAAAATTCTGTATCCAGCTTCCCTAACACGTCCGCAAAAATCTGACTCTTCATAATATAAGAAAAAGTTTTCATCAAATCCAGTTAGCTTAATAAACAAATCTCTCTTTATCAAAAACGCCGAACCCGCAACAGCATCAACTTCATAGGGTTTAGATCGGTCTGTGTCAAGCATCTGGTATTCTCTTGATATGGGATTTTTGGGGAAAATCTTGTTCAAAAAAGATAGGGCAAAGACTCCTCTGATAGGGGTTAATTTTCTTGCGCCTTGATAGTAATACGGTTTATTATTTTCATCATAAAGTATTGGAGCAACAACACCTATGTTTTTCTTTTTTTCAAAAAAATCTAAGAGGGTTTCTATAGTGTTTTTTTGAACAATTGTATCCGGATTTAAAATAAAAACGTATTCGCCACTTGCGTTAGCCACTCCTAGATTATTTCCACTTCCATAACCTAAATTTCTTGGACTGGCAATATATTTAACCTTTGGAAAATTTCTTTGCAAATATGGTTTAATACTCTTTAATTCATCGTTGTCTACTACGCAGATCTCAAAAGGAATTTTTGGTGAGCTATTGTAAATGGATTTTACACAATCATAGAGAACTTTCTTTACATGATAATGGACTAAAATTATAGAAACTTTTATTTTTGACATAATGCTACAAAATACGATGCGAGTCTAACAGATTTGCTTGAAATTGGAAAATCATATGTATTAAGTAATTCTTGGGTACTCCTACCAAAAAAGCTCCCCAAATACTTCCAAACAGTCTCCTTAAAAGACCTTGGAATCAGTTTTCTAAAACCGATTTTATCATTTTTTACAATCGACTCTCGTGCCTTTTGAGATTCAAGAAAATCCGTCCACGATACAATTGCTTTATCTGATTTTGTTTGTCCAAATATTTCTACTTTCCTAAACTTTCTTTTTAAAAGTGCTCTTAGTTCGCTAAAATCAAAATTTTTTAAATGATATGGATTACGGGCACTGCCGTTTGGTGTAATACCGGCGTTTGGGGTAGATAGAACAAATATCCCATTGGTTTTCAATACTGTTTTAACGTTATCTAAAAATTTTGAAGGATTTTTAAGATGTTCTATAACTTCAAATGAACAAACAAGATCAAAACTTTCCTTTGCAAGTTTGAGTTGCAATATGTCTCCTTTTTGAAAATTCACATTTTTCCTGGAATAACGTTTTCTTGCAAATGCAATTGCCTCAAAATTTATATCGATCCCTAGATAATTGCAATTATCCTTAACCAAAATAGTGCTTCCATAACCCGTGCCACTGCCTAAATCCAGTATGTTCATGCTAGGCTTAACGTATTTTCTCGCAAACTCATAACGTGCACGTGCTTCCTGAAACATAAAGTTTGAGGAAATACCAGGAATTACCCTTTCACTAAAATCCATCATTTTGTTACCTCCATTACAAAAACTTCACCTTTTCTAAAAATAGGTTCCAGAAATGCGATTATACCAAAAAACACTTTTGACAAAACAACAACTATATTTTTAATCAATTGATAAATACTGTTCTTCTCTAAAAAACGAGATTTTTGCTCATAATTAGCACTTCCCTCAATTTTAATTCTGGGGGAAGAATACCTACGAAACGATTCAAAAAGTATTGGAAAATTATGTTGCCAGTATCCATGTTTAACTTGCATTACCTTCAACCCACAATCAGAAACCATTTTGCTTAAAGTAGCCGGAGTAAAATGATAGAGATGCCTGGGTGCATCAATGCCATACCAATTCTTTCTAAAAAATTTAAACCCGATGCTTTCTAAGTTTGGCACAGTAATAAGAACAATCCCACCCTTTTTAATTACTCTGTGAACCCCTAATAAAGTCTCCTTCGGCTTATATAAATGTTCAAGCGAATTGTTTAGAGAAATAACATCAAAGTAGTTGGCTGGAAATTTCTTTTCAAGAAAGTCTCCTTTCTGCAAAATAATCCCGTTGTGTTTACGAGCAATATCTACAGCAATTTTAGAAAATTCAACTCCTGATATCTCCCAATTGTCTTTTTTAAAAATACTTAAAAAGAGGCCTGTTCCTGCTCCAATATCCAATATTCTTCCTTTTCTGATTCTGGAGAGCAGTATGTGTAACAAATAACTGTATGATTTTTCGTGTTTTACATCACCACCCCAATAGGTTTTTTGACTATAATATTTATAAATTTTTCTATTTGTGGGTCGAGGATTTAAATATGCTAGCCCACAACGGGTGCATTTTTCAACATTAAAAATGCCACCTTTGCGCGAAAATACATTTTTTACTAATACAGATGAGACTTTACTTCCACAACTATTACAAAAAACTAACTCGTTTTCACTCATTTTCCATCCTCCTCAAAACCTTGGCCACTAAATATATTTGTACGGGAAAAGCTACAAATGCTCCCAAAATTGCTGCAATTCCTGCTCCCAATATACCAAAAGCTCTTACCAAAGGAACTATGCTAACCCAAAGACCTAGGGTGCTAATCATCATCACAACGGCGGTGTACTTTTGCTCTCTTTTGGCAATCAGTAACGAGGATGTAGAGCCAGCCACTCCACGAACAACACCCAGAATCGAAAGAAGCTTAACTACTGGAATCGCAGCTTCCCATCCTTTACCGAGAAGGATTTGGACAATCGGACCAGCAAAAATAAAGATAAATATTCCAGTGAGCGTCATTAGAATAAAATTAACGATAGTATTTTTAACAAAAGCTGACTTTAGTCTTACAGCTTCATCAGAAATTTTGGAAAAAACGGGAAAGGTCACGTCGAAAAAGATGGCACCAACCTCTGTCAACGGTGCAGTCGAAATTTTATACGCGTTTTGATAAATACCCAAAGGTGCAACTCCCAAGATTCTACCAACAATAATATTGTCACTTTGTGTGTAAAGATAATCAAATATTCCAAACAAAGTCATCCACCTCCCTTGATTTACAACTTTCTTACCTCGGATGATATCAAAATGAAACTTTGGCCACGGTCTTACCGCAAAAAATGTAAACATTACATCAAATATGGATCCTGCTATTAACCCAAAAACTAGGCCGTATGGATTTCTTAAGATGATTACTCCAAGTACTGATATTACGGATTCAACTGTAAATACCAAAATCCTATATATAAACG